>Ga0194044_10000073_pt1 | contig 37233 bp, 33 predicted proteins | sample JunL4417m_MetaG_FD_155460 | JGI IMG/M metagenome (GOLD analysis project Ga0194044, IMG submission 155460) | Anoxic zone freshwater microbial communities from boreal shield lake in IISD Experimental Lakes Area, Ontario, Canada - Jun2016-L442-17m | ecosystem: Environmental > Aquatic > Freshwater...
ATTGACGACATTGCTTGGGAGCTTAACAACCGACCGAGAAAGATATTGGGTTTCCGGACACCAACTGAAGTGTTAAAATCAGAATACAGAAAATTAAACTTTGTTGCATTTGGAATTAGATTGTAGCTAACGCTTTGTGGTGTCTTTCGATAGACTATATGTATCTTGTTATAGCAATAAAAAAATATCATAGTTTATTATGAGATTTTTTTGGTTCCCGGTCAGAGATCTCGAGCGCTCGTTTCTCGCTTCTAAAAACCCACAGTTTTTATTCCAAGATATAATAATTAACTCAATGCGGAACAGGGACCCGCAAAGCGGGAATCAGTATTTTCCTCCACGGGAAACTCCCGCCCACAGGGCCACCTTCGGAAGATTTCCCGACCCCTTCCTTGTTCGAATCTCCACTACTTGCCAAAGAAAAAATACCAGATAAACTGGCATTCTTTCTTTGGTTCCCGGGTAGAGATTCGAACTCCAGTTGACTGGACCAAAACCAGCTGTCCTACCACTAGACGACCCGGGATTACAAAAGTAATATTATCAGGTTTGAGAGCAGAAATCTAGCGTCTAAGCACTAACTGAAGTCTTTAACTAATTTTTTATCAAACCAATGTGTTTTAAAAACTAGTCCGGCGAGTGAAAATATAGCTTGACTCAAAATTCTATTTTTTCGAAGCAAATCTAGAACATTTTCCTGATTAGCCTTTATTTTCAAAATTTTGTTTAATTCTGGTGTATCGTATTTTGGATCAAGAATTTTTTTGGCGATTTCGGCACCGGAAATCATGGCAAAATAAATTCCCTCGCCGGTAAACCCAGATGCAAAACCGGCCGCGTCGCCCGCAAGGAAGATATTGTCGAATTGATGCCCCTTGTAGTCGTAATTAATTACCCAAGCTTCGTACCAATCATCGTTTAGTTCAATTGACTTCGATTTTGCCCAATTGTCAAAACGCTCTTTTAGGTTCTCTGAATTATGGAAATCCCGCGCATGAAAACCGGCGCCGATTGATGTAAATTCTTTGTGTGGAAAAATCCAAGCGTAACCGGCACCAAAAGTTTTAGCATCAAAAATCAGCTCCATCTTGGCATATTTTTTCGGGACTTTGTAATGAAACGCTGTGGCATCTTTATTGTTGGATAATTTCAAATATCTCCTAACTAAAGATCTGCTTCCGTCAGCACCTATTAGAAAATCAAATTCATATTTTTCGCCATCTTCAGTCTCTAGGTGATTTTTATCGACGTCTTTAACTTCTTTGTTTAGATGAATGTCCACACCATTCATTCTATCTTGCTCCACCAAGAACTTTCCAAGCTTTTCTCGTGCAATCGTTGCCACAAAAGGCTTCTCCGATTTAATAACTGTGGTTGAAAGTGGAGTTTTAACTGTGACTTGACTGAATTTGACATCGGCAATTTCACTAGAAATTCCAAGAGCAAAATCTTTTGTGGTTAGCCCCCCGCCACAAACTTTTTTACCAAAAACTGAATTCCTTTCCAAAATTACCACTTTTTTTCCAGCCGAAGCCAAAATTTTCGCTGCCTCAAGTCCTGCCGGACCAGCGCCAATTATTGCCACATCGTACTTTTTCATTATTTTCCCTCGCTTATTTCTTTTAGTATATCAAACTGAACTAAAAAAGCCTTAAGTAGTTAATAAGCCGGGTTCTGTTTAAGTGACATCTATCTACGCGTGAAGGCCCGAGGTCATCTTCCGAGCAGGAATTGATGATAATGGGTCCGCTCCACTTGCACCAGACGAGGCTTGCCACAGACGACAATTGCTTGCCGAACGCGTGGGCTCTTACCCCACGATTTCAACCTTACTGCCGCGCAAAGCACAGAAACTCTAAATTCTAATTTCTAAACTCTAAACATTTTGAATTTCTAATTTTGAACATTAGAATTTGTTTAGGATTTAGGATTTTGAAATTCGGATTTCCGTGCTTCGCACGGTTAGCGGTATATTTTCTGTTGCGCTTTTCTCAAAGCTCGCACCTTGCTCATTTGGAGCGCTGAGCGTTCTTTTCAAAACGCTAAGCGTTTTTCACGAGCGTCTCGCTCTATAGTGCCCGGACTTTCCTTCCCTTGCGGGGTCACCCTAACTACTTAAGGCAATACTATTATATCAATTTAGCCACGTTTGTCAATATCAGAAGATAAATTACCTTTACTTATTGACTTTTTTCCGTCAATTTGCTATACTACTTACGAAAGTTGGAAAAACTCTATTAGTTTTAGGGGCAAGTACTCGAAAGCGAAAGGGAACTGCAACTTGGGTCGATCGTAATGTAATTATCCCGCGAAGCTTTATGCGAAGTGGGAAAAAGGATTTGAATGGATGATGTTGATGAAACGACAGATGCAGTTGCAGAAGATGCAGCTGAAGAAGTCAAACCTGCAGCACCAGCTGGTGATGCAGAAGGAAACAAACTTTATGTAGGCAACCTGCCTTTCTCAATTGACAACGCCAAACTAGGAGAAGCTTTCTCCGGTATCGATGGTGTTGAAGTTGTTGAAGCTGTTGTCATTACAGACAAGTTTAACGAAGGTAGATCAAAAGGTTTTGGATTCGTTACAGTTGGCGATGCTGCGCAAGCAGACAAAGCTATTGCTGCAATGAATGGCCAAGATCTTGATGGCCGCAAAATCGTTGTTAATGTTGCCCGACCAAAAGTTGAGCGAAATGACAGAGACAATGACCGACGCGGTGGTTTCAACCGAAGCTACTAAGTATTCCAAAAAAAATCACCTAGAGATTATATCAAAGGGTGATTTTTTTGTTACAAAAATATATACTATTAATATAGTGAGGTGATTTCAGTGCGGAAGCCAACGTGTAAGAACTGTCCTATCTGCGGTAGGTACATGGGGCTCTGCTGGGCTGAAAAAAGCGACCTGATTGTTAAGCGAGTGAAGATCGTGACCGAAGAAGACCGCGTAGCGGTTTTTTACTGCGAACACTGCAATGAATTTGATACCGAGGATCTGACGTCTGATTATCTCTGGGAGATTTATGGTGACTCGATTGATTTTTCGGAGGTTTCCAGTGATGATGCCGCAGTGATCAGAGCAGAACTCGAAGAAATGCGGCAAGCATTTCTATGCCGGCGTTATTTAGCGATTCCTGATTAGCGATCCGTAGTTGGATCGTTTTTTATATTAAAAATAGGGTACGAGTCCAGAGATTGGTCTCGTACCCCAATGTTCTTGTCGCCGCTGGCGCCGATCAGCTCGACGGCAGCGAGCTGGCCGCCTTGCTCACCGTACTGCTTGTGCGTCCGCCGAGGGTCGTCCACGCGGTAATCGCCGCGATGGCGACGAGCGCGAGCAGTAGGGCGTACTCCACGGTTGTTAAACCCTCTTCGTCCATCCATAACGTCTTGAGCATGACTCAATCCTCCATGTAGGTTTGCGGCCGAAGCGACTTCCGCAATTGCCACCAGACTATCATTTTTCAGCAGTATTTGCAACGTTTAAGCAAAGAAAAAACCGGCAGTCCATGGACGTCGGTCGGAATGTGGATGTGTCGGACAACGCTGCCCGCATGAGTTCCTGCCCTCCGGCAACACTAGGATGATCTAGCATTGCCGGAGGGGCCGCGTTGCTCCGAGGACAGCCTTTTCCTTGGAGGTTAAGGACTCGGAGCTGGTGGTGGTTAATGTCAGCGCGCCGGCTGTGTTGTTGCGCCTTGAGTGGCTGCAGTGTGTGTTGCGTGATACTGCCATAGTTTCATAGGCGCGCTTGTTGCTATCCTTCTACTTTCAAGTGTTGTTGTCAATGCAATTTCTATTTGCTATTATATTAATCTAATATGACAAAAGTAATTTCGGTAAAAAATCTAACAAAAAATTATGGCAACCTAATCGCTGTTGGCGGGATTTCTTTTGAGGTTAATAAAGGAGAAATTTTTGGGCTTTTGGGCGAAAACGGTGCTGGCAAAACCACAACACTGGAAATGATTGAGGGATTGCGCAAACCAACTTCGGGCAGTATTACTGTTCTTGGCTGCAATCTAGAAAAAGAGCTGGTTTGTATTAAGGAGAAAGTTGGGGTCCAGCTTCAGTCTTCAGCCTATTATCAATTTCTAACTCTCAAAGAAATACTTGAACTTTTCGGTGGATTTTATCAAAAACGCCTTGATCCAATGGAGCTTCTGAAAATGGTTGAATTAACAGAGAAGGCTAATAGCTATGTCGGTAGTCTTTCAGGTGGTCAAAAACAACGGTTTTCAATTGTTGCCAGTTTGGTTAATGATCCCGAAGTAGTTTTTCTTGATGAACCAACTACTGGACTCGACCCTCTAGCACGTCGAAATCTCTGGAATTTAATTTCGAAGATTAAATCGCAAGGAAAAACCATAATCTTAACTACTCATTATATGGAAGAAGCTGAGGTTTTATGTGATCGTATTGCGATAATGGAAAAAGGAAAAATTCTAGCAATGGATGATACTCATAAGTTAATGGATCAGGCTGAATTTCCATTTACAATTAATTTTGTCAAGGAAAATGTAAAAGATGCTATCATTTCCAAATTAGAAAAATTGGGCAAAGTTGAAAATCTTTTTGGAAAAAATAACCACTTTATCGTTAGGGTTAAAGAGAAAAAAGATTCTGATCTGGCTATTAAGATTGTTGAAAGCATAAATCCTGAAACCATTACTTCTGGTCGGGCGACGCTAGAAGATTTGTTTATTGAACTAACTGGCAAAACAATCGAGGACTAATATGTGGAAACTTTTTATATCTGATCTAAAAATGCTCGCTAGAAATCGCCAATCGCTTTTTTGGGTCTTGTTTTTCCCGCTGATGTTTACTTTTATATTTGGCTTGTTTTTTGGCAAAAATACTAGTCTAGGTTCGATAGCAGTTGTAAACAAGTCAAATACTCAAATCAGTTCGGGATTGGTTGAAACTTTAGACAAAACAGAACTATTCAAAATTCAAAAAGAAGACAACCTTGATATCGCTAAAGATGAAATCAAGAGGAGTAAAATTTCAGCAGTTGTATTTATCCCAGAGGATTTTGGTGCCCTAAATCCTGATTCTCCTAAGCAAGTTGAAATTGTTTACGATCCTGGAAGCCAAATATATTCAAGTTTATCTGGTGCTGTTGGTCAGTACCTGACTGCGGCAAATTATCAAATCCAAAACTCAAAACCGATTTTTTCTTCGACTCTAGTGCCGGTTACTGACCGTAAATTGACTTATTTTGATTTCGTTCTTGCGGGTGTTCTTGGCCTTGCGCTTATGAATTCTTCAATTATTGGAATTGGAGTTAACCTTTCAAAATATCGAGAAGATAAAATTTTGAAACGAATTACAACTACTCCTATAAAAAGTTGGAAATTTATTCTTGCTGAGGTTCTCTCTCGGATAGTGATAAATTTTATCCAAATTTCAATTATTCTTGCTGTTGGAAAGTATTTATTCGATGCTCACATTTATGGCAATATTTTCATTATTATTCCGGTCGCTCTTGTTGGTGCCTTCCTTTTCCAGTCTATCGGTTTTGTAGTTGCTGCATTATCTAAAACTGCTGATGCAGCTCAGGGCATGGCTCAGGCAATTTCAATTCCTATGATGTTCTTAGCCGGAGTATTTTTCCCAGTTGATTCTCTCCCCAAATGGCTCTACACTTTTGTTCAGTATTTGCCACTCGCTCCTCTCTTGCGAATATTGCGAGGTGTAATGCTCGAAGGCACGTCGCCATTTTTCGAACCAAAAAATGCAATAATTATTTTCTCCTGGATAGTTGTTGCTCTACTAATATCAATCTACAAATTTAAGCTCTCAGACGAATAAAACTTGAAATATTTGACAGCAGCAAAACATCTTTCTATAATTAAGCCAATTAGTTAGTATTAAATAGGGAGGAAGAATGAAAAGCAAAGCTCTCGCAATGGTGCTGTTTTGGGTATCGGTTATCGCTGTAGTTTTGGCGCTTTTGGATGCGCTAGCGGTTGGTGTTTGGCTGTCAGCATCTTCTTGGCTGGTTATTGCTGCCGTTACCGGTATATGGGCAATTTTCACTGACGAAAAGAAATAAGTTTTTTATTAAGAATTTGGAGGCAAAATGTCTCGAGTAACATTGGGTATCGTTGGAGTTTTGTTGGCTATTATGGGAGTTTGGGCGTTAATACCAGCATGGAGAATTTCAGGCGCCGTCACACCAGCCTGGCATTCATGGGCAGATATCATTGTTGGTGTCATTATCCTAATCATTGCGATTTCCGATTCGAAGGAATAGCACAATTAAAAAACAGCCTTGAATTTTCAGGGCTGTTTTTTTGTTGTCTCATCTGCTATTTTACCCTTAGTGTGAATTTGTATCTCACACCACTCTCCCAAAAGTCCTGGCGCCTAGGGCCTACTGCCCACAAAAACTATTAGCCAGGCAGGAGACTGATATGCCGAGTTGGTTCTGGCTGGATTCTCTGATGTTTGCGATTGCGCTTTGGTTGGCGTTGTCTGCCATCCGCGTGGCGTGGATGGAGCCAAAGGCGCGGTCAGTAGCGCTGATCATTTTGGTAACGGAGGTGGCTTGCCTGTTTCTGCTCTGCCGCGCCACCTTTGGGGAGAACGGGAAGGACATTCCGTTTCTTCACGCCACTCCGCCCGTCGTGGCTATGATTGTGGTGTTGCTGATCGGGCTTGTTCTTCCGATGGCCAGCATCAACAGCAGTTCCCGGGTCTGGATCGGTTGGTGGAAGTCGCTTTTCCGCCCACCGGTGTACTATTTCGGGGTCGTGAGTTATGACGTCATGCTCTGGCGCCCGCGGTTGTTCATCTCGGGGTTTCGCCAGTTTTCGCGGAAGGCGAAATACTGGAAGGAAAGTGTTGGCTACGAATTGCCACTGACCTTTCAGCTCACAGCGCTTCCGACCGCGACTCCGGCCGAGTATCTGGATGATGTGTACAGCGTGAAGCAGATTCTCAGCAATCAGGCCCTGAGCAACCTGATGCAAGCGCATGGGCTGACGGCTGACTCCACGGATTCTGACATGGACGGCTTTTCTGCTGCCATCACTGCGATGTGCCAGTGCCTTAAGTCACTAAGGGTGACGATCTCCGATTTCAAGGTCAAACAGTCCGAAGTGCGAGAGCAGGAGTTCTCTCGAGCTGCTAGCCGACAGATCTGGCCATTGCCCGATCCGGCTGTATGTAGCGAGGCGATCGAGGGGTAGCTCCAGCCGGTCGAACAACATGTCGGCGACTACGATGCTTGTGGTTGCCGGCTTTTTTTATTCCACCAAAAGCGATATACTGGGCTTATGAAAAAACTTTTTTTGGATATTGAAACCTTGCCGGCAGAAGGTAAAGATTTGCCAATTGTTAAACAACTTTTTGAGGAACAGAAAAAGAAGAATGGAAAAAAATCTCCGGAAGTTTCATTTGACGGTTATTTTCGCGGGACGTCGTTTTCCGGTGAATTTGGTCGCATTTTTTGTATCGGTTATGCAGTTGACGATCAGCCGACACAGTGTTTATCTAGTGGTGAAGCAGAGATGCTAGAAAAGTTCTGGCAGATTGCAGCCGATGCTGGCCAATTTATTGGTCACAACGTCATGGATTTTGACCTGCGTTTTATTTATAAGCGATCAATTATTTTGGGAGTTAAACCAACGCAGCAACTGTCTTTTGCCAGATACAGAAATAATCCGATTTTTGATACAATGAGAGAGTGGGAAAAGTGGGGCGGTACTGGAGTCAGCCTGCACAAATTAGCCCTAGCGCTAGGGCTAGAATCATCAAAACAAGACGGTATTGATGGCTCACAAGTTTATGATTTCTTTCTGGCAGGCAAAACGGAGGAGATTTGCGATTACTGTAAGCGCGATGTTGAGGTGACAAGAAAAATTTACAATCGAATAACATTCACAAATTAAGAAACCCGAATGACTAATGACATTAACAAATGCATAAATCCGAATTTTAAATTTCGAATTGAATCATTTGAAAACTTGTCATTTGTTGGTCATTCTTAATTCTGACTTAGTCATTAATTAATTCATTTAAGAAAGGTGGCATTATGTTTGTTGGACTTATGGTTCTGATCGTTGGTATTGTCTTTCTGTTACAGAATTTGGGTTACATTGGTGGCAATGTTTGGGGGATTATTTGGCCGGCTATCATTATTATCGTCGGTCTTTCAATGGTAATGCGGCCAAAACTTCGTGGCCACTGGTTTGAAGGCAAAAGCAAAAAGTAAAACCTGCGGTTTTGTTACGCTTTGAATATTCATTATCGGATCTTGTAATAAAACCTGCGGTTTTGTTACGCTTTGAATATTTCGCTATTAAATCTTGCAATAAATTAGTTTGTAAAGTCAAAGAGTTCGTAAAGTAAAAAGTTTGAGGAGCGGGTTATGAAATTTCTGGCTTGGTTTTTTGCAGTAATAGTATTCTTCTCGAGTTTTTTTGTTGCCTTTTCATATAATTTACATCAAACTTTTTTGACCCCAGAAAAAACAAAACAGGCTTTGGTAAAAGTCGATTTTTACAATCAAATAAAATCAGTTCTGAAAAAAGATTTATTTGAAAACGGTAGCGCCAGTTCTGAGGAGGTAGCGAGTGCCTCAAAAGCAATAAATACCAGTTTAGATCAATTTGATTTTCAGCCCAAAATAGAGTCCTTGGTTGCCGATTTTTATCAGGGGCTTACCCAAAAAGATGGGTTTGCCGTGAATATCAACTTGGTTGATTTTAAGAACATTTTTATCTCCAATATCTCATCAGCCACCGACAAGCAATCGGTCGATGAATTTTCAACGTCAATCCCTGATAACTGGAAGGTAGATTTTGTTAATTATTCAGCCCCGTTGGCCGCAGTTGCCTTTATTTACTCAAATTACGAGTTGATATTAGTCGTTTACGCCGCGCTGGTTTTGTTATTTTTTATCTTCTGCATTCTGGTGAATTTCAAATATCTAAGGCTGTTTTTCTGGGTGTTTATGATTATTGGAATATTTACTTTAATTCAATTGGCTCTGTGGAAAATTGTTAACCTGGCACCATTTCTGGCCAGCATCGAGTCGCAAGGGCGCTCTGGCGTTGGTATTTTAGTTGATAATTTTGCTGATTATTTTAAACAGGAAAATATTGCCCTTTTGTTTTGGGAGTCAATTTATTTAATTGGGGCATCACTAGTCGGTTTAATCGTCATATCTCTAATCCCGACAAAAATAGGCAGTGTCCCACTGCATGAAACGAAATAGTTCGGCTGGTAATAACAAATATGAAAAAGACTTTGGCTAAAATATTGTATCTTTTAGTAGCCATAATGGCCATCGGGACTGTTGGTGCTTTTTTATTTAAAGCTAAAATATTCGCTTCTGATACTGGAGGCGGTGACCAACAAATTATCAATTTGGGCAGTGGGCTGGAAAGTAAAACTGTAAGAACCGCGGTAAGCAATAATAAAGGTAGTATTGAAGTTGACAAGAGCATGTTTTCAAATTGCTCTTCGGCTCTTTCTGGTTTCCAAGATGAAGCGAAAATTCGCGGAACCATTTCGGTTGGCGGCGATAAAAAGCTAATTGAGGTTGTGGGCGTTGCCGGTGCTCATACAGAAAATCGCCAGTATTTTTCGGTTGATAATAATTATTGCCCAAAACCAATTGCTTTTGTAAAAAATGGCACAATCAATTATAATATTTATAGTGACGAACCAAGTTTTTTGCTCCAAGATTTCAACGCAGATAACGTCACGGATTTGGCGGTCGAGTACCGTAATTATGACCTAAGTCCGATTCTTGATGGAGCGCGTGATATCTATATTTTTGATTCGATTGGCAATAAATTTGATTTTAGTCGGACAGAAAGTTTTCAATATCAGGAAATTGATTAAGATAAAATAACCATGCCACCAGAAGAAGCGGAATTTAATAGAACAATGCAGAAAAAGCCAAAATCCATAACTTTTTTGTGGGTTGCGGTTTTGGTTTTGTTCGTGGCATCAGCTGCGGTAATTTTTGGCATTTGGACATCGTATAAAACTGATCGTGCCAGTAACAATTTAGCCAGGTTGAACAACATTGAATCTGGTGACGTAATGGGTGCAACAACCGAGGATCCAGAATATTTAGTTAAATTAACCGATAATCTTAAGGCCGCTGGGGTAACAATATATGGCTCAAGCACTGATCAGAAGACTGCAAAACAGTTGGTGCTTTTTGGCCAAGCCGCGACTAGGCTAGATTATGTTGAATGTAATTCACAGTCAGCTGATTCAAATTCTGACGAATGTATTGCTAGGGGAATTACTCATTATCCAACTTGGGTTAAGGCTGACAAAAAGATTACAGGATATCAGACTTTAGCGGATCTGGAAAAGTTTTTAGCCAACTAGAAAATTGACTAACAGTTTGTAAATAAATGGCGCTTTAGGCCATTTTTGTTTTTGTAAAATTTGAGCTTAATTGTGTTAATTTATCACTTCTAGATTAGATATCAGCTTGCCTGGTGCAAAAATAATTTTAAAATTCGCTTGACAAGCGTGCGCCACGCTCTCTACAATATACTCATGAGCTGTTACGCTCATGAAAATTGTAAAAAAATCTACATCGAGAGGAGGTGAGTGTAATGGTACAAGCATACTGCGTAAAATGTAAAGCAAAAAAAGAGATGCAAAATGCAACAGCGGTTACTATGAAAAATGGTAAGCCAGCAATGAAAGGTATTTGCCCAACATGTGGAACAGGAATGTATAGAATCGGCAAAGCTGTCTAATTTATACAAATCTCTTACATATCTCCGCCTCGTGCGGAAAGAAAAAACTTCGGATTCGTCTGGAGTTTTTTCTTTTTTCTCATCTTCGGACTCGATCCGGAGATCCACAAATAGTTAAGATCCCTGCTTTCGCAGGAATGGCATTAATAAAAAAAGCCAGCGCGTGCGGCGCTGGGCGGGGTGAAGATTTGTCCGCGATTAGCCGTGCAGCAAGGCATCGCGTGTGGCCAGGGCCGCGCGGGCTTCTTCTTGATTTGCTGCTAATACGATCCAAATAGAGCGCTCGGCGAAGTTGTTGATGTTCCACTTGTAGCCTGTGCCGAAGCTGATGCTGACTGGCTCATAGGCTACTCGATCAACTTGTACGGTAGTGATGATGCCCTCCTGCGTCGAGTGCGGAAACCCGACAATTAGGTACTGTCCAAGCAGTTCCTGGTCGTTTTCGCGCAACCGACGCATCAGGTTGAGTATCATCGCATCGTCGGCAGCCTTGACGACTGTCTCAGGGTCAGCGATGACCAAGCGGTCCTCCATCTGGAAGACGCCGATCATCTGGCCAGGTATTGGCTGAAGAACGTGTGTCGGCATTACAATGCCTGTGGCGCCGATGAGATCGCCCAACTGCAGTTCAGCCCCGTCATTGCCGACGAAGATCAGCGACTTGCCGTTACCCAACAACAGATGTCCCAGCATCAAAACATGTTTCATGGACGCACCGCTTTCAATGGAGTTGAGTCAGCAAGAATATACCACGAATTTGATTGCTTTGCAATAAAAAAAGCCAGCGCGTGAGACGGCGCTGGGTGCGGATTGGATTACACGACTTGTGCCTTAGATCAGTCGGTGTCGATGTCATGCGGGGACTTGGCAGCCAGTCGAGCGGCCAGGATCAACTCAGCTTCTTCTTGATTGCTTGCCACCACTACTGTTGCTTTTGGGTCGAACAGCCACTGTGGACGCAAGATGCCCTTTGGCATGGATTTGACAGAGACGCACGGAGTGTGGTGGTTGCCGTTGTCTACCCGATGTATCTCCCCCTCTAGCCGTGCCCAGCCCAGGCGTCCGTAATCGACGATCACAAACATGCCGACCAGGCTAGTGTCGCCGCGCATGATCTTGGTGGCCAGTTCGGCCATCTCGAGCTGCCTTGTCATCTTCTCGGCGGTTGCGGGGGTGGCGATGGTCAGGCTACCATCGCCACCGAAGGTTTTGACGTCATCGCCAGTATTGAAGCCAGCGAATGCCAGCACGTTACTCACTGGGATCTTCCGTCCGTCGGTCTCGATGATGAAACAGCTGTCACCATTGATCAGCAGACGTCCTTCACGATCGGAATCGTCGCGCATTTAAAGTTGTCCTTTCAGTGTCACAGTGATGATAAATATATATCACAAAACAATTATAATGTCCAGGGAATTTTATTGCTATCGTGGCTCAAATTTGCTATCATAAATGAGCTGTTAGCTACTAGCTGTTGGCTGTTAGGACTTAAGAGCTAGAAGCCAAAAGCTGAAAGCCGAAAGCTATTTTTATGAAACGATCTGAATTATTTTTCTCATTTCTTCTAATACCAGTTGATGCGGCGATGATAATCGCTTCTTTTATCTTGTCGTATTACATTCGAATCAAAACCGATATTTTGCCGGTGAATTCCGATGTTACCTTTGGCCACTACTTAATGTACGTGTTGTATATCGTGCCGGTTTGGTTGATCATTTATGCGCTGTCAGGACTTTATAAAATTTCCCGTGAGCGAAATTACTTCAACGATTTCTACAAAATTTTTATTAACAATGCAGTTGCAGTCCTAATTTTCATTGTGGCTATCTTCTTTAGTCGCTCCTACTTCTTTTCGAGAGCAATTTTAATTCTCATTCCACTCTTATCAATTATCTTTGTTTTCGCCGCTCGGGTGATTATCACTTCTATTCAGCGCTATCTTTACCAGTACGGCTATGGTGTTCACCGGGTTATCATCATTGGTAATAATGAAGTTTCACACAAGTTGGCAAGAGAAATTACCTACATTAAGCGATTGGGCATGAAATTCATTGGTATTGTAAATGGCCTCGGTGACACCGCTAAACATCCAGATGATTTGAAGCTACTCGGCCATGTTGACGACTTGCCAAAAATTATTAGTAAATACCACCCAGGCGAAGTAATTTTGACTGACGTTAGCATTAACCGTGAAAAAGTTCTTGGTATTATTAGTGCTTGCACCGATGCCAATGTCGGTTTTAAATATATTTCCGACATTTACTCCATGGTAACGAGTTCTGTTAGTTCGAGCGTACTGGCTGGTTTTCCGGTGATGGAACTAAAAACTATTGCCCTTGACGGCTGGGGTCGAATCGCCAAACGTTTTTTTGACATTTTGTTTTCAGTAATTTGCTTAATCATTGCCTCGCCGCTAATGCTAGTAATCGCAATTTTGGAAAAACTGACGTCGGAAGGCCCGGTTATTTATTCTCACGAAAGAGTCGGTCGCGACGGAAAAACATTTAGAGTTCATAAATTTCGCTCAATGTATAAAGATGCGGAAAAGAACGGTCGTTTTTGGACTGAGGCAAATGACAATCGAATCACTCCACTGGGCAAAATTATTCGTAAAACAAATTTGGACGAATTGCCGCAGTTGTGGAATATTTTCATTGGTGAAATGAGTTTTGTCGGTCCGCGCCCGGAACAGCCACGATTTGTTGAAAAATTCAGCCATGAAATTCCTGATTACCTAAAACGCCACCGGGTTAAATCCGGTCTCACTGGTTGGGCACAGGCTAATGGCCTAAAAGGGGACACCTCAATTTCTGAGCGAGTTCGTTTTGATACTTTCTACATTGAAAACTGGAGCATTTGGTTTGACGTAAAAATTGTGATTAAAACTATATTTCTAATTATCGGCGAAGCTCTAGGAGGCAAGTATGAATATCGCAATCGTCCATGATTGGTTGTCGGAGTTTGCCGGCGCCGAAAAAGTTCTTTTGGAAATTGTAAAAATTTATCCGGACGCTGATATTTACACCTCAATTTACGATCCGAAAAAAGTCACACAGTTTGCAAAAAACAAAGTATATACTACATATTTGCAAAAGCTGCCGTTAGCGAAAAAGCTCAGATCAATTATGATCCCTCTAATGCCACTGGCTTTTGAGCAGCTTGATTTTTCAAGCTACGACTTGGTAATTTCCAGCTCGACCTCAGCTGCCAAGGGTATTATCACCCGGCCGTCAACGTGCCATATTTCATATTGTCACACACCGACCCGTTATCTTTGGATGCCGGCCATGGACAAGAGGGCCTCAACCAGTTGGCTGCGCCGAAAAGTTAATCACACGCTGCGAATTTGGGATATTGCCGCCGCCGCTCGTGTTGATTATTTCATTGGCAATTCAAAAACTGTTGCCGAAAGAATTCAAAAATTCTATCGCCGTGGCTCCGAGGTTATTTATCCGCCAGTAGATACCAGTTTTTATAATCCAAAAAAAGAAGACATTAAAAAAGGCAACCATTATTTGTTCGTTGGTCGCTTTGTGCCGTACAAAAAAGCTGATTTAGCTATTGAGGCATTTAACAAATTGGGCATTGAACTGCGTTTAATTGGTACTGGACCGGAAGAGGAAAAACTCAAGCAGTTGGCGAAAGATAACATAAAATTTCTTGGTCGCGCATCAGACACAGTATTATTCGATAATTTAAAATCAGCCAAGGCGGTAATTTTTCCATCTGAAGAAGATTTTGGTATTGTTCCGGTTGAAGCGATGGCCTGTGGGACCCCTGTAATCGCCTACGGCGTCGGCGGTGCCACGGAAACGGTCATTCCAGGCAAAACGGGGGAATTATTTATGCAGCAAACCCCAGAAGCTCTAATTGAAACTATAAAAAAGTTTGAACCTAGTAACTATAAATTCGAAGACTTGCGTGCCAGGTCCGAAGAATATTCTACGCAAGTTTTTGCTAAAAACTTCTCATCAACAGTCGACAAATTGTACTCCGACTACAAAAAACAAATGGACCTCTAAACATTTTGGAATAAAAAAATGCACCGGCTTGTGGGCGCGGTGCTGCGGTGTACGTAATCGGAGTATTTAGCTGGAACTGTCTCCGACGTAGTGATAGAAGTAACTCTGGAGGCCAGACACCTGTGCCCAGCCGTAGTACTCAACCAGCTCGACTATCTCTTCGCTGCCAGGCCCACCCCAAAGCTCGATCATGTCCCAGGTCGTCTCCTCAGGTGGGCAGTAGAACGCCTGAATAACCTTGGCCTTAGCCAAAGAAATGAGAGTTTCCTTGGGCTGGGTGAGTACCAGGCGCAGGCTGGCTAGCCACCTCGCGACGTCCGTGTTCATCCCCGCGACGGACTCGATCAAAACGTCGTTCGTTACGATGGCGTCCTCATCCCACTCGAGAATAATGGTCCCAGCTTCCGTGCCGATGTGCCATTCACAGTACGGCACGGGTCGGTGCCCCATGCCGGTCTCGATTCCGTACTCCATCGTGCCGTCAGCATCTTGGTGAACCACGAAACCTTGCAGTTTAGAGCGAAGACTTTGCATTTGTTAGCTCCCATTGTAGGCTGCAAAGAATATACTAAATATCTTCTATAAAGTCAACGAGATAACGGCTATAATATAAGGTATGAAACAAATACAGGACATTCGGCCGGGAAAAAAGAGAGTGCGTCAACCTGAACCGACTGAGCCGGTTTTTTCGGCTCCTGACTTTTATGCTGAAGCCCCGTCGCTGCCAGTTCTTGAGCCGGAAATTCCAGCAGAAAACATTCGGCCAACAAAAAAACAGCCGAAAGCAAAGATCGGTTGGCTATTTTTTGTATTAATTGTTATTAGTATTACATTTTTTTGTGGCTTTGAACTGGTTAAGGTTAAGGCAAAAATATCCGCCAATATTAATGGACTGAATTCGAGCTTTTCGGTATTAACGGACGCGATGTCGAAAAAGGATTTTGCTGTTCTTGGTGGCCAGGTAAAGACGTTAAATCAAAAAACCAATGATTCACTAATTGATTTGCAATCTGTCGGCCAAGACGTTTATGCCCTGAATTTGCTTTACCCAAAAGGCAAATCATCAAAAACAACCGGCGAAATTGATGCCGTTCGCGGGGCACAAATGCTAACTAGTTCTTTTGACCAAATTTTTTCATTTAATTCAACTCCCACAAGTGTGGCCAGCTCTGATTATTTGTCAAAAATAAATGGTTTCTTAAACACTTTCGGCCAAGTTATCGGCTCTGCCCCAGAGAAAATTAGGCAGGCTAAATTTTATAGTAAGGAAGCACAAAACCTAAATTCCTCGATAAATTCCAGCCAGTTTCCAACATCCGAGCAGAAATCAGTAGCTAATTTGCAGAAGTTTTCCACTACTTCAGCAGACTTCTTTGATTATCTCTCTGGCGTACCAGCCAATTTGTCTGATGCTCTAACATTTTCCGGTGGCAAAAAGAGCTATCTTATTCTATTTCTAAATAATGCCGAACTTCGACCTGGCGGTGGATTTATCGGCTCGTTCGCTAGGATGGACTTAGAAAATGGCCGAGCAATAGCACTCGATTTTGAGACAAATATTTATACGCTGGATAAAAAATTCACTGACGCCGGAAATATTATAGCTCCGCCGCCAGAAATGGCTGGCATGACTCCGGCCTGGACCATGAGAGATTCAAATATTTTTGCTGACTATGGGGCCAGCTCAGAAAAAGTCGCTTGGTTTTATCAGCAGGAATCGGCCCTGCCGGCGGCGAAGGAAATAGCCGGTGTAATTTCTATCGACACAACGCTTTTCAGGAATTTGCTAAAAGCCGTTGGTCCAATTAATATGCCGGAGTACAATTTGGTCGTGACTGACCAAAATTTTCTCTCGGATGTTCAATATCAAGTTGAGGTGGCATATTTTCAAAACGATAAAAATAAGGTCGAAAACCAACCAAAAAAGATTTTAGCCGACATGATGCCGAAATTTGTTTCAGCGGCGACGAAAGATAGCCAAGTCCAGGCTAGAGTAGGCAAGGAAATATTTAAAGCAATTTCGGAAAAGCATTTTTTGTTTTACTCTACAAATCCGTCAGTTGAGGATTTGGTCGATGGAATCGGCATGTCAGGAAAAATTCATGATACCACTGGTGACTACCTATATTTGTCAGACGCTAATATTGGCGGTTTAAAAAGCAGTTTGAATATTGCTGAAACTGTTGATCAAAACGTTACAATCGACAATGTTGGCACGGCCAAAGAGAATTTGAGAATATCGAGAAAGCATAATGGAAGTTACGAGTGGCCAGATGGGGAAAACATAAATTACTTGCGTCTGCTGCTGCCGTTGGCAACGCAAATTGATACGTCTGGCTTGATTCCAGAAGTTGTGTCAGGAAAAACATCTGTGGCTTATTGGCAAAATACCAAACCTGGGGATACTTCGGTGTCGAGTCTGGATTATCATCGCGGTCAGGCGGTAGACCTTACTGGCAACAGTTTTGAATATCAAATTACAATCCAAAAACAGCCGGGCATAGAGAGTTTTAATTGGAACCTGTATTTAGTGTATCCCGATGGTTGGAAACCACAAAATGTTGAAGGATATGACGCAAAGAATCATAAAATTTATCTCTCGCAATCGATTTCAAAAGACTCGGTTTTTCGACTTCGATTTATCCGCGACTAGAGAAGAGAAAATGCCAACTTTACCTTTGATTTATTGAGATATTTTACGTATACTATATATAGTAGGAATTAAGGAGGGCTTAGTGCGTTGTTGTCGGAAAAGGCAGCATATTTCTATTTTTGACCAATAAAAACCTTATATATGGAAGAAAAACTCAAAAAATCTAACGCATATGATGCCTCAAAAATTACCGTTCTCGAAGGCTTGGATCCAGTTCGAAAACGTCCTGGTATGTACATTGGTGGCACCAGCATTGATGGTCTCCACCATTTAATATGGGAAGTTTTAGACAATGCTATAGATGAAGCTATGGCTGGTTTTTGTGATTGCGTCACAATCACCATCGAAGACGGAAATGTCGTTACAGTTGAAGACAACGGTCGCGGAATCCCAGTCGACAAACACAAAACTACCGGCAAGTCAGCCCTAGAGACGGTTTTGACTGTGCTGCACGCGGGTGGAAAATTTGGCGGTGATTCTTCATACAAAGTATCTGGCGGGCTTCACGGCGTCGGCGTTTCTGTTGTTAATGCCCTGTCCTCAGAATTTATCGCCGAAGTTCATCGTGATGGAAATATTTACCAACAAAAATATGTTCGTGGCAAAGCCGTCACTGAAGTCGAAATTGTTGGAAAAGTAGAAGGAACCGGCACAATCCAAAAGTTCACTCCTGATCCCGAGATTTTTCCTATTATCGATTTCAATTTTATGACGGTTGTTAACCATTGTCGCCAACAAGCCTATCTGACAAAGGGACTTCGGCTAAATCTTCGCGACAAACGAGCCGGCGGCGGTGCTCCAGAGTTTATCGAAGCGCTAAAAGCTGACATTAAAGAGCAAGAGGAAATTATTGACCTTGAACACGCTAATAATGATGAAATTCAAGTGGCTGATGAAAGTGCCAAAGACGAAAAAAATGAAATCGAAAAAATAAAAGTTCCAGAAGAAAAAATTTCTAAACTTTTTCCGAAGGAATACACTTTCTACTTCGAGGGTGGTATTGCATCGTATGTTCGGCATTTAAACAAGGCCAAACAGTCGCTCAATGATCCTCCGTTTTATGTTGAAAAAGAGTCTGGTGGGATTATCGTTGAGGTGGCATTGGCTTATACTGACGATTTTAAGGAGCATACCTATACTTTTGCTAATAACATCTTTACACCAGAAGGCGGAATGCACTTGACAGGCTTCCGTTCCGCTCTAACTCGAGCAATCAACGATTATTTAAAGAAATCTGGCTTTACCTCAAATGGTGATAAAAAAGGTGGCGTTGCCTTAACTGGTGACGACGTTCGTGAAGGGCTGACCTCAATTATTTCTGTCAAACTTCAAGATCCGCAATTTGAGGGCCAAACCAAAGCCAAGTTAGGCAATCCGGAAGTTCGCAGCATTGTTGAATCGGTTACCAACGAAGCGCTGGCCTTCTATTTTGACGAACATCCAAACGAAGGTCGCCGCGTGATGGAGAAGTGTTTTCTTTCCGCCAAAGCCAGAATGGCTGCCCGAGCTGCAAGAGACACAGTTATGCGAAAAGGTGCACTTGATGGCATGACGTTGCCTGGAAAGCTAGCCGATTGCTCAGAGCGTGATCCGAAAAAAACCGAACTCTATATAGTTGAGGGAGATTCTGCTGGCGGCTCAACCAAACAGGGTCGCGATCGAAGTTTTCAGGCTGTTTTGCCGCTTCGTGGTAAAATCCTAAACGTTGAGCGGGCCAGACTCGATCGCATGCTTGCGTCCGATGAAATTAAGGCCCTTATTGTTGCCCTGGGCATTGGTATTGGCGAAGATATCAATTATGACAAACTTCGTTATTCCCGCATCATTATCATGACAGATGCTGACGTTGATGGTGCTCATATCCGCGCGCTACTTTTAACTTTTTTCTTTCGAAATTTCCCAGGCTTGTTCGATAACGGCAATATTTATATTGCTCAACCGCCGTTATTCTCAATTCCTGTCGGTAAAGAAATCCGCTACGCCTACAGTGACAGCCAGCGAGATGCCTTGGTGGCTGAAATTCGCGGAAAAAATCCAAATGCCAATATTTCAATTCAGCGTTATAAAGGCTTGGGTGAAATGAACCCAACTCAGCTTTGGGATACGACCATGGACCCGACCCACCGCACGCTGCTGCAGGTTTCATCGCCAGATGCTGCTGACGCTGACGAAATATTTACAACGCTTATGGGAGATGAGGTTTTGCCGCGCAAGCGCTTTATTCAAACCCATGCTAGAAATGTAAAAAATCTTGATGTTTAAATCAGTTATAAATTAAATTATATGGACGAAAACATAGACCCAATTGAAGAAAACCCAATCGACGAGACAGCTGCAGAGTCCGAGCAATCTATTGCTGTTGAAAATCAAGCCGACACAGTGCTGTCGAGTGCCCCGGATGTTCAGGAGATAGAGTTTGTCGACACAAACATCGGCAAATTAGCTGACCGCAACATTAGAACTGAAATGGAGGAGTCGTACCTTGATTACGCTATGAGCGTTATAGTTTCTCGGGCCCTTCCAGATGTTCGTGATGGCATGAAGCCTGTCCACCGTCGAGTTTTATATGCAATGTGGGATACCGGCCTCAAAGCTTCGGCCAAATATCGAAAATGCGCCGCCGTCGTTGGTGAGGTGATGAAGAGTTATCATCCGCATGGTGACACTGCTATCTACGATACATTGGTTCGCATGGCTCAAGATTTCTCCATGCGCTACCCATTGGTTGATGGTCAGGGAAACTTTGGCTCCATGGACGGAGACAGCGCCGCTGCTATGCGTTATACTGAGTCCCGCATGACTCATTTGTCCGAAGAAATGCTGGCCGATATAGACAAGGACACTGTTGATTTTACCGAAAACTACGACGGCTCAACCAGGGAACCAACAGTTCTGCCAACCAGAATACCGCAACTCTTGCTCAATGGTTCTGTTGGAATTGCCGTTGGTATGGCGACAAATATTCCGCCTCATAATCTAGTTGAAATTTGTAACGGTGTAATTCATTTAATAGATAATCCCGAAGCTTCTTCTGAAGATTTGACGCAGTTTGTTTTGGGCCCAGATTTCCCAACTGGCGGCTTAATATTTGATATTGATGAAATAAAACAGGCCTATATTACCGGAAAAGGCAAAGTCGTAATGCGTGCCAAGGCTGAAATTGAGGAAGCCAAGCGCGGATTTCGTATTATCGTCACTGAAATTCCTTTTCAGGTTAATAAATCAACTCTAATCCAAAAAATTGCTGAGTTAGTTAAAGATCATAAAATTGACGGAATCTCCGATTTACGCGACGAGTCAGACAGAAATGGCGTCCGAGTTGTTATCGAGCTCAAGGCAAATTCTTATCCGAAAAAAGTTTTGAACCGCTTGTTCGAGCTAACTCAGCTGCAAACTGCTTTTCACGTAAACATGCTGGCGCTCACTCCATCACTTGAACCACGGGTTATGAACTTACATTCCGTGCTAGATTTTTTCATTAAACATCGTCAAGAAGTTATTGAGCGACGCAGCCGCTATGACCTGAAAAAAGCCCAGGAGCGAGCCCATATTCTTGAGGGTTTAATTAAGGCCCTGGACTCAATTGATAAAATTATTGAAACAATCAAAAAATCGGCCAATCGTGAAGAAGCGGCGAAAAATTTAGTCGCTGGCTTCGGACTATCCGAGCTTCAGGCATCAGCTATTCTTGACATGCGTCTTTCGGCTTTAGCTGCTCTTGAGCGCCAAAAAATTGAAGATGAATACCAAGAAAAATTAAAACTAATTGCTTATCTGGAAGATTTATTGGCCCACCCGGAGAAAATTTTAGTTCTGATCAAAAAAGACCTGGAAGAAATCAAAGAAAAATATGGCGATGATCGTCGCACACAAATTATCCCGTCTGGGCTTAACAAATTCTCTGCCGAAGATTTAATCCCGGATGAACAAGTCATAATCACAATTACTCGCGGCAACTATGTTAAACGTCAGCCAACCGATACCTACCGAAAACAAATTCGTGGTGGCAAGGGAATAATCGGTATTGAAACCAAGGAAGAAGATTCAGTAATCCATATGGTTTCAGCCTCGACCCATGACGATCTATTCATTTTTACCGACTCCGGGCGTATTTTTGCCAATAAGGTTTATGAGTTGCCGGCAACTTCTCGCCAATCAAAAGGTGTGCCAATTGTTAACATTATTCAGTTATCACAGAACGAAAAAGTCACTGCCATTCTTCCAATTAAAAAGACAGAGGACATCACTGGCAAGTTCTTTGTTATGACCACTGTCCGCGGTATCATAAAGCGCACTTTGGTTGAAAAATATCAGCATATACGCAAAACCGGCATTGCGGCAATTAAGCTGGCTAGCGGCGACCAACTCAAATGGGTACAAATGTCATCTGGCAACGATATTATTGTCGAGGTTTCAAACAAGGGCTTGGCAATATGTTATAAAGAAGCAGATTCCAGACCTATGGGCAGAAGCGCTTCTGGTGTTATCGGTATGAAACTCAGGTCGGGTGACAAAGTTGTTGGCACAGCAATAATTCCAGATGGCGAAAAATACTTTTCTCCAACCGCCGGATTCCCTGACTTGCTGACTGTTCTCGAGAATGGTTTTGGCAAACGAACAATGATCAAAAATTTCCATATTCAAAATCGTGGTGGCATTGGCATTAAAGTTGCTAACTGTACTGAGAGAACCGGCAACTTAGTCGGCATGGAAGTTATAAGTGACGACTTGGGCGATGCCCTGTTGGCTTCGAAGAACGGGCAGTTCATTAGAATGGCCGTAAAAGACATTAAGCGGCTCGGACGTGATACACAGGGTGTTACGCTAATGAAGATGCATGCAGGTGACAAAGTTTCCTCTCTAACAGTTGTTCGGCCGGAAGAAAAAGATGACGAATCTAAGCCGGAGAATCTTGAACTACCGATTGGCAACGACCCCACTCCAGAAATTGAGGAAGTAGCGCCAAAAGAGAAAGTTGAAAAAGCAATTAAACCTAAACCGGTGAAAGAAAAACCTGTCAAAAAAGAAAAGGCCGTCGTTCAAGAAGTCACCGCACCGGAGCTGAAACAGGAAGCACCTAGCATCCCAGCGCCGGAAGAAGAAGTTGAGGAAGATGGAGCCGAAGCCGAAGTTCACAATTCACTACTCGAGAAGCCGGCCGATGTCATGCCAACTATTCGCGCCTATAGTCCAAAAGTTGATTTGGAAATCAAAAAGACGCAGGACGAAAAACCAGATGAAGTCGATGATAAATCTGGGGGAGATGTGAATTGGTGGGGAAAGCAGTAAAATAGTATTTAGAGTATAGTAGTTGGAATTTAGAATGAGAACATTGTTTTTTGACCAAATACTAACTAGTTGATACTAAATTTTGTCTTTGGCTGATTTAATAAGTCCTGATAGTATCTTTTGAACTAAAATTGTTTGATCGGCAAGCAAGCAGAAATGCGGCGCGTCGATGTATTTTAAATCTCTTGCTATTAATAATTGGTTTTGCAATTCAGTCAATGATCCGAGGGCAATTACAAAAAATGAGAGTTTGTCTTTTGATGTTCGTCTACTAAATCCCTCAGCAACATTTGATGTTATAGACACTACACATCTTTTGGTTTGGCTAGTTAAAGCAAAAATTTCCTCTCTTGGATAATTTTTTGTTGTTTTGTAGATGGCCAAGACGAGTTTGTGACCTTCTTGCCAAACTTTGAGATCAGTGAACGATCTTATTTTATCCATCATTTATCTTTTGCTAAATACCAACTACTATATTCTAAATACTTTTTTACAGTGGTGTATGAGACCCGGGTATTTGCCAGTTTGGTTTTTCTGGTTTTGGTAATTCATTGTCAGTTGGGACGCGCAGCTGATCCTGACTTTCGGCTGGAGAAGTCAACCTTGGTTTTTGATTTATCAAATGGTGGATTCCAACGTTTGAAATATCAGCTGTTCCAAATTTAGATCGTTTTTGGTTGTATTTTTCGATGATATCAGCCGAATCAACAATTTCTCTTCGACTGGTCGTTGGCTGGGACGCAAGTACTGGTTTTACGGAAGGCTTATTAGCCACTCTTACTTCATCCATACCAATAATAACTCTGGCTGGGGTCAGAGATGACTTAATTCGAACCGAATGATGAATGTGAGTACTGTAGCCAGGCTTTGAAATTAGAATTTTATAAAAGCCCTTAGGAAGCGCCACCAAAAATCTGCCTTTGGCATCAGAGACACTGGTGGCTTTAAGTTTTCCATCTGATTCAGAGATTAGATTGATGGTAGCCAGCTCAATTCCTTGTCCGTTGTTTATGTCATAAACTTTACCGAATCCGCGGCCGCTAAGTACTAGATATTTTACCAGGTAATATGTAATCAGCACGCCATAAAGACAAAGAATAATTAAATTAATAATCGTATGAGATTTTGAGTAGGCAATACCAGATATTGCAAAGCCGAATAATATAATTGGTAAATTTAGGATTCTTAGGATCTTGGAAATTGATTCCAGCGATTTAAATTTTTTAGTCTCCGCCAAAGCCTCGCTGTTTGCTTCCAGCGGCAATGCTTTATTAAACAATTTTTCAGTTTCTGCGGGACGGAAAATATTTTTGGCAAAATAATTCTGATCGTAGGCGAGTTCTGCACTTTGCAACCCTTGGTTTTTTACTAGATCATATCCTATCTTGTCAATTTCAACGTAGTATTCTTCTCCTGGTGGTGTTTCTAGAGCAAATTTTCCATTTTTGTCTGATTTTACTGTGTGAATTAATTTTTTATCTCTGGCTCGAAAAAGCATTATGATAACGCCAGCGAGTGGCAGTCCAGTTGCCCCATCATAGACAACTCCTGGAGAATGTTTCTTGTCTTTGCCTTTAGCAAAGAGCCCGGACATTCTTGATGCTGCATTGCTTATCAAACTCAAGTTCTGCGGGTTGGCTAGTGTCAGCACTAGAGCTGCAAGCAATGGTATTAACAAAAAAGGATTTATTGGCCACCCGTGTGGTGTTTGCACACAAAATGATCCAATACAAATTGGTCCGGCTGTTTCTGGTGGAAAAATATGACAAAAGATACCAGTGCAAGGAATGCAAGCATCGCCGACACAGGCTTTCGGACCACAATCATCACCAACGCATGGTTTGCATTCATTTCCGGTACATGGAGTACAAGAGTCCCCAATACATGTCTGGCAGATATCTGGGTTTGAACATAGACAGTCTGGACCGGTACAAATGCAAGTATCGGTTGTACAAGAACAATCCGGACCAATACATGGACAATTAGGCCCAGGACAGATTAGGGCTGGCGGCGGTGTTGTTGGTCCCGCCACAATCCTAAAGTTGTAATCCGACTCATCTGGTTTGATGATCCCGCCACAGCCAAATACAACTGGCACTAATTTAATCTTAGCTGTATTAGATATTAGCGAAACTGCATTTGGTATGTAGAAGGAGTATGAGTAATACCCATTCTTTATTGCAGAGTTTGCATTGTATGCATGATACGAAGTATATGGTTTGTAACCACCATACTGACCAGCGATCCAGTCTGAATAAACATTACCACTGGTTAGATTACCTAAGTATGCTGGATATATCATCTCTAACATTTTGTTGTAAGTTGCCCCACCATCGGTTGAGAGTACTACACCAATTGGAACATTCTGAAATGATGTTTTCTCTCCCTTTGATAGATCAGGAAAAGCTCCTGGAGTATTCGGATCAACATTACCGTTACCATAGACCCAGTTAACCGTCATTGTCCTGGTTAGCTGGTATGTTTCTCCACCATTAGGTACTAGCACCTTAGTTCCAACTGCCATATCAGCACCACTGCCACCACAACCAACGATACATGCTTGCCCAGCGCATCTAGCTTCACTTACGCATTCCTGTTGAGTTTTGCCAACTGGAGGATTAGTAAAACATGCTGACTCGGCATCTTGAGCTTGTTGTTGACAAGCACTCTCTCCGCCTGCTGGACAGGTACTACCACAGCTCCCACCAGTATCTACCCCTGTCTCACTTCCATTCTGTATTCCATCAGAACATGTTGGGTCAGCGGTACAGGCTGGACAACTCCCGCCGCAGTCCACCCCTGTCTCTGTCCCATTCTGTATGCCATCGGAACAGGTCGGTGGATCTGGTGGTGTTGCTGTTACCGTCATTACCGCATCGAGAGTCTTAGTTACTCCGTCTACAGTAGATGAAGCTGTAACTGTACAAGTATTACCACCAGGGACCGCAGCAGGTGCCGTAAATGTTACAGTAGTTCCTGCAGCATCAACGGTTCCACAAGTAGTAGACCAAGTAAATGTCGCATCTAGTATTGGATCTCCATAATCATCAATAGCTGATGCTGTTAAACTTTGTGTTCCATTAACCTGAACAGAAGCATTGGCTGGAAGCACTGTTAAATGATCTAGCGCTGAATAATTGTAGTTAGCAGTATATGCATTAAGTGTTGGAGTACTAGCTCCATCTGTATTAGCCAGTGTAGTTTCTACCTGCAGATACCTCTTAGCAGCATCTCCTGCTCCTAGTAGTGTAGCAATATCAATACTACCAGCAGATGCAGTACTAGCAGTATATGAACCCCATGTAGCATGATCATCTGAAGTTCTAAACCTGTAATTAACAGAAGTATTCGCAGGAATATCATCATCAGGAACAAATGTTGTCCAGTCTTTAAAGTGTGTTCCTCCATCTAGTTGGGTAGCAGAGGAGATGTGGGTGGCAGAGGCACCTTGGTAAAATTCAACTTCATACACACGCCAGCCTTCTGGCGGAGTCGGGGCGGTGGAGTAAAATTTTGCATAACGCGCAGATGCATTGATTGGTTGGTGAGTTTCATCCGCATCCCAGTAATCTTGGGCGTAGCTCGACCAATCGACCCCATTTATTGATAGCTGTATTCCACCTACTGCACCAATATATGCGATCGGTTTTCGACTTATTATTTCTGTAAGATAATAGCTTTGACCAAAATCAATCTCCCACAATAGTGAATCTCCAAATGCCGCCCCATAATAAGTGTTGATATCCCCATCTACTGGGTTGGCTGACGTTGTAGTCATCCCAGTGGTATCGAGCTGAGCGCCGCTAGTTTTATCATTCATCGTCACACTACTCCCCGGATCCGCCGATATAGTTGTATTGGTATTTGTTCCCGCTGTCCACTCTGCATTGGAGGTTAGTGTCTTTGATGATGTCGCTGCTTCTGTCTTGGTATTAACCCTCTTATCATCTTTACCATAAAACCCAAAATAGACTGATATTACAGCCAAAATAGAGACCAGAGATACTAATAGTATTAAAGCCCTCCTGCTCATCAATCACCCTAATATTAATTTGTACATATATATTGTATCAAAAACAGAGGAAGAAGAGAATAAAAATACCTCGCTGGCAGGAGATGCCAGCGAGGCGTGTGTTCACAGTGATACTTCGTAGATTCGCCACTCCGTACCCATGGAGTTTGAGATCCGGAGCCGATTGAACGGCTTTTCGGACTCAACAACCCTGGGGATACTTTCCGCCCCGGGGTTGAAGTTGAGCGGCGGGTTTGTTGCCCTCCAGCCACTTTGATCCCCAACATCGAACACAACATCACCGGGTCCAGGTATCCCGTTCTGAACCACAGTTACCTTCCTGACGTTTCTCGGAAACTGTATCTGCAGAACGGCATTGAGACCGGACACTCCTTTCCAGAAGCTCTTGGGGTTACCGTCACAGACAGCCGCCAGTTCGACCCTCATGATTGAGGACGGTAAGGCGGCGCACGTGACGATCATCGAAGCGTTCTTGAACTGCTGATAGGCTGTAGATGAAGGGTCAAAGGGCAGTCTGACCTTATCGTTCGCGGTTAGCAGGTACGGAACCAGCTTCCCGCGACTGAACTTCCATGCGGCAGTCAGTTCTGGGTTGGCCAGGATTGGGTCTCCAGTCTCACCACCGATGTGTATCAGACTCGACGGCGTCCCGTTGATCTGGACACGCAGGGTTTCGGCCTTTGCCCAAGTCTTGGATCCAGGATCGGCGTAAATCAGGCGACGAGTATCTTCGTGAAGCGTCAGCCCGTTGAGGAACCATCCGCCGGCCGAGAAGCATCTCGAGGCAAACTCTCGCGAGAAGATCTTCTCCTTCCGGACCCGGATCCCGTCGTATTCCAGAGACCAGCCGAGGGTGAGCCAGTGCCAGAAAGCACTAGGAGCAAGGCTGATGGGACCAGCAACGATCTTGCCGTTGACGTCTGTCAGGGGTACCCAGCACGGGGGAATTGAGTTGATCGGATTGAGTCCCCGGACGTACAAGTACCCTGGACTTACATCAGTCACGGCTTTGATGCTTCCGCCGTTCTCTTCGGCTGACGATCCGCCTCTGTACTGGAAACTCACGATGTCGCCAACCCTGTACGCCGGTAATTTCGCAGTCCAATACTGGGACAGGGGCATGACGCCACCGTCAGCGGCCATGGACCAGGACTTGTTGTCGTCGCTGATGTTGTGCCAGCTCCAACCCCAGGCAAGGGGAAGAAAAATGGCGATGACCTGAATCACAACCAGGCCCAATGCGCCGTAGGCGAAATAACCTACCCATCGGGGGAGGTGGGACTGCTCCCGTTGGGGTTTTGTTGTCTCGGTCGCTGATGTTCTGGGCCAGTGGACATGCGGACGTGCTGTAGCAACGCGAGTCGGGGCCATGAAACTTCACCTCTTTCCGCTCCCCGTTAAACGGGCTAGCGGGGAACTTGATGGAGGTTTGAAAACCTCTTCGTACAACTGTCTGGTGCTTTGACGCAGCCGAACTAGTCATACCATTTATAGCACAGTTTTTTCTTTTTGTCAACGGGATTTTGAGAAATATTAAACTCCCCATAAATTTTCCATTCCTGCCTTAACGAATTACCAACACAAATAAAAAAATATATTATACTGATTTGAGTCGATCGACTCAAATCAGTATAATATTGTGTATGGGTAAAATAAAAAGAATTGATTTGAAAAAAGTTGGCAGCGTAACGTTATTCGCATTGCGTGAAATTTCGAATTTTTTAGATAAGATCGTTGGCCCCATGACATTAAGCGGAATGAAACGAAATCAAAATTTTGGTTGGGCACCTAAAAGAATTTCCGATAATTTGCTAAGTCTTGATCGTCGTGGCTATATTATAATCAACCCAACCGCGGACAGTATTGAACTGACGAATAAAGGCAGAATTAAATTGATTGAGAATTCGCTAGATAGCAAAATTGATGGTAAGTGGCGGATGTTGTCCTGGGATATACCAGAAGATTCTAGAGTTAAGCGACAGCAATTTTGCCGATCAATTCGTAGAGTTGGTTATAGACAGGTACAAAAAAGTTTATGGGCTTGCCCTTATTCTCATGCCGATCAGGTCGATTTGATAATTAGCGAGTTACGCCTTGGTAAGTATGTTGCTTTTTTACGGGTTGATAAAACTGATATTGAATCTCATCTCAAGCGATTATTTAAAATGACTTAATCTTGGTTAATATACTGATTTGAGTCGATCGACTCAAATCAGTATAAAAAAGAAAAAATACATTAAAATAGAAACATAAGGAATTGTTGTAGGTTGCGTGCCGCAACAAGTAAATACCTATCTGGCAAAGTTTTGGATGTCGTGGCAGATCAAAAACATGGTAAATAAAAAAACGGCCCTAACCTTTGTGGGGTTGGGCCGGAAGTGCGGGTAGCTGACAAGGCGTTAGTTGCTCTTCACTGGAAAAATGGTTGTTCCTCCAGTGAAAAACACGTCTTTGGATTCGATTTTGCTTGATGGCAGACGCCACTTTGCGTGACCATCGAGATATACACAGTTGCCTCCGCCTTCGTGGCGCGTTGACATAAGGCGGCCAACATAAGGGACGCCCATGGGTGAGTCTCCATAGAAGCGCATTTCTGCTGGTTTTGGGATGCTGCCAATTCTCCCGGGATGAAGCAGCCCAGCACCATAGCCAAGCGACAAAGCGGGTTCGCTTGGGCAAGTAAAGATCTCGGTGTTTTTGATGTATGGGTCCAGTGCGCCGCCGGCTGAGGTGTACATCCAGGGACCAGTGCATCTTACCCAGCAGCCAAATTGGCCTTGGCTTGGCACAGCGCCGGGAAGCTTACCATCCCAATCCTCGGTATAGGAGAGCGACGCAATACCTAATTGCCTCAGATTTGATAGGCAGGTGTGGCGATGCAGACGCTCGATCGTGACTGGCAAGACCGAATGATTCATTCCCGCGACGATTCCGGCGGTGATCGCGATGATCGCGATAACGACCAGAATCTCTATTAGTGTGAAGCCCTTGATCATTTCCTTGGTTCCTTGGCGCCGCAGCCCAGCGCAAGTTGTTTTGATTGCCGCTAGCTAACTAACAGAAGCCGACTAGCTTATAGTACCATTTAAAGCACAGTTTTTTCTTTTTGTCAACGCTTGGTTTTTCACCTGGTTGTCTTTTGAGCGTAAGAGTGATATAATTTAGGTCATGGCATTTAAAAAACGAAAACTCTCAAAGAAGGAACAAAAAGCGGTTGATAAACTGCCGGCTTTTGTTGAGCGCGACACCGCAGATATCGCTGATGCCGCACCAAAAGCTAAAAAGAAAGTTTCATTGCCGGAAATTGTTTCCGTTAAGGATTTTGCTGAAATCTCTGGTTTGCCGGTGACCGAAATTATTGGCCAGCTGATCAAAAATGGCGTTTTGGCCAATATCAACGAAAATATTGATTTTGAAACCGCTCAAATTGTCGGTGATGATTTAGGTTTAGAAATTTTGCACAAAGACGTTAAGTTCGAGGAGTTTACTGAAAAATCAGAAGTTGCAGAATCTAAGAGTTTGCAAACTAGACCCCCAGTGGTTTCTATCATGGGTCATGTCGATCACGGCAAAACCTCACTACTGGACAAAATTCGCGAAACTCACGTTGCGGCAGGGGAGTCCGGTGGAATTACTCAGCATATTTCGGCTTACAATATTGAGGTTACCGACCCAGAAGACAAGAAAAAAACCAGAGCTATTACTTTTATTGATACTCCCGGTCACTCAGCTTTCTCTGCAATGCGTTCACATGGCGCTACCATCGCTGATATTGTTGTTTTAATTGTTGCTGCTGATGATGGCGTCATGCCACAAACTATAGAGGTTATTCAAAGTGCTAAAACACAAAATGTGCCAATTATAGTTGCTATTAATAAAACTGATTTGCCGGATTCCGATATCATGAAAATCCGCCAGCAGCTTTCAGAGTATGAATTGATTGGTGAGGACTGGGGTGGAAAAACTACTATAGTAGAGATTTCAGCCAAAACAGGCAAAAATGTTGATCAACTACTGGAAATGATTCTGCTTCAGGCTGATTTAATGGATCTAAAAGCTGATCCTGAGGTTCCAGCCACTGGGATTGTTATCGAATCTCACATTCACAAGGGCGCAGGCGCACTAGCGATTATACTAATAGAAAATGGAACATTGAAATTGGGCGACGCAATGGCGATTGGACCGGTTTATGGCAAGGTAAGAATTTTAGAAAATTGGATGGGCAATCCAATCAAATCTGCTGGCCCAAGCATGCCGGTTCGCGTTGCTGGCCTTCGTTCACTGCCGAACTTCGCCGAGCGTTTGGTGACTTTCGAATCAGAAAAAGAAGCTAAAAATGCAGCCAAGAGATTTTTGGAGCGCAACACCACAAGACGATATATCGCCAAATCTGTTAGCAAAACTGATTCCGATATTATTGAACTTAATTTAATTATCAAGTCTGACGTTGCCGGATCGCTCGAAGCTATTAAAAAGTCACTGTCCGAAATTTCTAATCCTGGACTTAAAATAAAAATTATTTCCGACGGTGTGGGTGCTATTTCTGAGTCTGACGCTGCAATGGCTCACGCCACCAAAGCCATCATTTTGGCTTTTAGGGTTGCTATTTCCTTGCCGGCCAAGAAAATTATTGATAAAGAAAAAATTAACGCAGTTGAATATCAGGTTATTTATGAATTGGTTGATGACGTCAAGAAAATTCTTGAGGAAATGCTGCCTCCAATTATTAACGAAATTCAAACTGGTAGTGGCGAGATATTGGCTGATTTCCGAAATGACAAAAAAGGCGTTGTCGTCGGTTTCCGCTCGGATGATGGTGAATTCAAAACTGGCGAAATGCTAAAAATTATGTCAGGCAGTGAAGAAATTTGGCGCGGTAAAATTGAATCGCTTCGTCGGGAAAAGGATCAAGTTTCATCCATATCAGCTGGAACTCAAGCGGGCGTTGGCCTTGCTGCCGGTGCAAAATACTCTATTGGCGACAAAGTAATTGCCTTCCGAATTGAAGAGATAAAACAAACTTTGTAGTTTGTAAAGTCGAAAGTTCACAAAGAATTTCAAAAATATTGCTATACTATAGTAAAGCGAGGGGAAATTGTTGTCTTTATCATCACAACTAGTGACGGTTTGGGACAAAATATACTATTTCTTTTTGGGACTTCAGATAAATTTTAGTGCTAATGTTCTTGTCGATGTCGCCATAGTTGCCTTTTTCTTTTATTGGATCTATTTGTTTTTGCGCGAGACCCGTGCCCTCCGAATTTTATACGGATTTCTTATCTTAATATTGGCGATGCTTATTGCCAATATATTCAATATGATACTGCTTAATTTCATTTTGCGTTATTTAACCACTGCCTTGGTTGTTGCTATACCGATAGTTTTTCAACCGGAGTTGCGACAAGCGCTGGAAAAGATCGGTCGACCACGTTTTTGGGCTGACATACAGCTTAGTCGTGATGATTTTTCTAAATTATTAGACGAAATTGCTTTAACCTCAGAGCAATTTTCTAAACAAAAAATCGGCGCGCTCATTGTCTTGCAGCGGTCAACCGGATTGCGTGAATATATTGAAAATGGAATTCGAATAGACGCCAAAGTATCAGCTGGAATTTTAAGTTCAATATTTTTTCCTAAGTCGCCACTTCATGATGGCGCCGTAATTATTGTCGGCCAGCGAGTTTTATCAGCTTCTTCCATTCTGCCGGTAGCTGATATTGAGTCTGGTCGCAATTTAGGCACCCGCCATCGTGCAGCCATTGGTATTAGCCAAGTGTCAGACGCTGTGGTGATAGTAGTTTCTGAAGAGACTGGGTCAATTTCCATAGCTGTAGCCGGTTCATTGGAGCGTCGAATAAACCCTGAACGGCTGAGACAACGTCTTTCGCGACTCTTACGTAAATCTGTTCAATCCAAACCGAAAAGGTTGCCGTTTTGGCAAAACAAGAAATCGGCGGGGCAGGAATGAAATATTTAAAGCCCATCACGAATAATTGGACAATAAAGCTTTTTGCGATTTTAGTTGCCTTCGGTTTATGGATCTATGCCGCTTCGGTCAAAATGTCCATTGCAAATTTTCCTAATGACATCCCGGTTAAGGCATTTAACCTAACTCCTGGCTACGTGGCGATTTTAGATCAGAGTTCAATAAAAATAAGTATTTCGGCTGATTCAGGTACCTGGAACAAACTATCAACTGATTCTTTCGCGGCTTTTATAGACTTAAACGGTTTTACAGTCGGCACCTATCAGTTGCCGATCAATGTTACAACTTCGGTCCCTGGTGTTTCCATTATTACTAAAAATCCAACTAAAGCGACGGTGACTATCGAGCCATCTATTAGCAAAGATATTCCAGTCGTGGCCAAAATATCAGGAGATGCCGCACAAAATATGATTGCTGGTAGCGTAATATTTGATCCGTCAACTGTCCGCATTACTGGCCCAAAGTCTGCAGTTGATGGCATAAGTCAGGCTACCGCCAGCATTACTCTTACTGGGGAAAGCAGTGATTTCTCCAAGTCGATTACGGTTGAAGCCCAAGATCAAAAAGGTGAAGCGATAAAAAATGTTAGTTTCGCTCCAGTAGCTGTACAGGCAAGTATTAAAATTGTTTCTGCTGGTAATGTAAAAAATCTCGGTGTATCGGTTATCACCTCTGGTACTATTGCCGATGGGTATGCAATTTCTAGCATTACAACTAATCCACCGACCATATCGGTTGTTGGTGCCGCTGACGCAATTAGAGCACTCGGCTCAATTTCAACTTTGCCAGTCAATATAAATAATATAAATAAAACCCTGACCGTTAACACGAATTTAGTATTTCCTGTTGGAGTTGGTGCTAATGGAGTGAGCTCAGTTTCAGTTACCATATTGGTTACAAATCAAACTTTATCCAAAACTTTAGTTGTGCCGGTAAGCGTTATAAATCTGCCTTCTGGTCTTGCTGTGGCTTCGGTTTCCCCGACTAGCGTGAATGCAGTAGTTTCCGGCCAGGTTGATTTAATAAATTCACTTTCCCCGTCATCAATTTCGGTAACGGTTGATTTGTCATCTGCAACCACTGGAAGCCACCAATACCAAGTATCGGCGAGCAATTTTTCTTTGCCAGCTGGCGTTAGCCTTATTAATTTTGCACCAGCTACAGTAACTATAACGACATCAGGGTAGGCGAAAAATCAGCCTAAAAAATAAAAAAAGGCTTGACAAGTTTTGTGTCCACTGATAAGCTCGATGATGTGTTTCCAAAAACCGCTGATTTCAGAAAAATTAGTTAAGAAAAAAGATCAGCAAAATTAAGGAGATCATTATAGCTTTGCTTCCGTCTGATGAACCTCCGCTTAGTACGGAGTCTAAAAAAACAAAAGTCAAAGGAAAAAATCTTCTACAAGCCTTGCTAACAAAGCTTGCAGAACTCGCAAAAAGCAAAAACCATCTAAATACCTTCAACCAATTCTTGGCATTCTGGCCACGGCTGACTAACAAGGACGCCCTGACCAAGACCACTCACAAGGTGGTATCCAGACTTAAATCGGCCAAGAATTTTATAGTTGAGCAGAAGCTCGTGCCACACTTTGCCATAGTCATTCTAGGGCTTGCGGTGGCCCTTTGTAATGTTCTCGTGGCTCGCGGCGCAGACAATTTATATAACTTAATTCCAGCAGATCCTTCAAGTCAAATTGCCATTGCTACATCGATCTCAAAATATACGCCAATAATTCAAAATAGTGGCACAGCAGTTGCCCAGCTTGTTTCGGCCCCATCTGATCCCAACAGTGGAGTGTTCAGCGTTGCGTCAAAAACAACTTCAACTCAAGTTACTGCCCAAGATGTTGCTGCTCCAGCTGCAGTCGCATCTGCCGGCCCGCGAACGAAGAATATCTCCTATACGGTTGCAAACGGTGATACACTTTCCGGGCTGAGCATGAGATTTAATGTTAAAATTTCCTCACTTCAGTTTGCCAATAGTTTGAGCAACGCAAACTTGATTAAGCCTGGGGACACATTAAAAATTCCACCAGACGGTTGGGAGCCTAGCGCGTCTCAATTAGCAGCAGCAAACAAAGCTACTGCGGCTAAAACAACAAAAAACACTAAAGGCATTGTAGTTGATATTAAGGCCGGATCCAGCAACAATGGTTATCCGTATGGCTATTGCACCTATTATGTTGCTTCTCGTCGTGCTGTGCCATCAAGCTGGGGCAACGCAGGCCAGTGGTTAGGCAGCGCCCAAAGAGCTGGCTATGCAACCGGATCTACTCCTGTGGCAGGTGCAATTGTTGTCACCCGTGAATCATGGTGGGGGCACGTAGCCTATGTTGAATCCGTTGACGGTGATTCTTTCACCGTGGCTGAAATGAACGTTAAAGGCTGGGGAGTTACTTCCCGTCGTAGCGTCTCAATCGGTGATTCTGTAATTAAGGGCTTTGTCTACTAATTGAATATTGCATCTAAAATCTAGAAAGTTTCCAAAAATGATCTCGAAAGAGGTCATTTTTGATATAAAAAAACGCCGGCGGTTAGCCGGACGTGGGCAGGGGGCTCTTTTGCTGATTGTTGTCACAAATCCATAAGACTTATTGTCATAACCCCATAGTTGTCGCAAAAGAGCGTGTGTTTGCAGCCACATCTCTTGCAGTGAACATCCCGAGCGATCACCAGCCCTTTTTCTCTGGCGGCGCTGGATACATCTTCCAACGTTAGCTCGCACTTTAGACCGTGCGAGAGGCGAATCCAGAAGAGAATCCAAAAAAGGTTGACTTCACGCTCACAATTATTGCATTTCATGGTTATGCTCCCGGCAGTCTGGTTGATGGTTGTAATTTATCCGGTTTCTATCATATTGTCAAGTTAGCATAATTCTGTTATTATAAAATCAAATGACAGATGAAGTAACAATTCGAATTAAAGCGGGCAAGGGCGGCGATGGAGCCGTCTCATTTTTGCGTGAAAAATTTCGACCAAATGGTGGCCCAGACGGAGGCGACGGTGGCAACGGCGGATCAATTATTTTCGTCGCCGATAACAATGTGAATACTCTGACTTATTTCGATAGTCGCAAACAATTTCAGGCCCAAAATGGTGAAAATGGTATTGGCAAGAATATGCACGGCAAAGAAGCCCCAGATCTAACTTTGCTGGTTCCGCAAGGCACCACAATTATGGAGGACGGCAAAATTATTCTTGACATGACCAAAGTCGGACAAACCTTTATTGCTGCCAAGGGTGGCAATGGTGGTTGGGGAAACCAGCATTTTGCTTCATCGATAAAACAAAAGCCGGAGTGGTCAAAACAAGGGCTACCTGGTGAAGAAAAAGAAATTAAGCTTGAATTAAAACTAATCGCTGATGTTGGGCTCGTCGGATTTCCGAACGCCGGCAAATCGACATTGCTATCTGTGGTCTCGAATGCTCGGCCAAAAATTGCCGATTATCCATTTACCACTCTTGAGCCGAACTTAGGCGTGGTCACAATTTACGATAAAGAGTTCATTTTTGCGGACATTCCCGGTTTAATTGAAGGTGCATCGCTTGGTCGTGGACTTGGAGTGAAATTTTTGAAGCATATTGAAAGAACTAAAGAGCTTTTACTTTTAATCTCGGCTGAATCAGAAAATCCAGTAGGGGACTACAAAATTCTGCTTAAAGAATTAAAAGATTACTCTAAAATATTAGCTAAAAAACGGATATTGGTCACAATCTCCAAGTCAGAAATTCTAGACAGCGAAAAACGAAAAAAAATTGAAAAAGATTTTAAAAAACTAAAAATTGCTCCTATTTTCTTTTCGGCCGCAACCAGAGACAACCTAGATGTACTAATGTCTAGGATATTTGAACTAATAAAATAAAAGTTTTTTTGTAGTGATGATATATAAAAAAGCGCGACCTAAATGGCTGGTCGCGCTGTTGTTCTTATTGATGTTCTTTGCTTCCCGGCGGCTTCGCTAGTACATCCAGTTGCTGGTCTTCGGCTGGCCGTCGACGTACATGACATCGACATAGAAGTTGTCGCCGATGCCGAGGTCCCAGTAGGAGACCCTGTCTCCAAAGTCTTCCTCGTTGAAAGTGATGACGATGTCGAAGCCGTTCAGCCTGATTGTGCCGCTGGTCGTGTCGTCATCAAGGGTGATGATGATGCCCCTGACCATCCTCGCACCGGCCTGTGTGACTTCGGACCCCTGTGTCTCACGCCGCGGCTGCGGGCGCATGATCGGGTTGCCGATTACGAATACGACGTTGACGGCGCGATCTTTCATCTTGCCGGGTTCCGGCACGGTGTCGAAAGCAACCCGCTGGTCGCGGAGATCGATATCGTCATCACTCTCATTCGGCCGTTCGTACAGGTCGTTGATGTGGACAAACAGGTAGTCCCCGCCGGCGTCGTTCTTGACAAACCCGAAGCCCTTGTCCGCGACCCAGTCAGTGATGGTGCCAGTGAGGCCGCGTGGATCGTTCTCGCTGGGAAGTACTTCGTCCTTGGGCGCAGGCTGAGAAG
>Ga0194044_10000074_pt1 | contig 37156 bp, 48 predicted proteins | sample JunL4417m_MetaG_FD_155460 | JGI IMG/M metagenome (GOLD analysis project Ga0194044, IMG submission 155460) | Anoxic zone freshwater microbial communities from boreal shield lake in IISD Experimental Lakes Area, Ontario, Canada - Jun2016-L442-17m | ecosystem: Environmental > Aquatic > Freshwater...
TGCTAGAAATTTCAAGACCATGCTCCAGGAGCAGGGTGAGAATCCATACCTCTATGGGGACACTATCGACAAGGCATTTTCCCAGAAAGCTGAAATTGAAAAGTATAATAAAGCTGGAGTAGTCGGCACAGCTTTAGGGTTCATAGGGGCTACTGCAAAAGAAACAGCTGGTAAAGCAATACAAAGTGCAGGAAGATTCGTCGGTGGTGCTGCCGATTTATATGGAGCAGAAGAAACTGCTAAGATGGCGCGCACCTGGGGAGAGGACTTAGTTAAGGACTATAACCCATATATCTATGACCTTAACCCGGATGGAACCGCTAAGATAGGGGAAGACGGAAGACCCGTTAAACGATGGGCGGGGTTAGGTGCTGAAGTAGTAGGTAATTTGGTTCCACAGGTAGCAGCATTTAAAGGGCTTGGGATGCTAGCTGGCGCTGCGTTTTCTAACCCTGTTACAGCGGCGGCAGCTACTTTATTAGGTGGTATAGCGTTAGTTGCTACACAAAATGCAGGAGATGCCTACGAGCTGCATACCTCTGTTATCCCTGGAGATAGAGAGGGCGGATTAGCAGCGGCGTATAATACTTTAGATGAATCTGCTGGGCAGGGAGTAGCGGATTTAGTAATGGCTGGAACTGGTGCGTGGTGGGCTAGATCTTTATCTGGTTTATCCCGCAGTAGATTTATTGCAACTAATGTAGCTAAGCAAGCAGCAGCCGGGTATGCGTCTACTAGACTACAGCTAGAAGGAGTAGGAAGCGCTGTAGAGAAAAGTACTGGTGGGTTGTATAAGCGTAACCCCCAAGAAGAATCTACAATGAGCAATATCGGTGCTATTGTAGGGGGTGTATTTGGTGCAGTCGAAGGGCGAAACCACGTTCCTACTGCTGCTCCTGCCACTAAGCCTACAGCGCCTGCTACCCCAGCAGTAGATACTGAAGGCTACTCCCCTAACACAAATGTAAGGCGACCACCTATTCCTAGTGTAAAGCCTACGGACTCCAAAGTAGTACCTAAGCCTGTAATTACTAAGCCTGTTAGACCTAAGACTATAGAAGAGATGACAGACTTAGGAGAGGCTCTTAAGCTGTTTAATAGCACTTCTAGGGGAACTATGATTGTGGACAATATGGAGCCACATGAAGTTCCTCCTAGTGCGCTAGAGCACTACCAGTTGGAAGCCTCTCCAATGCCCGGGGGAAAGACACTACTTAGTAGAAAAACATCCTGGGAAAGAGGGGATATACCTAAAGACATAACGCAGCTAGACGGGCTTATAGATGGGCTTACAAACGAGATAGTATCAAGCCCTAACCCTAATGACCAGAGAGTTCTAGAGTCTCAGCTACAGTCTGCCGCTGTACAACGAAAAGGTCTTAGATATACTAAGGAAGTAGCAGAAAGTAGTCTTAGGATTAGTAATGAAAAGCAGAGGCTAGAAAAGCAGCTAGCAGAAACTCAGAAAACACTAGACCGCACTAAGGCTACAGATCGTAGAGAGCCATTACAGCAGGAGATTAGCTCTATACAGGGAGAGCTTCAGAAAATTAATGACTTCATGCAGACTCCAGAAGGGAGGCCAGTAGCTGTCGAAGCTGCTATTGCAGAAGCTAAGTCTAAGCTAGAGATGCTTAACGATCCACTCTATAGAAATAACACTGCGGCTAAAGAGGACCATCTAGGTAACTTACTACATGAGCGTGATAGGCTAGTAAATGCTGAAGGAGTAAAGACCACTACTGAGGATGTATCCATTCCATTAGAAGACGGTAAGCGTTTAGTATCCCTCAACAACAAATGGTACGTAATTAAGAAGAAGGGACTTAATACAGAAGTCCCAGAAGGTGCACATAATATACACGATGCTTTGTATGGCTTACGGAAGAAAACGACTGTTACGTTTGCGGAGCCTAAGCAGAAAGTAAGTGGGCTAGATGCAGATATAGCTAAGCTTAGGGCCACGGGCAAGACTAAAGGTAAGCTAAGCAGAATCAAAGATGAAGCGCTTATCAGTGATGCTAACCTTACTCCAGAACAAAGACGTAATAATTTTATTCTGGATGACCTAGAAAAAATGGAAAGTGCTGCTATAAAGAGAGAAGATCTAATCTATAGCGGCCCTCCTGGTCCAGACGATGGCACCCAATCCTCCACCTTCACCTCAGCCGGTAGAGTCCGTATCGATCCACTATCCAGCGAAGGCGAACCCTTTAAGTCTCACCACGAAATAAACCGCGAGATGACGCATATCTTACAGCAGGGAATACAAAGAGGTAACGTTAAAGCAGGGGATCTAGGTAACTATAATCCTAAGTTTCAGTCGGCTTTAGTTAAGTATGATGCGGATATGCTTACACGTCTGCATGAAATACTGCACGCCAAGGACGATCAGTTTGGAGTCAGTAAGATAGCTGCGCAGATACCAGAGGGTAGTAAAGGTAAGCTGCATGAAGAACTTAGCACTTTAGGTAAAGGCGGTTCGGCTCATCCAGATAAACCGCACGCCTACAATATGCGTGAAGGTGCAGCAGAAGGTATGCTTAGCTGGATGATAGATCCAAACTACACTGAGCAACGCTTCCCTGAGTTTATGAAGCAGTTTAAAGCAAATGTTTCTGAAGAAAATCAGATAGCAATGCGCAACCTCGGCGATGATATTAGACGCTGGGCAGATGCTCCTGCGATTCAGCAGGTAATGGGGCACATTGTAGGCTCTAAAGAAGCAATACGACAAAATATCCCTGAGCACATAAAGAGCTACATTAGTGGAGCAAGGCGCTTCTTCTCTGATGCACCAGACCCTACTAAAGAGTTTAAGACGTTTAATGTTAGCGGAGTAGATAAGTTTACAGAAGATTGGCTTAATCCTAATACAGTGTTTGATAAAGCAGTAGGGAAACTAGAAGCTGCAAGAGGGGAGAAACTTCTTCCGCATGATGACCCACGAGTTTTAATGAGCCTACTGCTTGGAGCTAACAGTAAGACTAATAAGATACTAACAGAGGGTATTCCTGACCCTATAAAGAGAGTTGGCTACTTAACCAAGGCTAACTTTAGTGACTTTCGTAAGTTTCTTAAGAAAGACACTACAGAGAACATGCTTAATGAAGCTCGAATGTTTAATGCTATCATGGTAGCAGAGCACACTATTGAGCTTCATGGTCAGCGAGATGCTAATATAGCACTACAGGCTGAAGGACTTCCTAAGATTCGTGAGATGCTTAAGGATGTTGGTCCGCTTTCTGGTATCGCCGGAAGCTCTAACATTGAAGCTAAGGGTATGACTGAGATGGAAGTAGCCCAGCGTGTTAGAAGAGAAGTAGCTAAAATGTCTCCTGATGTTCAGTTGCGTTCAAGGCAGTGGGCTAAACACTTTCGCGAAATAGGGGACGGCGCACTCAACTATGGCATAGCAAAAGGAGTTGTAGATCCTAATGTTAATAGAGATGAGATGTATGTTACTATGATGAGAGAGCTGTCTGATGAGCAGTTAGACGGTGTGCTGACTCATGGGACTAAAGCTATCTACGCTAAAGAAGGCAGTAGTGCCCCTATTAAAGACCCGACTTTATCCCTATTTAAAACAGCAACTAGGATTATTCGTATAGCAGATAGAAATGAAGCTACGTTAGCTTTCACTGATTTACTAGACCTGAATAGAAAGTGGTATGGCCCACAATCAGGAGTAGCTGACATTGGGTTTGAGATTAGCGCTCAGCAAGCGTTTGGAGACAAGACAGTAACTAAGGTATTTGACCAAGGCAAAGCTAGATACTACAAGCTTAACGAACATATTAGAGGTCCACTAGAAGGGTTTAAAGACTTAGCTGAAGATGGCGTAATGATGGATGTCTTCAGTGCTCCTGGTAAGCTGCTTAAAGCGTCTATGGGAGTATCCCCAGTCTTTGCTATCAATAACTACAGGCGAGATATAATGGATAGGCTTATCCTATCAGACACTCCTCTTATAGATAAGCTGGCTACTACGTTTGATGTTACCAAGAAAGTGCTGACAAATAAGCTGTATAGTGACGTAGATACCATTAACTATCAGCTATTAGGCGGTGATCAGGGTGGGCACTATCCACGTAATGAACTGGACTACATGCGCTCTATGCGTAACTTAATGAATGAAGTATCTGCTGATAAGAACAGCGTACTTTTTCTGCCAACTAAGATAGGGAGTAAATATGTAGACATAGTTCAGCAGGGAGAGATTGCCGGTAGAGTAGCAGAATATAAAGCCCAGTTTAAAAGAGCTAAGACAAAGTTAGGGTATGGCGACGTAGACGCGCACCTATACGCAGCGTATAAGGCCGTGGATTTAATGCCCTTTGCTGTAATAGGACATAATATGCGGCAGTTTGAAAAGATAGTTCCATACACTAATGCACGCTTACAAGGATTCCGTAAACTAATTAGAGCTGCTAAAGAGAATCCAGGGGGCTTAGCACTCACCTCCGTAGTGTATGGAGCTATTCCAGTTCTCCTTATGCGTAAGTGGAATGAGGCACATGGATATGGGGATGCTTATGAAAAGCAGCCAGACTATGCAAAGGATATGTCTTTTATTCTTTATGCTGGGCCTAACACTAACGTAGTAATACCTAAGCCTTTCTCTGGGATGATGGTTACTTCTGCTGTAGATAGGCTGTATAGCTATCATAACGGAAACAAGGATGCTTTTAATGGCTTTGCTGGTATGCTAGCAGCACAGACTCTACCTTTAGGCGCAGAGTCTATTCCTATTCTTTTTAGACCTACTATAGAAGCTCTGCTTAACACAGACACTTTTAGAAAGAAGAATGTACAGCCTATATGGGACGTAAATAAGTCTTTAGGCGAACGTAAACCAGGTAAAGGTGAGTCTCGCTTCGGGCAATGGGTTCAAAAGGCTGCTGAGATGATGGGCTTAGGAGATAACTGGGCAGCTAAGAGACTACTAGCTGCTAGGTCTGTTGATCATCAAATGAAAGGATACTTCGGGTCATCGGCGACAGTATTCCTTTCAGCTACAGATTACGGTAGGGGAGACGGGGGTAGGCCGTTAAGCTGGAATACTGTTACTGGGATCACTAAGGAAGTTCCTGTTTATGGCACTAAAGATGTTGAAGAGGTAATGAGCTTTGCTACTAACCATGGTATAAGCACGCAGAATAAATACTTACGCTACTTACAAGATTCTATTAATAGATACTTTGATGCTGATGGGGCAGGGGCTAAGAAACAAGCCTATGAGCGGGTTTACACTATGGCGCAGCAGCTTAACGAGAGCATTAAAAAGAATGGCGTTAATGCATTTGGGCAGGTTAAGAAGTACTAGAGCTTATACGTCCTTCTAGCGTATTCTGCAATCAGCAGTGCGTCTGCAATGCTGTGATTTACTTTGATGCTAGGAAACAGCTGAGACGCTTTAGTCTTCGTAATATTCTTGTCACCCTTACTTAAGCACCCCAACGCCTTTTGCCACTTAGCAGGGCTTACTAGTTCCCACTGCCAGCCAGTAGCATACATACATGCTTCCAAGAACCCTACTCCTCTTCCGAAAGTGTACGCGCTTGTTACGCCCATTTGTGGAGAAGAGTGTACATTCTCTAGTAAAGCATACGTCTCACCCGAGTAATACCCAATGTCTATAAACAAATCAAACGTATCTTTCTGCGTTTCAGGAAGTTTATGAGCTACAGCAAGGCTGCCATCTATAATCCCAATGCCCCCATTCTTCCCAGGATCAATCCCTATGAAACGCATTGTCTGACTCCTTTTAGGTCTAGCACACTTCCGTGCATGTAGCGCACAGCTAGCAGGTCCTTATTAGCGGCTTTGATTATGCTACATGCTTTAATACGTAGTTCATCTTCAGAGCCTTCCATATCTAACCAGTGAAGGCACCACAGCAGAGAGAACTCCGTTTTACAGTCTGAGAATAGCCAACACTTAGCAGAGTCTCGAATTGGCTTAAATGGCTGTCTTAGGTCTAAGATAGCCCGTTCAATAATGGAGGCTAGTAGTGCTTTACAGGGGTCATACCTACAGTAATCTAAGTTTAACGCTGTAAACATACTAGCCTCCTTACTTGTCACCTAGCACTTCTTACCTTTCTTCCCCTTCATCTCTCCCTTCTCTTCCTTCATTTCCATCTTCACTGCCTTCTTCGGGGCTGCCTTCTTCTTTGCTGCTGCCATTTTCTTCTCCTCCAAGTATGTATTGCATCATATCACTACAGTCATCATTACCAACTCTAGTTAGCCGGGCTACTGTAGACCCTTTGTGTTTATAGTAAAACACCCAACCAAACATCCTAACGAAGCTATAATACACATTAGCCCTATTGAATAGGAGCATATCACCCTTAGCTATGTTATTCATCAAATCTAAGAAGTATAAGTCTATACGCTTCCTATCCCAACCTCTATCCTCGAAGAACTCCCGCATCTGATAAGCTCTATCGTGCCAGGTGCAGCAGTCCCTGAAAGGGTCATCTGGTCCAGTCTGGAAGATTCCGGCGCCACACAACGAATCATAGTCTGCTAGAAGCTGAGGTGGTCTATCAGCCGCAGGCGTCCACCAGATGCGTCCTTCACTATCTACTGTGACTTGCCCCTCTTCTAAGCTCTTACTAAACAGTTCCACTTGGAGCCTCCATAGTAGTAGACGACTCACTGGTATTAAAAGTTACGTTACTTCCACACTCTGCTATTATGGTTATATTACCGGCTACAAACTTAAACGCCCATAGGCGGATAGGCTTAATTACAGGCTCGCCTGTAGGTGTATCAGTGGAAACTACTTGTGTTTCTCCTGCATCTGTGACGTAAGCCACCTGCTCCGATACACTCTGATCTCTGATACATGAATGTTGATCGTTACAGAACCACATATCCCCATTATGAGCACATGTCATGGTAGTCGGAAGCTGTGCTACTGCTGTAGGTTGCGGTGTTGGCTTTTCTACTGTATACGTATCTCCATCTCCTCCACCTCCGCATCCAATAAGAGCACTTACTGCTAAAGCTGCTACTGTATGTCTCATTATTTTACTCTCTTTATGTGTTACTAAACCGTGATAACTTAGTTATACTCGTAGTCTGTATGTGGGTGAGAAGGATCGGGAAGCCTGTAGGCTAGGAGTAGCTTAACCTGGCGCATTGTGTAGTCCCTGGGTATGCTTATTAAAGCTCCACAGCAGTGGCATGTGAAGCTGTAGTCTAGTCTTTTGACCTCAAGCAGCAGTCTGTCTGTAGCAAGGCATAATGGGCACTGTAGGGCGTTGTATGCTCTATCTCTTATCGCCATTTCCTTTTCCTTACTGTTGGTGTAAGCTCAACTTCAGCCATTGGTGGGTTTCTCATGTAGTCGAAGTATACTTCTGCGGCTTCTTCCCCAATCCACTTCTTCAGCATAGCACCTTGTGGATCCTTTAGTCTGTACATTCCTCTGTTGTGCCCTGCTCCGAGGGCATTTCTACCCATCAGCCCCTTAATGCCTATAGTCCACGTGCTATCAGGCTTAACGTTGCTTTTGATGCCTACAGCTTCAAATCGTTTCCAGACTTTCATATCTAGTAGGTAGTTAGAGCAATGATCTACGCAGTCTAGAACTAATGGAATATGCTCCGCCCTAAATGCAGTCTGGCACCAAGAGCAATACTTTGTATTACCATGTACGTAGTAAGACATACTTGGTAGGTTATAGTATGCCGAACATGCTTCTCCTACTATTCCTACGTCTGGGGCGTTAAAGAGGGACACCATGCCTGTAATCTTATTAGGAGTAATATGGTCGTCATCTTCTATTATCAATACAAGGTAGCCCTTAACAGCCTTTAATCCTCGACGCATGTTACCTAAGAAGCTTTGCAGCCCAGTAACTAACGGCTCACCTTCAGCCGGTCTTACTATCTCCTGACCCATTGTACACTTAACAGGCTCTCTTGAATCATTGGCTACTATCCACTGCACCTTACCAGGGTAGGCTGCTAGCGCAGGCTTCATCCACTTCTCTGTTAAGCTGAAGAGATGCTGCCTGTTATTGGTGGGGGTAATTATAGTAATCAACGAACTTCTCCGCACTTCTTAGACTCTTCAAACACTGCTGCTAATGACATTCTGCTCTGTGCATAATGACTACCCCAACCATACATACGCTGCATTGCTCCTCGTCTAGCATCACAAGCAGCATACCGTTTACAAACCCATTCAAAACCAACGTGCGAGTAGTGATACATAACCAAGTCTATTGGATGATCTATTGCTACGTCTCCAACAGGCCCGCACTGATGACAGCCTGGCTTGTAGTTAATCTCTGTAAGGGCACTAGGCTTAAATAGGCAAGCCTTCATATACCCAGGAGAGTTACAACCAGTCTTAACTTGCTTATAATCCGCAACGTATTCGTAACTAAACATGGAGTAAGCTTGAGAGGGGATTAAGACTGTAGCACCTGTAGTTTCCAGGCAGCCAAATAAGTCAGGGTGGTATAGTAGCTCGTCGGCGTCTCCCACGATCACCCAATCTGCATCACTTCCTTTCCAAGCATTATTCTTAATACGTAAGTACTCACCATCATCTAATGAACCTGGCTGCCCAAAAGGAGTAACTACTACACGTGGATCTTTAGCTGCTATCTCTAGGGTGCTATCGGTGCTGTAGTTGTCATAGAGGAAGATGTTACGTGCGTAGTGATAGTTATCGAGATACCACGGTAAGCGTTCTTGTTCGTTCCACATTATCGCGTAGCAGTCTATGTTCATTCCTTTCCCTCTAGTATATTCATCTCTTCTGGATGCCTAGTTAGCATAGCGTCAAAGTAAGCTGCATCTACAAAATACATCGGTGCAGATCTAACTGCTGGTCCTCTGCAGTTTACTACTGCATTAACAAAAAACTCATCCTCTACATAGCCTACAAGCTTATCGTCTATTGTAAATAGACCATACACTAAAGCTATAGGAACCCGCATTATGCTTCTTTCCTCACTGCGACCACATAATCCTTTTGTAGGACTGTATGATTAGGTGTTTCAGCTAAGAACTTATCTATTCCAAGATGCGGGCAGTTATTATTGAATGGCCCGTTATATCCTTTAGGTAACCAATTGTAGTCATCGAAGATCATAATGCCACCTACCTTAAGCAGCGGCCATGACATTACGCTGTCATTATATACGGACTGCATCCTGTGATCCCCGTCAATGAATATGCAATCATACTCGTTAGCATGTAACTGTGGCAGCACATTACGGCTGTAGTCACATCTAAACTCACATCTTCTATCTCTTAAGTAAGAATACAGATTCTGTCTAATAGTAGTCTCCTGATCTTCTGCGATGTAATCCTCATAGCCTGGAATAGGATAAGGTGTACACGGGTCGATAGTTATTACTACTGATTCAGGCCAGTTCTTCAGGAGATACTCTGTGCTTCTTCCCTCGAACGTGCCTATCTCTAGGAACAAGCAGTAACCGCCCTTAAGATGCGAAAGATGCCTATCAAAGATGTCTGTATTAAAGTCACACGTAGTAAACTTACCCACTTATCCTCCTATCGAACCACATTAGAGTGTTAGCAAACCAAGGTAGAGTAGAAGCCTTACGCAGCTTCAAAGAAGTATCTATGTCAAACTCAAACCCGCGCTTAGTCATCTGCTCTATGATGTAGTCGTTAGTCCGGCAGTTAACGTGCCCTACGCCTGCTTGTCCTGGGACTGCCCAGCTTAGTAGGAGCGTATCTTGAGCAAAGAGTGCTATGTTGTCTAATAGCTGCTGCTCATGCTGACGTGGGACGTGTTCCCCTAGTTCGAGCGATAGCGTAAACTCATACTTAAGTATAAAAGGTAACGGTTTACCTAGATCTACTTCTTTAATACCTTCTATAACAGATATATTACCTATATTAGGAGTACCTTCAAAGCCATAAACACTATCCCACCCAACGTTACGTAGATGCTCTACATAATATCCCTTGCCGCAGCCAAGGTCAGCAGTGCTAGTAGGAGCACCCCCATAAAAAGCTTCTACGTGCTTAACAATAGCCGCCGCTAACGCCTCGTCGAAGAAGTGGCTCTGCTTAGCCTCTTCTAGACTCCATATACCTGTTTCCGAGTCTATCACTTACTTTCCTCCGCTACTGCTTCTTTTTCTATTATACCTAGTTCGGTGATTAGATGATCTCTGACCATTAACAGAGTTCGTTTTTCAGCTTCCCACTCTAGTATCTTATCTCCTAGTGTAGCTATTCTGCTATTCCACTCATTGATTAAATTTTGTAGGCGGTTAAACTCTCTGTTATTCATCTTCCTTCCTCTTAATCACTGGCATTACTTTATCTAAAGCGTCTAAGATGCACCTAGTGCACTACTCTCTGCTCTTAATATCATTTATATGGATAGCAGTTGTAGCTGTTATCTCTCCATGCACAGGGCAGATGAAGATGGGAGACTTAAATGAGCATAGTGCTGTTTGGTTGTTTAGGGTATACTCTAACACTAGCGTACCTCCCAGGGACAATAACCGTAAAGCCAGTTATAAAAATTGCATAAACCCTGACGGCACGCCTCCCAGTGTGTATGCCAGTAATCATCTTTATCGGTGGTAGTTATTCTATTCAGTTTGAAGTTGAAGGTAGTATAAGTCTCAGCTAGTAGATCAAGTCCTACTAAGCAGCTATAAGGGCTAAGAGTAGACCAGACGTAGCCTAGCTGATTATAAACTTCTTTGTTACCTACACGTATTACGTCTACGTACACAGGAGGCCATTTAAACTCTGGTAATACACTTGTCAGTCTAAGTTTCTTCTGCAACCCTGTGCCCACCCAGAACTTAGTAGCTGCAGTATCTAGCGTACATACCGTGTCTACTGCTATGCCTTTTGACTCCAGATGTACTGGTATGTTTATGAAGTAACCGTCCGTAGTAAATGGGATAGAGTCATCCCCGTAAGCTACTCTGCATACGAAGATTACTAACGCTAGCCCTGTTAAGTATAGTAGTAGCAGCTTACCTGTTGTCATTTCTCTACCTCTACCTTATGTGTTCGAACTAAAGCTAAATCCTGATTACAGCTTCTAGCTGTGTATACGGTATACATAGCAAGTATAAATGCAAGGGTAATAAAATAGGTATACAGCTTATCCTCGGATGTCATTCTAGTAATCCTTTTCTATTAGCCGGTTGTAATATCCGGCATTCGTTAACTACTTCCTTCCATGCTTTCTTCTTTCTAATCAACATGCTGTAGCCGTCGTAGTTAAGGCAGTAAGGGCTAACCCCTAGCGTCTCAGCAAATACTAGTAGGTTCTTAAGAGGGATACCATTACGCACCACCCAGTTGATTGCATGTTGACGGCTGAGTTTAACGCCTGTAGCCTTCTCTAAGATTCTTACACACTGTGCAGGTCCGCCCCAATGGTCTACTACAGCCTTAATCATGCGCTGCTGGGGACTGGATTTAGCTGTCTTCTTTCGTCTTAGGTCTGCCATGTTGCCTCTAGCTCAAGTCTATTGTATTTTCTGTGTCTAGCTTTATGACATGCTGCACATAACCATGTAACTTCTAAGGGCTTAGAATAGTCTTCATGGTGTGCTTCTGGTCTGCAGCTTCCACATAGCTGACATGCACTAGGCTTATCCATACGCCCACTTCGTATGGCCGCGTGTAGTAGCTTATGACACTCACTTTTTTCTGGGTTGTCAGCCTTCCACTTTTTAGGTCTAGCTATGTATACTTCTGGATTACTCTTATAATATGACCTAGTTCTAGCTCGTTCCCGCGCTACATTCTTTACATAGTTCTTCTGACGGTGTGTAGCTACTACTTGCGGATCTCTTTTGTGAAGCTTTGCGTATTCTTTATTATAGGCACTTATTTCTTCTTTATGCTTAGCTCTATAGGTTACTTTATGTTGCTTACTGCGCTTAAGTATTTCGTCTCTATTTGCTTCGTAGTATGCTTTGCTCTTAGCTAGTATTTTATCTCTATTAGCCTCTCTATAGAGTATGCCTTCCTTGTGCTTACACTCTTTACACTTGGAGTCTCTACCGTGCTTACCTAATTTAGCCTTATTGAACTTTTCCAGCTCCAGTTCTAGGCTGCATTTAGTGCATACTTTAGTAACTACTTTAGTGCTGCCCATGTTTGACCACTCTTTACGTCTACTAATTTGTTTATTACCCCGCGTGGGAATAGCTTAAGGTATGCTTCAGTCATTGTTGTTCCTAGAAGCTCCTTAGCTTCCTTAACTTTAGACTTATGTGTTTCAAGAATTAGCTCATCGTGAACTGAGACTAGCAGACGTATCATTTTGTTGTCAAGCTTTTTGTGCAACATATTGAGTGCAGTTATTACTATCTCTGAGGCTGTACCCTGTACCGGTGTGTTTACGCTTCTAGTGTAGGCTCTATCTGGCAGCAGCTTACGTACCTTCCCTGTTACTGTAGTAGTTAGATTAGTCTTAGCTGCTATATCTCGCTGAACTTTTTGCCAAGCTGCATATCCGCTATAGGTGTCAAAGAAGGTACGAACGTGCTGATACGCTTGTTCTTCAGTAAGCTTTACATTATAATTCCAGGCTGCGTAGTCTACTAAGCCCTTAGCACCTAATCCAAAGGCAAGTCCGAAGTTAAGAGCTTTACCTAGCTGTCTCTCTTCTTTAGTAACCTTATCTAAAGGCTTACCTGCTATTTGAGATGCCATATAACTATGGAGGTCTAAACCTTTCTTATACACAGCAAGCATAGCTTTATCCTGAGACAACTCAGCAGCTACTCTAAGCTCAATCTGTGAATAGTCTCCCCCTACTAAAACTTTATCCGTTCCAGCTATAAATATACTGCGTATCTCTTCTCCTCTTGGAAGTTGCTGAACGTTTGGCGATCTAGAAGACAGCCTACCTGTAGCTGTATACCCCAGCGTGTAGCTTCCATGTAGACGCTTTGTAATGGGATTAATCTTAGCTAGTAATGTAGGTCCGAAAGAGGATAGCAAACGATCTAACTTCTTATACTCCAGTAACGGTTTCACAAAGCTCAACTCACTAAAGCTACTTAAGCTCTTAGCATCACTCCTAAGCTTTCCAGTCTTCTCAGACCGAGGCCACTTATGCTGAATAGCGATAGGTAGATTAGCCTCTAACCACTTGCTGATGTGGTGTGTGCTGCGTACATTAGTAAGGCTACCGAAGTGCTTTAGCACCTGGAGCTGCCTTCTATCTCTTTCCTTCTCCCACTCTTTGCAGCACTTCACATGCTTCTCGACATCTATACTAATACCGTTAAGAATCATGTCGGTTACAGGCTCAAGGGCTTCCCTATTAAGTCTGTATACTGCTGCTAAACCCAGCTCCTTTATCTTACGTGATAGCACCCTGCCACAATCAAAGGTGAACCAGCTATCCTGTGCCGCGTAAGCGAGCTGCTCCTTGCTGAGGGGGCGTTCTGTCCAGTTTGAGGTCTGAAGCTCCTTATCTACCCGTATGCCTAGTAGCTTCGCCACGCAGACACGCAGGGAGGCCCCGTAGCGCTCCCCTTTACCAAGCCAATCAGTAACCTCACCTTCCCCTTCAGCCTCATCTTCCTCTTCGAAGCTGGCAAATTCAGCACACTTTACTAGGTTATACATGATCATGCTGCAGTCCATGTTAGGCACGTCTAGGCCATTGTGCTTCATATGCTGCAGGTCGAAGATAGCATTGTGAGCTATCACCCTCTTAGCAGCGAAGATGGGGGCTAGCATCGCTAAGGGTAGATAGAACGTATCAAACATGTAACAGCGGTCTATACCGTCATAGAACTGGACCAGGGATGGGAAGGAGCGATAGGGGCAAAGCCCTGCAACAGGGTCATAGACGTAGTTAGCCTTCTTGCCTGTTTCAATGTCGAAGCCTAAAACTGGGGTGCTTCTGGTGAGTAGAGCTTGGATGCAGCGTTCTGCTAAGTCTGTGGTGCAGACGTAGATGCAGTTAAGCTTCTTATCACCGATGGTTATTGCGAACTTAAGGTCTTTCACGTAGTCTCCTTACTAGCCTACCTACTGCATAGTATAGTTCTAGGCATAACCATATTACCGTATGGAACAGAACGATACCTACTAGTATGCCAAATAAGAACATGCTTAGCTGCGCTATGCTGATCATGCTACTACACTCCAGTTTCTTTCGTACAGCTCAGCATAGATTTCTTCAGGGGGTGTATTGCTGATCCATATATCACTCTTAGTAGTATAGTATCCCTGCGGAGCGTTCCTATCGCCACGCCACGTCCACACGCCTAAGTCAATGCCGTGAATGTGGAACTGCTTATACGTGCGGTAGCCTTGGCGCTTCTTTAGCTTACGTTTGATTCGCTTGGTCACTCGTCTTCACCCCCAGCTATCCCATTCAACCATATTCTTTGCTTCGCTGGCCATCTTAATAACATGCTCTAATCCGCTAATGCTTTTAATGTCGTGCAGTCTCTGAATAGCAGCATGACATACTTCTAGGAGCTTAATAGTATCTTCATGCCTTTCCTCAAATTCTTTTAGATGGTCCCGCATTTGCTCTTAATCCGTTCTAAGTCAAACTCCACACCTTCTCCGTTATCTAGCTGGGTAGCAGCAGCCTCTATGGACTTCTGCAAGTCTACCTTGCACTGAAGGAAGTAGCCCTCAAGCTCCCACACTTTATCCTCAGCACGTTTACGGGCTATATTATACCCTACATCGTAGTTATAATTAGCCGGGTCTACGCAGCCTGAGACCCCTACTACTTCAAAGCCGTTCTGAAGTGTTAGAACTACTGCTATAGTCTTTAGCCCTAGCGTGTAACCTACTTCTGACTTGATAGCGTTATTGATGTCTTCTTGTGTTAATGAGTTTTTCATTTTGCTTTCTCCTGTTTACTCTTATGTTTTGTTTATCTACTCTACGTCCTTTTATTTGGTCCTCTACCTGCCTAATGCAGTCATCACATAGAGGCATCCCATACGTAAAATTCATCACCCCGTAATCATCACAGCCGCAGCATTTACCAAGGTGGTCTTCTATTGCATCTCCGTAGTCGTAGTTATCCATACTCATTTTATTCCCCTTAATTCTTTCTGTATCTCAGCTTGAATCTGAAGGGCTGTTCGGTGTCCGTCTGACCATGCGGTTTTCTTCGCCTTCCTAATCGCAGCTTGGAGGTGGTTCCACATTCTATTAACATCTTCGTGTTCTTCTACGAAGAAGCGAGCCATTGGACACCGTGGTGGAATTACGAGGCAATCAGTCCCGTCAAATTCCTGTTCTACGTGCTCCTTCTCGCACAGTTCGCATTTTGATAAGGTGGTCATTCCCCCTTCTCCTTCAGCTTGGCTTTTTGTCTTTGGTCTTCCCACTGCCTATCCATCTGCTTATCGAAGTAAATCCCTACCAACTTAACGAGCAGGTAGAAACAAAAAATGCCAGCTAGAAAGGTCATAGTTTTTTATCCTCAAGATACTCAGGATGCGCCTTAAGTATCTCCTCCTCAGCCTCAAATAAAGCATCGTAGTATCCATATCTTTCTTTCGGCATAAACTCCTTACTGTAACCACTGTCGCTCCACACCTTTCTAGCAGCATCAGTTTCCAAATATCGTCTTTGTTTCTCTGGATGCCGTTCCAGATATGTCCATACTAGATCATGAGAGACTTGCGCTTCCAACGAGTATCCTTGTACGGATAACCCATATTTATGCCAAGGATGACTAGAGGCATAATATGCGCTAAGGTTTTTCCTCATGCCTCTCCTTCATCTCTGCCATTTTGCGCTCAAATTTGTAAACACACTCGATTGCATCAAGCAAACTAACATCATACGACTCACAATCTGGATGAGCAGAAAGAGACACAAACAACGCCCAGCACCGTTGCTCGAATTGCTCTTGCTTGTCTCTAGTAGCTTCCATATCAGTCATTTTGAATTTAGCATTCCCGCACGTTGGACAAACGCCATATCTTTCGTCTGCCCAAGCTGTTCCGCATTTACCGCAAGAAATAATCATTTGTCCTCCAAAAAAGCGCCGTCCCCAGCCAGTGTTATAGAGCGTAATACGCAGTGCTACTCTCTTACGTATTACTGCGAGCATTAGAGTAATTTTGTCTCCACTCTAAGTTCTTAACTGGGCAACGGCATATGTGAAAAAGCGCCGTCCCCTTAGCCCTGACATAAGTGATGTAGTGTATCAGTCGACATCAACTTCCAACCTCATGTTTTCTCAGCTAGGGGACGGCATAGGTAAAGTCCCCGTCTTTCCGGGGTGTCAAGCCTACCAGCGATTACTTTGGCTTTCAGTTAGTTAGATGGTAATGTCATCCATATCATCTACGTAATTTTCATCCACCTCTTCAGCAGTCACGTCTCCGAGGTCTTCAAGCTCAACTTCCAAGTCATCAAGCATATTCAGACTTACGCTTCTACCACCGCTTAGCGCATCCCCTTCATGCGAAAACTGAACTACCTCTAGCCCACAGGTAATTCCACCTTCACCCTGTGTGTAGGGATAAACGCTTACTACAAGCCTAGCGAAGTCTCCGCCTTTGATACGCTTAATCCTGTCTAAGCTGAACTCTTTCTTGTCCGCCCCTACTACTGTAGTCAGGAACTGCGACTTAGCAGTGATGTAGTAATTCCCCTTATAGTAATCCTGGGGCTTCGTATCGCCATCCTTAAAAGGATGAGCAAACTCAGCGAACTTCATTGGCTTACCATAAAACGCCTGAGCTGCTTTAAGCACAGTCTGGCGAAGCTCCTTTCCGGCTTCCTGCCAAGTTTCTTTCGGAAACAAGATGTCAGTCTTGAACTTATCATCACTGTACTGCCTACCTGAATCAGGCTCTGCTAGGTAAGGGAACACAAGCTTCCCCACTGGCGTTACACAACGCAGGCTTTCTTTCTTAATCTTGGCTGTTCCAGCTGCTGTTAGTTTTCGTTTAGTTGGTGCAGGCATAATAGCCTCCTTGTTGTAGTGTGCTAGCTATACTTCATCGTCCTCAGTATCGAGAGCCGTAAGTAGTTCGGTAGCATCTTCTTTTGGTAATGCCTGTCTCTTATCATCTTCAGAGACAAGTTTCGGTTTTGGGATTGACTTGCGTACCACCGCATCTATCTTTCCCTTGCCTATCCTTTTTTCAATTTCAGTAATACCCAGTAAACTCTGCCTCCAGGGATTCTCTACGCCAACATTCTTTAAGTACGCGGCTACTTCAAGTTCATTCTCTAGCCACTTTCTAGTGCTGCGCCCTGCTACTAGCTTCCACCCAGGTAGGGGCATAGACGAGAAGTATCTTCCTGCTGCATACTCTTCTACTGCCTTTAGGAATGCTCTAATCTGGTCAGCGTTACTTAGTACAGTGTCTAGCTGCTCATCAGTCATAGTAGCAGGAGCTGGGGTCTTAACTAGCGCAGGTGCTCTATCTAGCTCCACTAGTCCTGGTGCGCTTGAGTTCTTAGCGTATGTTTTGCACTCAGCTTTACGCTTGCAGAACGTACACTGCGGCCCGAAGTGTTCTTTAGGCTTCTTAGTGCCTGCTTGAACCTTCAAAGCCATCTTCTCAAAGCGCTTTAAGTTAGCACGAGCTTTCTTTAGCGTAGGCTGGTCTATAGTCCACTGCTCTAATGGGTCTGCATGTTCGTCTCTATTACGCGGCTGATAGATAGCAGCCACTGCTTCTGTAGCATCCCAGTTCTTAGAGTTAATGATAGCTAAGATGTAGGTCATTAACTGCCAGTTATCTTCTGCCCTAACTGCTATGCCTTTGCCGTATTTGAGGTCTAAGGCATAAATCTTCTTCTTGTTATCTTTTACGTAGAGAATACCAAAGTCGATAGTGCCATATATGTGGGTGCTGAATTGTACGCGTTCTTCTATTAGGGTGGTGAGGATGCAGTCTTTGCCTATCTTCTTGATGATGCGGTCTATTAGTTGGATGAGGTCGGAGATATGCTCACGCTTCTCTGCATCATAACCTGGAGCTTCTGCTACAGCCATTAAAGCTGCGTCTACACCCTCCTTCATTAGAACGGTAGAACCCATCGCAAACAACTCATGCGCCTTTGTGCCCTCCTCGGCATAAGGAGATACACGCTCGGGCAATGGATGCTTAGGAGGTAATAGGCTTGCGTAGCACTCCATGAACATTTTCATGGAGCTTGGAGCTAGCTTAGCGTGCTGGGCTTCTAGTGTTGCTATGATTTCTTTTTCTGCTCCGCTAAAGCTAAGTTCTCCGCCATCAAGGCGTGAAGGTGGTAGCATCTCTTCTAAGCTAACAGCCTTATCAGTAGCTAGCACTTGCTCCAGGTCGAGCTGCGTTTCTTCGGGGGCTACATCTTTCCTTACGTGCTTATGTGGCTCCACTATAAGTTGTTGGCAGGCTTCTATAGCTTGAAGACCCAAAGATGTTGTAGCCGTTACTGTTAGATCGTCAAAGTCATCCATGCTAACAGGCTTATCTGCAACAGGCGTTCTCTTCTTAGACACCTTAGCCCCATTAGGTAGCTGGATTACTACGCGCTCATCTGAGATGCCAATAACTTTACCTTGCTTTCTATACTTCGCCATTTCTTCGTTACTTATCATCTTTTTTCATCCCATTTATTCGTTCAAAATCGTAACCATGTGCTGCACAATACGCATTAAGCAGCTTATAAGTTACTTCCACTATCTCGTATATCCCCAGAAATAGAAAAGGTATCTCCTCTACTTCACTTAGCTTACGCCTGCCCTTACGAAGCTGCTCGGCTTTGGCTATTATTCCACGCAGCGTATTACGCAGGTCATCTACGCTTCCAGTGATCTTAATCTCTACTAGTTTCTCTTCCATCGCTGCCTCCCTTAGTAGTACGTTTGTTCCATTCTTCTTCAGCTTCTGCTATATAAAACCTGTAGGGTCCTAAGCATCGGCAATCCTCGCATGTTATGGCGTGGATTTTATCTAATAAACTAGTTTCTTTTAACCTCTTCCCACCACAGAACGGGCAAACTTTTAGTTCCACTTTCATTTTTCGCCTTCCATTAAATACTCATACCGCTTATGTTGCTACTCATGCTCTTTTGTCCTTTATAGCATCACTTAGTAATGCGTGAAATTTTAATAGCATAGAATCAAAGCTTAGATACTCCGTTTTAAATAACGCGGCTAAGCGTTTATCACTTCGCTGCTTACGTGTTTCAAACTCAAGTATATCCTCCCAGGTTATCATGCTACCTCATCAGTTTCTCAATCGCTATGTCAGCATCATCTATAATGCTTCTAAGCCTAAGACTTATCTCCATCTCGTTAAGCTGATCCTTAGTAGACTCCCCAAGCAGCTTACGAAGGTCGATAGTTAGCTTAAGTATGAGGCAGACTAGCCCTGTGTATTTATCCATTAGGCACCTCAGCAAAATTAACAGCTTCGCTGTAATACCCATTAGACTGCCCGCACCACCTCAAGTCCACAGCTCCTTTAATTGTAGCAAGCTTATAAAAGGTCCACGTCTCGCCAGTATCCATAGTAGTTATAGACTCACCACTTACTTCTTCAGCTACTAGCAGCGGAGTTCCAATCAGGTCCTGCATGTCTCCAATAACCTCAGCTAACCAGACATACTCACAACAGTCTTGTTCATGGTATAGCTTAAAGCGCTGACCGTTATCACAGACGAACGTAACAACAGTATCGTCCTCCTTGCCAATAATAGCAGTAAGGATTCTGCCTTTTAGTAAATCAAATTCTTTGTATTTGTCCATGTTATGCTCCTACCACGTTTTCAATATCAACCATCTTCTGCTCCAGCACTTCAATGATGTGGTCGTCTAGGCTGTCCTTAGCTAGGAGCATGTAGATAGTAACGGGATTTATAGTACCGATCCTGTGTACACGATCACTTGCTTGAAGCATGTTTGCAGGATTCCAGTCTTGTTCACAAAAAACAACAGTAGAGGAGGCTGTCAATGTCACTCCAGTTCCGCAGGCTATCAGATTGCCCACCATTACCTGCTTAAGCCCCATCTGGAAGTCTGTTACTGCCTTCTCTCTCATATAAGGAAGTGTATCTCCTGTTATAGCGCAGGTAGTTATCCCCTTATCCATTAGATAGGCTTCAACTCCATGCACTACAGCCTTATGATAAGCAAAGATAACCAGTTGCTCATCAGGGCTAGACTCCAAGTAGTTATCTAACCACTTATAGATAGCAGGCAGTTTAGCTACTCCTAGTCTCTGACGCACAGTAGCAACATGGTCTGACTGCTCCAGTGCTTCACGCTCTACACCCAGTTGCTTTAGGGCAGAGTCAACTAGTTGTAGTGACTCCTCTGCCACGGTAGCATCAATGTCCAGATACACATTAGCGTAGCGTTTAGGAGGTAAGTCCTTAAGCACGTCTTGCTTGAAGCGTCTTACGGTGAAGGGCGCCATGCGCTCTTTCAACTCATCCTCGTTACGTGTGCCTCTGAACTCTACTCCACTGCCAAAGGGTGTAGGGTAGGGGTAAGAGAACTTGTAACAGAAATCTTGATGCTTACCCCACTTGTGCGGCTCAATAGCGCACAGTAAGGGGTGTAAGTCGCTGACGCATTTCGTGATGGGTGTGCCTGTGAGGAGCTGCACATACTTTGCATTGGGTACAAGCTGCTTAACTACAACCTGTGTACGCTTTGCTTTCCAGGATTTGCAATAGTGCATTTCATCGCACACTAACATGCTATCACTGTGCTTACTGAGATAAGCAACTAATAGCTTAGTCCACGCTTCACTAGCAGCTAAATCATAGCTTATTATAACCACACGTGTAGCTGGCAGTAGGAGCTGCTTACCATTACTGATGACTTGTAATTCTCTTCCCAGAGTATCCCACTTCTTAAACTCAGCTGCCCACGTACTACGCACAACAGCGGGGCATATAACTACCATATGTTGTGGCTGGAAAGCGTTGCTGGATGCTATAGCTTGACATGTTTTTCCAAGACCAGGCTGATCAGCGAGGAGAGAGCGCCGTAGCTTAATGAGCTTTAGGACTCCCTCTTTTTGATATGGGAGAAGTTGCTGGGATTTAGGGACTATTAGGCGTTTCACGGTTATTGGTGGCTCAGAATGTTTTAGCTTGCATATTTTACGGCTTCAGGTTTATCCTGGTAGCTCGTTCCTGAAGTAGAGTCTAAGCTCACAACAGAATGTTGTCAAGGTATAAATCAACTATAAACTGATTTTTAGAAAAAAAAAACCTCATACAGGGGTTAAGCTGTATGAGGCTCGAAAAATATAAACGGGACTAACCATTTAAGGACAGCTTAATAGCTGTATTGAAATCTAATGTCAACAATACCACAGTCTTCTGATATAGCAAGTACTAATTCACAGCTAATCTCCACTAATCCGGATTTGGTTCGGTTTGTTAAGCTATTGGCATCACATCCGTTCTACAAAGAGACAGGTGTTAAGTTCTACCTGGACTGGGAAGCACACAAAGAAAGACCAGACGCAGGACATGATTGTGCCCCTCCTGAGCTATCCACAGTTACTCAAAAGCTAGTCAGCAGATTAACTGCTTTAAATGCTGAGAGTAAGCACATCTACTACCGTGTTCAGTATCGACCGTATATCCCAGTTAACGGTAACGGGCATATTACTCAGACGGTAAAAAACGATAACATTACTAATTCACTATATATCCCCATAGATATAGACTTTAAGCTTCCCTTTAGCTTTGAGCACTTTATGACTCAGCTGGGTATTAGTCCCTGGGCTGTGGTTCAAACGTCAGTGGATAAGAAGGGCTTTAAGCGTTATCAGGCATTAGTGGCTGTCAGAGCTGAGGATACCCAGAAGCGTGACGAGGTGAAGCGCCTAGGGCTTAAGCTAGCGAGTATATGTGGGGCTGATAGTTCTATGTATGACTTTAGACGTGTAGCAAGGCTCCCAGGCTTTAGAAACTGGAAATGGTCAGGAGCTGGTGTCTCTAAGCTGCTTCAGCTTAAGAAGCCGGGTATTGTCTACAGCCTGGAGAGATTGGATTATCTGATAGATAGGGCTAAGATTAATCCAGGTATCATTAGGTGTAAGGAGGTGTCCCCGCCTCGTAAGCGAGGTAACGAAAATAAGGAATACACCGGGGACAGGATATGTGAGCTTACGTACGCAGAAGCTATTGATGCTGTGCATGACGGGAAGGTAATAGCCGAGGTAGGGCATCGTGTTGAGTATGTAAACTCCATTGCAGGCGGAGCTGCTAGAGCTGTTCGGCAAGGTAAGCTAAGTAAAGATGCTATCCCTGGGCTAGTTAAGGAAATGGCAACTAAGGGTTGTAGTGAGCCGCTATCGGATAGAGAGATACAGGGGCTTATACGTAGTTCAGAGGGCTACTTAGAACGGGATGCAGTTAAGGATGAGACTAAGTGGAGAGAAAGGCGTGCTACTAACATTACGGTGCTCGAAGAGAGAAACTTAAGGCTGGATACGACTAACATAATAGAATCCAATAGAAGGCTCTACATTCAAGAGTTCTTTAGGGGGGTAAATGCTGCATTTATGGGAAGGCTTTACCAAGAGCTTATCGAGCGACAGTTTAACGATGGCTACATCTCAGAGGCTAGCTGGGTAATAGTTAATCGAGCTGAACAACTTAAGTTAATTGTTGACCGATACTTCTGTGTTGCCGAGAAAACTAAAAGTAAATGGGGTACAGAGTGTTGGCGCCAGGAGAAATTTGAAGGAGCTATCGAAGAAGGCTTTATAGGACAGTTTGTAGAGGAAATATATCGCAGCATTAAAACGCACCGTGAGCTGGTTATAGAAGGAAACGCTGAAGCAAAGCCACGCTTAGCTAGCAAGTTAAAAGCAGCTAAGGATAAATGTACATCGAAGGAAGGTTTGCTTAACGCTGAAAAGTTTGAAGCTGATAAGCTTAAGGAGGAAGAGGCTTTTTTTACACTTAAGTTTAAGCAAACTACTCGTAGTCGGCTACAGGAGGAAATAGCGCATACGATTCAAGAAATGCAGCAGAAGGTTAATAAGTTAAAAGACGAAAGCGCGATTATAGCATTTCAGAATGGCTTACTTTCTCTGGGTTCATCGGAAGCAAGCTGCGGCTTTTCACATTCTGGTTTCACAGAATGTGAAGCATGGAGGAACACACTAACCTGCATGGATACTAACTATGATACTGAGCTGGCCTCCAGAGTCTTAACTACTCTCCAATCAGGAGACATAACGCAATACATATTGCGTTATGAGCAGTTGCTGATAGCTGAATGCCCAACAATGTATGGATTCTTGAAAGACACGTTTCCAGAGCAGCAGCAGACTTGGCTGCTAGTCATGAATATCATAGGCTACTGCTTTCTTGTGGGTAACCCAAGACAAAAGTTCTTTAACTTCCAAGGAGCTACAGGTAGCGGTAAAGGGTCTCTAGGAAAGATAATAACTTACTTATCCGGGGACTCTTCACAGTACTTGGGGCTTAGAGACTTTTCTACAGATACAGGGTTGTTTCCGTGTATTGGTAAATCAGCAGCAGTGGTGGACGAGGTGGATAATGCATCTATGGATCGTAAGACTAATCATGCTGTCTGGGAAACAATAAAGAAAGTAACTGGAGGTACTCCAGTAAGCGCACGCAGGCTATACAAAGATGCAATTAGTGTCCGTATTGACGCTAAGTTTATACTAATCAGTAATAAACCATTAGATTTTCCAGATGAGGATGGATCTATCGGACGGAGACTAGTCTCTCTGAAATTTAAAGAAACCTGCGCTGCTAGTAAAATGAAGGAAGACATTGCTTTAGATGTGCTGAAGAGCGATGCGGATAAGGTGGCAACTATAGCCGCTGCTACGCTTATGAGTAGATGGTACCTTGGTAGCGAAATGTTCCAGATTGCGGGCAGTTCAGCCCTTGATGAGGGCAAAGCGGAGTATTTAGATAACTGCGCTCCGATTAGGAGCTATTTACTTAGCTGCTTACAATTCGGTTCAGAGTCAGGAGCTACCGCTGAGAATGGCCGCGTAATGGTAGTGGGATTACTTGCAGTACTCGAGGTCTACTGTGCCACTACACTGAGTAATAGTTCCGATTCTGATGCTGCACTAACAAGCATTAAGTCCTACCTTAAGAGAAGTAGAAAGCAAAAGGAGGAGCAGATATATTCTATACTAAAAGTGAAGGGAGTTACTAGGGGTAAGGAGGACAGAGCTAGGTATAGTAAAGGGTCTAATGACTACTGGCATTATGTAGATGCAATTAGGATAGATTGTTCCCACATAGATTTAGAGCTAGTAATGCAGGAAATGATGCAGATAGAGGCTAAGAGTGTAGATAGAGCACTTAGTCTAGGAAGCCGTATGTGGTATCAATTTGATTTAGAGAATGCGCAGAGAGTAGTAGATGGGTTAATGTAGGCGATATATCAAAATGATTACATACTACAATTAATTGCTAAGTATTACGTTTTTATATACCGATAAAATGCTAGGTGCATCAAACAAAGGTGAGCACCTGGTGAGTACCTGCTAAAAACCGGCGAGCACCGGGGGGTAATTATCGCACAGGTACTCACCAGGTACTCACCGGTGCTCACCTGCTGTTTTGAAGAAAATATGTAATGATTACACAGAATGTTATATCCAGGTACTCTGGTACTCACGGTACTCACCTTTTATTTACTAAAGGTCCAGAATGTACATAGGTAGTACAAAAAAGAACCCTAAAAGGGTAAAAAGGGGGGGTAGTAAAAAATATATAGAGGAGAGTACGAAAAATCGGTGAGTACCGTGAGTACCGTGAGTACCTGTTTACATAATTACCGCAAGTCATTTTAAAATGTAGTTAAGTTGAAGGAGAAAAACATGGACATGATAGCAATACGAAACATGAGTAGAGGCGATTACGCTTATAAGTTATTAGAGCAGATTGTAGAAAGTAAAGATGACTATTATATAGAAGCGGAGCTGAAGGAGTTAGCAACTGTATTGGTTAATTTACCGCAAGATGAGTTTCTACCATTTGTTATAAAAGCAACTAAGTGTGGAGGCGTAACCCCTAATAAGCACCTAAATTTAGTATTTTCTACTGTGCTTAGTATACGTAGGGATATACTTAGGAGAACTGTCGAGAGGGCTTTAAAAGGAGGGAGCTAGGCGAGCAGTTAGAATAGAGTCACAAGTGTCTTGCGGTTTCTTATGGGTCCCGTGACTTGCCGCGTGACTTGCCTTACTGCGTGACTTTTAATACAAACAGCCTTCGGCTGTTTGACTTCCGTAGTTAAGGTGTAACGGCGGTATAACAACCAGCCTCACGGCTGGTTTAAGCCTATACTGGTAAGCTACCTACTTTTTATCAAGATCCTATCAAGATCCTATCAAGATCCTATCAAGATCCTATCAAGATCCTATCAAGATCCTATTAGGATCTTGATAAATAGTCCAACAGTGATAATCGACATCTCCGCGCGTGACTGCCGTCCGGCAAGCCTTATACTTAATACCATTTTGACGTGTTAACCTATTAGCAGCTTGGATAGCGCGTGATTTTGTGGTGTACTGTCCGGCGCGTTCTTGCTCTTGGGTTATGTTCATTTAGGCTTTCTCCGAAAAAAAAAACCACGGCTATAGGTAATAGCCGTGGTTTTTGCGTGTCTTTATTCTTCGTTAGCGTAACATTCTGGGTGCTCATTATTCAGGTAAGCTTCGTACGCTCGCTTGTCGGTATCATCGATTATGGCGCTAACTAATAAATCATCGTTGGTGTTAGTAAGGCTAAGCAGCTTAGCTTTGAACTGCTCAAGGGTTATGTCGTATTTTTTACATATTAACGGTAACAGGTAAGTAAATGCTTCGTGATATGTGAGTTTCATAGTTTGCCTTGTTCCTTATATGATATGTAAGATGTTTCAGTAACAATTAAAAAATCTAGTAGCTGTAAGTTTAATAATTCGCCTGCTTGCTTTAGTTTGTCGCAGATTGATTGATCTTCTTTGCTGGATAGCAGGGAACCGCTAGGGTGGTTATGCACTAGGATTATAGTGTTAGCAGTGGCGGTTAGTGCAATTGAAAAAACTATACGGGGATCTATTGCACTAAAGTTAAAACCGCCGGAACTAATCTTTACCCAACCAAAGATTTCGTTGTTTCCGTTCAAGCAAAACATCAGCACTTCTTCTTGGTATGCGAGAGTACCGGCCTTGCTTAAGATGGTGCGCGCGTGGTTTGCAACCATTTCAGGGTTAGTCATTGGCTCTGTTTTTGTGGTTTTGCTTTTGGTGTAGCGTAGTGTGATTTGTGGTAGCATGGTTTATTACAACCAGCCTCACGGCTGGTTTATCTCCATAGTAATGATGTAACGTTGGTATAGCAACCAGCCTCACGGCTGGTTTAAGGTGATACTTTAGGTTAGTTATTTGCCATTATGGTTAGTATATACCGGCAACAAGCCTCTTCATTACTTAGCTTGTTATCGGTGAGATTAAGCAGCTGATTAAGATGTATTGCTAGTGTTTTCTTGCGTGACTTTAGTACATATTGTTTTACGGCACTTAGATTGCCATTCATATAATTATCCAATAATTCGATAGTTGTCATTGGTAGTATAAGTTAGTTATGGGTTAGTAATTCAGCGAGTACCGCTAACGGTACTCTGTGAATTATTACGTCCTATTCGCAAAAGTAAGCTATAGCGTTAATAGTATAATTTCGTTTTGAGTGATTATAGCAAATAGTCGATTTATAACTATCGCCCATATTTATATAGTCGATTATCCAAGCGTTATCATCTTGACTAGTGTTTTCCTTTCTTATTGCTTCGATACCGAATCCACCAATAATACTTTGAATTATATGCAGTTTGACATCGTATTTAGCGGGGTTATTATAGCACTCATCTATTCGTTGCTTGCCTGCAGGATAACTCTCTAATTGCCAGTAATCAGTTTCAGCTAATACTTGCAGTATTGTATTAGCTTCGCTTCGTTCAAGCTGAAACTCCTTCATTAATTTAGGTATGGTTATGCGCATAATGACTTAGCCTCATGTTTTAGTTATGTGGTTAGTAATTAATCGGGTACTGCTAGCAGTACCCTGGTAATTACTTTTCCATTTTGCAAGGCATAACTATCGACGCGCAACTAAGATCTCCGATTAATAGCGGTCCCATGGGATCATGTAGATGTAGCGTAGTATTTAACGTGTTTTGTAAAGCTGTTAAAAGGTAAGATGCACAATAGCAGTAGTTAGCAGATAACACCGGCGACTCTAATATAAAGTTAAGTGGTATCTTTAACTGTAGTGCAGCTGATTTAAAATTACATTGACCGTCTTTATGCAATGTAACTGTGTCGAAAGTATACTCATCTATACGTTTTGGTTTTAATGCGGTGAGTGCTTTTAGTGCTCCGTACGCTAATACTACGTTATGACTAGGTGAACCGGTAGGAATAACCTGCTTGTAATCCGGGTACTGGCTGTCGAGTAAACGACAACCAAGAATAACATTACTATCATAATATAACCATAACTTATCATCAGCTATTATCAGCTTTGCATGTTTTCCCGGTAATAGTTTACTAGCTTTGATTAGTGCGACACAAAACGCTGTAGGGATAATTATTGACGGTGAATCGGTAGGTAAGATGTCGGTAGTCTCGTAATGTACGATGTGGCCATTAGTTGAGACAAGATGCTCGCGGTTAACATGTATACCCATTAGGTTATGTCGAGCGTTGTCGGTAGAGGTAAAAGGTAAACAGCGTTTAAGCTGCTCCACCAGTACATCGACGTTTAGTTCCCTTGCGTGGTGGTTTTCTCCGTACGTGGGGATTAGCGGGAATTGATCTAGTTCGGTGTCTGGAATAATAGCTGTTTTGCCGATTAATGCTAGTTTTTCAGGGGAGTAACAACCGGGTGCTACAGCTATTGGAGGGAGCGTACAATAGATGTCAAGGGTAGTAGCGCGCGTATTTTCAGGAGTACACGCAACTTGCTTGAGCACAGGCATAGTGCGTGATTTGCGACTTGCAAACAGTTGAGCTATTTTGATTATGTTAGTTTGTGTAAGCATAGTTAGTCTCTGGTTATGTATTAGTAATATTGCACTATAATATCCGTGCATCATACAGCCTAGGCGATCTAGGCTGTATTGTGCATGTTTATACCTTGCAGTACTCCCTAATTACAGCTAATGCGTCGTCGGTAGTCATACCGACACATTCATCAGGCCAAATATTTTGCTTAGCGTATATCTCTACTGCTAGGCGGATAATCTGATCCTGTAACCGCCATAATCGGGATATGGTATTATCCCGCATGTTATTGGTTACATCAGTAATAGTTATTGGATCGCCAAATATATCTAGGTGGGTAGTCATAGTCATAGTCTCATCAGAGTGTTGCATAGTGTTAGTCTCGTTAGTTATGGTTAGTAGTAGTTATACACTGCAAATTATTGTGTATAATAGTTATACACACTAAAGTGCTTTGTTTTTATTTTTTCTCTAATATCAACCTACTTCGTTTTATCAGTATCTGTCAACCTTTTGTTTACAATTATTTTCGCAAATAAAAAAAAACTTTCTTACCTCTTTATATGTGCGCCGAACCATCACCAAAACATAATGCCCGATAAGTAACCTTATTTGGCAATTGATCACCTTATCACACCTAATCACATCTAAGCATGACAAGCCGACATCAAGATAGGTGTGCTTTGTCGTGTCCTGCTATGTCTCAATTTTGGGACAAGGAATCTCTTAGTTATTGGCTGGACGGAGAGTCGCTGCAACGATGCCCCCCGCGTGTGCCCGCATCATATAGAGTCCCACAGTGCTCTAGCCGGAACACCACCTACGCACTACCTACGTAACATCTTAAAATCATTGATGATTTTAACTAACATAAAATATCCTATAGCCCCAAAACTAAATGTAAACACAATGTTACCTATTGATTGCGAACACTTATCATGCTATCCTCCTACTATGAGCAATACACCTGAAGTTATGAGTCGTGAGATTACGATGCAGAATAACCCGGATGAGGTTATCGAAGCGGATTTACGCTCATTGCATCTTATCTTATGCAAACTTGAAACAGCATGGCACTATGCAGAGACGATAGACGATACGTGTAAACTTACTTTAACTACACTGAAGGTAATGGAGCATAGGCGAAAGACATTAGGTATTGATGTTAGCCCAGGTAAGCAAGTATACCTAACACCCTATGACAGTTAACGTAACGGTGTATCCTTAAACCAGCCGTGAGACTGGTTATTACACCTACTGTTAAGGAGAAGCCTACGGAAAACAAACAGCCGTAGGCTGTTTGTACTATGGCATACTACCTACAAGCTGAACCCCATTGGAGTCTAGACTTCGCGATTAAACGATTCTGTAACGACGCTGATGTAAAGATAGTCACTGTTGATGACTTATTAGATTTGGATGTAGTTACACTAGACCTGCGCATTCCAGTAAAAGAAGCCCTAGACAAAATTGACTGCCTAATACCTCCGTATGGCGTTGCACTGTTCCACCCTGACTCTGTGATGTCCTACCTAAAACGCAGAGCTAAGCGCTGCTTACGTAAAGCTCAAGTAGAAACGCTCGCGCAAATTAAAGAGTTACAACGGACTAGACTAGAGAATCAAGCTGATGTGTGAAGACTACAACAAAACATGGGATTCTTTCTGGAAGGATATAGTCACTAAAGAGGATGGGACTATAGACCTTGAACAGATTAAACGAGAGTTAGCTGACTTCTACTACGTAATGAATGAAGTGCCTAAAGTGTATATGGAGATAACTGGAGGAGAGCTATCAAAAATAATGTACACTGCTGAAACAGTTATTGGGCTATATAACCAGCAAGTAGAGAAGTTAATAGAGGAAGCGTTGGAGGAGGCTAGACTGCATCCTCAAGAGTAGTAGAAAAGTTAGCTACTAGTGGAGGCTTACTGATTATAGTAGTTGCAGTAATAGCCCCGCCTCTGCTAACGTATGCTGCTTCCTTCTGGGCTATGATTGTAGTAGGAGTCATCACCCTACGCTGCCCTGGAGCAAAGCCAAGCCTCCAGATAGCTACCTGCATGGCTAGCATCATTGCATCGCTCTCGTCTGGAGACTTAGCTAGCTTAGGGTTGATAGCTGCCATACGGGCCTTGTAGTCTGCTTTAGACTCCAGCATTAGCTTTGGCGATTCATGACCACCCTTAAGTAGTACCTTACGATTCACAAGCTGCTCAGCAGTCAGGCTATCGATACCTCGTATCTGGTCCTGCTGAACGAACTCTCGAAACTTAAGCCACATATCTGATGGAGACATTACCAGTACAAAAGGGTCTACCTTCCCTCTCAGCGTCTCCGACCGAGGCTTAACTGAAACAACTCTGTATGGTTGCCCCTCCTGCTTACTAACAATCCTAATTAACTCTCCTAGCGCCCTACCAATCCCTGTTGCGTCGATAGCTAGATTCGATACTGGGCAGTTATACCGTTCTAGCACCGCTAGAACCTGAGTAGCAATCTGCATCTCCCCTGAAGCATCTCCCCTTACCAAGTCTATCTTGTGAATCAGATCCTCCCCTCTGAAGTCCAAAACAACTAATCCATCTACAGTATGTCCTAGCACTCCTAGCCTAAGGATACACCCGGCTCCACCTCCGCCTATCTGGAAGGCTGGGTCTAAGCCGGCTACTACTTCCTTTGGATAGAAGCCACTCCATTCAGCCTTTCTGCGAACCTGGTGTTCATTGAGGAAAGGTTCGCTAATGATGGTGTTGTCCATCTGCTTATCTTGCCAGAAGCCAAGCACGAACCTGTAAAAGGAATCTGACTCTTCGCCATACTCACGTTTCTTCTTCTCAATCCCTGCTGTAGTAATCAGAAACCTACTAAGCACTTCCTTTTTCACCACATCCGTTTCACTGATAGCTGGAGAGTCATAAGGGTTGAAGTAAAGACAAAGCCCATTCTCGTATTGCGTCTCCCAAGTGTAGTCCCTCATTGGGTCTACTGTTTTCCATCCTCGACGAGGAGTAGCTAAAGCACCATGCAAGTCAGTCTTACTATTAGAGTTCCCAATACCTATCAGCTGAAACGTATCCACACCTTGTTCCAGGTTGGGAATAGCCTTAAGAACGTTAGGCGTCATGTCTGTGCACTCATCCAGAATCACCAATAACCTCTTGTTTGGGTGGCGTCCGATGATGGTGCTAAGAGTTTTGATGTCATCGCCCATCTTAATTGCAGCTGCAAATAGGCCATGAATCTTCTCTTTCTGTTTCGGGTATAGTATCTTGGGGGGCTTGCTGGTTAAAAACGTACCTGGTATTGGTAGTACAGCACTGGAGAATAGTGAAGCTACATAGCCCCATATACGACTCTCCAGGGACTCCAGCGTAACCGACGTAACGATGCAACTATTGTTTTTTGGATCAGAAAGCCAAAACAGTAGTGCTATCTTAGCAGCATCTAGGCTCTTCCCAGTAGCTGCTCCAGAAGCGAAAATGAGGGGCGTAGCCCCCATACAGTGAGCAGTAAACCTTCTCTCGGTCCAACGATGCCAACTCCCGGCATGATGCGGCCACAACAAGTCATGGGCACGGTGCATGGCATTCACTTGAACGTCTACATCATCGCTATCACGATATAATTTAAGATTAATTAGATAGGGATGCTGTAATTTAAACTCTTTTCCACAGGCATAAACCCTGCTACCATCAACCTCCCAACCTTCTTTTAAGCAAAGAGGAATCAACTTAGGATCTACTCGTTGGTTAAGATACATGCAGCCCTCGACATTTAAAAAGTTCAAACCATTTCATGTACCAAAATCGTACGTATTTATAGACCCTGATACAGGGCATCCATACCAAGCCACGACTAAAGAGCAACTGTTCTTCTCGATCCTGGCTTACCGAGAGCAGAACGATCTGCCTCCTATTGCAGCTCTAGATACTGCCATAGAGAATTATCTCTGCAACTTAGCAGAGAACTGTGGCAGTTGTGAATGGGCTAAGTTGAAGCGTGGTTGGGTCCAAACCTTACGCGGAGGCGTAGCCCTCATTGAGAACCTCTTCTATGGTAAAAATCACATAGTCCCCAAAGAAGAAGCAGAAAGACGCGCTCTCATCTGCACCGCCTGCCCTCAAAACATCTTCCCCGACAAATCAGCTTTCATCACATGGAGTGACGAGATAGCTTTATACGCTACTGGTGGATTACGTACTACTCAGTATGATAAACTAGGTAACTGTAACGCATGTACTTGTCCCTTAAATGCAAAGGTCTGGTACAAGGAAGCATCACTTACTGAGGAAGAGTCTAAACTTGCTCCCAACTATTGTTGGCAGTTAATCAACAAGGAACCTACAAAATGAAAGAACTAGACAACTCAAACATTGTAGGTGGTAAGATCGAACAACTACCGTCTGGTAAGTTTAAAGCAGATAAGACAATTATCACGTCAGTAGGTTCGGCCCGCAGCATTCATGAGCGTCTCCGCGCCGGAAATATAAAGCGCGTTAGACTCTATTCTGAAATAGATGGATTAGTCCAAGGCAATCCACCTTACGATTCTAAAGCCCTTCAGCAGGCTGGATTAGGACACATCGCTAATTACAATAATATGTTTGCACGTGCGGAGATTAAACGTGCTTGCCTGGCCTACTGGAATCTACTGCATAACGCGCAGTCGATGATTAAGATTGAACTAGATATACCAGATCCTAATGCTCCTGAATGGGCTAGGACTATGTCTTATCTTTGGGATAAGGTGGTTAAGCGTCTTTGGCCTTCTTTCCTGATTAACATTGCTTCTCTATCTACGCAGATAGTTAAGTTTGGAATCTCTCCTACGCTATGGAGAGATGAGCGCGATCCACGTTGGACTGTAGTAGAACTGAATAAGTTCTTCATCCCAGACCAGACTCAAAGCGACATAGAGATGCTAACCACAGTCTGTGTCGAAAGCGACTTCACAATCCAATATCTCTGGAATGTCTATAACGAATACAAAAACACTCCAGCGAATGATACACCCTGGAATGTCAAAACTCTAGGACAGCTTCTCTGCACAGCAGTAGCAACTCCTCTACGCGAAGCAAACCAGCAACTAGACCTGATGGACCTAGAGCGCAAACTCTACTCTGGTGACTTATCCTTCGACCGTCTCTACAATGACTCTATTAGAGTAGTCTCCCTCTTCCAGAAAGAGTACAACAACAAAATCTCACATTACATGTTTCATCGAAACATAGTAGCGCCTAACACAGAAGACGACACAGGCTTCCTATTCTTCCAGCAAGACCAATACGAATCTATCTCAGACGCCTTCGTAATCTTCACTAAAGACCCAGGAGAGTTTACAATCCATGCTAATAGAGGCTTAGGGCATGAAATCTTTTCATTGGCGCAGGCTAAGATTCAGTTAGACTGTTCAGTAGTAGATATGGCTAAGTGGGCGTCTACTCCGATAATTAAAAGTGGAGCTGGAAATACTAAAGATGTAGAGCAGATCAGATTCTACCCTGGAGTTCCAACTAACATTGGAACTGCTGACTTTGTTCAGAATAACCTGGGTGCAAATGTTAATAATGTAGTTGGAGCTGCGCAGTATCTATCGAGCTTAATCCAGTTCAATTCCACCTACTCGGGCACAGATCCAGCTAACCCAGATCCAGATAAAGGCTCACTGTCTCCAGTACAGACTAAGATGCTGGCTTACAAAGAGTTCAATGTACTAAAGAACAACATAATGCACTTCTACACTACGTTCGACAGAGTCATACAAAACATGACTAAGAAGATGCTAGAAGCAAAAGAAGGTAATCCTGGAGCTGAACTTGGACTCACCTGGAAAAAACGATGCTTAGAAGCGGGAATACCTCCAGAGGTGTTTAAGAAAGCCAACCAAGAGCGTATAGAAGTATTTGCCACTAGGGTGGCCGGGGCTGGCTCACAGGTGGCACAACTCATCGGGCTACAGGAGTTACAGTCAATCATGGGATCGTTCGGTCCTAGGGAGGAGAGAGCCTATAAACGCAGCCTAATAACTGCTGCGGTTGGAGTGGAGTCCCTTGAAGAGTTCGATCAAGACTCTAATACTGTAGATGAACAGGCTGGAGGGGCATCTCTAGCTGGAGTAGAAAACGCAGTAATTCAGGCAGGAAAGTCTCCTATCTTCTCCAAAGATAACGACCAACGTGCTCACTCAGCAGTCCACATGGCATTAGCAACCCAAACCATCCAGGCGCTACAGCAACAGCAGTCCGACCCCATCGAGGCTGATAAGATCTTCTCTGTCTTAGTGCCTCACCTATCAGAACACATATCAGCCCTACAGCAGTCTCCATTTGCACAAAGCGAATTCAATAAGCTTAAGCCAGGCTTTGACCAGGTAGTTAAGTATGCGACTCTTAACCGTGCTAATGCTGCTAAGATGATGCAAGCGCAAGCTAAGCAGCAACAGCAGCAAGAACAGCAACTCTCTGAATCACAAGTTAAGACACAAATTACACAAGCCGATGAACAGAGAAAGGACTTTAAGCTACAGAAGCAAGACCAGCGACAAGAGGACCAACACCAGACCAAGAAGAGGATGCTAGAAGAAAAGACCATGAGCGATATTGAGATGAAGCGTCTTAAAACGGTTACCGAAGCTGAACTAGCGAAGCAGAAAGCAGGTGCTGATATTGCAGCTAAGCAGGTCTCTCAGGGATACGAAGGTAACTCAGCAAGCCAAGACCTACGCGAGCTAAACGGTAGCACACCAGCACCATACGACATTGAAGGGATAGTTAAGACTAATCGTACAGGAGCAAACAAGTGATAGTAGAACACTTCGCAGAAGATAAGATAGCCCTAACGCAGTTACGCGATGCACTCTCCATCTTTCATCGCATTAACTTCTTTGCCGTCCTATTAGATGTAGCTGCTAATCGTTCACTAGTGCAGCAAGCGATTACTACAGATACAGCAGCACTTCAGAACGCATGGCATAATGGGTATGTAGAAGCTATAAACGACATCTTCTACTTTCTGGACCGTTATACTCCTAAAGAAAAGAGAGAAGATACACAGATGGATTTTGGAGCAATAGAAGCGTTATTAAAAGCAGGCGATATAACGGAGACAGAAGCAGATGAGTTACGTAATGCCAGGGGTTAGTAAACCTAATGCAGCAGGGATAGAAGCGTCATTAACAGTAGTGGGGGATGAAGACCCAGTAGAGTTTATTCGACGTAGCATACAAGCGGCTAATCCTACAGCCCAGCCAATGGTGCAAGCTACAGCGCCTATATTACAGTCACCCTCAGTAACTCCACATGTAGCACCTCCAGAAGTAAAGACATCCTTTACAGACAAAGAGATTGGATTGGAGCTGCCTTATGCTAGTCCGACTACGCCATTACCTGCGCCAACTCCTAACACGTTACCAATTAAGGAAAGCGAAGCTCAAAGCGAGACAACGCTTAAGGAGTCGGCGAAAGGCCCTGAGCCGAGTCTTAATGGCCCCGAGGAGAGTCTTAAGCATTTGCGTAAGAAAACTGGGGAACTTTCTCGCACCGTGGAAGAACGGTCTGCCGAGGTAGCGGCTCTACAGTCCGAACTAGAACGGTATAAAACAGGAGAAGTACTACCTGATTCTGTACAAACTCTACAACAACAAGTAGATGAGTTAAGCTACTATAAAGAACTGCATAACTTAAAGATGACTCCAGCTTACACTGAGAAGTATCTACAGCCTATTGAACAGTTGAAGGAGAAAGCAATACAAACGGCTACTGATTATGGTGTAGCTCCAGAAGTGTTAGACTACGCTTATAAGCTAGAAAATAAACGGGACCTAAATCAATTTCTGCGCCGGCACTTTGACGAGGTTGAAGCACTCGAAGTTAGAGAGTTACTTAGTAGCATAAAGCAAGTAGATATAGCAGCGCAAGAAGCTCTAGCCAGACCATCGGAGACGTTACAGCAGCTAAAAGAAGAACAGCAACAGTTTGCTTCCCAACAAGAAAGTACACGATTAGAACGTATTAGCAGTATGGCAAAGACTGGGTGGATAGAGGCGCTGACAGAATTACGTAGCGTAGGAGACTATCCAGAGTTAACGCTTACGGGAGACGCTGATAATGATAAGTATGTACAGCCGATTCTTAGCGATGCAGCAACAGAATACGGAAAGTTTATCAAAGAGTTGGGTTTCAATGGTACTAAGGAACTACGCCCGGAAGCATCGAAAATATTGGCTAAGCGATTCCTACTGTCCCAGGCTGCGGCCATTGCTATGGAATCCAGATCCCAACACCACCATAGAGCACAAGAACTTATTGAAACTACGAAAAGACAAGCAAACTATATAAGACCTCCGGTAGGAGGTGGGGCTGGATCATCCCCAATGTCTACTCCTACACAGCCACGTAGCCCGCTAGAAGCAGGGGATGAGATACTGCGTAGAATAGGAATGAAATAATGCGTAGAGTACAGTGGACATCTCCTATTGAATACGCTTTTACAGATGTCTATCTGCATTTACGCCCATATACAGTCGAAGCCGTATTTAAGTGGATGCTGCCTAGTTTACTAGGAAACTATGTATACGTGTTTGAATATGATGAGTCTGTAACTGGAGAAATAGCAGAACAAGATATAGTTACAGTAACCCAGCGGATTACTCCACTACCAGTTGAAGCCCCTGTGGACATACCAGCCCTTGTTGCAGCTCACTTAGAGTCGATTAAGCCAGTTCCTGTTCCTGTTGTTGTAATGGAAGCCAAGCAGGAAACAGATCCGGTATTCACTGAATGGCTAGAAGCCACACCTAAACTATCCACGTTCGAGAATGATACACAGTTCATAACCACAACTCCAGAAGAGACTGATCCACTCTTCAATGCCTGGCTAGCTACACCACCTCCAGTGTCCACTTTTGTAAACGACGTTCCTTACCTCGCGCATGAAGAAGATCCAGTATTCAAGGCATGGCTAAAGAAACGGCCTAACTTATCTAACTTCACTAACGACCTGCGCTTCATGGTAGATGATGGCAGTGGAGGGGGCGGTGGGGGTTTATTGGTAGAGACAGATCCTATCTTCACAGCTTCTCCTTCATTCACCATAACTAATGCAGATATAGCAAATTGGAATAGCGGAGGTCCTGAGACAGACCCATTATTTACTGCCTGGTTAT
>Ga0194044_10000075_pt1 | contig 36822 bp, 32 predicted proteins | sample JunL4417m_MetaG_FD_155460 | JGI IMG/M metagenome (GOLD analysis project Ga0194044, IMG submission 155460) | Anoxic zone freshwater microbial communities from boreal shield lake in IISD Experimental Lakes Area, Ontario, Canada - Jun2016-L442-17m | ecosystem: Environmental > Aquatic > Freshwater...
CCGTTTATCACTCCGATATAAGTTTTGATTTAGGAGCCACTTCAGATTCTGGCCTGACTCTCACATATTCAGTTGCGACCTCTTCACGTACAGATTCGTGGCCAGGAGGAGAAGCGCGCAATGTTTGTACTGTGGATTCCAGTGGAATAGTTTCAGTCAACCTGGCAGGTACTTGCACAATCCTAATTTCTCAAAGCGGCGCTGCCTCGGCGTATCAAGCCGCAGTTTCAGTATCAGTTATTGTGACGGTTTTAGCGAGCAATCCTACGGCCACACAGGCAATCAACATCACGCCAGGGGATACCAACTTAATAATTCAATGGTCGGCACCGGCAGATGATGGCGGTTCACCAATTTCCAAGTATTCAATAACATGGTGGCTAACCAGTTACGGTGAAGAACCTTCGAGGCTTACAAGTGATGAAACAAAAGAAGACTCCTCGCAACGTGAAACATTGGGTCGGGTGATTGTAAATGTAGCGGCACTTACCTTATCTGGATCAACGTACTCGTACACCGTGACAGGTTTGACTAACGGCTCAAATTACACCATTGCAACACAGGCGATTGGTCGCACGCTGGCGTTGATTGGGCCGGTTATTTAATGCAGAAGCTAAAGATTTCTAAGGTTCTTTCAGGCATTTTACTTTTAACGTCGATGCAGTTGGTTCAAAGCGGCGCTCATGCAGATGAAGGTGTTGGAACTCCTGCCGGGACACCATTTGCAGTTGGCTCACTAGTCGCGACAAACCTATCTTCGGGCAGCTCAATTGTTTCTAGCATGAAAGTCGAATGGACGACGCCAAGTTTTGATGGAGGAAGTCCACTTCTCGGGTACACGGCGACGGCGCTGTTGAGTTCAGGTAGTGGAGGTGGGGTAACGTCTTGTACGGTGCCTGCAACGACTTTGACCTGTAACCTATCCGGGCTAGCGTATAAAACGGCGTATAAAGTTCAAGCATTGGCAACGAATGCCAACGGATCCTCACCGATTGCGGAAAGTGCAACCTTTACTACCCCCGCCTTGAGTCAAAGCGTTTCAATTACCGGCGATCCTGGAGCCATTTCTTACGGAAACGCCGATTTTCAACTATTCACAACTGCTAACTCGGGACTAGTACCCGTGTGGACTAGTCCAACCAGCACGCCAACAATTTGTAGCATTACAGCAGCCTCTGGAGTAGTTCATATTTTGGCGGCGGGAACGTGTACTTTAGAGGCGATTCAGAGTGGAGTCGGATCTTCTTATAATTCAGCCTCTGCAACATTGAGTGTTCCAATTAGTGTCAATCTTTCATCAACATTGAATCCTGCTAATAATATTCAGGGAACAAGTGCAAAGTTAAATGCCACTGTTCCATTTCCAGGGGCTAACACAACGCCAACGTTTTGCATCAATGCTCTCACGCCAACGTTTTCAACATGTACAACGCTTACTGGAACCACGCCTGCGCAAGTTACTTCCACATCATCAAATACAGTTGATTTAACGGCTACCGGGTTAACAAAAAGCACACTTTACTATTATTGGATTACTGTCACTGCCGGTAGTTCGTACACGTCTCCAACTCCAACTAGCTTTACAACTCTTTCCGGTCCTACTGTGCTTTACACGGGAAGCACTGCTGGCATTGTGGGTACGGCGATGACAGGAACTTTAACGGCCTCAGATGGAAGTGGTACATACAGCACCTGGAGCGCGGTCGGATTACCAGCTGGCCTTTCACAAGTTTCTGCTGAAACCACAGCGGCGATTTCTGGAACACCAACAACTGCGGGTAATTTCAGCGCAGCCTTTACGGTTACCGATAATGCCGACATTTCCAGCTCAATAACAGTTAATTTCACCATTACAGCGGGAAGCACTGGCGGGGGTGGTGGCACAGGCGGTGGTGGTGGCACAGGCGGTGGTGGTTCTGGAGGCATATCTAGTGGCAGCACTGTGCAAATTGCTCCAGCAGTGATTACTAAAGTTGCGCAGATAATCACATCGAATTCACCCGTAGCTCCCGTTTATGGCACGGACCCAAGTTTCCAATTAATTGCCAGCTCGACCTCGCAGTTGGCGCTCACGTTTACATCTGATAATCCCAAAATCTGTACTGTGAGTGCGAGTGGTCTTATTACATATTTAAAAGTTGGAACGTGCTCAATTTCGATCAATGAAAGTGGAAATTCTTCTTTTTTCCCAACTAGCAAAACGATCACGATTGAAGTAACTCAAAAATTCTCAATTGTGCTTGATGAAGCAACAAACATTCAAGGCAACAGCGCAACTCTTAATGCAACCGCGCTATGGCCAGGTTCGGATGCCCAAGTGCAATTCTGTATCTCTCTAACTTCAAGCACCGATACTTGTAATTCAGTAGTCGGCATCGATCTAAATGGCCTAAAACCGTTGGATTTAACTGAAAATTCCGGTGCGACATTTTCCACAATAGTTGCCGGGTTACAAACCGGAACTAACTATTTTATTTGGGCTATTTTAAACGCTAGCGGACACCAGTATGTGAGCCTTATCCGTAAAATTCACACACCAGTTGGTCCAACGATTATTTATACAGGCAAGACTATTTATCAAAGCAAGGAGCCTCTACGAATCTTTTTCCACGCAACAGGGGGTGGGGGTGGCTACTCGAATTGGAAAGCTAATGGTTTCCCAGCCGGTACGAAAATTGCCATAGCAGCAACTTCATTGACTGTGACGGGTTCTAAATTACCAAGTGGCACCTATATCGTCACTGTTTCAGTATCCGACAAACTTGGCTCAACCAGTTCCATCACTCTTCCGATCATAATTAATGGCGAGGTTTTTCTAGGGCAACCTGCATCAGTTAAGGGTGCAACGGCTCAGTTAATCACTTCCAAATCAGTGCAAATTAATTGGAATAAGCAAGTTGATGCCCAGAAGTACGAAGTCACTTTGGCAAATAAAGTTGTGTGCTCAACGGCAGAATCGACCTGTGTGATCAAACAGTTACTCGGACCGAAAGCACAGATTGCTGTAACTGCAGTTAGCGAGCAAGGCATTAAATCGCAACCGGCACCTACTATTTATAAAGCACCTGCGACTCCAATCGACATTGAAGTTGCAAACTTCGCGCTCAACTCCCCTGTATTAGTGGCAAGCGATAAGACGAAGATTGCAGCCCTAGCGAAAACGATTCAGCTTCAGGGTTTCACATCTATTCAGGTTGCTGGGCATACAGATTCACAAGGCAACGATGCTCTCAATAGACCGTTGTCTCGAGCTCGAGCTGTGAACACCTTTAAATATCTCAAACTGATTCTGGCTAAGACGCCGATTTCGGTAACGTTATTAGCCGAGGGCTCGAAATCCCCGGTAAAGAGCAACGCTACAACTGAAGGCCGGGCCGCGAATAGACGTTCTGTGCTTGCTTTGAACTAAAAGGGAGACGAAATCTTTGCATTTGGGCGGTCTGTTAAAAGAAGGTAAGATGCGCAGGCTGTACAAAACTAAATAAGCGCGAGTAGCTCAACGGATAGAGCATCTGACTACGGATCAGAAGGTTGGGGGTTCGAATCCCTTCTCGCGCACCAGCAGGCAGTTTCTTAGTCTCCGATAATGATAAATCTCATATTGCTTCGTCCATTCCTACAGGCGTAACCTAATTTTCATGGACAATCGATTTTCCGAAGCTGATATTCCACATCTTGCAGGGAAAACCGTCATTGTAACGGGGGCTAACTCTGGACTCGGGTTCGAAATATCTAAGACTTTAACTAAGCATGGAGCTCGAGTCGTAATGGCGTGTCGAAATGAGTCAAAGGCAAAAAAGGCAGCCGACGAGATTCGAAAAGGTAACCCCAACGCCGATCTCATGGTTCGATCCCTTGACCTTGCAAGTTTAGGGTCGGTAGATAATTTTGTTGCTGAGTTTCTCAACACTGAAAGTAAACTTAACTTACTCATTAATAATGCCGGTTTAATGGCGATAGACCAGGCTCGGACTGTGGATGGTTTCGAAATGCAGTTCGGGGTCAACCACTTAGGACACTTTGCACTTACTGCGATGTTGATGCCCACGCTTTTATCTACACCACAATCGCGCATAGTTTCGATGTCAAGTAGTGCACATAAAGCGGGAAAAATGGATTTCTATGATCTTATGTTTGAGCGCCGGCCCTACAGTCGATGGGGTGCATATGGCCAAAGTAAATTAGCAAACCTTCTTTTCATTCTGGAACTAAGCCGGCAATTGGGAGTGAGTTCACAAACCAAAGCGTTAGCCGCACACCCTGGTGTTGCTAACACCAAGCTTGGCCAAAACGCCGGCGGCATTATCGGTTTTGGATTTCGGCTAAGCGCCCCGTTGATTGCACACTCAGCCTATAAGGGGGCGCTTCCCGCGCTAAGGGCGGCTACCGATCCCGATGCCAAGAGCGGAGAGTTTTACGGGCCTCGCTACATGATGATGGGCAGTCCGGTCGTTGAAATCCCGAGTCCGAAAGCACGAAATTTTAAAGACGCAGAACGGTTATGGAAGGTCTCTGAGGAATTAACTGGGAAAGTATTCAGGCTCGCTTAACTGTATTTACTCAAAGATTAGTGATGTTAAGATGCTCCTGTAGTAGGCGTTCGCTGATTTAAGGGATCAGAAAATTAGGGTTCGAATCCCTGCGTACGCACTGTTCGACCTCTCTCGCCTTTCACTTGAGGGGTCGAACTTCTTTTAGGCCTTTTTGAACCAGGTCCTATAGATAGATAGCACCGCGATGTATGCCGGAAAGCCAAGAAGAATAATAACTTCTAGAGTATTTGGATGACTTCCGGACTTATCTGAATAAGCCCATGACAGCATTGTGAGGTTAACCAAATAGATAACCGTCAGCGGAAGCGTCAGATTTCGCATCCATTCCACGCGTACTAAGTGAGGAATCTTAATTGTCGTAAGTTGTAACGCACAGAGCAGAATTGAAACAAGCATAACGGTTTGTGGAGTTGCACCCAGAATTAAAAACGATGGCACAACTAAATTCCACACCGCAGGAAATCCATTAAACCAGTGATCATCAGTTTCTTGATCAATTCGTGCAAACCAGAGCGCTGAAGTAATAAAGATTGCTCCTGCGACCCAGATTTGAAAGTGCATAGGGAGAAGATCTAGGCGGGCAAGCAATGCAACCGGAACTACTACACACGTTAAGTAATCAACGACGAGATCTAATACATGGCCATCGATTCGTGGCGCATGAATTGTTACATCAAGTTTTCGAGCGATTGGACCATCGAGTCCATCTAGTACTTGGCAGACTATGAGCCAGAGCAAGGCTTGATGCCACTGGTTATTAAATACAGCTTGCAATGCGACTAGGCCTGCTGCTGCACCACTGGCAGTTAGAACATGCAGAACGTACCCAGCTCGTTTTGAAGTTTGAGGCGTAAACGTTGTGCTCATCTGGGCGACCTTAGTCTAAAAAGCCATAAAGCAATATCCTTTGCACCTATGACTCAAGGGGTGAGATTTACGATATTGCGCGATAAGCGCACCCATTATGCCTATTTATTTTTAGTTCTAGCGTGGGCGTGTTTTAGAGCTATTGCTATCAATAAATTCTTTGGCCAGCACAACGTAAACGCGTGGGGCTATCTGGTCGTTGATCTTGGCGCATCCGTTCCATACGCGCTCTATTCAACAAGAGCAGTTGTTAACTTCCTGGATAAAGATTGGATAGCTTTTCGCCGCAATGTGATTCTGACGACGGTGTTCTTCTATATTCCGGATATCTATGTCTTTATCTTTGCCCGAACTGTTCCACGCTCTCTTTATCTCGGGTTCGCTAGTTCAATCATCTTCTTTTCTACAATGGCACTTTTGAGTTTAAAGAGAGATATATCAAAACCTAAATAGCAAGAGATTAATTAAGGCGGCCTAGACCATATAAGTATTGAAGATTTACTCTGACATCATCTGGATTCTCTGGCCTTGCATTCTTTGCCATCTTTTTATGCAGACAACCGCGCTGATTTTCTTGTTCTATTTTTCTCATCTCCTTTCTAATTTCTCACTAGATTAAAATCGCCACTGATTGTGGAGGTAGTAATTGTTACTACTTTCATGCCACCTGCTGATGAACCACTATCGCCATCAAGTGAAATCTCAGAGTTCAATTCACCACTGACTGAGTTGCCATCGACTTCAACATTTAGATCTGGAGCAACATGGACCTTTATATCGCCACTAATACTCTTTAACATGTAATCACAAGCAGAGAAAGTATGAGTTGCAATATCACCCGAAACAGTTTTTACGACGCATGAAGTTGCTGGATTTTGGCTAATCACGACGTCACCCGATACTGACCCAATCTTTAGACTAGCTAGAGTCTGATTGACTTCAATATCACCGGAAACAGTTTTTATTTCGACTTTAGAGGTACGGGGAAGTGATATTTCAGCCGAGAGATCTGATAGCCAGTCATCGCTAATGCCCCAAAATTTGCGTCCCTTTTTATAGAAGCGCACATTGAGCTCTCCGACCTCGGCACTGATCTCAACTAGCGCTGCATCTTCCAAAGCTTTCTTTGATTTGGAAAGGATTTTAACGTGACACCTACCATCTTGTGATTCAGAGATCGTCACCGTACTGGTCATAGTTGTCACAAAGACTTCAGGGCTCTCGATCTCAAAACTTTCTTCCCTCGCAATGTAAAGCGTTTTATCGGAGTTCATTAGCTCTTCCCCTTTCCTTTTAGTTGTCGTTTACCGATAGATACTGAAAAACTTCCACGATCACTTGTCTTTAGTAGCCACGAGTTCAGCGAAATTCCCTCTTTGGTCGCAGCGCTCTCAATTCGAGATTTCAAATCCTCTGGAAGCCTCAAAGTGATTCGGGCGTTTAGATCGGCCGGGTTCTCCCGAATCACCGAGCCATCTTCGACATAGAGGAGCTCAATATCATCACCCTGGACCCGAGCCTCTAAGTGGGCGCCGGGTAGCTGCTCTCTTAATTCGCCAGCGATTTCAGTCAACGCCTCCAATAAACGAGTGCGTAGCACTGGTGCCAGCGTTGGAATCAAACGCGAGACTGCAGATTCAAGCTCTGGGCCACCTAGTTTTCCAAGGGCCTTGATATCGGCTGACATTAGATCTATAAACTTTGACGTCTTCATGATGTCATTATGACATCACTTTGACATCCATGTCAAGTACCTTTCCGGCCGACAGCACAAAGCCACCTGAAGCCGATGGCTACCAGATGGCTTTGAGGCTTGTTAATTAATAATTAGGCGCGGAGAGCTTGGGCAAAGGCGCGGAAATCTTCGACGAGAAGATCAACTTCCTTTTGACCGTGAGCTAAGGAAATCAACCACTGCTCATCTAAGCCCGGAGGCGTAATGATGCCGCGGTTAAGTGAGAAGAGCCACGACAATTCGGCAATTGCAAAGTCAGTTTCTTTGTAATCACGGTAGTTGCGTAGCGGTGTGGTTGACCAGGTAATACATCCCTTAACACCAAAGCCGACAGTATGTGCCGGAAGTTGGTACTCATCGATGATTTCATTGATGCGATCGAGTGCCTGTTGATTAAATGCCTCGGCAACTGCGAGAGTCTCTTTAGTACAGATTTTATCGACGGCGCGAATACCTGCCATTGCAAGCGGATTACCGTTGAAAGTACCAAAGTGAGCCATCTTGCCGTTAGTGACAAAGTCCATGTACTTCTTCTTGCCACCGAAAGCGGCCAAAGTAAGTCCGCCACCAATAGATTTTGCAAGAGTAATAAGATCTGGGATCACACCTAAACGCTGTGCAGCTCCTTGATGTCCAGCAGTTAAGCCAGTTTTAACTTCATCAAAGATTAGAACTACGTTGTACTCATCGCAGAGTTCGCGTACACGCTCTAGGTAGCCCTCATCTGGCAAAACAATGCCGAGGTTTTCCATGACAGGTTCGACAATGAAGCAGGCGATCTTTGAGGCGTTCTTTTCAAAGATGCGCTCAAGTGAGTCGGCATCGTTGTATGAAACAACATAGATATCTCCAGGAACAATGCCAGCCGGAACATGAGCGATTGGATCACTAGCATCACCGATCTCATCAACCGGTGGCTTAGCCGAAACAACAAATGGGTCGTAACTACCGTGGTAGCCACCTTCGACCTTAACGATTCCATCTTTGCCAGTTGCAGCGCGCGCAGTGCGAACGGCATACATGGTTGATTCAGTTCCGCTATTAGTGAAGCGAACTTGGTCGATCACGAAGCGATGACAGATTCGCTCGGCGGCATCTGTAGAAATTGGTGAAGGGGTAACGAAGAGCATGCCTGTTTCAAGGGAGGCCTTGACCTCTTCGACAACAGTTGGGTTCAGGTGGCCCGCGAGCATGGCACCAAAGCCCATAGATAGGTCGAGGAGCTCGCGCCCATCGACATCGGTCATCCAAGCGCCTTTAGCGCTCACGATTGAGATTGGATATGGATCCCAGTGCTGGAAGCTAGATGTAACACCCAGAGGCAATGATTTAAAGGAGCGCTTACTTTCTTCGGCACTCTTGCCAGTCTGCTTAGTAAATAACTCCCATTCGGATTTCAGGAGAGCAGCGACTCTTTCGGGTGGAATTTCTACTGATGTTGCAGGGACGAATCTAAAAGTTTCCTTGTGATTAGTTTGTGTAATCATTGTAAAGCTTGTACGGCAAAGGTTTCAGCGTTTGAAACTCGTTTGAGAAGTACTCTCCCGGTTCGTTTTTAGTTCCTTGTGAACTATGGGGATAAGTATCTCATGCCGTTTTTTAAAAGCAACCCCTGAAAACTCCCGCGTGTTTACAAGGGCATTTATAGTTTTATTTCATAAAAAGTGCATTTAATCGTTTTGTTGTGAAAAAAAGTCCACAAATTATCATTATTACGAAATACATAGCGTGGCCAGCTAAAGCAAGATTTATGTGGCCTAAACACAAACCGCGCACCAAATTAATTGCATGCGTAAGCGGAAGCAGGTTTACGGTGAACTGCAGCCATTGAGGAAAGACGCTAACAGGGTAAAAAGAGCCGGAAAAAAGAAACATAGGCAGAAGAAAGATATTAACTATTTCTAACTGTTGAAATGATTTCATGTACGAAGTAACGGCCATGCCGCAGGAGGCAAAACCGAAGGCTATTAACACTGCTGCCGGGATTGCAAGTACACCCCAAATGCTGGGAATTAAACCCAAGGGTGCGACAACAACCATGAATGCACATGCATAACTAAATCCACGAAGAAGCGCCCAACCAATTTCACCAAGAGCGACATCGAGTGGACCTAGAGATGTTGCAAGCATGCCGTGATAGATACGATCGTGATTGAGTTTAAAGAAAACATTCATCGTAGAGTCATAAATTGCGCCGTTCATGGCACTCGTCGCCAAGAGCGCAGGGGCAATGAAAACGGCGTATTTAATGCTCTCACCGCCCACTGTGATAGATGGCAGCATCTTCCCGATGCCATAACCAAATGAGAGCAAATAAAGAACCGGTTCAACGAAACCGGATAAAACAATCATCCACGTCGAGGATCGAAAGGCGATGAATCCTCGCTCTAGTAATTGAGGAACTCGGCCCGAGTAATAACGCTCACCCATTTTTCCGACCCGCGCTTCGGCGATTGCAACGGCCATTGGAATAAACATCTATTTAGCCAATCGACGCGTAAAAATGCGAACGGAGAAGTAGAGACCGAAGATGAGCATTGCCGCAAGAATTGTAAAGTGAGCCCATAACAATGTTCCGGAAATTACATGGCCGTACGTTAAGTAACGACCTAACTCAGTTGCGTGCCACAATGGCGAAATCCAACCAATCCACTGTAAGAAGAAGGGCATTGAGGAAAGCGGAAAGAAAGTTCCGGAGAAGAGAAAGAGCGGCATCATGATGAATCGGCCAAGAACTACGAAGAATATGTTTTCATTCTCAAGTTTGGCGGCCACAGACTGCATCAACGCACCGAAGGAGACTCCTGCAAAAATCGCGGTAGGTATCGCTAGCCAAGCTTTAGGCGAGTCAAGTGCGCCAAAGGCCCACATGACGCCGAAGTAGAGAATTACTGTGTAAATTGTTCGAAGGAATGCAGCCAAGAAAACACCGATTGAGATCTGTGCACCGCTTAACGGCGTGGAATTCATTGAGTAAAAAGTTTTATGCCATTTAAATCCCTCAATTGTTGGGTAGACCGTCTCGTCCATAGCGCCCTGTATGGCAGCTTGGGCTAAAAGCGCAGGGGCTAAAAACGTTAAATATTTAACACCATCAACGCCAGCGGGCCCAACACTCTTGTCGATAAGCCCACCGAGGCCGATGCCCACCGAGATTAAGTAAAGGACCGGGTTGGCAATTGCGATGCCGATGATCATCCAAATCCACTTCATCATTATGCGAAGGCGGGCCTCTGCAACATAGATCGCACCACGCGCTTGCACTTTGGTCGCATCAACAAGGCGAGCTGACCCCTGACGTGTTGTTGAGATACTCATTATTCGATCAATGTTCGTCCGGTTAACCGCAAGAAAACATCTTCTAGCGAACTACGGCGCACTAATGAGGTTTTTGGATGCAGGCCAGCATCGTAAATTTTTTCAAGGAGGGACTCGCCATCGTCGGTATACATCAAGAGGCGATCGGGGAGCTCTTCAATTCGATCACACATTGCTTTCAACTTATCGGCGACCCCTTGATTGCGGTCTGAACCAAAACGCACCTCAAGAACCTCTTTAGTTGAGTAGTCCTTGATTAGTGATGCAGGGCTTCCCTCGGCCATAATTCTGCCTTTATCCATAACGATTAAGCGATCACATAATTGCTCTGCCTCATCCATGAAGTGAGTCGTGATTACTAGCGTTACGCCTTGCTCTTTTAATCTAAACAAACGATCCCAAAGAATATGACGAGCTTGTGGATCTAAACCCGTTGTTGGTTCATCCAACATTAGTATCTCGGGCTCACTAACAAGCGCGCGGGCAATAGTTAAACGTCGTTTCATTCCACCGCTAAGCGCCTCGACCTTTGAGTCGCGTTTTTCTTCGAGTTGAGCAAAAGTTAGAAGCTCTTCAATCTTCTCTTTTACAAATTTGCGCGGCAGACCAAAGTAGCGACCGTAAATGTAGAGATTCTCAGTAACGCTTAACTGCATGTCTAAGTTATCTTGCTGAGGGACAACCCCTAAATGCGCACGAATTTGCGGGCCGTTAACTTCGGGATCTTTTCCAAGAATTGTTAAGTCGCCAGCATCACGTTGGGAAGTGGCACCGATCATGCGCATAACCGTTGATTTACCAGCACCGTTTGGGCCTAATAGGCCAAAAGACTCACCCTTTGAGACATTGAAGTCAATGCCGTCAACGGCGGTCAAATCACCAAACTTTTTGGTGAGACCACGGGCGGAAATAAGGAATTGTGACATGCGCGCATTCTACCTGTGTATAGTTTCCACACGTGCGATTCATAAATACCCCAACCCACGATCTGACCTATGACGATGTTTTCATGGTCCCCAGCGCCTCCGAATTATCTAGCCGGATGGATGTCGATTTAACTTCTAATGATGGCTCTGGCACAACAATTCCTTTAGTTGTTGCAAATATGACTGCAATATCTGGCCGGAGAATGGCTGAAACAATTGCACGTCGCGGTGGCCTCACGGTAATCCCACAAGATATTCCACATGCCGTTGTCGATAGCGTTATTAAATGGGTTAAGACGCGACACACATTCTTTGATACTCCAATTACGCTAAACCCTCACCAAACCGTTGCCGATGCCGTCAGCTTGCTACATAAGCGCGCGCATGGAGCGATAGTAATTGTTGACGGTGGCAAGCCTGTAGGAATTGTTACGGAAGAAGATTGCAAGAGCGTTGATCGTTTCACGCAACTTCACCAAGTGATGAGCAAAGATCTCATTACGATGGCCGATAGTTTAGATGCCAGAGCTGCCTTTGAATTCTTAAATCTACATCGCCACAAATTGGCACCGGTCGTTTCACCAAAGGGTGATCTAGTTGGAATCATTACTCGAATTGGCGCCTTACGCGGGACTTTGTACGCACCAGCCGTTGATTCCAATAATAATCTGCGTATTGCGGCAGCCGTTGGCATTAATGGTGATGTCGCGGCAAAAGCTGCGGCCCTAGTTGAATCTGGCGCAGATGTCTTGGTGGTTGATACTGCCCACGGACATCAAAAGAAGATGATTGAGGCGCTGGCGGCAATAAAATCTCTCGGTTTATCGATTCCAATCGTGGCCGGCAATGTTGTTACTGCCGATGGAACGCGCGATTTAATTAATGCAGGTGCCACAATTGTTAAAGTCGGCGTAGGCCCAGGTGCAATGTGTACGACGCGCATGCAGACCGGTGTTGGCCGGCCACAGTTTTCAGCCGTCCTTGAGTGTGCAGCAGAAGCTAAAAAACACGGTGCGCATGTCTGGGCCGATGGCGGGGTACGCCATCCGCGCGATGTTGCTCTCGCCCTTGCGGCAGGTGCCTCACAGGTAATGATTGGCTCTTGGTTTGCCGGTACGTATGAATCTCCAGGCGACTTACAAAGTGATGTGAATGGCAAGCTATTCAAAGAGTCCTTTGGAATGGCATCTGCGCGCGCCGTTGCTGCACGCACGACGGGTGAAGATGCATTTGATCGCGCACGTAAGGCATTATTTGAAGAGGGAATTTCAACATCGCGCATGTATTTAAATCCGCAGCGTCCAGGAGTTGAAGATTTACTGGATGAGATTATTGCGGGGCTACGATCATCATGCACATATGCCGGCGCTCGCACACTTGAAGAGTTTGCAGAACGTGCAGTCGTCGGAATCCAATCATCAGCAGGCTATGCCGAAGGTCGCCCACTTCATTCATCCTGGGGCAATTAAAAACGCCCACCCGAAGTTGTATCTTGGCTTAAACGTTGTGAAAGATAGATCGGCACAATTGATAAAACAACGAGCGTTGCCGCAACAACATTGACTATGGGTGCTTGGTTGGGACGGAAAAGATTGTTATAAATCCAAATTGGCAAGGTTTGGATCCCGGGACCAGCAGTAAATGTAGTCACAACAATCTCATCAAATGAGAGACCAAAAGCAAGTAGACCTCCAGCAAATAACGCCGACGCTAAATTTGGCAAAGTGATTAAGCGAAAAGTAGTAATCCCGTTGGCTCCGAGATCCATAGATGCCTCTTGAAGTGAAGTTCCCATACGTCGCAGACGAGCTATCGCGTTGTTATAGACAATTACAATACAAAAAGTTGCGTGTCCAATAACTACCGTCAATAAGCCGGTTGACATGCCCAACTGTTTAGTAAAAGCATTATTTAAGGCGATTCCAGTAACGACTCCAGGAAGCGAGATAGGAAGAACAACGAGTAAAGAGATCACTTCGCGTCCGAAAAAACTATATCGGCTTACTGCAAAAGCTAAAGTTGTGCCTAGCAATAAAGCGATGGAAGTGGCCGATAAACCAGCTAGAAGGCTCCATTTCAGTGCCGAGCGGACCCCCGTATTTTCAATGGCTTTAGACCACCAGAGCGTTGTAAAGCTAGTTGGGGGCCATGAGAAAACCTTACTTGAATTAAAAGAGTTAATAACTACGACAGAGAGCGGAACATAAATAAATGAAAGACCAACGCCCATAAGTGCCATGAGTACGTAACGTGCTCGATTAGAAATAGTCATTACATGCTCGCCAAAGCACCAGTGCGTCGCACAAGGTATAAATAGATTGCCATAATAGTTACCGGAATTGTTGCAATGGTGGCAGCAAATGGAAGATTAATACTGAAATTTTGGTAAACAACGTTTCCTAGCATCTGTAACTTTCCACCAATAATCTGCGCTGTTATATAGTCCCCAAGACTTAATGAAAAAGTAAACATAGAGCCAGCAACAAGTGAAGGAAATATTAGGGGAAGTACTATCTTCCTAAAGGTATAGAAGTTGCGGGCCCCTAGATCCCCAGAGGCATCTAACAAATTGTTGGGGAGACGTTCTAGACCCGCGTAGATAGGAAGAATCATGTACGGAAGCCAAAGATAAGTAAGCCCAATAATAATTGCCGGTCCACCGAAACCTGGAGAGTGGATCCCGATAGGCCTAAGTAACCAATCAACAACTCCCGTATTACGCTCCAACATTGTTCGCCACGCATAAATCTTCACTAAATACGATGCCCATAATGGGGTTAAAACAAGAGCTACTAGGATCTTTTGGGATTTGGGTTTAGCAATCTTTGCCATATAGAAAGCCATTGGAATCGCCAGAATTGAGCAGAGAAGTGTCACACAAATGGCAATTCCTAAAGTACGAAGCACCACATTCTTATAAGCAGCATCTGTCAGCATGTCATGAAAATTACCGAGGTTAAATTTCCTAATGACATTGCCAGTAAAACTATCGATGGTAAAAAATGCAGTTACAAGTAGGGTGGCCAGTGCGCCCAAATAGGCGACAACAAGCCATAAAACGGGGGCCGTTAGGAGCGCAACAAGACGTAGCCGAGGTTTACGGTGCATCGAAGTTGCTAATGAATCCAACACGGCCGCGCTCCTTATCTAATAAAGAAAGCCGGACGCAGGAATCATCCCGCGCCCGGCTTAGTACTTATGAATTACGCAGACTCGACCAGGCTTTAACCCATTCGGAGTAAGGAATACATTTCACATCGGTTCTGCCATCAAGGCAGGCCTCTGTTGCTGTGTTCCAGTAATACACATCGGCCCAGTAAGCATCATCTGCTGCATGGAAAGTAGCGCAGTGGTTTGGATCCGAAGTTAATGCGCATGACTTTGCATTTGATGGAGCCTCACCAAACCATTCAGCGACTCCTGCATTTGCTGCAGGGGAGACGATGTGATTCATCCAGAGGTAAGCACAGTTAGGATTTTTAGCTTTACTACTAATCATCCAAGTATCTGACCAACCAGTTGAACCTTCGACCGGCTTGATGCCTTCAACGGGAGTTTTTTCTCCCTTAGCCAAATTGATATTTACTTGCCATGAGGTTCCAAGGACGATTGCGCCAGATTTTAACGAGGCGACATGCTTAAGATAATCGCCCCAGTACTCTCCAACGAGTGGTTTTTGTACTTTAAGAAGGGCAACTGCTGCATCAAACTGCTTTTGATCAAGAGCATATGGATATTTAATACCTAGATCAGGTTGCGTTGCCATTAAGTACAAGGCGGCATCTGCAATATAAATTGGTGAGTCATATGCTGTGATCTTGCCCTTGTAAGGAGAGTTGGCATCAAAGACTGCACCCCAAGAAGTAGGTGCAGGTTTAACAATATCTGTGCGATAAGCCAACAAATTAGCGCCGCGACCATGAGGAATTCCGTAGGCAACCCCATTGACTGAATTCCACTGCTGCATTTTTAAGTTTGAATAGATGTCTGCATAGTTAGGAATCAAAGCAGTATTAACAGGTGCAACATCGCCACCATAAATCAAACGAAGCGAAGCGTCACCTGAGGCTGAAACAACGTCATATTCACCAGTTTTCATTAGAGCAACCATGTCGTCTGATGTCGCGCCGTTCTTCACATTTACTTTGCATCCAGTCTCTTTTTCGAAACCAGTGACCCAGTCGACTTTTGGATCAGTTGAACCATTCTCAACATATCCAGCCCAGGCAACAATATTGACTTGGCCTTCACCCGCGCCAAGCTTTTTCATCATATCTACTTTAGGAACACCGCCTGTGGATGCAGAATTACTTCCAGAACTACACCCAGCCAGAATAAGTGCTGCAACTGATGCGACAGCAATTCGTGAAAACAGACGCTTCGTATGCATCTCTTCCTCCATCTTTACAGTCCACATTCATCGATTGAATATGGCTCTTGATTCTTCACTGAATCAAGAATTCTCTTTCCTTGTCCCACGACAAAGTGACGGCCTCACCTATGTCTATGGCTTCTTTGGGGTTGGTTGAAATTATTGAGCTACCAAGATTGGTATCGACTAAATAACGAGTAATGGCGCCAACAAAAATTGCATCGCGCAAAGTTCCTTGAATCGATCGATTTCCATGTGTAGTGACCCTGGATATAGAAATAAACTCGGGGCGGATATTTATCTTCTTACCCTCAATTTCGATCTTATTCGTTTGACCTACAAACTCAGAGACAAATGGGCTTTGAGGATTTTCATATATTTCCCGTGGAGTTCCTAACTGCTCAATTCGCCCTTGATTAAAAACTGCGATGCGGTCACTCATTGTTAACGCCTCTTCTTGATCATGAGTAACGAATATGAAGGTAATCCCGACCGCGCGCTGTAACTCTTTGAGCTCTATTTGCATCTGCTCGCGAAGTTTTAAATCAAGGGCACCGAGGGGCTCGTCCAGTAGTAAGACTGATGGCCGATTAACCAAAGCTCGAGCTAAAGCAACGCGTTGGCGCTGACCTCCAGATAACTGCGCAGGTTTACGATTTTCATAGCCTTCTAAACGAACCTGTTCTAGGGCATTCATCGCACGTTGGCGACGCTCTGATTTATCAACTCCATTTACACGTAGGCCGTACTCAATATTTGAAATGACATCCATATGCGGAAACAACGCATAATCCTGGAAAACCGTATTAACGTCGCGATCATAAGGGGGAAGTTGTGAGACGTCTTTGCCGCTCAAGAGAATTGTTCCCGCATCAGGTTTTTCAAAGCCGGCAATCATCCTAAGGACAGTTGTTTTGCCAGAGCCCGATGGTCCTAGCAAAGTTATGAATTCTCCTTCAAAGATATCTAAATCAACCCCGGAGACAGCGCGGACTTCACCAAATGATTTGGATAATCCGCGAATTGAAACTATTACGGGTTTAGGCACAGTCAATACTCTACCCAAGAACTCTAAATGTGTAACTAACTAATAAGTGTAATTTTGCCAGCAGGGGTTAGCTCAACAAAATCAGCTATTTTGCCGACTTCAATACCGCCAATATCTACTAGCCCAATTCTTTCTGCGGGTAACGTTGACGTTGCAAAACTCGCATCGATTATCGAAATCCCAAAGTTATTAACTAAATTAAGAAAAGCCCGATCCATCGTCAACGTGCTCCCAGCCAAAGCGTTATTAGATGTTAAGCGCGCAACGCCACTGCCGACAAGAACCTCAAGATTTCCTATCCTATAAGCACCATCACCAACACCAGCCGCTGACATCGCATCGGTAACTGCGATAAACCGCCCTGGCGCAGCATCGAGGATCCTTTGGGTACTACTTTCATTGAGGTGGACACCATCAAGAATGAGCTCTAGTGCAACACTTGAGTCATTAAGAGAGACTGATGAAATATTCTCTCCGGTATCTAACTTAGGCATTCCATTATTGAAGTGAGTGATAATCGTTGCACCCGCAGCAATTGCTGCACGCGTAGTTACTGCATCGGCGCCAGAATGGCCGAGGGCAACAGTTATGCCTTGTTTAACTAAGAATTCGATGGCAGCAATTGCTCCATTTAACTCAGGAGCGATAGTCACCATTCGGATATTTGCATCTGAAGCTTCAATTAGTTTTTCTAGCTCAGGAATTGTTGGGACCTTAAGCAAAGCTGGATCGTGAGCTCCGCAGTGGGAAGGCGCAAGGTAGGGACCTTCCAAGTGAATCCCTTTAATGGAGCCTTGATTAATAAAGGGTCGAAGGGTTTGTATCTGAGTCAGCAAGCTCTCGATAGGTTCAGAAACTAAACTTGCAAGCATCGACGTTGTGCCATGTGCTTCATGAGTTTGAATGACGGTAGAAATATGCTCGGGGTTTAACGCAGAAAAATAGTACCCACCGCCACCATGACAGTGAATGTCAACAAATCCTGGAAGTAGAGTCCCAGCAATCGTTGGGGTAAGAGAGCTATTTGGTTCAATGGATGTAATTACTCGAGAGCTAAATTCAATTGAGACATTCTTCTCTAGCTTTCCTGCAATCAGTGCGCTGGCAGCTACCAGATTCATGCTAATCCTCGATTATTTTCTCGAGTTTGCGCTTAAGGATGATAACTACAACGATAACTAGGCCAAGAAAGAAGACTGCCCAGTACTTCAGGTATTTTTCAAGAGTATGAAGAGAATTTGCGAACTCATATCCCAAAACAATAACAATGGTACTAAAGACGATGCCGCCAGCTGCATTCCACTTAAGAAAAGTTCTGTAGGGGACCTTGTTCATTCCAGCTAAAGCGGGAACGAGGGCACGTAGAAGTGCTTGTGCCCGACCAAAAAAGATTGCTCTGCCGTGATACTTTGCAAAAATATGTTCGGCTAACTTCCATCGCTTAGCGCCAACGAATTTACCAAACTGCGTAGTTTTAATTCTTGGGCCGAAGTGTTTGCCAATTTCATATCCGACTGAGTCGCCGGCAATGGCACCAATAATTGCGCAAAGGATGAAGAGCCATAGGGGCCACACTTTGGAATGAGCCAGGACGCCGCCGATAATCAACGCCGTTTCACCTGGTAGAACGAAGCCAACAAAAGCCGCAGCTTCGGCAAAGGCCAAAAGAATGAGAAGAACAAATAAAGGGGTCTGTAAATTATTAGCAACTAGCCAATCAGCAGCATGATGTATCCAACCCGACATGCACTAACCCTATAGGCTATTAAATAATGTGCGGACTAGAAGCGCGAACGGATGTCCCAAAGATCTTTAAACGCTGGATTGAAAAGCGTGCTGGATAAGTATTCAACTCCGCTTGAACCGCCAGTACCGATTTTCTGCCCAATGGTTCGCTCAACCATTTTCACGTGGCGATAGCGCCATTCTTGAATACCCTCATCGATATCCAATAAACGCTCGCACACCATGGCGCTCTCTGGATCATTGCGATGTATATCTAAGAGAACATCCTGAACGCGCAAGTTAGCTTCATATGGCGCCGTCCTGTCTCGGCTAAGAACATCGGTTGGGATTGGGTGTCCGCGCTTAGCTAAATAAGCTAGGGCAGAGTCATATACCGAATTACCTGAGGTAATAATTGCAATCTCAGCTTGGACATCTGGGGGCAAGTGGCCAGCCATTTTAGTATCGCGGCGGCCAAGCAAAGCTTCGACTTTTCTAAACTGCGCCGATTGGAAACCGCTAGAAGATGATAGATATGAGCGGAAAGAATTAAATTGCAACGGCGTCATTGTTTCTAAAATATCGATTTGGTTGACACAGATCTTCATAATTGTGCGAATGCGACCAAGAATGGCTAGCGAATAATGTGAATCACCAGATTCCATCGAGCGCTGTGCTTGGGCAAACTCATGGATTAACTGTTTAAACCACAGTTCGTAAGTTTGATGAATAATAATAAAGAGCATCTCATCATGCTCGGGCCCGACAGATACTGGGCGCTGAAGATTTAGAAGTTCATCTACAGCCAGGTAAGACGTATAGGTCATTGCCGAATCGAAGTTATTTTCGCTCATGTGACTCTTGAACCACCTTCGTGTATCTCTTTATAGCGGCCCGATGCCACTAAGTCGCGCAGACGATCGAATCCATCCCAGACTTCGACGTAGGACGTTGGAAGCGGGGAAATAGCTAATCTGATTGTGTCAGGAGCTCTGAAATCGGGGAAGACATTCGATATCTTACGCAGCGCTACACAGATTTGAGCGGCATCGGGATGACCCAATGAAACATGCCCCCCGCGCTCATTCGAGTCGCGAGGCGTGTGAAGCTCCATACCAAGAGGTGCGAGCCAGGCATCGTATAAATCGATCATTAAAGTAGTGCCAACCGCTGCCTTTTTAGCGATTTGGCCAATGCCAGCATCGGCAATCATCGTGAATGCAGTTTTAACTGAACGCATTCCCATAATTGGTGGAGTTGCAATTTGGAAACCGCGCATTCCGCTAGCTTTTTCAAAGACTGGACCCATTTCAAACTGCGCCTCTTGTGCAAACCAACCTTGAATTGGAACTTGTAACTCTTTTTGAACCCGCATGTTAACGTACAACCATGCTGGTGCTCCCGGTCCTGAGTTACCAAATTTATATGTACATCCAACGCAGAGGTCGGCGCCGCTTGCATCCAAATCCATTTCTATTGCACCTACTGAATGGCTAGCATCCCAAACAACTAATCCACCAATCGCGCGGACTTGATCGGTAATTGATTTAATGTCAGTTCGTGCGCCAGATCGATATTGGATGACTTCCAAGGTAACTAAAGCGACGTCATCGTTGAGATAAGGTGCTAAAACTTCGGTGGTGATGCGCTCATGGATTGCAATATTTGGATCTTCGTTATTAATAAGGACGAGGTTTAATCCAAATTGTTTAGCGATACCGTCAAGGATGTAACGATCAGTAGGAAAATTTGCAGTATCGGTGATGATTGTCTTTCTTCCTGGGCGAGCATGAATTGCCGCTAAGCACAGTTGATAAAAATTAACTGAGGTTGTATCGCAGATAAGTACTTGGCCGGGTCCTGCACCTAAGGCCGCGGCCCCTAACAGGTCACCAGTAGGTTGTGCTTCATCGATCCAATGGCCCCAACCAGTAACAAGCTCGGCCCCCCACTCATGCGTAAGAAAATTATTTATCGCTGCAACCGTAGCAATTGGCATACGGCCCAGCGAATTTCCATCCAAATAACACATCTCTGGATCTGTGATGACAAATTGCGCCTTAAAATGGGCTAAAGGGTCATTTCTATCGAGGGCCAGCGCGTATTCGCGGTCAGTGACGTTCATGGATGAAAGGTACGCTCTCCCATCATGGCGCGCAACGTTGTAAATATCGAAGAGGTCTCCAAAGCTTTTGATATAAAAGAGCTATTAATAGGCGTCTCACTTGGCGTTTCCGAGGGTGATCGCATCGGCATTGTTGGCCGAAATGGATCTGGGAAAAGCACATTGATGAAAGTCATCGCTGGAATTGAATCACCAGATTCAGGGCGGGTAACAAAATCAAACGCCGCACGTATTGGAATTCTTTCACAAGTTGATTTCGAGAATCCTGAGAGCACTGTTGGCGAAGTTGTCCTTGGAGATACGGCTAAACACGAGTGGGCGAGTGAGCCAAATATTCGCGAAGTCTTTACTGGTTTGTTCGGCAGCTTTGATGACCACATCTTTGATCGAAAATTCGGTCAACTATCCGGTGGTGAGCGACGCCGCGTGGGTTTAGCCAAACTTCTTATCAACGAGCTTGATTTAATTTTACTTGATGAGCCAACTAACCATTTAGATGTCGAGGGCGTTGCGTGGCTTGCGAATTATCTAAATAATCGCAAAGGCTTAGCGGTCACGGTAGTAACGCACGATCGTTGGTTTTTAGATGCCGTTACGGATAAAACTTGGGAAGTCGTTGAAGGAAAAGTTGAAGAGTACGAGGGTGGTTATAGCGCATTTGTTTTAGCTAAAGCCGAACGCGCGCGCCAGAGTTCGGTAATGGATGCGCGCAGAAATGGTTTAATCCGTAAAGAGCTTGCATGGCTACGGCGAGGGGCCCCGGCACGGACAACAAAACCAAAGTTTCGCGTGGATGCCGCAAATGTTTTAATTGCCGGCGAACCCGAACCGCGTAACCAAGGGGAGTTACTTAAGTTTGCACTCAATAGATTAGGTAAAACTGTTTACGAAGCTCACCACTTGCAAGTCAAACTCGGTGATAACGAACTCATTAATGATCTCTACTGGAATATCGGCCCTGGCGATCGCATCGGAATCGTTGGAATTAATGGTGCTGGAAAGACAACGCTAATGCGCACTCTTGTCGGAGAAATTACGCCGACCGCGGGCAAATTAGTCACTGGCGTGACCGTTAAACCTGCATTTTTAACCCAACATTTAGATGAGTTAGATCCCACATGGCGTGTACTTGAGGCCGTTGAAAAGATTGCTAACCGGGTGGAACTCGGTGGTGGGCGTGAACTCTCGGCCTCGCAACTCTGCGAGCGTTTAGGTTTTGACCGCGAATCACAGTGGACGCCGGTTGGCGATTTATCTGGTGGTGAAAAGCGGCGCTTGCAATTAACGCGCCTATTGATGGATAGTCCCAACGTATTGCTCCTCGATGAGCCAACTAATGATTTTGATATTGAAACGCTTACCGAGCTTGAGGATTTGTTGGATAGTTACGGTGGAACGCTCATTGTGATCTCACACGATAGATACTTCCTAGAGCGAGTGTGCGATCGATTTGTGGGTCTACTTGGAGATAAGTCTGTTCGCGATCTTCCGCGTGGAGTCGATGAGTATTTAGAGCTTCGTCACGAAGCGATACAAATTCCAATCTCATCTCAAAAAGAGAGGAAATCATCAAGCGCCGCCGAAGAGCGTCAACTAAAGAAGGACAAAGTGCGCCTTGAACGCCAGATAGAAAAAGCAAACACAAAGATTTCAGAGTTAGAGTCCGAGCAGGAGAGTGCATCATTTGAACCAGAGCGACTAACGTCCATTACACGCGAGCTTGAATCTCAACGATCAGATAAACACAAACTCGAAGATGAGTGGCTGAGGGTAACCCTCGAACTCGAATAATTCACTTCGGCTTTGCTATTTAGTAATGGAATAGTTGAAAACCGTTTCCCTATTAATTAGAAGATTCTCTCTACTCCTACTAAGGAGTCAAGAGAGAGGCAACAATGAAATTTAAGAAAACAATCTCAACCCTCGCGGTTGTAGCAGTTGCTGGCGCGCTTAGTGCAGCTTCCTGGCCAGATAAGAAACCCGTTTATATGCTTTCAACTAATTCAGCGGTAACTCTTAATCCCATAGCGACAACAGGTGATGTCATTGGTGGAACAGTAATCCGTGGAATCCCAGATGGCATGGGTGCATTCCTAAATGGCAAGGGCGGGCTTACTGTTCTCGCCAACCATGAAGTCTCTACTGCTGACAAGATTGCCGCTCGCAGCATGTCAGATAGCGGTCAATGGGGTGTTTCGATTACGAAGATGAATTACAGCTTGAGCGCCAAATCAATTACTTCAGCAGAGCCGCTCATTAAAAGTATGAACTTTTTTAACTACAAAACAGGACTCACTCAATCTAGCCCACTAGGTGGAGAGCCATCTGGATATGCCGCTGGCACATTTGGTTGGGGCATCAGCCGTTTTTGTTCAGCCACGTATTCACCTGCTGGAACATTTATCTATAACGGAGTGGGTTATGACGGTGGCCTGTTTACAACAGGTGAAGAAATAGGTGATAACTCACGCGGCTTTGCCTTCGATATGGCTGGAAATGGTTACCAGCTTCCGCGCATGGGAATGCTTTCATTTGAAAATATTATTCCTAATCCTAAGCCAGGACCGAATACAGTGACAATTAATAATGAAGATGGTTCTGCAACAGATAGTCAACTACACCTATATGTAGGTAAAAAGCAGGCGACAGGAACTTCTGTTGAGAAAGCCGGACTTACCAATGGCGACCTCTATGTGTTAAACGTCCCAACGGTAGCGACAGACAACATCTTCCGCACCACCATTGCTAAGTCAACGCCAGTCGAGGCAACTTTTAAAAAGATCGAATGGAATACTGACGTCGCTAACTTTTCCAAAGGTGCTCGTGATAATGGATTCACATTTGCTCGCATTGAAGATGGGAACTGGGATCCAAACAACCCTAATATCTTCTACTTTATAACTACTGAATCGAATAAGGACCCAGTTGCTACTAAGGCAAATCCTGATGAACCTACTCTTTCACGTGATGGCGGAGGGTTATGGCGCTTAACATTTAAAGACGCTCAAAACCCACTTCTTGGTGCGAAATTAGAATTATTACTCAACGGCGGAGAAGCCCCATATTTGAGCAAGCCAGATAACTTAACGGTCACAAAAGATGGAATCATCATGATTCAAGAAGATCCAGGCAACAATGCTCACGTTGCCCGCCTTCTCGCATATCGAATCAAAGATTCAAAGCTCGCTGTAGTTGCTGCCTTTGACCCAAAATACTTCACGGCTACCGGATCTAAATATATGACAATTGATGAAGAGTCAAGTGGAATTATCGATGTCACCGACTTTCTTCGCAAAGGCAATGACACCAACTCCTACTTTATGTTTAATGCGCAAATTCATACATACAGTGGCGTCACAACCATCGACCCAGGCGTGAAAGGTGCACTTGCACCAGCGCGTCCTGATTTAGCAAATCGAGTTACAGCCAAGAAACTGGCACTCGATAACACAACAGTTGAAGGTGGTCAGTTCTACACAATGACTATCTCCAATTGGGATACGGTCTTCAGCGGATAACTACATAAAGAAAAAGCGAGAGTGGGTGGCCGTCGAGGGACCCACCTGCTCTCGCTTTTCTAATATTTCTTACAAAGACCGACTTGAAGTGGTTCAAATTCTTCAAGCATAAGTTAAAGTTCATTTATGAATCGCATATCTCATGGCATAGAAGTAGTTTTATTTCGTGCACGCTTTCTTCTTGCTCCCCTATACCTTGGTTTAGTTGGAACGTTAGTTCTTCTCTGCTTCCGATTCTTAATTGAGTTCTACCATTTAGCTCTCCATATTGGAGAGGCAACGCCACAGAGTTTCACACTTGACCTGCTGGCTCTATTGGACTTAACGCTCCTTGCCAACTTGATTTTGATGGTGATTTTCGCAGGCTATGAAAACTTTGTCTCTCGTATAGATGTGGCAACGGAATCGAAGGATCGTCCACACTGGATGGGGACTATTGATTTCAGCGGTTTGAAAATTAAGTTGATTGGTTCTCTAGTCGCCATCTCAGTTATTGAACTACTAAAAGACTTTATCGAGCTTTCAGGCAAGGATCACGTGGGTGCAGGAACGAAATGGCGGATAGTTATTCACTTAACTTTTGTCGCCTCTGGAGTCCTATTCGCGTTAATGGATTGGATTGCCGATAAAAGAGAGTTCCACGGCACACACGCCTAATGCGATTAGATTTTCTTGCCGCTTTATCTGGTGTATTAATTGCTTTGCAAGCTCGAGCTAATGGCGAACTCTCACATCGCACAAATAATGGACTTGAGGCGGCATTAGTCTCTTTCGGCTCGGGATTAGTAATCATCGCAGTTATCGCAATGTTCAACCCAGCGATTAAAAAAGGGCTTTCAAATCTTCGGACCGCAGTAGCGCGCGGAGAGATTGCGCGTTGGAAGTTATTTGCGGGTGCCCTCGGAGGAAGTTTTGTTGCAATTCAGACCCAGATAGTCCCTTTGATTGGAGTTGCGATTTATTCGGTGGCGTCAATTGCTGGACAAACTGCTATTTCTTTAATTGTCGATCGCATTGGACTAACAGGCGGAGGAAAGAAGTTAATCTCACGAAGGCGCGTAGCAGCAGCAATTCTGACTGTCTTAGCCGTCTTTGTCTCAGTTTTTGATCGGATAGATGCAAAGAATCTCTCACTATTAGCCGTTATTTTGGGCTGCATCGCCGGTTTGGTCGTTGGAGTACAGCGGGCATTAAATGGGGAGATAAATGAGTACTCTCATCAAAGTTTCACCACGTCACTCCTCAATTTCATTTCAGGGACATCGCTCTTAATCATTCTGATAATAATTGGCCTCTTCACTCACCACTTTAAATTAGTGGCTCTGCCTAGCGGACCATGGTGGATTTATACAGGCGGTGTAATAGGAGTTATTTATATTGCTTTTACTTCAACGATTGTCCAGCACCTAGGCGTTCTGACCTTTACACTCTTTAGCGTAGGTGGCCAACTTGTTGGCTCGCTTGTTATTGATTTGGTTTCACCGACCGATGGTGTGCACATCAGTGCCTACCTAGTAACGGGAATTGTGATGACTTATTTGGGTGTTATCGCCGGAGGCGTAAGTAGTTCACGAGTGCGGAAACCAGCGAAGCACAAATAAAGAAAGTTGCGATTGCGTAGGACCAGGTCTTCACTAGTGGAACGGTCGCTGCGTAATAACCTGCAAGAGTTATGCCGCCTCCCCACAAGAGTCCACCCAGTGCATTTGCACTAAGGAACTTGTAGTAGTTCATCTTTGAAGCCCCAGCTATCGGGGGGACGAAAGTTCTAATCCAAGGAAAGAAGCGTGCAGCCACAACGGCCCACCAGCCAGTTTGTTCATAAAACCGCTCAGATTGGGCGACCATCCGCTTGATCCGTGGTGAATCATGCTTGTCCAGATATGAGCGTCCAACTGTGCGACCTAAGACAAAACCAACTTGGTCACCGAAGAACGCACCGAGAAAAATAACAATTACTAAAATTACGATGTTGACATTCTTAGTTGAGGCAGCGACCAGGCCAGCACTAAAAAGTAGCGAGTCACCGGGTAAGAAAAACCCCAATAAGACGCCGGTTTCAAGGAATATCAGACCTGCTGCAATTAAGTAGATTAAGAAAGGCGCTAAAGGCGCCAATTGAGTATCAAAAGAGGCGGCTAGTTCAATCACACGGACTTCTTAACCGCGGCGGCAACCGCCTTGGTCACGTTGGGATCAAAGACGCTCGGGACGATGAAAGATGCATTCAGCTGCTCGGGGGAGACGCAATCTGCAATCGCTTCAGCTGCCGCTACTAATAACTTATCGGTGATTTTGTGTGCATTGGCATCTAAGAGGCCTCGGAAAATTCCAGGGAAAGCTAATACATTGTTAATTTGATTTGGCTGATCACTGCGCCCAGTTGCAACAACAGTTGCATATTTACGAGCGATTACCGGATCGATTTCAGGATCCGGGTTAGCCAGAGCGAAAATAATCGAATCAGATGACATAGATGCAACATCGGCTTCAGTCAAAACATTTGGTGCACTGACGCCGATAAAAACATCTGCGGCTTTCATAGCCCCAGAGATATTCCCAGTGTAATTATCGGGATTACTATTATCGATAAACCAGGTACGCATCTCATCGTCAGAGCGAGGTGATGACTTTGAAATTACGCCATCCTTATCAAAGCCGACGATATGTGTGGCCCCACGAAGAACCAAAAGCCGCGCGATTGCAGTTCCAGCTGCGCCAGCTCCGCTCATGACAATCTTTACATCCTTGAGTTCTTTCTTGACAAACCTAAGTGCATTTCTTAGCGCAGCAGATACAACAATCGCCGTACCGTGTTGGTCATCATGGAAAACTGGAATATCAAGAATTTCGCGCAAGCGACGTTCAATTTCAAAACAACGGGGCGCTGAAATATCTTCTAAATTAATTCCACCATATACAGGTGCGATTAATTGAACGGTACGAACGATTTCATCTACATCTTGAGTATCGAGGCACACTGGCCAGGCATCTACATCGGCAAAGCGCTTAAATAGTGCGGCCTTACCCTCCATAACCGGCAGAGCTGCCGATGGGCCAATGTTTCCAAGGCCCAAGACCGCAGAGCCATCAGTAACGACTGCAACCGTATTGCGTTTAATCGTCAAACGGCGAGCATCACTGGGGTCATCGACAATTGCTTGGCAGATACGTGCAACGCCGGGTGTATATGCACGCGATAGGTCATCTCGGGTCTTGAGTGGGACTTTTGAGGCAATTTCGATTTTGCCACCAAGGTGTAACAGAAAGGTGCGATCACTAACTTTACGAACCGTTAAGTTCGGATTCTTAGCAAGAGCAATTGTGATTTCATCAGCATGAGCTGAGTCGATAGTGTCGCACGTAATATCAATGACTACTTTTTCTGCATGTGATTCAACTACATCGAGCGCGCTAATCGTTGCGCCGGCACCGGAAATAATTGTTGTGGCTAGAGCTACGGGTTGTGAAGAGGGAGAACCTTCAACACGGATTGTTATTCCGTAACCAGGAGATGTTGATGCCACCTACACAACACCATACAAGCGATCACCGGCATCGCCTAGACCTGGAACTATGTAACCATGCTCATTTAATTTTTCATCAAGGGCGCCAGTAACGATTGTAATTGGAACGGCACTTGAAGCGAACTCTTTTTCAACTGCAGCAATTCCTTCGGGTGCGGACAAAATACAGATTGCCGTAATGTCATTTGCTCCCAAATCAATTAAATAGTGAAAGGCTGCAATCAAAGTTCCTCCAGTTGCCAGCATGGGGTCTAAGACGAAAACTTGGCGGCCAGATAAATCATCAGGGAGGCGATTGGCATACGTACTAGCCTGCAGGGTCGTCTCATCACGCACCATTCCGAGGAAACCAACTTCAGCCGTCGGAATCAATTTGCTCATTCCTTCAAGCATTCCAAGACCAGCACGCAAAATTGGGACGACCACTGGCCTAGGTTCGGCCATCTTCAAACCGTGAGTTTTAGTCACCGGCGTCTTGATCGAAACTGAATGGGTGCGAACATCACGCGTTGCTTCATAAGCAAGCAGAGTTACGAGCTCTTCAACTAGGCGGCGGAAGGTTGGCGAATCAGTTCGTTCGTCGCGCAAAACCGTCAATTTATGGGCGATCAGTGGGTGGTCTGCGACATGAACCTTCATGCCCCTTACCCTACAGGGGTTTCATTCCTTTCCAATAAGTGAAACGATGAGGCCATGCCCGAATTCGATGATGAGGTCAATGAAGACATCGAAGAGTTCGATGCCTTGGAGGAAGTTTCTGCGCAAGTAATGAAAACCGACAACCTCTCCAACGAAATAGATATTGCAGTTGCTGCTTGGCACGAAGATGGCCGTTGGACATTAGGGATCTTGCCCGATCCAACCGATATCGCCCAAATCATTACCAGCCTTAAGTCTCAGCAGACAAACGGCGGAGCAATCGCACTCATTTCAATTGATGAAGAGTTTTTTATTTTGATTCGTGTACTCGGAGCACACATCTCACTATTTCTAAGTGATGCTACGTGCGCCTTTGACTATCCAGTGGCCGAAGAGTTATTAGATATTGCCGATTTACCAATGCCAGAAGATGAAGATGAGCCGACTCCACTTGGACATCTTGAAATTTTGTCGGATCTAGGAATGAGCGGAATGGAGATTTCGGCACTGTGTGATGATCCAGAGTTATTTCCTGATGAACAGCTTGAAGCTATCGCTAACCGCTTAGGTTTCGGTGATCAGTTTGCAGAACTTTTACAGTTGTGAGTGATGAAGGGTTAATGCGTGCAGCTATTGCTATTGCGCAGGAAGCACTTGCCAGTGGTGATGTTCCCGTTGGTGCAGTAATAATTAACAAAGCGGGCGAAATTGTTTCAACTGGCCATAATGAGCGAGAACTTCATCATGATCCAACTGCGCATGCAGAGATTGTCGCTATTCGTAGGGCGAGCGAGAAAAACAAACAGTGGAGATTAGAGGATCACACGCTAATTGTCACGCTCGAACCGTGTGCAATGTGTGCGGGAGCGATTGCGCAATCTCGTATCTCGACCGTAATTTTCGGTGCGTGGGATGAAAAGGCGGGTGCAGTTGGTTCGGTGTGGGATTTGCTACGCGATCCCCGCTCTTTATTTAAAGTAGAAGTTCGTGCCGGGGTACTCGCAAATGAGTGCGCAGCAATGTTAAAAGATTTTATACAAGGAGTTCGTAAGAAGGATTGAGAATAACTAAGGCACCTTCTTCTTCGCCAACCATTCCTTCTGCACGCATTTGAGATCCAACCTCTAGGCCAGCGATTTCTCGGCGCCCTAGGAACTGCAATGAAACTCCGCCTGTTTCATCCCAGATTTCAACTTGTAAACCGGGTGCATCACCGCGCGGAGCGGGCTTAATAGAGGTAACGCGACCCTGAACTTGTGCGCGCTCTCGCCATTGAATTTCGCTAATTAAAGTGACGTTTTTTGCATAATGACTTACAGGTGCGACATTTATAGGCTGAGTCTTTTTAGGCTTCGGTGCAGGCGCGATCTTTGCCTCCGCATGTTGCGGATGTATTACTAATTGCGCGTTGGAGGCAATGCGATCAACGTCGAAAGGAACGATGGTTGCAACAACGCGAGGTAATTGTGAAATCGGTGCAGCAATTTCTTCCGCGGTCTGATCGTGTAAAACTCTTCCAAGGAATCTCGAGTATGAACGACGAGGCAAGAGAAGCGTTAGTTCGACATCAGCGCTAGCTGTGGCACGTATTGCATAATCAACGGCGGCATTTGGAAGCCGACGGTCTGGACAATCTATTAACTCCAAAGAAACGTCGGATAATCCGGGGTTAGTAGCCCACTCTGCGGCAATGGCTTGCGCACGCTGGTCATCAATTACAAAGTGAACCGCATTTAAATGGCGGGGATTAAAGCTTCGGGCATATCTAACGACTCTCACCGTTGCCAGGTCAACACTATCGACCAAAACCGTTACATCGTGCCTTGGAATTGAAGTCGCCCGTGTTTCAGCGGCAGTGACTCGAAGCGCCGATTGCTCCTTGCGGTACTGTCGATTTAAACGCAAGAGGAGTGCTACTAGGATCGGCGTAAGCACGATAACAACCCAGGCACCTTCAGTAAATTTAACAACTGCGAAGATTATTACAATTGCAAAAGAGACCACTCCAGAGAGGGTATTAATTACATAACTGTATTGCCAACCTTTGGCTTTATTTGTCAGTGCACGTCTTGCCATTCCAAAACCAACCAGCGTGAAACCAGTAAATACGCCAAGTGCGTAGTAAGCAACAAGATGCTCGACAGATGCGCGTGTGACTATTACCAACACCGTTGCTGCAGATGCAAGCAAGACAATGCCATTTGAAAATGCTAAACGGTGGCCGCGTTTGGTTAATTGGCGAGGTAGAAAGCCATCATTTGCAACAAAATTAACTAAGTAAGGAAAGCCGCTATATGCCGTGTTCGCACCTGTAATCAAAATCAACATCGTTGCGGCTTGAACGATTAAGAAAAATACTGAGCCGAAAGCACCATTGCCCAGCGTTGCTTTAGCTATCTGAGATATAACAGTCGGAGATCCAGCTGAATAAGGCGTCGAGTAGGTTGAATGCGCAAACCATGAGACGCCAAATACTAAGGTTCCAAGAATTGCGCTCATAGTAAGCAACGTTTTTCTAGCATTAACACCTTCTGGAACTTTAAAAAGGGAGACGCCATCTGAAATTGCTTCTAGGCCAGTCAGAGATGAGCCACCATTGGCAAAGGCCCGCAACAAAATGAAAATTGCCGCAAAGTTCAATAAGCCTTTAGCTTGGCCAATCTGTACGGCACCGTGTAAATCTGCTGGATTATATTTAGTGAGCGTTCCAGTTATTGTGCGATAAATGCCCATTCCGAAGACGACAGCCATTGATCCCACAAATAGATATGTAGGAAGCGCAAAAGCAGCTCCAGCCTCTTTAACTCCACGCAAGTTTCCAAAAGTCAAAATTAAAATGACTGCAACAGTCATGTCTAATTTGTAATGCTGTAGCGAGGTAAATGTCGAGATAATTGCATCGATACCTGCCGATGATTGAATTGCGACGGTCACAATGTAATCAAGCATGAGAGCAACGGCGGCGATTTGTGCAAACAGCGGACTTAAATTATCGCGCGAGACGACGTAGGCACCGCCAGATTTTGTATAAATCTGGACTACTTCACGATATGAAAAAGTGACGATTACAAGCACTGCCAAAACAATCATTGTCATCGGCATCAAAATATTAAATGCAGCTAAACCGAAAGCTGGAAGTAGGGCGATTAATATCTGCTCACTTCCATATGCAGATGATGAAATACAGTCAGATGAGAGAATTCCTAAAGCAAATCGCTTACTTAAACGTTGGTGGGAAAGGGAGTGCCTATTAAGCGGATTTCCAAGGAAGGCTTTTTTGAGCTTATAGGAAAATGGATCGGATAGATGCGCATGCTCTTGGAGCACCATTGGCTCTGGCGCATCATCTCTCCACGACTTAGGCACTAGTACTCCTTAGTTAATTGCGACTATCGCAATTCCATTGCAATGGCTCTATCGTAGAGCGCGACGGCTTCGACTTCTTGCAGGCGGAGCGTATGCTCTCCCTATGCAAACACAGCTATATATAAATGGACAATGGGTTGACGGCGCAAGCAAGGTAGCCGTCCACGATCCAAGTGATAATTCAGTGATTACTGAAGTTTCTCTCGCATCCGATAGCCAGTGCGAGGCCGCAGTGGCAGCAGCCGACGCCGCGGCGGTGGATTGGGCTAAAACTGCGCCACGTTTTAGATCTGAAATTCTGCGCAAAGCCTTTGAAATTATGACAAGTGAGTTAGAGGCCATTGCTACTTTAATTTCGCGTGAAAATGGCAAAGCTATGCCTGATGCTCGTGGTGAAGCTGCTTATGCCGCTGAGTTCTTCCGTTGGTTTGCTGAAGAGGCCGTACGCACACCGGGTGATTTCCGCAAGTCTCCATCGGGAGATAAGCGGATTTTAGTAACGCACCAACCAATCGGTCTCTCCATTCTCATTACACCGTGGAACTTTCCAGCTGGAATGGCCACGCGCAAAATTGGCCCGGCGGTGGCCGCGGGCTGCACAATGATTTTAAAACCCGCCACCGAAACTCCATTAACTGCGATGTATATCGTCGACATCATGGAACGTGCGGGTTTGCCAAAGGGAGTGCTTAATTTAGTGTTGCCAGAAAAAACTGGACCAGCGATTTCAAAGATGTTGCACGATAAGAGAGTGAAGAATCTTTCATTTACTGGCTCAACTGAAGTTGGTCGCGTGCTTTTGAAAGAGGCGGCAGACAACGTAATTCGCTGCTCAATGGAGCTCGGTGGAAATGCTCAAGTCATCATTCATGATGATGCCGATCTTGCCATAACAATTCCGCAGCTACTTCTTGCCAAGATGCGAAATGGTGGTGCGGCGTGCACAGCAGCTAATCGTATTTATGTTCAACGCCCTATCGCCGACAAATTCATCGCAGAACTTACTAAATCAATGTCGGCCTTTGTGATGGGCCGCGGAACAGATGCAACAACTACTTTAGGTGCCAGCGTCTCAATGAAAGAGCGCAATAAGATTGCCGAAATCGTTGATGAATCAATTGCCGCTGGTGCAAAAGTTTCGATCGGTGGAGTAACTCCTAGTGGGGACGGTGCTTTTTATCCAGCGACAGTATTAACCGTTGAAAAAGATAATCCGATTCTGAACCATGAAATCTTTGGACCAGTTGCTCCAGTCGTAATATTTGATACTGATGCCGAAGGTATCGCGATGGCCAATGACACTGATTTCGGTCTGATTAGCTATGTATTCTCATCAAACTTAACTCGTGCCTTGCGCACGGCAGAGGCGATGGAGTCAGGAATGGTCGCCATTAATAAGGGTGTAATTTCTGATCCCGCTGCACCATTTGGTGGCGTGAAGCAATCAGGACTCGGCCGTGAAGGTGGCTTCGATGGGATCCAAGAGTTCTTGCAAACTAAGTACATCGGCGTCGAGATTTAACAAGACACCCAACAGAAATTCAGGCTCACATTGATTGATTAAGATGGGTTAACCCTGCATACTCATGCTTGTGATTAGCCCTCCTGCTTAAAGCTTTGGGCTTAATTGATCCCCCACCGCGGGGTTGAATCTACGGAGAGGTAGATTTCCATGCGCAAACTTGCCCTTGCAGTTTCACTCATTCTTATTGCGACCGCTGCTGCATTTATTCCAGCCAACGCGGCCACCATCAAGGCAGGTTCAAAATGTTCCACTGGTGGTTTAGTTCAAATCTCAGGTGGGAAAAGGTATCTCTGTCAGCATGAAGGAAATTATTCAGATTTTCACTGGGATGATGGCACTTCACTAAAATTTTCTGCCAAGATGCCAATCACATTGCCGGTTGCGCCAGACACAACTGCTGGCGGAATCACTTTCGCAAATGTAATGACCCACATATCAGATATACCAAAAACTGCTTGGCAGAAAATTCAAGATGTTATTGCAAAAAATCCACCAGTGGTGGTTCCGCACATGCTCTATGTGGGTCCGAATACCACATCGGTCACAAAAACTTTAGAAGAAACTATATTGAGTAATGAATTTCGTTTGTGGGCTGGCTTTCAACAAACCACATTCTTAAGCATTGTCGCTTACAACAGTAAAGACACTGATTGGGCCCAGGCTCAACTCAAATCGGTGTATCAATCAAGGCGTTATCCAGCACCACAAGATCCGCAAATGTTTTTCCACCTTGTTCAACAGACCTGCTCTGCATCGAGTAAGCCAGGGCAAGTAACTGGGCCAATGGGTGATTGCAACGGTGGAAATGCGGGGGCAATCGAGCAGTCCAGCGACAGCATGGAAATGCTTGGTGTAACAATCGCCGATCCAAATCATCCTTGGGACCCAACACAAAATGGAGAAGTTTCGCACGAATACACTCATACGGTTCAAGCTGCTCAATTTATTGGAACGGCCAGCAAGGCCCGTTCGTATTACGGGCATATGTGGAATCCATGTTGGCTCAATGAAGGGCAACCCAATGCAACTGGCATTGCATTAGCAAGCCCAACACTTGAAAAATATTTAGATAACCGTGACAAAATTTATAAGGGCTCTTTAGACCCTAATTTTCCTGGTTTTACCGCTGCAGGGATCAAGAAGTATCTCTTCACACAAATTACCGATGACACAAATCCAAAATCCTGTTACCAAAATGGACCTCTATACAAAATGGGCTATTCCGTTGGAATGGCAGCCACTGAAGCCCTCGTTGCAATTGGTGGGCCACAAGCCACGATGGCACTGATTGCTCGACAGGCAGACGGTGATAATTTTGCGCAAGCTTTCCTAAAAGTTTATGGAATTACTTGGGATAGCGGTTCAACAATTCTTGGCCAAGTTCTTGCCGCCGAGTATGCCAAAGATCCGCTTCAGTCCCATTAAGTTAAATGAATCTAGAGGTAGATTTCCATGAAAAAACTTGTGTACGTAAGTTCATTTATATTATTCATTTCTATGGCTTTAATACCAAATGCATCTGCCGCGAATTTGCATGTCTCTTTTTTAGTCATGAATCCTAAAACAGGCACAAACGTCGGTGCTAATACACAAGTTGGTATAAACCAAGTAAATCGCAGCGATCGACAGAACGCGAGCACTAATTCTTCAGGAGTTGTTAGCTTCGATATTCCAGCAGAGGCCTATATCCTCTCTTGGAGTTGCAATAATTGTGCGAGTGATTTCAAATCGAACGAAGGCACTCAGTATTTGATTTCACCGCAATCTGATGGAACCGTAAAAGTATTGTCAGCCGCTGATGAAGTGATGAAGCAAGACTCATCCGGGAATTGGATTTTAAGTATAAATCTAACTAGAACCGTCAGCGGTAAGGATCCCTGGCAATTGATTCCGAATCCATCAGTCATCAACGGTAATACGGAACATATGTACTTAATGACGAACGGAAAGGTCTTAGTTCAGTCAAGGGGGGGTGGAGGTTTCGAGAAATGGTGGTTGCTCACACCGGATTCAAGCGGAAGTTATCTAAATGGAACATGGACACAAGCAGCCCAACCCCCTGCCGGGTATAACCCACAAAATGTAAATGGAGCAGTTTTGCATAGTGGTAATTTTATTATTGTTGGTGGTGAACAAAATACAACTGCTTCTGGTGCCATGGAAGACAACTCGAATCAAAGTTACATATACAACGTAAAGGATGACACTTGGACAAATGTCCCCGCTCCTCTAAATGGCACTGGAGAATGGGCTGGAATTGGTGCCGCACCATTTGTTGAGCTTGCAAATGGCCTTGTAATGGTCGGGCAAAACGGTACTAGGAACTCCAGGGGATTATCGGCAATGCTTTATGACGAGGTAAAAGGAACTTGGACCTTAACTGGAACGAACAAGGTTACGGGTAACCAAGAGGAGGGCTACACGCTTCTGCAAAACGATAAAGTATTGAATATTTCAACTGAAAATACAAAGACGGTGGAAATCTATGATCCCACGACAGGTTTATGGAGTCCCGCCGCAGACACGCCAGGGCTACTCGCAAGAGGTGAAATTGGGCCAGCTATAACACTTCCAAATGGAAAAGTTCTAGCAATGGGCGCAACCGGTTCTAACTTTCTTTACGATCCAACTACCAATGCGTGGTCTTCGGTTCCAGATTTTCCAAAATTAAAAAATGGGCTTCAGCCAGTTGCTGCAGATAACCCTGCAGCAGTGCTTCCAAATGGAAATGTTCTGGTTCAAACCACTGTATTTGTATCTGGAAGTCAAAACTCCTATTGGATGTCACCTGCGACTTGGTATGAATACGACATTGCCTCAAATAATTGGGTCGCGCAATCTAATGACTTTATTTCGCCAGAATCTAGTGGTATCGCCAATGGAACAAATATGTTAGTTCTACCGACCGGCCAAGTTATGATCACTAGCGAATATGGAGCAATGGAGCTGTACACACCGTCAGGAACCGCAAATGCCGCCTGGCTTCCCAAAATCGACTCTCTTTCGACAACTGAACTTTCCCCGAAAACATCTTACAAATTGACAGGTAAGCAGCTTTCTGGGCTTACTCAAGGAACTTTCTGGGGAGATGAACAACAAAACTCAACAAATTACGGATTGGTTCAGATAACAAATAAAGCTTCACAACATATTTTCTATGCTCGTGTTACCGATTACTCAAATACCTCGATTGCCCCAAATATTTCATCCATTTTCTCATTTACATTTGATGAAAAAGTAGAAAATGGACCAGCATCAATTCGGGTAATAGCTAGCGGATTTGCTTCCCCGCCAGTAGACGTAACAATTACGGGAGGCTTTGACAAAGCTGCAGCCGACAAGGTTATCGCTGACAAAGCTGCAGCCGATGCCAAAGCAGCAGCCGATGCCAAAGCTGCAACCGACAAGGTTATCGCCGACAAAGTAGCAGCCGACAAAGTAATCGCCGATACCAAAGCAGCAGCCGACAAAGTAATCGCCGATACCAAAGCAGCAGCCGATGCTAAAGCCACCGCAGTGAAGAAAATTACGATTACCTGTATTAAAGGAAAACTCGTCAAAAAAGTGACCGCAGTCAG
>Ga0194044_10000078_pt1 | contig 36724 bp, 36 predicted proteins | sample JunL4417m_MetaG_FD_155460 | JGI IMG/M metagenome (GOLD analysis project Ga0194044, IMG submission 155460) | Anoxic zone freshwater microbial communities from boreal shield lake in IISD Experimental Lakes Area, Ontario, Canada - Jun2016-L442-17m | ecosystem: Environmental > Aquatic > Freshwater...
TTATACTATTTCACATCAAATGTCAATATCTTAGAGAGTTGGCTATATTTGTTGCTATTTATATTTTTCGTATTTTATTTTGGTTTTATTAAATTCTTCTTCGGTGTGTTCTGGCAATGTTTTGGCTGGCGTACCAATGGGCATAAGACACAAAACCCGATTTTCTGATGGGATGCCTAAAATTTCTTTGACTTCTTTTTCCGCATTGTCGTTGCCACGAATTTGAGTCCAACAACTGCCCAAATCCTCATCAGTAATGGCTAGCCACAAATGCTCAGCCACAATAGAACAATCTTCCACCCAATCAGGGCTTTCTTTTTCATTACCAACCACAGCAATGACCACATCAGCTTCTTTGATGTGTGTTGACCAAGGAGTGACTTTTGAAAGCAAATCCTTGGTTTGGGGGTTTTTGACCACTACCAATTCCCATGGATAAATCGCATTAGCTGATGGCGAGTACATGGCAGATGTCAAAATGGCGGTTAATTTTTCCTCTGAGACGCTTCCGGCTAAATACTCTCGCACCGATCGGCGTTTTTTAATGGCTGAAATCATAAAAAATGGTTAAATTATTATGCCAGCAGTTTAACATATTTTAATCGTCAAATCAATTGACTTGACCCGATATTAATGCTATGATAAATTTCGTAATTAAGTTAAGTCCTTGTAGTTCAACGGATAGAACACCAGCCTTCTAAGCTGGATATCGTGGTTCGATTCCACGCGGGGATACTAGAGCTTCCGTAGTTCAACGGATAGAACATGGGCTTCCGGAGCCTAGGATGTGGGTTCGATTCCTGCCGGGGGCATAAAATTAAATATGGTGGCTATGGTGTAGTGGTTAACACAGCGGTTTGTGGTACCGTTAACTCGAGTTCAATTCTCGATAGCCACCCCCTAAGGGAAGAGCGAGGCAATTAGCCTCGTTTTTCTGTTTATTTAAGATAAATTTAGCCAGTTCAAACCTAAGTATTTTATTTCTCAATCTTTTAATGAAGGTTTGAACTGAGATTAACCAATGAACATAATCAACCGATAATTGCTGGTCTTTTATTACAAAGCTAATTCCCAAAGAAGAAAGAATCTCACGCTTTACTTTAATGTCTTTTGTTCTATCAAAGACCTGTCTAGCTAAACTTACAAGAGCAAGAGACCTATCCATTCTGTCGATAGCTTGTCGTTGGATTAGTTCTTCGTTGTCATTTAACTGTTTTCCGATGTTTGTCAGTTCATTGCTAAGTCTGATTCTGTCTTCATTGAATTGATCATCGTCAATCATATCCTTAATTCTCATTTGAGTTAGATTGTTGAGCTGTTTTTGTGTTTTGGCGTAAGTGTCATTAAGCATATCTTGGCGCTTATTTCTTGTCTCGGCAGCAACCTGACAATTCCTCTCCAATACTGACAGAGCCCAATCTCTAAACTGGTCATCGATCTCGTACTGTTTTAAAATATCACTTATTTGATCTTCAATTTCTTTGAGCGTAAGTCGACCGCCAGAGCATTTAACATCTGGTTTCTTCTTGGTACAACGATAATACACGTAATTGCACCACTCATTTTTCGTTTTATTAAATTTGTGCTTCTCTTCGCCAGTAATAGAGCAACCACAATGTCCGCACTTAATTAAGCCAGTGTATGAGAACTCTCTGGTTTGAGGTTGCGGCTTCTGAACTTTACTTAGGATTTTTTGTGCTAACTGAAACTCATCAAAAGTTACCATTGGTTTATGATTTCCATTATGCAGCTTACCTCGATATTGAATTACGCCGTAGTAGAACGGATTATGGAAAATACGATACATGACGCTTTTTATTATCGGTACCCCACCCATTTTCTTAGTTTGTCTACTTCTAAAACCCCACTCGTTATTAGCAATGTTAAGTATTTTTTCAACTGAGTATTGGCCAGTTAGTAGAAGATCCCACATTTTCCTGATCAAAAGAAACCGCTCGGGATCCTCAATAATTATATTCTCACTGTCTCGAGGACTATTCAAATATCCATGCGGAGCTTTTCCTGGCAACCAACCTCTTTTAATTTTCCCATCTAACCCTCTCTTTGTATTCTTCTGTAAATCCAGAATAAATTGATTAGCTGAGCCACTTTCAACAGCAAATAATAAAACATTATCTTCTGACAAGAATGTTCGACTTGAAGTTTTTATTTCTTTAATGATGCCGCCCTGCAGTAGCCATTGGATAGTGCCGCTGTCGACCGGATTTCTTGATAGCCGGTTTATTTGCCAACACATAATAGCATCAGCCTCTCCCTTTTTTATTCTTTCAATCATCTGAGAAAAAACAGGTCGTTCATTTGGTTTCTTTGCCGATTTAGATTCGACCAAAGTGTCAATAATGTTAAGATTTTCTCTTTTTGCTAATTCAGTTAGATAGTCAATTTGATCATCAATTGATTGAATCTGCCTATCTTCGCTTTCCAACGATTTTCTAGCGTAAATAAAATAGCGTAAATTATTGTTAGTCATAGTATAAAAATTATTAATTAACACAAAAGGACGGTCCTGGCTACCCAACAGTAACTAACCAATGGTTAATCAAAGCCGGCAGAACCGTCCATTTGTGGGGCTTTAAAATAAAAACCACTGGATATTTATTACTATTGGGTAGCGTATACATTATAATATATTATTTAAAACATATCCAACACCTCTTGGACATAATCCTCGGAGTCAGGAGAAATGCTGTCCATGGTGTCCTTGGCGTCCAAAGTCGAATTATTCTTAGCTTGTTTCTTGGCAATCTTCACAATTCTATTGCCACCTGATTTGCCATTATCTATCTCGATGCCAATTTTCTCCATGCTGGGAGCTATTTCTAGAAGTCGTTTCATGAAATAACTTACAGTCAACGGCCATGTTTTCTCATGATCAATATCGTAACCAAGTTGAGTAGCAGCTTCATTCACGTACTCCATCATCTTAGTTGGTGTATCTTCAAAATCACCCTTGTCCACTAGGGCGATAACAGCTGAGCAAAGAATGTCAGCATTGATAACCTCCTCAACTTGCTGATCGATATTTATCTTATAAGCATCTATAAATTTATCACCGCCTACGCCAATTGCTTCGGCAATAGCGAACCCCCATTTGGTAAAATCGGCCATCCTAGGCAACCAAGAGATGTCCACCTTATCCCTAATCGCCATAGCCTTACTAACGGCATCAAAGCAAGCGCCTAAAACTCTAGGCCTGCTCTCCTCGAACCTCATTTTCAGTATAGACTCGTCTTTTCGATTGCTCTCATCGATAACAGCCATTTCAATCAGCAGGGAGCGATCAAGCAAATCAGGCCTGCTTGCGACACTGCCAATTCCATTGAGACCCACAACGTGCTGAAAATTGTATATTATTTCATCATCATCTGTATATAATTTTCGTTTGACGTTGCCCTCTCCGGTCACAGTTCTACAGATAGCGTCAGAAAGATCATTTGGTATTCTAGAACAGTTATCGAATAAAGACATCCAATGGTGTGATACGGTTTGAATAAACTGATTAGTATCTCTTGGGAGGCTCAGCGTAGATAGAGAGGATGGATCGACTAGTTCCTTGAGCATTCGAAATGTGCAACTCTTAGAAGATCCTTGGCGACCATAAAGCATTAATACTGGATGTGGAAAGCCGGGAATAAAACAAGATACCAAGAAAATAGCCAATAATATCTTATCCGTTTCCTTTTCAACATTTACCGTATCAATAAAATCAAAAATATTACCACCACCTTCAGGTAAGATCTGATTATTCTGGTGTTGAAAGCGTTTAAATATAATCGGTGGATTAACAACCGACCACCCTCCCTTATTAATTTTAACCGCCTGCTCGCCTAAATCATACCAAAGATCGTCGTCTTGTTTAGCAGTTCTAACAAATAATTCTCTTCTATTGTTACCATCTTTTAGCGCTTGATAACCCAAAATAGCCTTGGCGGTCTTAACTGTTTCAGAGCCCGGAGTTGATCCATTCTCATGAGAAAGACCAAATAGAAGATTTCCGAATATTTTACTATCAATTGGCATAATCTTTGTTCCATCACCATTAATTGATGCCCAAGGCTCATTGAATTGGTCTGAAAATAGTTTTATTCTATTCTTTTGAACTAAATTAACCAGCTGCATTGCCTTTGGTTCGTTAGGCTCTTTCGATTCTTGTGGCTCATCGCGGTTGACTATTTCTCTTATATGTGGATATCGTTCTCTAAACCAATCAAAAGTTTCCTTATTGCTTAACTCGAAATGAACCTTAACAAATTGGAAGCAGTTATATCCTTTTTGTTTGTCAGAAAAATGTTCCGTACCCCCATGCAAAATATAGTTTTCTCCCTCAGGAATATAACACGCCTTCCGCTTGGTGAGACCCGGATCTCTGAAATGGTATTCGCCATCCAACTCCCAAGAAAAGATAGAACAAACTAATTCACTAATGGGAATCTGGTTGATAGTCGCGTAAGTATCCATAGACTCCTTAGTAATGCCCGAGGGAGCCCCATATGCTTGTGACTTTGCCAGTACTCTTTGTTCCCTGAAAACTTGCTCGCCAATATTCATCAATTCATCCAGGAGTGTTGTCTTGGTCTCAGGATGGAATTCGATAAATTTCGACTGGATGCGCTTTATTGATCCATCTTTCCAGGGTTTGTTATTAAACGAGGTTGGAATCCTCATTAATCTGCCGGCATTCGAACAGGCCGTATCGGCGGTAAACCCTGCAACTTTACTGATTTCGCTGATTAATTCTAGCATCGCCAAACTGAAAATATTTTTCTTGTCAGATAAATCAATTAAATTACCAACATAATGGAGGTGAAGACCATTAGCAGAATTAACAGCCGCAAAGTAATCCTTAAATCTTTCGCTATTCTTCACAGCGTTAAGTATTGTTTCTATTTTCTGATCAAGTTCTGCGTCAGAGCAATAGTCTTCTTCACTTCGTAAGTCAAAATCAAAGGATATGTGCTTTCTAAATTTGATATCCTTGTCAGTAGCTCTGGTTGTCATTCCTTCTGTAACACCAGCCAGAAAGCAGAGATTTTGATCTTCTTTGTCATTCAGGTAAGAATCATAATTATAATCCTCACCATGACTTACGCATTTCTGTACGGTCTTATAATCAGTTGCGAGTTGTATTGTCACTCCTGGAATTTCCAGAGATTTAAAAAATAAATTTAAATTGGTCATATAAATAAGTTAATGTAGGCAGGTTCAAGATTGTCCTGGATAACACTAATAAGTAGGAGGAGTTTAGTCGCCTGTTCTTGAGCTTGAGCAGAGTCAATCTCAACTCCGTACACATTCTTATATATGGTTTGATATGCCAATAGGTCTTCTTCGGTAATCATTTGAACACTCCTTTGGGCCCGTAGGCCTCGATTAAGATGACCTGAATGAAAATCAGATCTATCCGGCCGTAAGTATATTAATTAGATTACGGCTAAATTAATTAAATTGGTTAGAGCTATTGCCCTAGAGATTGATTCACAGTCTCCTCAAATAAGGTTGTCCAATTAAGACGTTGTTATTAGTGAATGCAAGGAAAAATTCAGTGTAATCATGTTTCATTAACTCCAGTTTCTTCACTTTCTTTATATCATGTCTAATTTTCAGTTTTTTGACCGCACTAAGCAGAGAGAATAAAGCTCTTCCACTGTCACGGCTAAGTTGTTCCAATTCTTTGATAAAATTCTTTATTTCTTCGGGTATAGATATCTTATTTTGTAGTATCATATTCAATCTTGTGTTTATTGATTATCTTGCTCAGATATCCGCTCATTGTTCTGGTGTCTTTACTTTTCCTAATCCATTCTAGTTGTCTGCGGTTTATTCTGATTAGTTTGTCATAGTCAGATTTCTTGTTTCGTCTCATATGCGGTAAATAATAAAAAACTACCACTACTCTGCACATTGGCAAAAGAGTATTGATTGTCTGGGGAGGGACAATGGTTGTGGTTGTGTAGCCGAGATTAATTCCTAGCTACGGAGTTATTAGATTTTGCGGAAGACGAGATCATCTTCCGGACAGTTGGAGCTGTCAAATCCGTTTCATATAGGGGCCTTGTTGTCGCCAAGGCTAGGGCGATAGATCACTAGATCATTAACTTAATTATAGCATAGGGCTTAAACGATTTTCCTTAAAACGCAAGTTAATTCTGATGGCGTTTCCTATTTTTAGCATTAATTTGCCTTATTATTAGTCATTTTTCAGGGATTTCAGTAAATATTTTATCGATTATAAATTTTCCTTTTTTATTTGTACTTATACTTTGATTTCTGATTAGACGCCCCATTTCTCCCTTAAGCGGATGAATGATTTGACTTTCTTGGTCGGTTTCCCATTGTAGAAAGCCCGATCGATCTTATCACTTTTTTCTATCAGTTTATTTATCCTATTAACTTGGTAGAGAACACCACCCATCAATTTCTTATTTACCGTCTTCACTTCATAAATCAGTTTATTACAATCCCGACAGGCGAATTTACTTCCATCTGGCTTCAAATAAAGGACCGAACATCTATTTCCACACTGGCATCTGAAATATGGTCTGTCTCCCAGAGGTAGTTCCGCCGTCTCAATGTCAATTATCTGCCTTATGACTTCACCGTTCAAGAAGAATGTTATCGTGGCCATCATCAAATCATCAGAACAATTTAAATTATACGCGATTGCCATCTCTTGGTCTTCGCATTCGGCATTAGCAATATGCGCTAACTCATCTCTGTCTTTTAGTTTGCTGATATTTAGCTTCCAACACTGCTCAACTTTCGTCATTTGATTGATTATTTTGTATTATCTATAAATTATACTATAAGTCATAAAACCTATCAAAGATTATATTTCCTGGACTTTTTGATGATTTAGGCCTGTGCATAGATTATAAATTCCGAATTAATAAAAATTTTCGCAGGAATATTTTTGGCTACCAGTACCAGGCATAGAAACTCAAATAGTAATCCCGGAAGCAGGTGGGATGGTTACCCTATGGCACCACAGGATCTAGGAACTCTAATTCGAAACAACTCCCCCCCATGGTATTCGGGATTTAGGATACCACTAAATCTATGAAGCATTGATTATTTTTGCTTCACTCATCAGTCGCTAGCATAAAGGTCGACATCGTATGCTGGCGGCTTTTTTAATTAACTAACTTTTAAATTTATGGAATCAGTTAAGCAAATTCTGTCTAACTATAAGGGATCGCTTAAGACAGTCAAATTAGTAGTAGATGAAATAAAGAATAGATGGCCTAATTTAGTCGATGCTTACGACCCATATTCCAATTGCCTGCCATACAAGAAGTGGAAGGAGCTTGGATTTAAGGTTAAGCGCGGAGAACATTCAATCCGGTCATTAACTTACATAGAAAAGAAGAATGAATTAGGTGAGATTATCGGCACTTTCCCACGAACTTGCCATTTATTTTATTTCCCGCAAGTCGAACCCATTATCAACTAACCAAAATCATTATGTATTATTCACTCGCTAGCTTGGATGTTTCGCCTTTTGTGTCTCTTGCTTCCTATAATCCTCCCAGTTACTTTGCTCGTCTTTTTCGTCCGTTCTTGGATTTAGGCGGAGCTCTGTGTCCGATCGGCCCAGATCCTCGTGACAACAATCCCAAGACTAAGAAAGAAAGGAGGAGCTATGAGCAGAAATAAATCAAAACTCAGGCAACTTAATTGGGAGGAGGAGCAGAATCGCAAAGCCAAATCCCAACAAAGCCGATGCAAGCACAAATTCAAGACATTCCAGCTCTTGGATTTTTTAAATGACGAAATTCTCTATGAATCCGTCTGTTTAAAATGCGGCAGTCCTGCTTAACTAACTAACCCCTAACTATGGAAAACAATGATAACACGGCAATAAGATCAATGACTGTCAGCTCTCTTCACTTCCTGCGCCGGACAATCCCATACATCCGCTTGGCCAACAATTACTTAACTGCTTGCGGATTTCGGCCGGGCGACAAGATCAAGGTCGAATACTCACAGAATCAATTATTAATAACTAAATCCATATGACACAAGCTCTAACCGCGGTAATGCCTAATGCGCTAATTCAACCACTCTCAGACTCCATCCAATCATTTAAGGAGGGCGTCGATGCTCTACTCGCCAAGAGAAGCTATTTTATTTCAAAGGTTTTGCCCCATTTACAGCAGGATTTTGATTTTTATGAGATTAAAGGCCGTAAGAGCTTAGGAAAGTCTGGCGCCGAGAAACTAGCCTCCATCTTCAATTTAACTGCTACTTTTCAAAGAGACGACGACACCATGGACTCTTTCAGCTCCATTAAAGATGCGATTGCCTATGTCTGCACGCTCTATCGAGACGGCAAAATCACTGGGCAGGGCAGGGGCGCAGCCGTCCTCTCCAAGAATCAAGGGGATATCAACAAAACACTGAAGATGGCACAGAAGTCCGCCTACATAGATGCTGTTATTCGTTCTACCGGCTTGTCTGATATCTTTACTCAGGATCTAGAAACAGCATTCGGCGCAGAGGAAATGCGGCCCATATCTGCTTTAAATCTCATCGAAGGTCTCAATGCTCAGGTCAAGGCAGAAGGACGCCTAGAAAAGCCACTTGAGGCCGAGAAAGAGGCATTTATGACAGCACAGTCAGAGGATTTTGGCTTTGATCCGGCAACTGACAAGCAAAAGAATTATCTGAACCGCCTGATAAGTCAGAAGTACTTCGAGCCGGAAGAAATGGAAGAACGATTCAGGACTATTGAGGGATTATCTAAGCACGAAGCCAGCCAGTTGATTGATGAACTGCTTAACTCCTAACGCTTATGATTAAATATATTTTAAAAAAGTTTGATTACGTCAAAAGCGCTAACATCTGGGAATGCTGCCGTTGCCGTCGGTTATTTTTGAAACACAAGCTATACCTCCAATATCCGCACCTGCCTCTTCCCCCTCGAATATTCTGTCCGGAGTGTATTATGCTGGTTAAGAGCCCTAGAATAGCGTAGTCAAAACGGGCTAACCTGGTTATTTTTGCCGGGTTAGCCCTAACTTTGATTTTTTTGGTTAGTTTTGGTATTATTTAAGCACAATATATATAGCCTAAAATCTAAGTTTTCTTAGGTCATGGCTGAAATCCAGTGACGGGTAAAGACCCCGTTGTTTAGGTATTCCGTCACTGGTCATACTTCGAAAGGAGTATGGAGCGCAAGCTCAGCCTAGCAGCGGGTTTTTTGAATTGCTGCGATATAATAAATTAATAAAAATTTATGTCGGAAGCAAACAACATCCATCAGCCAAAGAGACTATTCTCAATCGTCTTGGCGGTTATTAGCATTATCATCGTTTTTTTCATTGCCTTGGGAATATTGATTAACTATATTCAGAATAAGAATATAGAAGTTAATAGAGCGGAACAAAGCAGCTTGCAATACAATAATCAGCAAAATGAGCAAACCAGACAGCATAATTTGGATCAGTGCTATCAGGAAGCCGATAATGAGTATAACGTCGCATGGGCAAATCAATGTGCTGCCGATTATCAAACATGCCGCAATGATGCCAATGGAGTGTTCAGTAGAGCCCATGTCAATTGCGAGCTAAACAATCCTAAGAATACTAATGGCTGTACTATCACCTCGGCCCAGGCTACCGCCCTCAATAATACTAAAACCAATAGCAAAAGGGAGTGCCTACAAAGATACTCAAATTAATAATATTTTCATGAAATTCAAGTTCGCATCTATTCTAAAGATTGTTTGTATTGTCATTATCGCCACTCTAACTCTGACGGCTTCTCTTATTATTATCTACGACAAGCTAGCGAACTGGACTGGCGAAAGTGATTCTTATTGCAATGTAGCCAGATTGGATGTTGCTGACGAAATTACCACTAGCTCATCCGATGACTTCTTATCAAGATTAAAGACGGCTCAAGAGAATGATCAAGTCAAAGCTATATTTGTGAGCTTTGATTCTCAAGGCGGTTCTCTAAGTGGCGGCGAAGCTATTAGGTCTGCTTTAGCCAGTTCCACTAAACCTATCATCAGTTACGTCAGAGACAGTTGCTACTCCTCCTGTTTTCTTGCTCTAACTGGCATTAAACAAATCAATCTCGGTCCATACTCAGATGTTGGCGGTATAGGCGTGATTATGGAGCATTATGACAACACGGTAAAGAATCAGAAAGACGGCGTAGCTTATGATGCCATTACCACCGGGAAGTACAAAAATATTGCCACTCCAGATAGGAAGATGACAGCAGATGAGCGAGCCGTGCTTCAGGATCAAACCAACTACTTAGGTAATATCTTCTTTAACCAGATTAAAGCATCAAGAAATTTATCGGATGAACAAATGGCCAAAATCAAGGATGCTGATACGTATAATGGCCAAAGAGCGATAGATGCTGGATTGGCTGATCAGATATTAAGCTGGCCGGAGGTGATAGAAAAAGTCAAAACTGAGACCGGTGATGATCAAGTTGAATGGTGTCAATAATGGATATATTTAATGCCCGGATTAACCGCCGGGCTTTATTTATTAGAATATATATTTGACATATTCTAATTTATTTGCTAAACTTTGAATATAAGAAGTTTATATCTCAACTTAATTAGTAATAATATGTCCAAAATTAGTCAAAATAAATGGTCTGCAGGGGTATATAGACAGCAGAAAAACTATAAAAGTTTCTTGCCAACCACGGTAAATCGGTCATTCGAGTGGTCAGATAAGAGAATTGATCTATTACTGAGCGATGCCATGCGTTATTTGGGCGAGCTAAATGCCTATTCTGCTCTAGTTCCTGATGTAGATTTTTTCATTCAGATGCATGTCATTAAGGAAGCTACTGTCTCCAGTCGAATTGAAGGCACTAAAACCAACATTGATGAGGCGGTTTTATCTAAGGAAGAAATCGGACCGGAGAAATTCGATGATTGGCAAGAGGTTCAAAATTATATCAGAGCGATTAATGAATCGATAAAACTCTTAAAAACGTTGCCGCTGTCTATGAGATTGGTTAATGAGGCTCACAAGACATTGCTATCCGGAGTGCGCGGTTATACAAAGTTGCCGGGTGAAATTCGCCGCAGTCAGAACTGGATTGGCGGAGCAACTATAAATGATGCCACTTTCATACCACCGCATTTTGAAGATGTTCCTGAATTACTGTCAGATCTAGAAAAGTTTTGGCACAATCGAAATTTAGAAATTCCTGAGCTGATAAAGATTGCTATTTCTCATTATCAATTTGAAACAATTCACAGTTACCTGGATGGGAACGGGAGAACAGGTCGTCTGCTCATTACCCTACAATTAGTCGATCAGAAAATCTTAAACAAGCCAACTTTATATTTATCAGACTTTTTTGAGCGCAACCGATCAAAATATTATGACGCTTTGTCTCGGGTAAGAGAAGCCAATGATCTGGAGCACTGGATTAGATTCTTTCTAACTGGCGTTGCTGAGACAGCCAAGAAAGGCAAGGAGACATTTGAGGATATAATCGTCTTGCGACAAAAGTATGAAGATACAATAGAATCTGGCATGGGAATCAGACGACAAAAATTGGGCAAGCAGTTATTGTTAAAGTTATTTTCCAAACCGGTAGTCTCGGTTAATGAAATTTCTCAAATGTTGGCCATCAGCTTTCAGACCGCTAGCGTTATCGCTAAAGAATTTGAAACTTTAGGCTTGTTTACTGAGAGAACCGGACTATCACGCAATCGCATCTTTATCCTCAATGACTATTTAAATTTATTTATAGATAAACATCACAAATAAAATATGACTAATCCTAATTCAAAAGCTGGAATCGTTTGGAGCATTGCCGAGTTGCTTCGTGGCAGCTGGAAACAATACGAGTATCAAGATGTGATTCTTCCGATTCTTGTTTTGAAAAGACTAGATGCCATCTTGGCTCCGACTAAAAGCAAGGTCTTAGAGCAGTATAATCAATTCAACGGTAAAGTTGACATTGATCCGATTCTGAAATCAACGAGCGGCGTCGGCTTCTATAACATCTCCTCTTATGACTTCGATAAATTATTGGAAGATCCCAAACATATCTCCAAGAACTTGCGTGATTACATTAGTAAATTCAGCGATAATATTCGCGAGATTTTTGCCAAGTTTGAATTTGAAAAGCAGTTGGAAAGACTTGAAGGCGGCAATCTGTTGTATCTAATAATCAAGGATTTCAATAAAGTTGATTTGTCGCCTGGCAATGTTTCTAACCATGACATGGGCTATATCTTTGAAGAGTTGATCCGACGTTTTAATGAACAGTCCAATGAGACGGCTGGAGAGCACTATACGCCGAGAGAAGTGATTAAGATGATGGTGGAAATTTTATTTACACCGGATAAGGAGAGTTTGAAGAATCCACATATCATTAAAACCGTCTATGATTGTTGTTGTGGCACCGGTGGCATGCTTACCGTTAGCAAAGAGCATATCTTAAAAACCATTAATCCTGAGGCTGACATTTATCTCTACGGCCAAGAAATTAATCCGTTGACTTACGCCGTTTGTAAATCTGACATGTTAATTAAGGGTGAGGACCCGGATAAAATTAAAGGCGGCGAAAAGGATCATTCAAAAGCCAGCACGCTGTCCAATGATCAATTTACCACTGAACAATTCGACTACTGTCTGACAAATCCGCCCTTTGGAGTGGATTGGAAAAAGGACAAGGAAGCAGTCGAGAAGGAAGCAGAACGGGGTTATGCTGGTCGTTTTGGGGCCGGTACGCCCAGGATCTCTGACGGACAGTTTCTTTTCTTGCAGCATTTAATTTCTAAGATGCGCAATCCCAGCGACGGCGGTTCTCGTTTAGCCATCGTCTTTAATGGCTCTCCTTTGTTTACTGGTGACGCCGGTAGTGGAGAAAGTGAGATTCGTCGTTGGATATTGGAACATGATTGGCTGGAAGCGATTGTCGCATTGCCAGATCAGTTATTTTATAACACTGGAATTAATACCTATGTCTGGTTCTTAACTAATCGCAAGGATACTAAAAGAAAGGACAAGGTTCAGTTAATCGACGCTCGTGGTTTCTATGAAAAAATGCGCAAGTCGCTGGGTAATAAACGCCATGTTATTTCTGATGCTGATAGAGCAAAGATCTTAGAGTTATATTTGCAGTTCAAAGAAGGCGAATTTTGTAAGATATTTAAGACAACCGATTTTTCTTTTCGCCAGATCATTGTTGAGCGTCCGCTAAGGTTGAATTTTCAAGTCAGCGAACAGCGGTTAGCTAGGTTAAAAGAGAATGATAAGATAAAGAATGATACGCCAAGCAAAAAGAAGGGCGCAGCCGGAGAAAAAGAAAATCAAGAATGGCAGAAATTACGGTCAGAAATTATTGACGTATTACAATCAATGGATGACAAGCTGTATAAGAATTGCGGCGAGTTTATCAAGCTGATTGAAGGCAAGTTGAAGACCAATAATATTAAGGTGCCGGCGCCAATCATGAAAGTGATATTGGATGAATTGTCTGAGCGAGATGAAACCGCAGATATTTGTTTGAATAAGAATGGCCAGCCGGAATCCGATAGCGACTTGCGTGATAGTGAGAATATTCCTTGGGGTCAAGACATTAACCAATATTTTGACAAGGAAGTGAAGCCATATGCTCCAGACGCCTGGATTAATGAGGATGTTCGTGATCACAAGGACAATCAAATTGGAAAAGTTGGCTATGAAATTCCGTTTACTCGTTATTTCTATAAATATCAAGCTCCACGAGAGTTAGTTGAGATTGAAGGTGATATTGAGAGAGTGGAGAATGAATTGCTTGAATTATTGAAGAAATTATAATCATATGAATAGAAATGTAAGTCATGAAATCATTAAATTTATTAATGATCTTAATCTGACAAAGGGGCCGGACTATCGACTAACTTATGGAGTTATCGTTAACTATTTTGCTAATTCTGGATTGGATGGCAATAGAATTAGACTGGAATTATTAAGATTAAGAGATGAAGGCAAAATTGAAATGCCCGGTGGGAATAATTTTTTCGATTCACCGATGAGACTTACAGCCCTTGGGTTCTTAGATTTGGATCATTGGTATAAGAAGTTTTGGCGCTGGTTCAATGATGATTTTGCTAAATTACTTAGCACGATTGCAATAATATTAAGCATAATTGCCACGATAATAAGTGTCTGGAATAGATAAGTATGCCATTAGTTAAATTAAAAAATCAAACTGAAATGAGTTTCTATACCTGGATTTCGCAATTCCCTGATTCGGCGCATTGGTGTGATGAACAGAGGTTTTTGACATTCATGAAAACGATCTGTCGTTTTAATGCAAGAAAATGGAAAGATCAAAATTACTTGAAATCTCGGATCTTAAAGGAAAAACCGAATTTTGATCAAGATTTTTTGGATGATATTCTATCATTGAGCCAAAAGTTATTTGATTTTTATAAAACATCACCCCTGCCAGACTCTTGGATTTTTGAAGATGGTGAAATTGAAGATGGTTTTTATCTGGAACGAGGCATCAAAGATGGCATTAAATATGAAAAACGATTACCAATAAACAATTAATTCTATGGAGAAAATAAAATTTAAAAAACAATTTAAAAAATATTTGGATTATAAAGAATCTGGTATTGATTGGATTGGTAAAATTCCAAAGAGTTGGGAAGCGAAGAAGATTAAAGATTTTTCTCACATTTCTATTGGTTGGACTCCAGACACTAGTAAGCCGGAATATTTTGACGGCGATAATCTTTGGGCGACTATTGCTGATATGGATAGTAAGGTTATAACCGAGACGAAAAATAATATCAGTGAAGAAGCTATAAGAAACACCAGAATTAAGAAAGTAAAAAAAGGAGATCTTCTTTACAGCTTTAAATTGTCAGTCGGTAAAGTTGCTTTCGCCGGTCAGGATATGTATACCAATGAAGCTATTGCCGTGATTGAACCCAGCGGTACAGTAACGTCTAAATTTCTATATTATCCTTTGCTGGATTATTTCCTGAATAATGCTAATGAAAATATATACGGAGCAAAATTATTGAATCAAGGATTGATTAATAATTCAGTTGTAGCCTTACCACCAAAAATTGATCAGGAAAAAATTGCAGAATATCTTGATAAGAAAACCGAACTTATTGAACAGATAATTAGTAAAAAGCAGAGGTTGATTCAGTTGCTCCAGGAGAAAAGAATGGCCATAATTAATCAAGCAGTGATCAAGGGACTTGATGAAAATGTGGAGATGATAAGTAGTGGCATTGATTGGATTGGAAAGATTCCCAGTACATGGCACCTAAGAAAATTAAAGTTCATCTCAAATACTCGCGTAAGTAATGTTGACAAAAAGAGTGAGGATGAAATCTCGGTCAAATTATGTAATTATTTAGACGTGTATAGAAACGAGATAATCCAGGATCAGACTGATTTCATGACTGCTACGGCGACTAAAGGACAGATTGATAAGTTTGGATTAAGCAATGGTGACGTGATCATAACCAAAGATTCAGAATCTCCCGATGACATAGGCGTACCTGCTTATGTGGATTTGGATGACACTAGGAATATTGTATGTGGTTATCATTTGGCAATATCAACACCAAGGACAGATTTATTATTGGGAAAGTTTCTATTTAGATTGTTCCAGTCGACCATATTTAGATCGTATTTCGAAGTCAATAGTAATGGTATGACCAGATTTGGACTTAATACTTACGCCATATTTAATTCCAGTATTTTACTGCCACCACTCAATGAACAAGTTAAAATAATTGATTTTTTAGATGAAAAAACCGGCGTAATTAGTAATGCTATTGATAAGATCGTAAAATCCATTGATTTATTAGTTGAATATAAGGCCTCATTGATTTCTAATGTAGTCACTGGGAAAATAATAATTTAATATATGCCCAAGAAGATCTTTTCAGAACGGATTGAACTAATAGAAAAATCAAGAGAAGCAGCATTGGCCGCAGTTCAGATTTTTAATAATCCACTGGCTACATTCAAGTCGGAATCCTTTATTGTTCTTTTTATGATCTCATGGACTTACCTGCTTCACGCCTACTATAGGGAGAAGGGCATAGATTATTGTTATTTTAAAAAATCAGGATTACGGAAAAAATATGACACCAATCCGGATGGCAGTAGAAGATACTGGGATTTATCTCAATGTTTATCTGAAACTAAATGCCCGCTAGACTCTGGAACTATTAATAATCTAAAATTTTTGATTGGGCTAAGAAACCAAATTGAACATAAGAAGGCTGACCACCTAGATTCATATCTTTCGGCAAGATATCAAGCATGCGCACTAAATTATAATTTCTATTTAAAAAAATTGCACGGCAATAAGTTTGGTTTAGATAATATGCTGGCATTATCCTTGCAATTCGCGGAATTAGATTATGAGCAGTCTAAGATACTTAAAGATAAAGAAGATTTAATTCCAAAGGAAATAAAATCCTATATAGGTGCATTTGATAACGATTTATCCGATGATGAGCGGAGAGATGAGCGATTTGCTTACCGCTTATTGTTTGCTAAGGTTTCTGCTAAGCGAGAAGGACAGGCAGATAGAGTGATTGAATTTCTTGATCCTTCATCTCCATTGGCAGCAAAAATTAAGAAAGAATATTGGGTAAAAGAAGATAAGGAGAAACCAAAATATTTACCATCAGAAATAGTTAGCGAAATGAAGGCGGCAGGATTTCCGAAGTTCTCAATGTCCAAGCATACTGATTTATGGAAGCAAGAGGGTGCGAAAAATATTGCCAAAGGATATGGGGTTCTGATCGCAAAGACTTGGTATTGGTATGAAACGTGGAAAAACTTTGTTCTTGAATATTTAAAAAGTAATTATAAATAATATGGAATTAAAAGAATTCATCAAAAAGGTATTGGCCGACTTAGTTGATGCCGTAGAAGAAACCAGGGATGCTTCAGTAAGAGATATGCGATTATCAAGCAATCAGGAAAATAGAACTGTGGAATTCGATATCGCAGTTTCGGTTGAGGATACTGATGCTAAAAGTGGTAAGGCAGGAATCAAAGTTCTGCAATTTGCCGAGGCGGGCGGGGATATCAGTAAAGAAACAAAAAATTCAACTGTTAGCAGAATTAAATTCGGCATTAATGTCGATACTGCTACCAAAGCCGAAGAAATGAGAGCAAATGCTACTGCTCAGGCTTATAATCAAAGAATAGACGCTGAAAATTCTAACATTTACGGCGGAATATAATAATATGAAAACCAATATTAAGGAAAAGGGATTCGAAGAATACATAGAATCTCAATTACTAGAAGTCAATGGCTATCGTCGAGGGCTGGCTAGCCAATATGACAAGGATTTATGTCTGGATAAGACTATTGTTTTAGAATTCTTCAAATCCCAGGATAAATCTTGGCAAAAATTCAATGATCAGTATGGCGATGAAGCGGAAACAAAACTGTTAAAGCGTTTGGATGATGAAATTAAAGAGAGAGGGCTATTAGATGTCTTACGAAATGGTATTAGTGACCATGGCGTCCGCTTTGATTTGGCTCACTTCAAGCCGGAAACCGGGTTAAATCAGACAACTCTAGATCAATATGCGGCCAATATTCTGAGCGTTACCAGGCAGTTAAAATATAGCCACAAGAATGAGAATTCTATTGATATGGTGATATTCCTGAATGGTTTACCACTATTTACTATTGAATTAAAGAATCAATTGACTGGCCAATCAGTTATCAATGGCACTCAGCAATATAGAACGGACAGAGATCCTAAAGAGAAATTGCTATCATTTAAGCGTTGTCTGGTTCATTTCGCCATAGACACTGAACAGGCTTACATGACAACTCATCTAAAGGGCTTGTCTACCTGGTTTTTACCATTCAATAAAGGAGTAAATAATGGCGCTGGTAACCCGAACAATCCCGGCGGTTACAAGACAGCTTATATCTGGGAAGAAGTTTGGACCAAGGAGAGTATTTTAGATTTAGTTGGCCGTTTTGTTCATCTGCAAAAAGAAGAGCGAGAGGATGACAAGGGTAAGAAGTATATTGTAGAAACGCTTATCTTCCCTCGCTACCACCAATTGGATACGGTTAGAAGAATTATTAAAGACACTAAGAGCAATGGTGCCGGGAAGAATTATTTGATTCAGCACAGTGCTGGCTCAGGTAAGAGCAATACCATCGCTTGGACTGCTCATCGTTTGTCATCTTTGCATAATGATCAAGATGAGGCGGTTTTTGATTCCATTATTGTTGTCACTGATCGTCGAGTTTTGGATCGCCAGTTGCGTAATACTATCATGCAATTCGAGCAGACCGCTGGCGTTGTTAAGCCGGTTATTGAGGGCTCTAGTGAACTAAAAGAGGCTCTGGAATCTGGCGAGAAGATTATTATTACCACCTTACAGAAATTCCCAGTTATTGTGGAAAGCGTTGGTGATCTGCCAGGTAAGAAGTTCGCTGTCATTATCGATGAAGCGCACTCATCGCAGAGCGGAGAAAGCTCTAAGAGTTTAAAAAAAGTACTATCGGCTGAGGATTTAGATCTTGCGGCTAAAGAGCAAGAGAAGGAAGACAAGGCTGACACCTTAGAGGATTTAATTTTGAAAGAAATCAGAAGCCGTCGAGCCAAAACCACCAATATCAGCTTCTTTGCTTTTACTGCCACGCCTAAGCAGAAAACTTTGGAAATATTCGGACAGCAGTCGCCAATAGACGGCAAGTTCTATCCGTTCAGTTTGTATTCAATGAAACAAGCCATTGATGAGAAGTTTATCTTGGATGTGTTGAAAAATTATACCACCTATCAGGTATATTTCTCACTGCTTAAAAAGATTGAAGATGATCCGGAATTCCAGAAGAAGAAAGCGCAAAGGATGATGCTTCAATACGTAGAGAAGCATGAGCATGCCATTGGCAAAAAAGTTGAAGTCATAGTGGAGCATTTCATCCATAATATTGCTGGCGAGATTGATGGCCGATCTAAGGTCATGATTGTCACTAAGTCTAGGTTACATGCAGTGAAATTCAAGCAGGCAGTAGATAAATACATGGAAGATCATTTGTATCCGTATAAGGCGTTGGTTGCGTTCTCTGGGACAGTCAGAGATGGCGGACGCGAATATACTGAAGGTCAAATGAACGGCGTGCCGGAGAAGAATACGGCCGAAGAGTTTAAAAAAGATGATTACAAGTTCCTGATAGTAGCTGAAAAATTCCAAACAGGATTTGATCAACCGTTATTATCAGTTATGTATGTTGATAAGAAACTAAGTGGTGTGAGCGCCGTTCAGACGCTATCTCGCCTAAATCGTACCTGCCCAGGCAAGGAGGAGGTGTTTGTTCTAGATTTTGTTAATGATACTGATGACATTAAGGATGCTTTCCAGCCTTATTACACTACCACCGTTTTATCGGAAGCCACTGATCCCAATATTCTCCATAACATGCAAAGGGATATCCTGAGTTTCAAGATGTTCTCTGAAGCTGAAGTAGACGATTTTGTGGCCGATTACTTTAATAATGCCAAACCAGCCACTCTCAATGCCTTCTTAGACGTTGTTGTTGAGAGATTTGATCAATATTTAGTCGAAGAGAAAGAAGATTTCAGGAGCAAGATCCAAGACTATACCCGCAAGTATGCCTTTATCGCTCAGTTAATATCCTTTGAAGATACCAGTCTGGAAAAATTGTACATCTTTCTAAAGATGCTTTGGCGCAAACTGCCGATAGATAGACCGCCCTTGCCGACTGAGATTTTGGAAAGCATTAACATGGAATCCTACAAAATTGTAAAGACCAAAGACGCAGCTATCCAATTGGAAAATGAAGAGGGTTTAATTGAGCCAATTGAAGGCAGTGGACGAGGTAAGGACGAGGACGAGAAGGATATTTTATCTAAGATTATTAAGGATGTTAATGATAAATTCGGCACCAGTTTTTCTTCTGATGATCGTGTCATTCTAAATAGTTTAAGCGCTCGGTTATTGGAAAATGAAATCTTGTCTGGATCAATCAAGAATAATACTCGCGATGCCGCTAAGATAAAATTCGACGAGATTTACCAAGAAGAAAAAATCAAGATGCTTAATCAGCACTTTGATCTGTATAAAAAATTAGATTCAAGTCCAGAGTTGAACGCCTATGTTAACGAAAAGTTATTTGATTTCGTCCACAAGAGAATGAAAAATAAAGTAAAATAATAAAAATTTATAATAAATATGAAAAACATAGAAAAATTGGATAAGGTTCATCTCGCTGAACTTAGGAATAATTTAAAAAAAGGCATCTATGCGATACCATCTTTTCAACGAGAGTTTGAATGGGGAGCCAATGATGTTAATGGATTAATTAGATCTATTTTCGAAGATTATTATGTTGGGACATTGCTTCTCTGGCGTGCCACCAAGACTAATCAATCATTTTTGAAATGTGAGCCAATCTATGGCTATAAAGATGAGCCGAAATACGAACATATAGTTTTGGACGGCCAGCAACGCTTGAGTGCTTTGTATTATGCTTTTTTTGCTCCGGACATGAATTTCCCCAGAAGAAAATCAAGGTATCTATTTTTCATTGATTTAGAAAAATTGCTTGATGGCAATAATGAAGATGCTTTCATTTATGATTATGGCCGGTCAGCTAATTCATTAATTTCTGATGAAGAAAAGCAGTTTAGCAGAAAACTTTTTCCTTTAAAAGTAATCGGAGATGGTGATATTGCCTTATACAAATGGTTGGAAAATTATCAGAAATATTGGACCAAGGATGATGCCGAAAAAGCTAAATCCGAAAAAGACGCTTTAGAGAAGATATTTTTAGAGTTAATCAATGAATATTATATCAGTTACATTGAACTTGATCGTGATATTGAAGTTAGCAAAGTCTGCGATATTTTTACTCGTATTAATAATACTGGAGTGAGTCTTGATATTTTTGATTTGTTAAACGCTCTGCTGACTCCTAAGGATATTAATTTAAAAGAGCTTTGGCGGCAAAGTTCGGAGAAGTTTTCTACTGAACTGGGCAAGGCTAAGATATATATTTTGCAAACAATGTCCCTTTTAAAACAGGAATATTGCGCGCCCAAGTATTTGTATTTCTTAGTCCCGGGAGTCAAGAAAAAAACTAGAGAGAAAAGCGGTAAATTCAAGGATGTTATTTTAGTTGATTCTAAAGAAAATTTTGATGAGCTTTGGGAGCAATCACTAGAAAAAAACCTGCTTGCTCTGAGAATAATTATGGATCCAAAGAAATATGGAGCAGTTAATTCAAGACTTATACCTTATCCGACAATGATCCCCATTTTAGCTGCTTTAACTATAGAGAAAGAAAAAAAGGAATATGTCGATAAGAAATCAATTGATGAAAAAATCAATGCCTGGTATTGGTCATCAATATTTACGGGCAATTACTCTGGTTCAGTTGAAACACAAATGTCTCAAGACCTAAGAGAGATTAGAAAATGGTTTTTAGATGACAGTAAAGTTCCTCTAGTTATAAAAAAGTTCAAGAGGGTATTGGATACGCCTGATTTTTTAAAGAAATTGTCACCAGGATCCGCTATATATAAAGGAGTATTGTGCTTACTCGCCAAAAAAGAAGCTCGTGATTTTATTAGTTGGGAATTGCCGGAGTATTTAGAATTGGATGATCATCATATGGTTCCGCATTCTTGGGGGATGAAAAAGTCAATTAATGCTGTTGACTCGATATTTAACCGAACGCTTATTTCTGATGATACGAACAGAAAAATTATCAGAGATAAATTGCCCAATGTTTATATAAAAGAAATGGCTGACAGGAATTCAAAAGGAATGGATGATGTTTATGAATTGTTTGAAAGCCATATGGTCCCCAAGGAAGCAGTTGATATTCTCTTAAGGCCATCCTTCGGAGAGAGCGATTTTTATGAATATTTGGAGATCAGGGAAACGGCGATAAAAAAAGAGCTATCTAAAATTATTGACAAGATAAATATCGACGCATCAAACATCGATGCTGATTATGAGGATGACACTATGGACGGTGAATCTGACATTGATTATGAGGTTGATCCATCTATTCTTTTGATTTGCAAGTCATCGAAATCAAGTGCCAAGGCTCATTCCTGTGGCGGCAATGGAGTTAAAGTGTTAGAGGGTTCTAAAATTACTACAACTATTGCTAAGTCCTTTGAGGCGCATAATTATAATACAGAAAGAAACAGGCTCATCGAAGATGGCACGATCAAGGAGGTTGATGGCGATCTTGTCTTTACCGAAGACCATGAATTTTCCAGTCCGAGTGCTGCCGCCGCTGTCATTTTGGGCCATTCTGCTAATGGCGGAGTTGAATGGAAAACAGAAGACGGGGTCGAATTACATGCTCTAAAAGAAGAAAGTAAAATTGATTAAATTTTGGCAATATGCTAACCAAATCAGACTTTATAAAATTCATCCAATGTCCTAAATACCTATGGCTATACAAGCATAGGAAGGATTTGATTCCGACAGAAATTAGTACTAGTTTGCAAGCCATCTTTGATGAAGGATACCACATTGAAAGTTATGCTTATAAACTTTTCCCGGCAGGCATTGATGCTCAAGTGGAAGGCTTTAAGGAGTCTATTTCTAAAACTAAGAAATTAATGCAAGGTGGAGTTCGATTAATCTACCAGCCAACCATAACCACAGCGGATTTGTTCTGCCGTTGTGATATTTTAAAACTGAATGAAGATGGTAAGTCTTGGGATATCTATGAAGTAAAAAGTGCCACCGAAGTCAAAGATATTAATATTTATGACCTCGCTTTTCAGAAAGTTTGTATAACTGATGCCGGCTATAAAGTTGGAAGGATTCATTTAGTTTATATTAATAACCAGTATGTCAGGCAGGGAGAAATTGAGCCAGAGAAACTACTGAAGATAGAAGACATCACTGAGCAGGTTAGCTACCTAGAAGAAGAGGTTAAATCCCAAATTAATTCAGCATTGGAGATTATAGCTCAGACTGAAGAGCCACAAGTTAAAATACTTAAGCAATGCCGCGACCCTTATGAGTGCACTTTCTTGGGCCATTGCTGGAAAGATATGCCGGAGCACTCTATTTATGATATTGCAGGAAGCCTGACTGAGGCCAAATTAAGTCTTCTGCTAGACCAAGGAGTAATGGAGATTAAAGACATACCCGATGGAATCATTACCTCTAAAGCAGGATTAAGGCATCATCATGCAGTTAAACATGATTTACTTCATATCGAATTGGAAAACATTAAAGAGGAATTATCACAATTAGAATATCCATTGTATTTTTTAGATTATGAAACTTTTGCTCCAGGAGTGCCACTGTTTGATGGCTATCGTCCTTACCAGAGAATGACCTTTCAGTACTCGCTGCATGTTTTAGAAACGCCAGGAGGAGTTTTGAAGCATTACGCCTATTTAGCTAAGGATTGGAAGGATTCATCAAGAGAATTGGCCAAGGATTTACGCGAGAAAATTACCACCAAAGGCACTGTTATTGCTTGGAATATGTCGTTTGAGAAGGGTTGTAATAGCGAGATGGCAGAGCGATATCCAGAATTCCTATTATTCTTTGAAGACATCAACAACCGAATGTTTGATTTGATGCAGACATTTAAGAAAGGGTATTATGTTCACAAGGATTTCCACGGCAGTGCTTCAATCAAGAAAGTATTGCCAGTATTAGTACCAGAATTATCTTATGCTGATTTAGATATTCATGAAGGCGGAACTGCCTCTAATAAATGGGGCGAGATGATTAAATTGGAAACACCTCAAGAAGTTAAGGCCAGCATTTATGATAATCTATTGAAATATTGCGAGCTTGATACTCTAGCAATGGTTAAGATTTTGGAGAAATTAATGAAATTAGAATAACTATATGTCTATTCCTGATCCAGAAGAAGGTTTTGAAGAGGATACTCCAGACGAAGAAGTAAGGGAATTGATGGTTGATTATGATCTTGAAGTTGAAGAAGCCGAGGAGGTTAAGGATATTATGGAGGAATATGGATTAGATGAGGAAGAAGCAATAGAGCTAAAAGATTTAATGTAATTATGGAATTGAATAAGCAACAACTAATAGAAAAATATCAAGGATCTATGTTAGGATTGGCGATCGGTGATGTTCTTGGCGTCCCAATCGAATTTAAATATCCTGGAAGTTTTGAACCGGTTTCTGATTTTATAGATTCTGATCGTTTTGGCTTAGGCTACGGATGTTGGTCTGATGACACGGCTATGTCATTGTGTCTGGCGAATAGTCTTATCGAAAACAATGGTTTTAATCCAGTAGATCAGGTTGAAAAGTATAAACAATGGCTTAACACTGGTTATTGTTCTAGTACGGGTAAAGCTATAGGAGTTGGTCAGACGATTCTTCGTGCGTTGGCATGCCATAGAAATGAAAATGGTCCATACACAATATTACAGCTAAGCGAGGCCGATGGTAATGGAAGTCTGATGCGACTTGCACCAGTGCCGCTATATTATAGGGGTGATCCAGGGCAAGCGATTGAAAAGGCAAAATTGAGTTCAAAAATCACTCATAATTCAGACATAAGTGGCGATGCCTGCAGGTATTATACTGGACTTATTATTGGGGCATTAAATGGGGTGTCAAAAGAAGAGTTGCTTGCAGATTTATATTGTCCTATTCCAGATTATTGGCAGAATAATCAATTGGTGTCGGAAATACATGATGTAGCTATTGGTTCATTTAGACGAAACCATCCGCCCATTATTCAGGGTAGCGGTTATGTGGTTAAATCATTGGAAGCAGCTTTATGGGCTTTTTATAACTCAGAATCGTTTGAAGAAGGCGTTCTTAAGGCAGTAAATCTTGGGGATGACGCCGATACTACTGGCGCGATATTCGGACAATTAGCTGGAGCATATTATGGTATCAATGGCATTCCGGAGAAATGGGTCAATAATGTAGCTAAGAGTGATGAAATAATAGAAATGGCTAATAAGATATTCTATTTAGCCAATAAAAAACACCTTAAGATGATAAAAGTAATTCAAGGCGATATAACAGAATCTAGGGTAGATGCTATTGTTAATGCGGCCAACCAAACATTACTTGGTGGTGGTGGAGTTGACGGCACAATCCATTACTGTGCTGGACCGCAATTATTAGAAGAATGCAGGACTCTTGGTGGCTGCAATAAAGGCGAGGCTAAAATAACCAAGGGGTATAATTTGCCAGCCAAGCATATTATTCATACCGTTGGACCAATCTACGGTCACGAAGACGGATTAGAAGATGAGATTTTAGCTAATTGTTATAAAAATAGCATGGAATTAGCAAAGAAACATAGACTAAGGAGTATTGTCTTTCCAGCTATATCTACCGGCGCTTTCAGATTTCCAAAAGATCAGGCTGCAAAAATAGCTATTAATGCGGTAAATGAATTTTTAGGTCAAAATCCAGATACGTTTGACGAGGTTGTTTTTGTTCTTTATGATCAACATAATTATTTTATTTATAGCTCAATAGTAGAAGAAAAAAATGAAAAATAATCGAGATGAATTTGAAATTATATATGAGCAAATCGAAGCTACTGATGCCGAGATTGAGGTAAGATTATTCAAAGCATTGAGTATGCTAATTAGTGAGGAGGAATTATATGGAGAATGATAAAAATGAAATATTTAGCGAAGAGGCGATGGAAAATATCGTTGGTCTATATGATGTGTTGCTTAGAGTTCATTGCCGATTAATGAGTGAGGGCTGGACTAAGGTTGATGGCAAATTAGTGCCTCCGCCAGACTATATACCACGAAATAAATAAAACAATTGATTGGACAGCAGGGACGGCATGGACACCATTTTACTTATCATCTTTGAACGGCCTAAGGTCAGCAATGAATTCAAGGTGGCTAGGATCGCTAAAATACGCATAAAGCTCATTAACCAGAGTTCCAACAGCTTCCCCGAGGCGACCCCAAAGACAATCTATTAGAAATAAAACATCTCAAGAAATTGAGATGTTTTTTGAGTATAATTTATACTATGGAAAAATTGATTTTTTATTGGTTTATTGCTATAATGGTATTATTTAGGTTAAATTAAACTAATTATGGAGAATAAGAATAACGAAAGGGATGATAGGTTAAAGCGCTTAAAGTTGATTAAAGAGCTGGGAATAATGCCTTATGCTGACAAATTTGAAAGAACGAATCAATCTTCTGAAGCCAAGGATTTGGATTTAGGCACTAAGGTTAGACTAGCTGGTAGGGTAGTGCTTTTTAGAGATATGGGCAAAATCACATTTGTTCATATTCAAGATTTCTCCGGTAAAATTCAAATCGTGCTAAAGAGCGATGTTTTGGACAAAACTAAATACAAAGAGTTTTTAAAAATAATTGATATTGGCGATTTTATAGGCGTTGAAGGTGAAGTCTTTAAAACACAAAAAGGTGAAATATCAATATTGGTGAATAGTTACACTTTCCTTAGTAAATCGCTTAGACCTCTTCCTGAAAAGTGGCATGGCTTGAAAGACCAGGAAGCTAAGTACAGACAAAGGTATCTGGACTTGATAACGAATAGAGAGACAATGGATAAGTTTAATTTCAGAAGCGATTTTATTTGGGAATTAAGAAAGTTCTACAAAGAAAATGGCTTTTACGAAATAGAAACGCCCGTTCTGTGCAATGCCGCTTCTGGAGCATTAGCCAAGCCATTCACAACTCACCATAATGCTCTGGATATAAATGTTTATCTAAGGATAGCTCCAGAAATCTATTTGAAGGAGGCCATCATTGGTGGTTATGAAAAAATCTATGAGGTCGCTCGTGTGTTCAGAAATGAGGGTATGGATCCCGGCCACTTGCAGGATTTTACAATGGTTGAACATTACTGTGCTTATTGGGATTATAAAGACAACATGGAATTCACGGAGAAGATGCTTTCGACCATAATAAATAAATTGAAAGGCACGACAAAAATTGAAATACTTGATCGAGAAGGTAAAAAAGTTACAGTTGACTTCAATCCGCCATGGGATAAGGTGTCGTTTAAGGACTTAATTTTGAAAGACTGCGGCATAGACATAGACGAGTATCCTGATGTGGAAAGCCTAAAGAAGGAAATCAAAAGAAAAAAAATTAATATAGAAAACATTGAAAGTTTGGGCAGAGGCAATCTCATTGACTCTTTATACAAAGAAGTTTCTAGACACAAGCTTATAAATCCGACATTTTTATTGCATCATCCGACAGATCTTTCTCCTCTAGCTAGAAAGAATGATCAAAATCCTAACATCACCGATCGTTTTCAGTTGATAATTAACGGTTGGGAAATATTAAATGCCTATAGCGAATTAATAGATCCTATTGATCAAAAAGAAAGATTGGATAAGCAATCAGACGACAAGGAAAAGGGTGACGAAGAAGCGATGTCAAAAGATGACGACTATGTTAAGGCTATGGAATACGGAATGCCACCAATCTCCGGCTGGGGTATGGGAATAGAAAGAATTGTTGCTCTGTTAACTCAGCAATCTAATTTGAGAGACGTTGTGCTATTTCCGTTAATGAGACCAGAAAACCCTGAAGACAATGAAGAATAATTTTTACGGGTTTAGGCAAGCCTTTGAAATATTGAAAAGTAAAGGAATTATCCGAAAAGATAGTTCCTTTATTAATGTTATGGGAGGATTAGTTCATGATGTCCGCAGAATAAAAAGCGGGAACAAGATTTTTTACCTAAAAATAAGACTGGATCATTTCAAAACAGACAAGACAATCAAAATCGTTCCTTCTGATATTAATTTTGAAAAGAGAGCCATTGAATTATTAATGGACAAATGTCATAGTGGCACTGTTCCTAAACTAATTCATACCCAAGATAATTTTCTGCTTCTGGAAGATGTAAAAAACAGTAACACAAAATGCGTCTATGATATGCTGTATGGTCAAAAGATAAACAGCAAAGAAGTATGGCAGATAGGTAGGGAAATGAGACAATTTCATCAAAACTCATTAAAAATAAAAGAAAAAATCAGGAGCCAATCGGATGAAAATTCTCTGTACGGGAATTACCTGTATTGGCGTTTTGGAGTATGGAAAAATAAAGACTTAAATCTATTAATTGAGGACTTGAAGGAGAAATGTGCCAGGCAATACATATATGGGGACTTCAATCCAAAAAATATGTTTTTTTCTAGGGGAAGGATGAGACTGATTGATCTAGAAACATTTCACAAAGGAAATACGATTTTTGATGTAGGATTTTTTGGAGGACATATACTTTTTCATTTTCTGAACAATAAGCCGTTGGCAAAGGAATTAATAGAAGAATATTTCTCAGGATACGGCTTAAATGTTAATGATTATGATGTCGCTCTAAGATTGATTTTCGCAACGGTCTATTATAGAATCAAAAGCAGTAATCGATACAAAGTTAATTTCTTTTATAATAAAAAAGCCACCCTAATTAAGATGGCAAGAATATTGTCTTCCAAAAAAAGTCTAAATCTAGATATTATAGTAAGTCTCTAAGTAGGGATGATATCTTAGTTCTCAAATTTGGATCGGCCACGGTTTTAATTTCAACGGTGCCGTAAGGAAGAGCCTTTTCATTATCAGAATCGGCTGGAAATATTTGGTCGAATAGCTCGATTTCTCGTTCATATCTTGGAATAAAGTGCCAATGCAGATGACTTTTATGAACGAGGTGTTCGGTATTGGAAATCAAGATTGAGCAGTTATAATTTGAATTATTAGAGACATGGGAAATGGCGTTTTCCCATTTTTTGTAGATATCAAAGAATTCGTTAGCTTCCTCATGGCTTAATTCTGTTATTTTGGTTTTATGCTCTTTGAGTATCAGCAGTGATCTTCCAAAAAAATGTTGTCGATAATGAAGATAGAGAATCCAATGCTTGAATTCCTTTATGAAATCAGCCTCTTGATTGCTGAATTCATCGAAACAATTACAATTACAAACGTCATTTAAGGTCATATTAAAAGAAATTTCGGTATATTTCTGTGTCTAGGGAACTTCTTCTTCCGCCAACAGGGAAAACCGACTTTAGTTTATATTTTATATAGATTTCAGATTGCATTTTTGCCATTTTAAGGAGATATTCAACCTCCGGTCTCGGTTTATTACTAAACTCGGTATTTACATCAGGATGAAATACATTGACGGCGATACTCACCCCTTGACTGCCGAAAAACTCCATTCCCTCCTTCATTGAATCCAAGGGCTCTAAACCACCCACAAATCCGGCCTTCACATTGTTATGGCCAAATATACTTCTAGCTATTTTAAAACTCAACAGGAAATTATCACGACCAAAGTATTTCTGTTTGCCAGGACAATATTGTTGGAAAAGAGACTCATCAAAAACTTCTATGTCAAATGCTATGGAATCCAATCCAGCCTTTTTTATATTCACCAACAGTTTATCATTGACCGTCGGCATAATTGTGAGATGATGCGCACCTTTTGTATTATAAATTGCCCTTACTGCCTTGATAATTTGCGATTGCTCCATGTAGCTTTTCTCTTCATTTCTGTTTGTGCCGCAGGTATACATTATGTATTTTATTCTTTTGCCATCATTTTTCAATGCAATTTTAACGGCTTTTTTGGCTATTTCTGGAGTAATCAAATTAATATTTTGTTTGCCAATTGATTGTCTGGAGGGTTGTAAGGAGCAGAATTTGCATTGATTTCCGTCCATGAAATAGAAACAATAGGCATTGGAAAATAATGCCAGAATGTGTCTTCCGTACATTGAAACAACCTGTTTACAAACAAGATCATTATTTATTTTTTTATCGAAGAAATTGGGACGAGGATTAAAATAAATTCTGCAGAGAAAATCATTTTTGCGAAATAATCCTATTTTATTGCCGTTAGTTTTCAGTCTAAGTTCGCTGTCAGGATTAAAATACATACTTGACTCAATATGCTTGGGCAAGAGTATTTCTGAGGGTAGCTGATTCTTAAATTGACTCACCTCATTGGAGATATTATAGTAGTATCTGTTCTCTGAGTATTTACTGCCGACGCCCAATAGATCAGAATCTTTAAAATTTACTCCTTTGCTCAGCAATAACAGTTTTATGTGTGCCGGGTTTTTTAAGTCGATTTTCATAGATATAAATATATTTTTTGACTTCCCATTTTATCAAGAGAGAAGCGATGGAGATTGTTGAGGATGGCTTCTTGATGATTATCTTCGCTATAAATAATATTTTCATTAATTCATTGGCGAGGCAGCAGATGAGTGTTTTTAACTTTACCATCAACCCTGTTTTAAACTTGAAAATTGGCCAGAGAATGATAAATTCCGGAATAAATAATAGAATGGTGAAAATAAATGTCCAAGGCATGAACAGATTTGCTAGTAAAGATAGCCAGATTAACAATGGAAAACTGAAAAAGTAAGGAAAATATATAGTTCTGAAATAATCATTGCTGATCTTTTTCTCCACTATGTAGGAAAAACCGCTTAATTCTCTCTTGCTCTTTATAAGTAAACTTTTAAAATTCAAGTTATGGCTATGTATGCCGATTACATGGGAGATATAAGCGAGTTCTCCTCCGAGTTCATGCTACTTCAATTGGAAAAATGTGTCTTCGGCGGCATTTTTTTTAAAATCTTCTGGGAAGATAGAACCACCTGATTTTTTTAAATTTTTTTTGTTTAGGGCGCTGATTACTATCGAAAACGGCATGAAATTTTCCTTGCTTATAATTATATTTTCCATGTTTTTGTTGTAAACCATGAATCGTCTTATATCTCTGCAAATGTTATAATCATTAGTTGTTGCAGATATATAATTGCCGCACACTCCAATAATATCACTATTTTTGTCTAGATAGTCATACATTTTTAAAATTATTGTCTTATCTTTTAAGTATAAGTGATCATCGAGAAAAAAGACTATCTGTCCTTTTGCTAGTTTTAGACCTAGATTTTTACAATAGCCATTTCCACGGTTAATTTCTTGCTGAATTAATCTAAAGCGATTTTTTTTGGCGATAAATTCCTTCACTTTCGCTACGGTTTGGTCTTTACTATAGTCATCAATGAGAATTACCTCGTAGTTTGCTGGGAAATTTTGAGAAATCAAACTTTTAAGATTGTTTGTAATTACATCTTCGCAATTATAAGTCAATATTATTATCGAAATTGGGGGTTTCATTACCTTATTTTAGAATATAATATTGATTATTACAATACATGGAATGTCCACACCAACATATTAACTAATGCGGCGCGCGGTTAATAAATAACTTGGACACCATGGACACCATTTTTTCTAACTCCGTCGGTATGGCCTCAAGTCAATAATGTATCTAATTCTATTTGCAGGGTCAGCAAAATAAGTGCCTAATTCCAAAGCCATAGTTCTGACAGCTTTCCCACATCGACCCATAAGAAAATACTCCTTAATTGGAGTATTTTTTGTTTGGCTATGTTATAATGATGTCATAATAATAACGATTATGATTTATTTAATTGGTGGCGCGCCTAGGTGCGGTAAAACAACTTTAGCTCAAAAGCTGGCTAAAGATTTAAAGATTTCTTGGCTGGCAGCCGATTCTTTAGAAGGCGTTGTTGCTGCCTATTTATCCAAGCCGGACTTAGCTAGGCTTTTTCCAAAAAGCGTTATGCGTAAAAAGACAAAACGGAGCAATGATCTGATGTATGATAAATATTCAACTAAAGAAATTACTGACGCATACAATAAGCAGTCGCAAGCGGTTTGGAAGGCGATTAGAGCATTAATTCAGGCGTCACTTTATGAAGGACATGGCTTAATTATTGAAGGCTATCAAATTCAGCCGAAATTTATAGCTCAACTGCAAAAAGAATTTAAAGAGATTAAAGCGGTTATGCTGATTAAGACCAATTTGGAATCAATAATATCTGGCGCCCTAAATAGCACTAATAAAAATGACTGGTTTATTGGTAAAACAAAAAATCCAGAAACTCATAATAAAATGGGATTAATGATAAAAATGTATTCCCAGATGATTATCAAGGAAAGCGCTAAATATAACCTTAGGGTTATTGACACTGGGTCGAATTTTAAAAAACAAGTTAGTCTAGCCGCTAAATATTTAGAGTTGACGAGATAATGCTTGGATATTCTGTAATTTACTTTTAATCATCTTTATCTCCTCCGGATCACTTAGTATTTGTATGAGCAAATCACGGTCGCGACCCAGATCGTTGCAATTTATAACTAGCATAATTGCCAGGGATAATGAATGCAACAATAAAAAAATACTCAACTTATGAATATTTTTTTGTTAGGGAGAAAGGGAGTTGAACTGTTAGTTATTTTTTATTGCTACCAATAAAAGCAAAATAATCTTTATCGTCTCGCCAAAGTTTTAAAATTTTAAAATTACTAAAGTGTTTTTTAATCAAATCATTATTATAAATAAAATGCACCAATCCAGCTTCATTGCCTTGCGTAGGTAAATAAGTATTTGGAGCAATCTTCTTTGCAGTTTTAACTAAAAATAATCTTACTTTGCCTTTTGAATAGCGTCCGCATAAAGTAATAAAAATTAATCCGCCCGGCTTAATAATGCGAGTGATTTCTTTAATCGCTTTCAAAATTGTGGCTTCCTTAGCATGCTGAATTACTTGAACACTAATTAGAGCATCAAAAAAATCATCTCTATACGGTAATGGTTTATAAACATCTCCTAATTTTAAGTTAGCCATCAGTCCGCGTTTTTTTAATGTTTTTCTTAATATTTTTAAACCGGTGGGAGCGTTATCTATACCGTACACAGTAAATCCATTCTGTGCTAAATATAGTGCATTACGACCGGCACCGCAACCAAGGTCTAATACTTTTTTAACTTTACTTTTTTTAAATTCTTTTATAACCTGCTCCAAATCTGTGTGTGGCGTCTCTAAAATATCATAGTATTTATATGACTCGCCTTCTTTGTCATAAATTTTCTCCCACTTAGAATTTACTACTTTGATTTTTGACATATTACATTTATTATAGCAGATAGCATATTTTACGTAAATATATACTAATTTATCAATATTTTGTTTAAAATTAGCTAATATATTGATGTTATGCACAAAATTAAGGTCAAAACAGTGAAAATAAGTGATAAATTAGCTACTTTTCACGATTATGTTGACAAAAGCGTTAATATGGTATATAATTATAATATATGGCAAAGATACTTAATGTGTATAATAAAATAAGCGCTCTCCGCGAAAGGTATTATCAGGCATCTTCAGGAAAAGATGCTCTGATTAGAATTATCGCAGAAACCGAAGTTGCCGAGCAGGTTTATAATTCAAACGCTATTGAAAATAGCACTTTGACTTTTGAAGAGACGGAAAAAATATTGTTGCAAATTGATTTAGACAGATATATCTCTGAACGGGAACTTTTTGAAGCTAAAAATCTGGCGCGGGTGGTTTCTTATATAGATAAAAAAGCCAAGGAACAGGAACTAACCTTAGAGCTGATTTTATTTTTGCATAAGATGCTGATTTCCAATATTCGCGATGATGTTGCCGGCAGGTTCAGGAAAGACAATGAATATGTTCGCGTTGGCAATCATATCGCCCCCAACCCTAAAGAAGTTATAGATCTTTTGACAAAAGCTTTGGCTGAATATAATGCCACCAGCCATAAAAATATTATTAGGCGAATTGCAAAATTGCATCTGACCTTTGAGTACATTCATCCATTTATTGACGGCAACGGTCGTATTGGCAGAGTGATTAATAATTATTTATTGATCAGAGAAGGATATGTCCCGATAAATATAAAATTCATTGATCGTAATAAATATTACGATGCTTTTAAGGAATTCGACGGTCATGGAACGACGACTATTATGGAAAAAATAGTGGGCAGAGCATTGACCAATAGTTATCATAAACGATTAGCTTATCTGGAGGGTAAAAAAATTATAACTTTGTCTGAGTACGCCAAAAGCAATAAAATTTCGCATTCTAATTTGATTAATAAAGCTGGTCGGCAGTCAATTGAGGCTTTCCTGGAAAAAGGCGATTGGAAGATTGGCGAAGACTTCAAGCATAAAACTAGGAATACAAAGTGAGATTACTTTTAAGTTATTTATGAAGATATATATTGCTACAACCAATGAGGGGAAAATTAATGAGATTAAATCTGCTTTCACTGATACAGAAATAGAATTAATATCTTTAAATATTGATTTCGATGAGATAGAAGATGAATTAAAAAAATCAGGCGCGACTAACATGATAGTTATTTCAAAAGCCAAGGCTAAATCTGCTATTGAGGTGATAAAAGAGAAACGACTAGAATTGTTGCCGGTCATTACTGATGATACTGGAATTTATTTTGAAAAATTAAACAATGAGCCAGGCATTGAGACTAAATCATTTATCAAAAAACATGGTGGCATTGATGGGGTGAAAAAAGTAATAGCCGAAGGAGATGTAGCCTATTTTCAAAGTGTACTATCTTATATTGATCAAGAAATGGCTGAGCCGGTCAGTTTTGTTGGGCGTCTTCATGGAAGACTATCACCAAAAGATGATTGGTCGGGATTAGAAAAATCAGCTCCTTTCGGTCACTTATTTATACCCGACGGCTATGATGATTTTTTATACAAAATATCAACAGAGCAAAGAAAAAAGTTTCATCATCGTTTTTTAGCAGCCCAGCAATTAAGACAATATATTTTGTCTAAAACTAAATTGACAGTTTAATCATCTTTTGCTAGTATCTATTGAAAGCTATTTAGCTTTTTTGTACAAAAAGATTAATTGGACATTCAACAGAAAAAAAGGAGACAAAATGTCTAAACTAAGATATGCGTTCAAATCAAGATATGGGTTAAAAAGTTTAAAATCCATGGAATTTGAAGAGGTCGGAGCTATGGCTAACGAACTAATCGGTGGTTTTGCCGAAATAAAGGAAGGTGGTGAAATCATAGTCGGACCAATAGACTCTATTGAAGTGACGAGCATCAGCTTTTCTATGTGTCTAAAATGGATTGCTGACAACATTGACAACAAGTGGACAAAAATCAGGGACGATGTAACCATTGGCAGTGTCAAAAATGTCGCCCACTTTTACCTAATGGAAGACAGATCAATAGACTTTAACTTTTCCCAATGCGGAGTTTCAGGCACTATTTATCCTTTGGCGCTTGGAAAAAATATAAACCCAGACTAGGTTGAAGGCCTATAAACATTGAAGAAAAAAATAGCCCGCGACATCTAACATTGATTGCGGGCTTTTATTATTAATAAAAAATCATATTTTTTTTAAAAAAATACAAAACACTTCAAGAAATTGAGGTGTTTTTTTATTAAATAAAATGATATTATTAAATTAGACCAATAAATTCAAAATATGAAAAAATTTACTTCCAAAAATGAAACGCCATCGCCTGAAAATTATTTGCAGGCTGATAATGAATCAGCTAAAGAATCATTAAAAGAAAAATCATACAAAAAAATAAAAAGGCTTATGCAAGCTGGCTTAATTATCGGAATCAGTGCACTTTCCACACACGGCGCATTAAGTAAGTTTTATGAATCTCCAACATCTATTGCAAAAACTGAAAATGATTCTGTTAATAGCAGAATTAAAAGAGAAATGGAGCGAATATTACAAATAAAAAAAGCGAGATATAACAAATTACGAGCCATTGATCAGGCAACCAATACCAATCTAGAAAACAAAGCCAACACACCAGCATCTGAGTCACTTTCCGATGATGAGTTTAGTGAAATGTTGCGTTTGCAAATTGAAATTTTCCAATGCGAAAACGACCTAATATTATCTGCAAATGGTTTATCAAAGTTTGCCCTAGAAAATATGGCTAATCTTGAAAAAAATGAAGGCGTCAACCAGCAGGAACTTGAAATGCTTATGGCCAACTATAACTACAACAACATCTTAAATCCACTAAGCAAACAACCGGAAAAAATAGAAGTTAAATGCGAGTCCTCCGGCTTTGAAAATATTGGTTTAAGTTCAGAAAGTATGAAAGAAATTTTTTCAGAAAAATTTTATCCTCATGGGACTGTCACCGGGAAACTAGCGGAGATTAAATATGTTGATGAGGCTGGTAAAATTAATGAAAATAAATTAGGTGAACTTTTTACAAAAGACAAAGCAGAAGTAGTAGCTGATGCCTCTAACTCTGTTATTAGATTTTTTAAAACAAAAACTAAAGATAGCACTTCCCAGTCGGAAGTTGCAACTATTATGGCCAGGAATTTTTCTCACGAACTAGCTCATCTGAATGATTTTTTTCATGACAGTTCCCTAAAACCAAAAGAAAGAGTAAGTTTTTTATATGACGTCACCAATTGTCTGCAAAAAAGTGAATTGCCCAAAAAAGATTATTATTTAAGCCATATTAGTAATGTCGAACAGAGACAACAAAACATTACTTTAGCGACTGAATATTTTGCACAGTTAGTCGCGATTTATATGGAATTTCCTGAGGACTTTGAAAACATAACTACACAACCAGAGCAGGCGCTTATTAAAAAATGGTTTTTAAAAAATGATTCCAGTTTTTCTAATAAAAAATCACTCCAACAAAGAGAACAATTTATTAAAAAAGAGTTTGGCGAAAAAAAAGAAAATCATCAAAGAGAAAAAAATGGCTCCAAACATAAAAAATAAAAAAGCCTACATTATTGGTAGTGGCATTGCCGGACTATCAACTGCTGTTTTTTTAATCACTGACGGCAAAATGCCTGG
>Ga0194044_10000079_pt1 | contig 36315 bp, 32 predicted proteins | sample JunL4417m_MetaG_FD_155460 | JGI IMG/M metagenome (GOLD analysis project Ga0194044, IMG submission 155460) | Anoxic zone freshwater microbial communities from boreal shield lake in IISD Experimental Lakes Area, Ontario, Canada - Jun2016-L442-17m | ecosystem: Environmental > Aquatic > Freshwater...
TTCTTCAGGTGATCGCAGACTGGATATTGAATACCTGTCAGGGCAACCTAACCGTAGCGGTTCTCATAATTTTGTGGGTGTCCGGATTCACGTCCGCGATTGTTGACAACATCCCGTACACTGCAACCATGCTTCCCATCGTCATGTTTCTAGGCAAAACCATACCCGGGGCCGAAACCGGGGTGCTGTGGTGGGCGCTATCATTGGGAGCGTGTTTCGGTGGCAATGGAACTATCATCGGGGCCTCGGCAAACGTCGTCACTACGGGGATAGCGGAAAAAGCAGGATACAAGATTACTTTTTACGAGTTCGCAAAGCAAGCGGCGCCGATAACCATCATCAGCTTAATTATCTCATCGGTTTTTCTTCTGATAAGATATTAGGATTCTTGACGGGAAAGGGTCTCTGGACCCATTTCCGTCCATTAATCGGCAGTTAGCAGACCGTAACTGAATTCTTGAGACGTCTCCCCTCTCACTGCTCGAGGTTGAGGGATGACCTTCCAGAGATTAAAAGCACCGACTGAGTTCAGAGGAGAATTTCAGATGAATGTCAAAGTACTATTGGTTGATGACGAGCAGCCCTTTGTTGAGGCCTTGGCAAAGCGACTTGACAGGAGAGGGCTCACCATGAAAACCGCCTTCAGTGGACAGGAAGCTCTCGATAAGCTGGCTCAGGATAGCCACATTGATGTGGTCATTTTGGACGTTAAAATGCCGGGTATGGATGGTATAGAGACCCTGAAAGCCATTAAGAGTTCCTACCCGCTCCTTGACGTGATCATGTTAACAGGCCATGCGACAGTAGAATCAGCTATTGAGGGAATGAAGGTGGGGGCGTTGGATTACTTGATGAAGCCTTGTGATATTGAAATCTTGATGAAAAAAGTGGAAGAAGCCAAGACGAAAAAGAATCGACAACAAGAAAAAATAGCCGAGGCCAGAGCCCTTCAAATTGTACTGAGTAGAGGCGTCTAGGGTTTTAGCTTCCTCATTGAGGTAATCGTCTAGCAGCTATTGGGGCAGCTATCAGGCGTTCGCTGACAAAAGAAAGAGGGTAGAAATATGCCGCACTCAATGCCGGTCTCAAAGTTGATGATACACCCGAACGAGTGGCCACAAATCAGAGGTGATGCAGATGTCAGCACCACCATTAAGATTTTAAGGATTGTTTCGGAAGACAAGAAATTGGAACACGGTCATTCCACGCCTTTGGTGTTTGACGAGAATTACAAATTGCTCGGTTTTGTTCATCTGGTGGATTTGCTGCGAAGCATTCGCCACTTGTGCGGCAATCCCAATGAACCGTACGAACTGGGTAAAGCTGTGCAAGCAGTTAAGGACATTGTTACACCCTTTGCTGGTTCGGTCAGGCCCGAAGACAGCATATTAAAAGCGTTGGATCTCATCATGAATCAAGGGGTTTCATTGGTTCCCGTGCTGGACGATGGAAAGCTCGTGGGTATGATAAAGCTTTCCGATATATTCGGTACAATAGCAGCCCTACTTTTTGATGAAAAATCTCCGGAAGAAAGACAAAGGCTTTTGCGTGCCTATCACTTTTAGTAATCAACGATCTTGTTGATTTTTCCATTTCCTGGTGACGCGGGAATTTTCTAGTAAGACGGAGAGAGGTACTTATGTTTGAGACAAAAATACTTTTGGTTGACGATGAAAAGGACTTCGTTTCTGCACTGGAAAAGCGATTATCGAAACGTGGAATGAAAGTTCGCGCAACATACAGTGGTGAACAGGGCCTAACCAGTCTCAAGGAGGACCCTGATACGGATGTGGTCCTCCTTGACGTGAAAATGCCTGGCATGAACGGAATTTCAACCCTGCGGGAAATCAAGAAGCTTTATCCACTTGTGGAAGTCATTATGTTGTCAGGGCACGGGACAGTCGAGTCGGCAATAGACGGAATGAAAGTGGGAGCTTTCGATTTTCTCATGAAACCTTGCGATTTGGAGGAACTTGTCTCCAAAGTCGATGAGGCAAAAAAGAAAAGAAGAGAGCACTTGGATAAAATTATTCAAGCTGCTGGAAAAGAATTGCGTAGTCGAATAGGACGATAACCGTAAAATCCGATTTTTCGGTTACGGGGTACGAATCGCGCACCTATCCTTACGGTTAGAGAAACTTTTCCTGGGTGGGCGTACAACCCTCCCAGGTTTTCCCTGCGCTAGAGGGAGCGTATTTAGAGGCTTGAAATAAATGGATTCGGCACTTAGGACCGAGAACTATTACACATCGCTGACGCGAAAAATCATATTGATCATTGTGACGGTGTCTATTATTCCACTCGTTCTGATTTCCGGGACGATTAGATACTTTTTCCAAGCATCTTACCAAGAAAAAGTTCTAGATCATGTGACGGTACTGATCAAGAAGCACAAACAAAATATCAACTCATTCTTGAACGAGAGACTGGCCGATATCAAGGTACTGAGCGAATCTTCTACCTTGGAAGAGTTATGCAAAGACAATTACCTGGAAGGACAATTGCGTATACTCCAAAGCGCTTTCGTCTCAACATTTGTGGATCTGGGAATGGTGAATGAGCAGGGACGCCAAGTTAGTTATGCAGGCCCTTTCAGGCTCAAAGAAGCCGATTACTCAGATGCCGGATGGTTCCAGGAATCTCTCAAGGGCCAATACTTTGTGAGCGATGTCTTTCCAGGACTCAGAGGACTGCCTCATTTCATTATCACGGTAACTAAGGAGCACAAAGGAGCAAAGTGGATACTTCGTGCGACCGTAGATTTTGAAGCTTTCAATTCATTGGTGGAAAACATGCGTGTCGGGTCCACCGGATTTGCCTTCATACTCAATTCAAAAGGGGAATTTCAAACCAAGCCGAGATCGGAAATAAATCCTTCTGCCGAACCTTACCGTGCCTTTTTGGTTGCCCTGCCCAAAATGGGAGATGAGATCAATGTTCTCGAAACCTCTTCGCCCGAGGGAGAATCCGTTCTGTATGTTGTAACGGCCCTGAAGCACGATCAATGGTTGTTGGCTTTTCAGCAAAAAGCAACCGATGCTTATGCTGCATTGTATCGTGCTCGAATAGTTACTATAGCAATATTCTTGATAGGTGTAATCGCAATTGTAGCTGTCGCCTTCTTATTGTCCAAACGTGTAGTAACACGCATTGTGACCGCGGATCAGCAGAAGGAGATGATGAATGAGCGAGTAATAGAAGCCGGAAAATTGGCATCAATAGGGGAATTGGCTGCTGGTATCGCTCATGAAATTAACAACCCTGTCGCGGTTATGGTTGAAGAGGCAGGATGGATGCAAGATTTGCTTGAGGAAGAAGATTTGAAGAAATCGCGTAATTTTGAAGAATTCACTCAATCCCTCAATCAGATCAGAACCCAAGGGGCCCGCTGTAAGCAAATTACACATAAGCTCTTGAGTTTTGCCAGGAAAACCGATCCAAGACCCTCGGAAGTCCAGCTTAATGACCTCGTAGATGAGGTAGTAAGTCTCTGTCAACAAAGGGCCAGGTATTCTACGGTAAAGATCTCAACCGAGTTGGATCCTGAATTGCCGACAGTTTCGATATCTCCATCCGAAATGCAGCAAGTCTTAATGAATTTGATAAATAACAGCATTGACGCAATTGGTGGGGGAGGAGGGAATGTCCAAGTAAAGACTCGGGTACAGGGAGAATTTATTGTTGTTGACGTGGCTGACGACGGCCCTGGCATACCTGAAGCCTATCTGCCCAGGATTTTTGATCCTTTTTTCACAACCAAGCCTCCAGGTAAGGGAACTGGTTTGGGCTTGTCCATTTGCTACGGAATCATCAGCAAATTGGGTGGTGAGATCAGTGTTAACAGTGCCTCCGGAGTCGGCACTACCTTTCATATTCAGATCCCTTGTTCCAAAAGGGCAAAAAGTGAAGATGTTCGCTAAAATTGTGGCTACCCATCATGCAACCATCAATCAAATAGAAGAGAGAGCAACAGCAGTCGTGAGGGTTAACTATGAGTTCTCATGAGGGCGACTCCGGAACAAATGAACGGATCAAGGTTCTTCTGGTCGATGACGAAGTCCCTTACTTGATGGCACTTTCTAAAAGGCTCAAGAAGCGAAATGTTGATTCTACGCTTGCTTTTAGCGGAACAGAAGGGATCCAGGCGCTCAGATATAATGATTTTGATGTCGCCATATTGGATCTGAAGATGGAAGACATGGATGGTATAGAAGTGCTGAAGATATTCAAGAAACTGTCGCCCAACATGGCAGTGATAATGTTGACGGGCCACGGCTCGGAGCAGGCTGCACGCGAGGGAGTTCAATCTGGGGCTTTTGATTACCTCTTAAAGCCTTGTGAACTTGAGGATCTTATTGAAAAAATTAGGTCTGCGGCTTCCCAAAGACCCAAATAGCTACCCCTTAGTGCCATCCCTTTATATGTCTAAATTTTCTGGAGAAGACGGTCTGGGGTACTGTATTCCCGGATCATGAGGCGAAATAAAAACAAGAATGTTTTTTTGGTAACCATATGATATAGTCACTGAAATAGACATAAGTTAACGCGATCAAATGCCCGGCAATGGTGAATGCCAAAGAGAACCGATTCAAATCGAGTTTAGCCATACAATTATTGTGGATTTCCAGGGAGTCAAGATCACCTGGGACGCAGGTTATCTGCTGCTTCACGAGTGAGACTTCGGATATGACGTGCTGAAGCATCCTGAATGTTTTGAAGAAACTTATCAGGCAGGAAAAGAGTTTTGCCTTTCTATTGGGAAGGAGGTCGGAGCTGTGGAAAATGTTCGTGTATCATCAGATGAAGCCATACGGATGCTTAAAGATGGTAATGCTCGCCACGTATCCGACGCTTCTGAGTATCCCAATTCAGGGAGCGCGCGCAGGGCCCTCACATCGTCTCAAGGCCAGCATCCCTTTGCGTGTATTCTGGCCTGCGCTGACTCAAGAGTTCCCGTGGAGCTGATACTGGACAGAGGTATAGGAGATGTTTTCGTCGTCAGGGTGGCCGGAAACGTTCTTGGACCGGGCGGGAGGGGTTCTGTTGAATATGCGGTGGATGTTCTTGGGACTCCCTTATTTGTAGTCTTGGGGCACACGAAATGCGGAGCGGTGAAGGCCGTATTTCAAGGGGGATTACTGGCAGGTAACCTGAGTGCCTTGTCCGAGAAAATTCTGCCGGCGGTGGAAGAAGTTAAGAAAAAATCAGGGAGTCGGGAAAACCTGTCTCACGAGGCTCAACTGATGGACGAGTCTGCAAGGGTGAATGTATGGAACACAATCGAAGATGCCCTGTTGTCCAGTGAAGCTATCAGAAAAAAAGTGACTTCCCAAGAGTGCAAGGTTATAGGGGCTCTTTACGATATCGACAATGGGCTTATCGATTGGATGGGGCCGCACCCAAGACAAAAGCAATTACTAGGGGTATAATCGGTTTCAAGATAACATTTTTTGGTAAAAGAATTGACGCAGTCTAACCTAAGAAGGATCTTCAAGGTTCAGGGACTGACACCGAAGAAGTGGTTGGGCCAGAACCTTCTCACGGATTCAAGGTATTTACGAGAAATCGTACAGGCAGCCGGGGTATCAACCGGAGAACCGGTCGTCGAAATCGGAAGTGGGTTGGGAGGACTCACCGAAGAACTCGTTCGCCAGGGAGCCACCGTATGGGCGCTCGAGATTGATTCAGGATTTTTCCGAGTACTGGAGGATAAATTTGCAGGTGTTAAACAGGTCGAACTCGTACATGCCGACGCGTTGAAATATGATTTCACCTCTCTTGCAGAAAAGTTAGGAAGACTCCGTGTGGTTGCCAATCTTCCGTACAGTATTTCCAGCCGCCTTATCTTCAGGTTTTACGAAAACAGGGACTTTTTTCGGTCCTTGCACATCTTGCTCCAAAAGGAAGTAGCCCAGCGTTTTATTGCGGCCCCTGCCACAAAAGAATACGGTGTTTTGACAGTACTTCTTGGCGTGAGTGCGGTGGTGGATCTTCTGTTCGACATTCCTGCTAAGGCTTTTTTCCCAGTGCCTGAGGTTATATCCACTTTTGTACACATATCCTTTCCTGACAAACCTCTGATCTCCATCTCTGACCCAGCATTGTTTACTGCACTGGTCAAGGCATCATTCAGTAAACGACGCAAAACCATGAGGAACGCGCTGCGCAACGCGTCGATACATGGGATCTCCTATAGCCTCCTGGAACTAGCGGCGGAAAAAGCTCGTATGGAACTGGGTCGCAGAGCTGAGACGTTTACCCCTGCTGACTTCGCACGTTTTGGAGAAGAAGTAAGTTTGTTGAGCCAATCTGTCTTTTAAAGGCGGTTATGAAAACCTGATTCGCTGCTTTCGATGGTGTAGGCAATAATTGACTGTCAATTTCTCCAGTTACTCCGTCTTGATTCCATAACCGATGAATGCTAAATTTTCCCGCACGCAGATGTCACTTTGAGGAGATGTCCATGGATTTAAGATTTGTCAGGACGACTTGCCCTTATTGCGGATGTGGTTGTGAATTCCTTCTTGAGACATTGAATGGAAAGCTGTTACGAACCCTCCCTTCCAAGACCAATCCAATGAATGAGGGCAAACTCTGCATTAAGGGATGGAGCGCTCATGAATTCGTGCAAAGTCCCAACAGGCTGAAGAGGCCCATGATGCGCAAGGATGGGGAACTCCAGGAAGTGTCCTGGGACGAGGCATTGGATTTCACTGCGTCTCGGCTTAAAGAAATCAAGGACCAACACGGTGGAGACAGCTTGGCCTTCCTGACGTCAGCCAAGTGCACCAATGAAGAAAATTATTTGTTTCAGAAATTCTGCCGAGTGGGGTTTGGGACAAACAACATAGACCACTGCGCACGTCTCTGACACTCCTCTACGGTGGCAGGTCTTGCCGCCGCATTCGGGAGTGGGGCAATGACGAATTCGATTCCGGAAATCGAGGATTCGGAGTGCATTTTCATTATTGGATCAAACACCACAGTTGCTCATCCTCTGGTTGCTTACAGGGTTTATCGAGCCAAAGCCAAGGGAGCCAAAATCATTGTCGCGGATCCTCGGCGTATTCACATGGCATCTATTGCGGACATTTACGCCCGACAGAACCTGGGATCGGATGTTGCACTCCTCAACGGCATCATGAACGTTATTATTGCGGAAAACCTCCATGATAAGGCTTACATCGAGGAACGAACAGAGGGATTCGACAAACTCGAGGAACTGATAAAAAGCTACACTCCGGAAAAAGCTTCAGAGATATGCGGGGTGGCCGTCGAGGACATCATTCAGATAGCCCGGACGTATGCTGGTGCGGAACGCGCCTCGATTCTCTATACAATGGGCATAACTCAGCACTCTCATGGGGTGGACAATGTAAAATCGTTGGCCAACCTGGCCATGCTGACTGGAAACGTCGGCAAGCGATCCGCAGGAGTCAATCCCCTCAGGGGCCAAAATAACGTCCAGGGAGCTTGTGACATGGGCGGGCTTCCGAATGTTTATCCGGCCTATCAGGCGGTGACCGACGAAAACAACAGGAAAAAATTTCAGGATGCCTGGCAGGCTGAACTCTCTGGTAAGGTCGGATATACGATAATGGAGATGATGCACGGTCTCGAGGACGGATCCGTAAAGGGGATGGTGATCCTGGGAGAGAACCCGGTGGGTAGCGACCCGGATGCGAATCACGTCAAACACGCACTCGAGTCAGCAGAGTTCCTGGCCGTGATTGACATTTTCCTCACCGACACGGCAAAGCTGGCGCACGTTGTATTACCCGGGGTTTCATATGCTGAAAAGGACGGCACCTTTACCAACACTGAGCGAAATGTCCTCCGAGTACGTAAGGCGGTTGAACCGGTCGGAGAAGCGAGGCCTGACTGGCAGATCATTTGCGATCTTTCAACTCGTTTCGGCCTCCCCATGAGTTACGATTCTCCCAGCCTGATTTTTGATGAGATCGCCCAAGTTACTCCCAGCTATGCAGGCCTAAGCTATGAACGCCTGGAAAAAGTCGGCATACCCTGGCCCTGCCCGGCAAAGGACCATCCAGGCACTCCGGTGTTGCACAAGGACCGGTTCACAAGGGGCAAGGGATTGTTCCACGCAATCGAATACAGGCCACCGGAAGAACTCATCGACGACGAGTTCCCCATTCAACTGACCACCGGCAGGTATTTTCCTCATTATCATACGGGGACCATGACTCGAAACTCGCCATCGCTCGACGCCGAAATGCCGGATGGACATGTGGAAATCAACCCGTTTGACGCTGAGGAGTTGGGGCTAGCAGACTTCGATCAGGCGCGCATTGTGTCTCGCAGGGGTGAAGTAGTGAGCAAGGTACTCCTTACTGATGTGGTGGACCGGGGGACCATTTTCATGAGCTTCCACTTCATGGAGGCCAACGCCAACGTCCTCACCAATCCGGCACTCGATCCTATCTGCAAGATTCCCGAGTACAAGGTTTGCGCCGTGAGGGTGGAAAAAATTCAGCAAGCTGAAACCAGCGTCGCTGCCGGCATTTAATTTGATGCTTGCATTGCAGGATGTGGGCTCATACCGACTCTCAAGAAAAAGGTAACCTTTCGGGGTAGGCGGTTTCCCTCGGTTGCGAAGTCAAGTCGTGGTGTTCGTATCGGTATAGGCCCACTCAGTCAAATTTGAGAAGATCGATCCCCGAATCCTAAAAACCTCATCCCAGAAGACGATACGGATACGCCCGTCCCGTCCACTCACTGTCGGGGTATTCGGAAGCTAGCTTTTCGTAAGATGCTTTAAGTGGTTTGGGATCATGGGTGCTCTTGAACTGGGATACACCTCGAAGAAAGATTCCCTCGGGAGTCGGACCACTTTTCGGATGATTTTGGATAAGCTTTTCAAAAATAGCAACCGCTTCTTCAAATTTTCCTGTTTCGAAAAGTGATTTTCCAATGCCAAGCAGAACTGATGGGACAAGTTCTTCCGGCTTCAGAAACCCCACGGTACGGTGATGTTCTTTCCCCTCGGGATCGAGTGTTACAAGAGTGGGAGTCCACTTTACGTTGAATTCTGCGGCAAGTTTGTCATCGGATGGAATTCGCAGCGGGATTACGTTGAGTTCAATAAATTCAGCCACCTTATCATCAGGATACGTAACTGCATCCATCTGTTGGCAACCGATTCAACCGGGGTTGAAAAAGTCCAACAAAATTGGTTTACCCTTGGAAGCCGCTTTGGAAACGGCCTCGTCCATTTTCGTTTCCCAACTGATCTTTCTTGCCATAATGAACCTCCCGGAATTCGTCGTGGATGACGAAACCCCTCAAGAATGAATTTTTAATAGAATAGTCACGATTGCGCCTTGGTCAAGCGGATGCCGGCATTCCTGAACGTCATCATCTTGATTTACGGACACTAATGACGGAAGACCGGATTATGGCAGCAAGAGTTGGACAATTGTTCTCGGACCTATCCGTAAAAGAATGAATGCATGGCCTCCTGGATTACCAAGGTAAGAATGGAAGCTAGCGCAGCGTGCGGAAGCAATCCTACCAGGACGTTAAACATTCTATCGTGACTTTCACTTCCGATCCGGTAAATTATCATGAGAGTCCATGCTAAGCCGGTCCAAAGAAGAATCTGCTGCAACAGTTGCGTGACCCAGGGCGGAACCGTGATTATGAGTTCACTGAATACAGCAAAGTCCAAATTATGGCTCAACAGAGTGGGGAGTTCCACACCGAGGTTTATAAGGTAGTAAACATGAAAAGCTGTGAATGCCGTAAGTGCAACTGGAAGCAGCGATAGTCCAAATCTGGCATAGTTATCCGACAACGTGTCGCCGTAAACGTGGCACGAAATAAATGCTGCGAGCATCATCAAAAGGTTCACTGCCAAAAGTATTGCCAGGAAGACCAATGTAAAACGGGCAATTTGCGGGATGGGTAGGAAACCTGTCAGGAAATCGTAGGTCTGGGTCTTGCTGACCATCTCGCTTAGAAGCCCTCCTATCATTCCTAATACGAGAAAAGCCGTTCCTACCTTGGGTTGGCGAATTTCCCAGATTTCCCGGCCAGGAAACCTCAGATTAAGATTGATGGCGCCGTGAGGGCAGTTTTTTACGCATATCCCACACAGCTTGCAGACGCGATTGCTGTGGAGCCTAGGGCCTGCCTGCCCGAAGGGACAGCCTTCGCTGTTAGAACCGCCAAGGTAACAGTCGTTGGTTCCGCATTGCGAGATACAGACGTTTCGGTCGGCACGAAGTTCCACAATGGAAGTTTTCGCCAAGAGTCCGACCATCCCGCCTAGTCCGCACACGTAGAGGCACCAGGATTGACGTTCATAAATAACAGCCACTACGATGGCGGAAATCAGCATCACCAACAATAGTAAACCCAGATTAAATGGTGAATTCCTTATTCCTGTCGCTGTTTCCAGCCATATAATAAATAGTACGGCTCCGGCTATGAGAAAATCACTGTGATTTTTCAGAAAAGGCGGAAATGGGCGTTCAAGAGCGACAATTTTTTTGGCCAACTTGCCCAAGGTGCCGATAGGACACACAGAGCACCAAAACCTCGCATAGAAGAACGCCCCTATTATGAGGATTGGCCATCCAACCGCCCAACTGAAGAGGGCTGCGGGATTTTTCATTGGGTCGGTAGGACCGAGGAACAGAAATGCGAGAACAATAAAAAAAAACGGCGTCGCGGCACTTTGAAGAACAGCAGGAAAATGAGGGCTGGTAAGAACCTGTTTCACTAGACGGAACTTGAGCAGATTGATCTTACCTTTTTCCTCTATCCTCTTGAGGTCGAAATAAATGTCCTCGGGCCTCAAGACACCGTCCTGGGAAACGATTATGGCCCGCTTAAGTGTACTGGCCAGCTCTAGATCGTTGCCCGGCCATGCATAATTGACGAGAGCTTTGAGGGTATCCTTGGGAAGCCTTTCTACCTTGCGGCCCAATTCGCGGCTATAGAGTTCGGCATAACGTTTGACCAGATCTGGTATCTCCCGTCGCCTGGTCCTCAGGGGCGGGATAATGATGGATCGCTCAAGGAGCAAAGCATAAATTAAAGGATGCCTTTCAAGCGATGCCTGAGACGGGTCCAAGCGCGTCGTGGCTATCAGGCGAATCCTTGCTTTATGTAGTCGCACACCTCCGCACCTGCGGAAAGTTTGTGTTGCCAAGGCTTCCAATAGTTTCAGTTGCATCACGCGCGTCAAGCGGTCCACTCCACGCACCATCAAAGTGCCTTCTTGCGCCAATTGAAAATAGCCGGCCGTCTCCTTTATTCCACCGTCACGGCCTGGTTCCTCTGAGCCGAAAAAAAGGCGCAATTGTTGATCTGTAGCATCGAGGTCGCCAGGATGGTCTTCTGAGGGTGAAACTTCAAATTGGGACTCGTTGCCCGTTCTCAATAGATCAAATTGGAGAAACACTTCTTTACATTGGTGGCCGGCTCTGAATATGGCATGGGAAATGCCTTCTTTACCTACACCCATCTCTCCCATTATGAGTACCGGACCATCAGATTGTGCCAGTTCCTCAACACGCGAGGCAAACCGGCGCCGCACGTAATCGCCTACAAGATGGCCTGGAAAAACGTGGTCTTCCCGGCTGATCATAGACTGGAGGGCTCTACGCTTTACCCTGCTCTCGAAGACAGTTCTGTGGAGGTGTATTATTTTACGGACCAGGTTTCTTACGAGAGGCAAGGTAAAATCAGGATTCTGCCTCAGGAGCTTCTCGAAATCCTCGGGGGCGATTTCCACTACCTGGCAATCATTGTCGGCAATAAGTTGAGAGTCGGAAGGCCAGGGACTACCGGTGAAAAAATTGACCTCGCCGAAGATATCTCCAGGTCCCAATGTGTCTACTGAGATCTTTTCGTTTTCGTCATCGAGAAGGACCAGGCTTGCTTCACCGGAAACAATGAAGCGGATCTGTTCGCCCCAATTGCTTGCGCCCATTATCTGCTCTCCTGAACGGTATAGCCTCAAGATTTCCTTCTCGAGGACCAACCGTCTTAAAGGAGCTGGAAGACGCGTAATAGGGTCTGGAACAGGCTCGTTGTGTTGAGAAGAATGAGACATGGATCAGTTCGGGTAAAGATAATGAGGGAAGCCATTCGGCTGAGTAATTTTTTTCATGTCGCCGGGTTTCCCACGGTTTGGGGAAAGATCAATCCAACACATTAACATGACCGACAAAGTACAAGTCACTTACATGTACCTCCTGTCCAGAGATCTGTATTGGACGGCTTCAGCAACGTGTGCCGTCTGGATTTCTTCTGCGGAGTCCAAATCTGCTATGGTTCTGGCAATTTTGAGGACTCGGTGGTAGGCCCTTGCTGAGAGGCCTAATTTTGTAAATGCTTTTTCAAGGAAATTCATTGATTCCGTTCCCATGGGGCAGTGTTTCTTAATGAGGGCCGAACCCATCTGAGCATTGGAAAAAAGGCCGGTCTTACCCAGGCGTGTCAGTTGAATCTCCCGTGCCCGATTGACCCTAGCTCTAATGTCTTGCGAAGATTCACCATTGGGCATTGCCGTTAAATCCCGCCACTGGACGGATGGCACTTCCAGATGAATGTCTATCCTGTCCAGAAGTGGACCTGAGATCTTGCTCCAATAGCGATCCACTGACTGTTTGGAGCAGGTACACTCATGTTTAGGGTCTCCCCTATATCCGCAGGGACAAGGGTTCATAGCTGCTATCAGCATGAAGCGAGCTGGAAAAGTTATGGCTACCTGGGCTCTGGATATGGTAACCTCACCGTCTTCGAGGGGCTGGCGAAGAACTTCGAGCACATTCTTGCGGAACTCCGGGAGTTCATCGAGAAAAAGAACTCCATTGTGAGCCAGGGAAACCTCCCCGGGCCTAGGGATAGCCCCGCCTCCTATGAGCCCTGCGTCGGAGACCGTATGGTGAGGGGACCGAAACGGCCTCACAGTCATCACTGATTTATTTCGCCCAAGCAACCCTGCCGCTGAGTATATGCGTGTCGTCTCGAGGCTCTCTTCAAACACCGGTTCGGGCAAGATGGTGGGGATCCTCTGCGATATCATTGTCTTCCCAGATCCTGGAGGACCAATCATCAACACATTGTGCCCGCCTGCTGCGGCGACTTCGACAGCTCTCTTTGCGTACTCCTGCCCTTTGATTTCTCCGAAATCGATAAAGTACTTTCCCTGACGACCAGAAGTATGGCCGTTCCTTGGTTTTGTAGGCTCTAGTGAGATGCGATTCATGAGAAAGCCGGCTGCCGTAAGGAGGGTGGAGACCCCAAGGACACTTATCCCATCAACCACAGCGGCCTCCGCCGCGTTAAGTTCGGGAACTATCACCCCTTTGAACCCGCGGTCCCTTGCAGCAAGTCCGAGAGATAAGACCCCCCGTACGGACTTAATCCGCCCGTCCAGTGAAAGCTCTCCAACAATAATGTAATCCTTGAGCCTATCCTGAGGCAGAAGGTCCAACGCGGACAGTAAGCCCAGAGCGATCGGAAGATCGAATCCTGAGCCTTCTTTCTTAAGACCGGCCGGGGCGAGATTTATCGTGATTCGTCGCGGGGGAAGGGGGTATCCGCTGTTAACTATGGCTGATTTTACCCTTGCGATACTCTCTTTAACCGCATTGTCCGGTAGCCCCACCACCGCAACGTAAGGGAGTCCAGGATAGACATCCACCTCGACCTCTACCGAGTATGCGTCAATTCCTATGAGAGCACCAGAATAGACTCGAGCCAGCAACGCTAAGTCTCCCTGAAAAATCGTGGAGATTTCTGAGACCACTTCGCCTTCAAACAACCAACATTGTCGGATAAGCTTTTCTGATTGCTCCCCAAGCGAAATCAATTCTTTCTATCCGTATAGAACGGGGCCGCTGGGAACCTTTCACATAACAGATTGTTAGCTTACTTCCATTATGACGAAATGGTATGAATCCCTAGAGAACTGATAGTAGTGCATTAGTCCAAGAATTTCAAGCTGTACCATAGCAAGATGCCCATAGAATTGCTCCGTAGATCTTAGTTGTCTACCGTGATAAGGGTTTCTACCCGCTGTTTGTGAGAGTGATTCCAGGCAGCTATCGAAATATTTAGTCAAAGTTTTGTTTTTTCTATAACCCTGAGAGACGCATTTTCCAACACTTTGACGCCCACAATCAACATTCTGAAGCGTTCGTCCGTGGTCTGCCCGTGGTAGTAGCGATAATAGATCTGCTGCGCAATCACCGCTAAGCGGAACAAGCCGAAGCAATAGTAAAAATCAAAATTTTCTATGGCCATTCCAGATTTATCGGAATAACGCTTCACCATATCTTCTCTGGTCAGCGCTCCATCAATCTTGGTGGGCATCAGACGGATCACTTCCATCTCGGGTGGGTCGCTTTTCTGAATCCAGTAGGCAAGGGAGTTGCCGAGATCCATGAGAGGATCCCCTATGGTGGCCATTTCCCAATCAAGTATCCCGATGATATTCATGGGATCTCTTTGATCTAATACTATGTTGTCAAATTTGTAGTCATTGTGGATGATTCCCGGCCTATCCGAGTCGGGAGGCTTCTTTTCGTAAAGCCAAGCCATCACTTCTTCAAAGCTCGGGGCATCAGGGGTACGAGCAGCTCTGTACCTTTCTGTCCACCCTGATAGCTGACGTTCAACGTAGCCTTCCGGTTTGCCGAAATTTTCCAAGCCAATTTTCCTGTAATCTATCGAGTGAAGTTCGAGATGCAGATCCAGAAGCTTTTCACAAAGCCTCCCAGCCTGTTCTCTCGTGAGAGAGAGGCCTGGCGGAAACTCTTTACGAAGAATGATGCCTTTAATCCTCTCCATAACGTAGAATGGGGAGCCTATGATGGAGGAGTCTTCCGTGTAGACCAGCGGCTGTGGACAATAAGGAAAGACCGGCTTTAGAGCCTTCAAGATTCTATACTCACGCGACATGTCGTGGGCCGTTTTCGCCTTTTTTCCAAAGGGAGGTCGCCTGAGCACCAATTCAATGGAACCGATGGTCAACAAATATGTAAGGTTAGAAAATCCCTTGGGAAATTGTTGGATGGTCAGCTCTCCGGTCAAGCCGGGAATGGATTCTGCGAGGAACACCTTCACCTTGTTGCTGTCCAGAACCTCCCCAGTTCTAATTGTCACTGCATTATCTGAATATTCCATTCCTAATATCCTGACCTCGCCTATACTCTTTTGAAGAACTGCACACTAATGTCGTTTCAGCTTGCTGTCTCTGACACTGCCATCCCTATCTCACGACCCTGTTTTCATAGTCACGTAGCACCCTCTTTGCTACTGAGACCTTATGAACTTCATCGACTCCGTCATAGATCCGCGCAGCCCTTTCGAACCTATACAAGAAAGCCAAAATGGTATCATCGCTCATGCCCAGGCCCCCGTGTACCTGCAGGGCGCAGTCCACGACTTTTTGCAGCACCTTCGCCACAAAAAATTTTATCAGTGATATGTCTTCCCGGGCCTCCTTCACCCCCAGATTTTGCATCTTCCATGCTGCATGCAGAACCATGAGTCTTGCCGCCTGAATTTCAGCGGCACACTCCGCGATCCATACCTGTACAATCTGTTTGCCGGCGAGAACCTTGCCAGGAGAAATGACTCGGTTAATCGCTCTGGAACACATCAGGTCAAAGGCTCGGTTGCATTCCCCGATCCATCTCATGCAGTGATGGATGCGTCCTGGACCAAGCCTTTCCTGAGCTATGACAAAACCGTGGCCTTCAGGGCCCAGAAGATTTTTTTGCGGCACTCGGCAGGACTGGTAGAGTATTTCCCCGTGACTGTGCCAGCCGCTTCCCTCGTGGCCCATTATGGAAATGTTTCGCACCAGGTTGAACCCCTTGGTATCAGTAGGGACTATCACCATACTGGCTCCCAAATATGGCGAAGCGTCAGGGTTGGTTACAGCCATTACGATTGCGAATCTTGCTCCGTCAGCCGCTGTTGAGTACCATTTCTGGCCGTTTATAAGGTAATCATGCCCCTCTTTCACAGCCGTGGTTTCCAGCATGACTGGGTTGGACCCCGGCATCTCTACCTCGGTCATGGAAAAACAGCTTCTTATCTTGCCCTCCACCAAGGGTCTCAAGTACGTCTCTTTCTGTTCATCTGTTCCGTAAATATCGAGGATCTCGACATTACCCGCGTCTGGAGCTTGACATCCGAAGATGTAGTGACCCAGGGGTGACCGCCCAAGGGCCTCTGAAACGAGAGCGAACTCCATGAGGTCCAGTTCCATGCCCCCATATTTTCTGGGGTGTGGTGGGGCCCACAGTTCCATTTGCTTGACCATACGACGTTTTTCTTCCAGCTCAGGGACCAGATCAGCAAAGGGTTTTCTCAAGAATGCCGGCTCGAGGGGAATTATTTCTCTATCCATAAACTCATTGATCATTTCGATGATAGTTTGCATCTTTTCCGAAACTGAAAAATCCATGGGGGACTCCTCCCGATGTGCCTCACAGTCGTGAGTTGATTTCCAGAGCCTTGGCATCATCCCACAATGCATCCATTTCCTTGAGACCAGCCTGCTCCAAGGTTTTGCCTAACGATTGCAAACTGGTCTCAATATGACGGAAACGACGTTCGAATTTGTCAGATGTCTCGTTCAACGCAGCTTCGCTGCTTATATTCATGTGCCTTGCCGCATTGACAATTACAAAGAGAACATCTCCTAGTTCCTCTCGGATTCCCCTCGTGGAACCCGATGCAATCGCTTGTTTTAGCTCGTTTAATTCCTCTTCGATTTTGCCGAATACCTCCTGAGGGCCTGTCCAGTCGAATCCTACCCTGGCGGCTCTTGCGCTAAGCTTCTGGGCCCGATTCAGAGCCGGTAGTGATCTGGGAATACCGTCGAGAAGTGACTCCCGCTGTCGGATATTCTCTTCTGTAGCTTTAATTTTTCTCCAGTTATCAACCACATCTTGGGCATCTATTACCTTAGCATCACTGAAGACGTGGGGGTGCCTCCTGAGCATCTTCTCGATCACACCACCAACAATTTCTTTCACCGAAGTTAGGCCTTCCTGTTCGAACATGTATCCAACAAACACAACCAGGAAAATCAGGTCACCCATTTCGTCAATAATTTCAGATGCTGCGCCTCGATTTATAGCCTGAACCAGTTCGTGGTATTCTTCAAGGATGTAAGGATGGAAAATCTTTGGGGTTTGCTTTCTATCCCAGGGACAGCCATTTTCCGAGCGTAAAGTTCGTATCAGTTCAATCAGCTTGCCAAATACGTCAGCAGTCTGTGCAGAGTCTTCGGAAATCTCCATACATTAATTCCTTTCATTTCTTCCTGATCACCGTTGGGGTTTGATTTTTGGCGGAGAGCAGAATACGGTGTTTGTCATGGAAGCGCAAGGAAGGACCACATTTTGATTGGCATCAGGTTGAAGTTGATTATTGCTGCTAAACGGTGTTATCATTTCAATGGCCAAATGTGTACTGTCGCCTGTTTGAGCAGACAGTCGAATGGCGGGGCTTCCAGTTGGGAGAGAATAGTCGCACTTGAAGGGCCAATGGCTTCCGGTGAAAAAAAAGAATGGTTTTAGGATAGTGCGATTGAGGAGCTATCGGAGGCTTTTTGACGATAAATTCCGTTGAACAGAGCGACAAGTCGCCCCGGCGCGTAAGTTTCGATAATGTGGGAGCCTTTCAGGCCCTTGTTGGAGAATTAAGCCGCAATATCAAGCATATTGAAAAAAGCCTCGGAGTCAGTATCTCCATAAAAGGCAATACTGTCGGCATATTTGGCGACCCGCCCGGCGATGATGTTGCAGAACGGCTTATTAAACAGCTTTATCCTCTCGCGAGAGATGGTTACCCCATCCACCCGGCCGACATAGATCAGGGAATAAGGATGCTCTTGCAGAACCCTGAGGCCAAACTGAAAGATTTATTACTTGACACGGTCTTCACTTCCGTTGGGAAAAGGCCGATTACTCCAAAAACAATACTCCAGAAACGATACATACAGCTTATTCAGACTCACGACATCGTATTCGGGATCGGCCCGGCTGGTACCGGCAAGACGTATTTGGCTATGGCTATGGCCATGGCATCGTTTGCCAAGAAGCAACTGAGAAGAATCGTTTTGGCGCGCCCTGCCGTCGAGGCAGGAGAAAGGCTGGGATTTCTGCCAGGAGATTTGTATGAGAAGGTTAATCCTTACTTGAGGCCCCTTTACGACGCGCTTCATGACATGGTCGATTTCGAAAAAGCATCGCGCATGATCGAGCGGGGAGACATCGAGGTAGCACCACTGGCGTTCATGCGGGGCAGAACCCTTAACGATTCGTTCGTCATACTGGATGAGGCACAGAACACAACGTCTGAGCAAATGAAGATGTTTCTGACCCGCTTGGGGTATTCTTCCAAGGCAGTAATAACTGGTGATATAACTCAGATCGATCTACCTGAAGGAACTCGGTCCGGACTTGTGGAAGCCCGAGAGATCTTGAGCACTATAGAAGGTATTGCCTTCTTGATGTTCACTGATCAGGACGTCGTCCGCCATCCCCTTGTCCAAGACATCATAAAGGCGTACGAAAAAAGGGCCGTTGAGGTCAGATCGCGGAGATGAGACGCTGTGCCGGATTCCCCAGATAAGAATAAGCCGACCTACAAGGCCGAAACGCGTGGAAGACTCAAGGATTGGGGTTTTTCAGTCCGTAGGTTTGTATCCAGGAATCAGCCGGTCTGGATGTCCAGCCTACGCGAACCGAAATGGCAACGTTGGGCCCTCATAATAGGTACGTCATTAATTGCAGCTTTTATGATGGCCCCCCAGTCTTTCCGATACTACTCTCTCAGAGTCGGTGAACCTGCAGTCGAAACCATAATCTCACCCCTCTCCTTTAAAGTAATTGATCAGGCAGCGACCAATAAAAACCGGGATGAAGTATTAAAGTCCGTCCTGCCGGTTTACGATTACGATGATGAGGTGGTCCACGAAGTTCAGCAAAGGATCATAATAGCATTCAGCTTCATGAGAGATTACTTGGCGGCTGAAGTCGACTTTACTTCCGGCTCTCCAGACAAAGTGCCGCCATCATCCCAGTCGGCACATGAAAAATCGGCCAGCCGTCCCCCCTTCCGGCCTATGGATGACACCACGCTGCGGACACGTTTTGAAAACTTGATTGGTGCAACTGTGCCTCCCTCCAGCTTTGGAGTACTCAAAACCAACGGTTTCAATGCTCGAATAGAGAGAGACCTGAGGTCCCTGGTGGTGCCGGTGCTTTTGAAAGGGGTTGTGTTAAGCCGTGAGCTTGTCTTACGGGACGGCAGGCAAGGAATCCTGTTGCTAACAAAATCCACGAAGAAGCTGGAAAATGTGAAAGATCTTTCGGCGATTCTGGACTTGCATGAGGCCTTTGATTCCATCGAATCCGAAGAAAAGGATCCCCTGCGAGATGCATCTCTATCTCTTACCATCCGCCAGATCTCTAAAGATCTGATTTACGTGAACATCACCTATAACCGTGAAAAAAGCGATGCACTAAAGAGCGAGGCTCTGGTGTCGGTCAAGCCGGTTTTTTTTCAAATCGCCAAGGGTGAGTCAATCATAAAAGAGGGAGAACCCACCAATGAAGGCCACTTGAGAAAACTTTCCGGCCTAAACAGCGCCAATCCGGCGTACAGCCGCTATATGATCCTGGTGGGTCTTGCGCTTATACTGGTTTTGTTGCTTAGGCTATGTTTTTACTTTTCAGAAAAATACTTGAACCGATCGAAGCATGCCACCGAAGATCTTCTCCTGTTCTGCCTGATCCTGGTGGGCACAATCATTCTAGTCCGGTTTATCTGTTCATTGGCGCCGCTGCTAGGCAAGGCCGACCAGGAAATAACCTCGCGTTCCCTCCTATTTGTAGCTCCCGTATCTACCGGATCCATGCTGGCGGCACTCATGGTAGATGCGCGTATAGCGTTCATATTTGCCGCTCTGACATCGGTTGCCGCAGCTTTGGCAGTGGAAGGAGACATTTATCTTTTCGTATTCTATTTCATCTCCGGGATTGTTGGACTCCACGGAATGACTGGAATAACGGACCGCACGTCGGTGCTCAGGGCTGGACTTGTGGTCGGACTGGTAAACATGCTTTCTATCCTGGCCATAAAGATGGCCCTGGGTCAACTCACACGGATTCAGGACTTTCACGAGGTAGGTCTAGGATTTCTGGGAGGGGTTCTGTCAGGGTTGCTCGTTTCCGGACTGGCGCCTCTTCTCGAACCTCTAGGCTATACCACCAACATAAGACTTCTTGAAATTGCCAACCTTAATCACCCTCTTCTGAAAGAGATGGCGCTAGAGGCCCCAGGAAGTTACCATCATTCGATAATGGTGGGAAACCTGGCGGAAGCAGCCGCTGAACTAATAGGGGCCAATCCTTTGCTTGCTCGTGTCGGAGGAATCTATCACGACATAGGAAAGGTGGGAAAGAAAACGAAGCCTTCGTATTTTATTGAAAATCAAGACCCGGGAGCAAATCCGCACGACAAGCTCGAACCAAGCTTGAGTGCCCTTATATTGGTGTCCCACGTCAAGAACGGTGTGGAGAAGGCCAGAGAATATCGACTAGCTACACCAATCGTCGATATCATTCAGCAGCACCACGGCTCTGGTCTAATAAAATTTTTTTACAACAAGGCCCTGGAGAAAGCAGCTAAAACCCTCCAGCCTGTCTCCGAAGACAAATACCATTATCCGGGTCCCCGCCCTCAGAGTAAAGAGGCCGCTCTTGTAATGCTTGCCGACGTGACGGAAGCCGCGTCCAGAACCCTGACCGACCCTACTCCGGCAAGGATTCAAAAGCGCGTCCAGGCCCTTATCAATGGATTGTTCAGTGAAGGCCAACTCGACCAATCGACGCTCACTCTAAAGGATATCAATGCCGTCACGAACTCATTCGTACGAGCTTTACAGGCAATTTTGCACACACGTATCGACTACCCGGTTGAGACCGATCCCCAGGGAAAAATCCATGGAGATTCTTATAGACAACAGACAGAACCGGATCGAAATAGACTTGGACGAACTCCAGAGGAAAACGGAAAAAATATTAGAAGAGTTGGGTTGTAGTACTGCCGCCGTAATCTCCATCGTCCTCGTGAATTCTCCGGAAATAGCCTCTCTTAACCTCAAATATAGGGGAAAGGAAGGCCCGACCAATGTTCTTTCGTTTTCCCAGTTAGAAGGAGAAACCGCAGGACTTCAAACCAAAGTTCTCGGTGATGTGGTTATCTGCACCGACGTAGCTGTCGAAGACGCTCTGGCACTAGGCTATTCCAATGCAGAAATGATAGTTTACCTCCTCATTCACGGTATTTTGCACCTTGTGGGATACGACCACGGGTTTATCCGCGACGAATCGGCAATGTCCGCGAGGTTGGAAGAAATTTTCCAGATGTTTTTTACGGTCCCCATCAAGAAATAGAAACAATATCCATCCAAGAAACCTATCAATCAAAATTAGAAAGACAACGGAAATACGTTTCAAAAAATACCCGCGATTCCCGTTTGAGCTAGGGTCTTGGCAACACCCGACAGCATTCGGATATGGTCCATTTCTGCCCTAATTAGCTTGTCTATTTCTCCTTTCCCCTGCGGGTCTGGAAGCAACTCTTTCATTCCAAGAAAAAAGACCACGGAATCCTTCTCAAACTGAAGCGCCATGTCAATAACCTGGAGAGGCGATTTCACATTCTCCAGCCGGCTCTTTGCAGCCTCGACTGTAAATATATGGGTGTCGGCACTTGCCTGCAAATAGCTCTCTGCAAGTCCTTCAGGATCCCACACTGTGTCGGCCGGAAATGACCCGGGAAGCCGGCTCCTAAGACTCTTAAAAGCCATAATATGGCCTTCTTCCATGAGAGCCAAATCCTCGAACAGTTTCTTTATCTTGGGATCTTTCGTCCGCTCGGCTGCGCCGGCGTAAAAAGAGTTGCCATTTTCTTCAATGCGGACGGCCATCGTGAACACATCCTCTGCGTTGCCAAAAACAAACATCAAACGCCTCCTCTAATATGCTCTACATAAATACCTGTTTGGTACTATGCTAACAGTTAATTCTCTTCACTTTTGACAGCAAGGTACTCCCGTTTGTCCACCAGGTGTGCTTGAGTTACACTGACGAGCCGTACATTCATAACATAACATCACTCGGCTTTCCTGTACACGTTGAGACCGATCTTTTCCTCTCGCCCGAAAACCAACTGATTCCCTTCTGTCGAGGCTACTATTGTCGTTTTTCCAGACTTCGACGCACCAAACTCCTTTGAAAGATCTACCGTAATTTGGAGCACGTCTTTGTCTAGATCCATTTCCACATTCTTGAATGTCTTGCGTCTCCCTTTCAGAGGCTTCTTTGAGTCTTGTCTGTAAATGTTTAACCCTATTTTTTCATCGCGCCCCGCAAGGGACTTGTTTCCTTCCGTTGATGCTACGATCCTAGTCTTTCCCGATTTAGAGGGCCCGAATTCCTTTGAAAGGTCTATCAAAATACTCAAAATATTTCCATCGATATGCATTTCCACATTCTTCATCCCACCTTGCCTCAATTTGCCCACAATTTTATTGGGGGATCGGATCTCCGTAGCAGCACCTGTTTTCAGTGGTTCAATCATTACTCCCGGCATCTCGGAGTCATCTCGATTTCCTGTGGGCAGTTCGATTACTGCACAGGTTTCGCTCAACAAAAGAGCCCTTATATCTTGATCGACTTCTGCAAGAGCATCTAGATCACGCTCCCTAAGTTCTGCGCAGTTCGGATGAAATTCTCCCAGCCTTGACCACAACTCCGAAGAACCTCCTCTGGGGACCTCTTCCAAGATTTTTAGAGCATCGCGAACAAAAGTCCTGGCCTTGTGGACATCCTGAAAAACAGCCTCGAAAGTCCTGATGATATCCATCACTTTTGCCATCTTTCTGGAATCTACCAGTCCTTTCTCGTGATCGGTAATAAGGTGTTTCCATTCCATGGGAGTCGGCTCACCTTCGATCCTGTAATAATTCCGGAAATCATCTGCGCCGATTGTAAACTCGAAACCGTCTTCAGTGCGGACTCTATAGGGTGATGTTGAGTCATCGATTAGTTCGACTAAAATCCCGGGATTCGAGCCCAAGAATTGCTGGTACAGCCTAGCCATCTGATCTCCTTTCAGCAAAGTAAGGCTCGCATAATATAGCAGTGCGTCCCACAGGTCCAGAGTCGATGAACCGATATCCCAAAAAAAAATTGTGGAAATCCACAAAGGCGTCAATCGCTTAAAAAGGTTTTTAGTGTTGACATTCGAGCTTCCCGCTTCTACCAATAGTCCGATGAAGCTGAGAAGCCCAGTAGGTGGCACATGATTTACCTGGCTTATCGGCAACCGCCTTAACAGTGCCATGAACGATAGGGGAAAGACCCTTGTTCGCTGAAAAGATTATACAGGGCGATATTCGGGCTACGGCCAGACTAATCCGTCTTATCGACGACGGAGATCAGCAGGTTTTTTCTGAATTGGCCAAACTGTATCTCCGCGCAGGCCATGCCCACGTGATCGGTTTCACCGGATCGCCGGGAGTAGGAAAATCCACTGTGGTGAATGCCATAGTCACGCGTTTTCGTCGGGATGGAAAAACTGTCGGGGTTCTCGCAATCGATCCCACGAGCCCATTCACAGGAGGAGCTATTCTTGGGGACAGGATCAGAATGCAGAAGCATTTCCTAGACGAAGGAGTGTTCATACGTTCTCTGGCTACCCGGGGCAAATTTGGAGGTCTAACACGCTCCACTGCAGACGCAGTTGTCGTTTTAGACGCCATGGGCAAAGACGTGATCATCATCGAGACTGTTGGAGTGGGACAGGATGAGGTGGATGTTGCGCAAAACGCCCATACGACGGTGCTGATCACCATTCCGGGAATGGGAGACGACATTCAGGCGATAAAAGCGGGGCTCATGGAGATCGGAGACCTGCTAGTGGTAAACAAGGCTGACCGTGAGGGCACGGGCAAGACCATTCGTGAGATGAGATTTATGTTGCAGATGTCATCGGAGCGTTACACAGTGCTTGGATGGACTCCGCCGGTTATAGAAACAGTGGCCCTTCAGGAAACAGGGATTGACGAGCTTTACAGAGCGATCCTGGACCACCGACACTATTTATTAGAGCACGGCCAAGACAACCTGAAGCGGGTCGAGAAAATTCGGGTCCGTAACCAGTTGATTGACCTCTTAAAAGAGGGTCTACTCGATGCAGCTCTGGCCAGGCTGGGAGGAATCAGAGGGCTGGATGAGCTTGTCGAACAGATAGCTATCAGGCAAACCGACCCCTACAAGGTAAGTTCCGACTTGACCGAAGAACTCCTGGGAGGTGCCCCTTGATGAATCTTGCCAAGGCGTTACCCAGAATTGATATCGACCACGTTCAACTGATGCGGATTTTTACCGTAATTCCGGTCCTGCTGATCGTGTTGGCCGGAGCGGGAGCCCTGTGGATATATTTCTTCGTTTTTTCACTACTTCCCGAGGGGCAATCACTCGTAGAGACTCCAGGCCTGACTTCCAATGTGACAGTTGTGCGAGACGGAAACGGTGTTCCAGGAATTCTGGGCGACACAGAGGAAGATGTTGCTCTGGTTCTGGGATATGTGATGGCACAGGATCGGCTCTGGCAGATGGACTACCTCCGTAGGGCAGGCCAGGGGAAGCTCGCGGAAATTCTGGGTCCTGACTATCTGGATGGCGACCACCTCATGAGGACCGTCAGAACTTCGCTAAAAGAACACGAAAATCAGAAAAAACTCAGTGATCGAGAGAACAGATGGCTCGACAAATTTATTCAGGGGATAAACAGGTACATATCCAGCCACGCTGGAAAGCTTCCAGTGGAGTTCTCTCTTCTGGAGTACAGCCCCTTACCTTTTTCGCAGGATGACGTTATGTCCATTCTGTATGCCTTAGCCTGGGAAACGTCAGCAGCGCCTCGTGTAGACCCGGTCATGAGCCGTATCATGGGGCGGCTGGGCAAGAATCGGTCCCAGGAACTGTTTCCCACTGACCCTGCTGCGCCTTGTGCCGAAGTGGCCTCCGATCTGTTGGGGTGGGAACCTAAGGGAATTCTTTTTTCTTCTCCAAGCACAAGCCGAGCCCTTATGCGCGTTCCTGGTTTTCGTGGAGGCTGCGGATGGGCGGTGAGCCCTGCCATGAGTCGCAGCGGAAAGTCTTTGACAAGCTCCTGTTTCTATCAGGCCCTTACGGCACCGGGTTTCTGGTATAGAGCGCGGCTGGTTGCCGGAGATTTTCATCTTTCAGGTGCATTCATTCCGGGTGTACCATTGGCAATGGTGGGGAGTAACCAGCGGTTGACCTGGGGCTGCTTTTCTGCACCTGTAGATGATGCAGACCTCTATATAGAAAGGTTGGATTCTGATGGAGCTAAGGGCTACTTCCGGGTGGATCGCTGGCGAAAGATCGATGAAATCAGCGAGAGGTACCGTGTTAAGGGGGGGGCATCCGTTTCCCGTTCAATACTACTGACTGATTTGGGACCGATTGTATCTGATGTGAATCAAGCGCGAGTTCTTTCCTTCCGGTGGACCGGTCAGGAGGGTCTTGGTCTTTTTCCGGCTTTTTTTAACGTGAACAGAGCTTCCAACGAAAACGAACTCAAGACCGCTTTGAAGGGTTTGATCGCCCCTTGTCTGAACGTAGTATGGGCAGACGAGGAGAGCAACTACGGAATTCAAAACGCCGGGAAAATCCCTATTCGGCCCCCAGAAAGTGACGGCATAGTTCCTATGCCCGCCTGGACAGGCGCGCATGACTGGCGTGGATTTATACCATTTGATGAACTTCCCTCCCATACCAACAGCAAGGATGGTATTGCGATCACCGCTGACGGGCGCCCCGGCGGTCCGGATTATCCCTTTTTGGTGAGCTGCTATTGGAACGATGATTCCAGGTATGAGCGGATCAAAGAATTACTTGGCGAAACACAGAAGCATCACCCGGAAAGTTTTTCAAAGATCCAGAGCGATACGTGTTCACCTTTTGCAAGAGTACTAGCTCCCATCATCATTGATGCAGTCTCAAGGCATGGCAAGCTGGATCTTCCCGAGGAAAAGGCACTACGAGGTCTTCGGTCCTGGGATTTTCAGATGAACAAGGAGTCTTCCGGAGCAGCCGTTTTCGGCTTAGTGTACCAGTCCATAGTAGAGGACTTGCTGTTGAGAGCCTTGGGGAATGATCTTTACACAGGCTTCACTGCTTTCCCTCCTTTAGCATCCAGGCTCGTGAGAAGAATATTTATTGAGAATCGCAAAGAATGGTTGGGAAACGTAGATCCTACGCTGATTCTTGCTGACAGCTTTCGGAAGGCGATCACCCGAGGTAAGAATCTGATGGGAGAAGACCCTAAAATATGGAAATGGGGTGAGGTCCACACCACTGTTTTTCGACACCCGGTGTCGGGACGATCAAGATTCCTTGAGGCACTCTATCACGTAGGTCCTGTGCCGATGTCCGGCTCCTGGGATACAATCAATCTTTCCGGATGGTCCCAGACTCATCCCTTCAGTGTCACAGTCGGTGTGTCTTTCCGGCAGTTTTCAGACATGACCCAACCTCCCCTTGTGTTTGGCATTGGACCTTTAGGTAGTTCAGCACATTTTTTCTCCAGCCATTACAAAGACCAAACATCTGCCTGGGTTGGCGGAAGATCATTTCTTGAACCTATTCATGTAGAGGATATTCAAAAGAATAGGGCCAACGAAGTTCTATTTAGGCCCGCTGCCCCAGGCGCCGTCTCTTTGAAGTAATTTTCTCAATCCTTAGACCAATACAGGACTGCAATGAAAGACGCTCCCTCAAAAATTCTTATGGCTACTCACAACCAGGGGAAGGTCAAGGAAATCCGTGATCTGATTAAGGGGCTTCCTGTTGTTTTCCTCTCACTCTCAGAGATGGGAGACATTTCCCAAGTAATTGAAGATGGAGAGACCTTTGAAGAGAATGCTCTCAAAAAAGCCCGGTTCATCTCCGCCGCGACAGGCCTGGCCACCCTTGCAGACGACTCAGGGCTCTGCGTTGACGCACTTGACGGTCGCCCCGGAGTTCGTTCGGCACGCTATGCCGGTGACAATACCTCAGACGAACAAAAATATTTCAAGATTCTTGAAGAGATGCGAGACGTCTCTGATGAACTCAGATCTGCTCGTTTTGTGTGCGTTCTTGCATTCGTAACCCCAGATGGCACAGAGGAGCTTTTCCGGGGTACGTGCGAGGGGCAAATAACCCGCGAACCGATGGGAAAATCGGGGTTCGGTTACGACCCAATTTTCTTTTTCGAGAAGGCCGCACGCACGTTCGGGCAAATGGACCGGCACTCAAAGAATCTCGTCAGCCACCGGGGGCGTGCTCTCACGCAATTTGCAGATTTCTTAAATAGCTCAGTTCTCTTGTAGACTACATCCTTGATTGAGCATCAAAGGGGCATTCAGGGTCCGACGACCCATCAAACGACTCGCAGGAAAATTAGGTAGTGGATTCTGGCACACTCTCTTGCTTGAAAAGATTACGGTAACTTGATATCCTGCCGTCTCAATAGCTGCATCCCAGAATGTACATTCAATGGAGGAAATAGGATGAGACCTTACTTCGAGAAAATGACTGAGATAGGCAAACCGCTTACTCCAGCCAAAATTAAGCAATCAGAAGATAATGTGGCCCAAGTCAAAGCCGTTGAGAAGGAGATCGAGGAAGAGGTTGGACGAGTTAAGTCTGCCGGTCTTCCCGCTGACAAGATCAATGAGAGAGGGCAACTGACAGCCTGGCAAAGACTTGAATATCTTTTAGACCCGGGAACCTGGTGTCCCTTACATTCGGTTTTCAACCCCAAGGACAATGAAGAAGGCTCCACAGGAGTTGTCAACGGACTGGGAAAGATCGGCGGGAAATGGGCTGCAGTTATCGCTTTCGATAACAAGGTAATGGCCGGTGCCTGGGTATCCGGGCAATCTGAAAATATTCTCAGATTTACTGACATCGCTAAACTTCTCCACCTCCCCCTTGTCTGGCTCGTGAACTGTTCAGGTGTCAAGCTTACTGAACAACAAGAAGTTTACCCTGATAGGAGGGGTGGAGGAACCCCCTTTTTCCGTCATGCTGAGTTGCAAAAGCTCGGGATTCCGGTCCTGGCAGGTGTCTACGGCACTAATCCTGCCGGAGGAGGCTACCAGGGTATCAGTCCTACCATTCTTTTAGCTCACAAGGATTGCAACATCGCTGTGGGAGGCGGGGGAATAGTCAGCGGCATGAGCCCGAAAGGATTTTTCGACGAAGAAGGTGCCGAAACGCTCATAGATGCAACAAGGCATTTCAAAGAAGTTCCTCCCGGAAGCGTGAATATCCACTACGACTCAACTGGGTTTTTCAAGGCCGTATTCGAGACCGAAGAAAGTCTTCTGGAAGCTTTGAAACGATACATGAAATATATTCCGGCATATGACCCCGAATTTTTCAGAGTGGCTGCACCCGCTGAACCCAAGTTCAGTGGAGACGATCTCGATCGGATAATTCCGATGAACCAGAAAATGGTGTACAGCTTTGAAGAAGTGTTAGCGAGGCTGACCGACAATAGTGAACACATGGAGTTCAAACCGGACTATGGCCCGGAGGCCTACACTGGACTTGTAAAACTCAATGGTTTACTAGTCGGAATTATTGGCAACAAACAGGGGTTCTTAGGTATGGAGTATCCCGAATACGCTCCCTACCCGGGAATTGGCGGAAAACTCTACCGGCAAGGCCTTATAAAGATGAACGAATTTGTCACCCTTTGCGGCAGGGACCGGGTACCCATCATATGGTTCCAGGATACCTCCGGTATCGACGTAGGGGACATAGCTGAAAAAGCGGAGCTTCTCGGGCTGGGCCAGTCTTTAATCTACTCCATCGAACAGACTGAAGTCCCCATGATGCTGTTTGTCCTCCGTAAAGGAACTGCAGCAGCCCATTACATCATGGGAGGCCCGACAGCCAACAATCATAACGCCTTCACTTTGGGCACCCCTGCCTCAGAAATCTACGTCATGCACGGCGAGACCGCTGCAGCCGCTTCCTTTGCTCGCCGCCTGGTCAAAGAAAAGGACTCTGGGCGCCCCCTCCAGCCCATCATAGACAAGATGAACGCCCTGGCAAAACAGTATTACGATCAATCCAGACCTTTATACTGTGCGAAAAAGGGGCTCGTAGACGAGGTGGTGCGTTTCACAGAAATGAGAAAATACATGGTGGCTTTTGCCGATTGTGTTTACCAGAATCCAGGGTCCATGTGTTCACATCATCATATGATGCTACCCAGAATCATCAAAGGCTGAGACTTTCTCGGAAGATTTCTGAGAGGGAAAAAATACGAAGGGGAGAAGCAATAGATGAGTAATAGTGAGAAAAACCTTATGGAAGCCTTTGCCGGCGAATCCCAGGCCAACAGAAAATATCTCGCGTTTGCAAAGAAGGCAGAGGAAGAGGGTTTCACAGGCGTGGCTAAATTGTTCCGAGCTGCTGCCGCTGCCGAGACGATACATGCGCACAACCACCTTGAAGTCCTCAAAGGTGTGAAATCCACCCTGGAAAACCTTAAAGAGGCATATGGCGGGGAGCACCACGAATTCACGAGCATGTATCCTGGATTCCTGGAAAAGGCCAAAGAGGAAAAGAATGGGGCGGCAACAAAGACATTTCACTGGGCCAATGAAGTTGAAAAGATCCACGGCAAACTTTATGAAAACGCAATCAAGGCGCTGGAAGCTGGTGAAGCTCTCGGCGAAAAAGATTATTACATCTGCCCAAAATGCGGATATACTATTGCTGATGCCCCTCCCGACACATGTCCGGTATGTGGGGCAAAAAAGAAAGAATTTTTCATAGCCAATTGATCAGGCCCATTCTCTTGGGCTCCCATGTGAAATTGAGCTGGGAGGAAATATGAAGGAAAGTGTCTCCGTGAAGAATATAGGTCTCAGGGGTGTAACTGTTGCAGACACCAAGATAAGTTTTATTGACGGCTTGAAAGGCATTCTTATTTATCGGGGCTACCGTATAGAGGAGCTTGCCGAGAGATCAACCTTCATGGAGACGTCTTACCTGCTATTGAAAGGACATCTGCCCTCAGAGAGAGAACTTGAGGATTTTGATCGTCAGGTAAGGAGTGCTCGGACTGTTCCTGATTACGTGTATTCATGTCTGAAGGAACTGCCGAAAACTGCCGGTCCTATGGATGTTCTTCAGGCTTGCGTTCCGCTTTTGGCAATTGAGGACCCCGATCTCCTTGGCGAGACGAGAGAAGCAAATTTTCGTATGGCTACTCGCCTTATCTCAAGGCTGCCGGTTGTGACTGCCGCGTGGGACAGAATACGCAACGACCAGGAACCGATTCCTCCCGATCCATCTCTTCCGCATTCGGCCGACTTTCTCTGGCAACTGACGGGCCGTAAACCCGACCAGGAAACAGTCCGAGATCTTGACTGCTGCCTCATACTGCACGCGGACCACACCTTTAATGCCTCAACCTTCGCCTGCCGTGAAGTGTGTTCGACACGGGCCCATATGTACGCAGCCGTCGCTGCCGGCATAGGGGCACTTTCGGGAAGTTTGCACGGCGGTGCAAACACCAGGGTAATGGCTATGTTGATGGAGTTGGAATCCGTAAAAGATATCCCCGAATGGGTCAGGAATCGTGTTGAGAGCGGCAATAAAATCATGGGCATGGGCCATGCCGTGTACAAAACAATGGACCCTCGTGCCAAGTACCTGATGGATATGGCGACCAGATTAGGTAAGAGCAAGGGAATGGAAAAATGGGACCACCTATCAAAGCTGGTAGAGAGGACTGCTGTTGAAGAATTCGACAGGCGAGGAAAAACTGAAATCAGACCCAATGTAGATTTCTTCAGTGCCCCTGTTTACCACATGATGGGAATTCCCGCGGACCTTTTCACAGCCATATTTGCAATCTCTAGAATTGCCGGGTGGTGCAGCCACATTATCGAGGAGAAATTCGGGGAAGCCCAGGAAAAGCCAATGCTGTACAGGCCCCAGGCACAGTATGTCGGCAATTATTGCGGTCTAATGGGCTGTGTATATGAGCCGCCCGACGAGCGGACGGTACACTAAAGGAAGGATTCGAAACAAAAAATTTGTTGCTGTAGGGGAGAAAGCTCGATCCGTGCCGGAGTGATCTCGCTTGCATTTGACATAGATTTTTTCTGGAAATTTAAGATTTCTCAAATCCTTAGCATTGCGATTCTTCTTACTCAATTCGATAATTCGTCCATGACACAAACCGAGTTTCGAGGAACAGGGTCGATATGGATTTCAAGCATGACGTTGTGATCGTAGGATCAGGGCTGGCTGGTTTGAGAGCTGCGCTGGAGGTCACGGATGGAGTGAATGTAGCTCTAATCAGCAAAGTGTTTCCCACAAGATCCCACTCCGGAGCAGCCCAGGGCGGTATCGGCGCAGCTCTGGGGAATGAAGAAAAGGATTCATGGGAATGGCACATGTACGACACGGTCAAAGGTGGAGACTATTTGACCGATCAGGATGCCGCCGAGGTTCTGGCCAAAGACGCCGCTAGGGCCGTTTACGAATTGGAACACATGGGCGTACCCTTTAACAGGACTCAGGAAGGTAAGATTGCTCAAAGAGCCTTCGGGGGTCACACGAAGAATTTTGGAGAAGGTCCGATCAAACGGGCTTGTTACGCTGCTGATAGGACTGGCCGTGTCATCCTGGACACGCTTTACGGGGAGGCGATAGCACGATCCATCCAGGTTTTCAGTGAGTTCCATTTGTTAGACTTGATTTTGGAAAAAGGCCAGGTTGCTGGAGTGATCGCCTATGAGCTTTCCACGGGAGAGATTCACACATTTCACTCCCGGGCCGTTTTACTGGCAACCGGCGGATTCGGTAAAGTTTTCAAGACCAGTTCCAACTGTTTTACGAACACCGGTGATGGAGTCTATTTCGCATACAGGGCAGGGCTTCCTCTTGAGGACATGGAGTTCGTACAGTTTCACCCTACGGGCATCTATCGACTCGGCGTATTGATAAGTGAAGCAGCGCGAGGAGAAGGCGGGATTCTCCTGAATGGGGAGCATCATAGATTCATGGAAGAATACGCTCCCTCTCTGAAAGACCTGGCCCCGAGAGACGTGGTTTCGAGAGCCGTAACCACGGAGATGAGGCAAGGGAGGGGTATCGGTGGAGGTGATTTCGTTCACCTTGACTTGACCCACATAGGAAAGGAAAAGCTGGCCGATAAACTTTCGGATATATCCTCTTTTGCCAAAATATACCTTGGAGTTGACGTGACGAGCGAGCCCATTCCTGTCACCCCGACTTGCCACTACATGATGGGCGGAATTCCTACGAGCCTTGACGGGCGTGTCCTGGACATTTTCGGAGACCCTGTGCCGGGCCTATACGCTGCCGGTGAATGCGCTTGCGTCTCCGTACACGGAGCAAACAGGCTTGGAACAAATTCGCTTCTCGATCTTGTGGTTTTCGGGAGGAGGGCCGGCAAGATGATGCGAAGAGATCTCCAAGAACTTGAGTGGAGTGAATTATCGCCTTCTCCTGGGGAAAGGGTGCTCAAGAACATTGAAAACATCAAGAACAGGAACGGCGGAGAGCGGCCGATTGCAATAAGAACGTCCTTGCAAGAAATCATGATGGATGACTGTTCAGTGTATCGAAACAAAAAGGACATGACGGACGCCCTGACAAAAATAAGACAGCTTGAGGATAGATACGAGACCATTTCGATTGACTATCGGGCTAGTCATTTTAATACCGACTTGTTGGAGGCTATTGAATTAGAGTCTCTACTCGGGCTGGCCGAAACCATACTCGTGTCAGCCATTGCAAGGACTGAGAGCCGTGGGGCTCATTACCGGGAGGATTATCCCGAAAGGGACGACAGGAATTGGCTTAAGCACACCCTTGTTACGAAAACCGTCGAGGGTCCGGCTGTGTCTTACAAGCCCGTATCCATAACCCGTTTCGAGCCGAAAGCAAGGACTTACTGATGGAATTGAGACTCAGAATCTTCCGATTCGATCCGCAAACAGATGTGGAGCCTTACTACCGGAATTACACCGTTCAAGCCGGTCTTAACGAGCGTGTCCTCGATTGCCTGAACAGGATCAAATGGGAGCAAGATGGGACATTAGGTTATCGCATGTCTTGCGCTCACGGCGTGTGCGGTTCAGACGCGATGAGAATCAATGGAAGCTGTGCCTTGGCGTGCCAGAAACTCGTTAGTGATCTTGAGGGACAAGACATCCTTCTCGAACCACTGCCTTCTTTCAAGGTGCTTAAAGACCTCATCGTGGATTTGGAGCCTTTCTTCTCCAAGGTGGACCAAATACGTCCCTATTTGATCGCATCAAGTCCGCCCGAGATGGAGAGACTCCAATCACAGGAAGACAGAAAAAAAATGGGCGAAGCTATACGATGCATACTGTGCGCTTGTTGTGTCGGTGCTTGCCCCGTTTCCAACGAGAATAATAGCTTTCTTGGCCCAGCTCCTCTTGTTCAGGCATTCAGACGCATATTTGATTCCCGTGATGAAAAACGAGCCGAACGACTCGAACAGTTGAATCTGCCTGATGGCGTCTGGGGCTGTGTGAATCACTTTGAATGCACCAAAGCCTGTCCCAAGGAGATTCCGGTAACCAAGTATATCAATATGATGAAGAAACAGATTGGCCGCTAAACGGGAGTTTGCCCTCGTTCTTCTTGTTTCAGCACTAATCTGGGTCATGAACCCGAGAACTGACCGATTGCTGTTTCCCATCCTTCGATCTTTACCCTGACGATTTGGAGGCACCCGAAGCATGAGCAGTGAAGCCATTGTTACAATTTGGGACAAGTCGAAAGCTTGGTTTACTCTGGCCAGGCCTCAATTTCTCAGCGTGGGGGTATTGCCTTTTATTCTGGGATTTATCATGGCCCGTCACGATGAAGGGTTCTTTCATTGGGCGCTGTTCGGGTGGGGAGTCCTTTCGGTCATACTTATCATGCTGAGCACTTATTGGGCCGGCGAATGCTTCGATTACCAGGAAGATCGCATCTCAGGGGAGATTGGGCGGAGCAGGTTTGCCGGTGGCACGGGGGTGATTCAGTCAGGCTTTGTCTCCCGCAGGGACTCTTTTATTGGGAGTGTTGTGGCCTTGAGCCTGGCCGGGATTGTAGGACTCATTATCTGGGTGGGTTATGGAACAGGCCCGTTGACAATTCCTCTTGGTCTCATAGGCATGATCGGTGGATTCTTGTATTCCACCCCGCCCGTAAGGTGGGTGTCCACTGGCATTGGGGAAATCTGGATTGGCTTGTGCTACGGATTCTTACCTGTTCTGACCGGTTATTATCTACCGACGGGACGCTTTGACTACTTGACTTTCTTTGTGCCAATCCCGATTGCGGCTTCTATTTTCAATGTCATATTGGCAAATGAATTTCCCGATTATGTAAGTGACCTTTCCGCTGGAAAACAAAATTTTCTCGTTAGGTTCGGCAGGGTGCGTGGAGCGCAGATTTATGCGGCAGCTTCACTGATCATGTGGCTCGGTGTGGTTGTTTCCGTATTTGTCGGCGTTCCTGCTACTATATTGGCATACTCTCTTCCTTCCTCCCTGGCTGCTCTCTTTGTTTCCATAAGAATGCTGCAGGGCAAGTGGGAGAATAGGCGAGAATTGGAAGTGCTCTGCGGACTCAGTATTTTCGTCAATCTTGGAACTTCCCTGGCATACATTCTCGCCATCTATTGGTCTTAGCGATGACGACTGAAAAAAATGAGTAGGAACGGTTCGGCCACACTCAATAATTTTTACATGCCTGCAATCTTGCTGGCCAGACAGGCTTTGAGCGTCCTGTCCTTTGGAGCCCTCGTAGGTTGGAAGTATTTGCCTCGTTGGCTCTTGAAAGAAGGGTTCAAATCCATCCCTGTTTCAGCCGGGGCTATCGGCATGGGCTGCATAGGTTTTCCTGCGCATCCTGCATGGGAAGTAACATCGGCATGCAATCTGACCTGTATTCACTGTCACGCATCAGGTGGCAGGCCTTCTCCGGACGAGATGGATACTGTTGATGCCAAGAGATTTATCGACGACCTGGCAAAAGTGACTGAGTTCCGTATGCTGGTTTACACCGGGGGGGAACCAACGGTCCGCCCTGATCTGATGGACCTTCTGGCACACTCGAAAGATGCCGGGTTCAGGAATGTGATCGCAACCAATGCCACCCTCATCGACATTAACATGGCGAGGGAAATGACGCGGCACGGTGTTGTAGGAGCTGCCGTAAGTCTCGATTCCCCGACTGAGGAAACCCATAATTTCGTAAGGAACAGCCCCCGGGCTTACGAGTTGGCCATGAGAGGTATCAGGGCTATCAGGGAAGCGGGTATGCTGCTGCAGATCAATGTTACGGCCATGAATTACAACTTTGACTTCCTCGGTGAAATAATCGACCTCGCCGATGAATTTGGAACCAGCATCATGCTCATGTATCAACTGGTGCCCGTGGGTCGAGGTCAAGGCATTGAGGAAGCTTCACTTGATCTAGAGGAAAACGAGCGACTTCTCAGATTCCTACAGAAAAAACAGCGCAACGCTCATACAATCATAGAACCGGTCGCCGGGCCTCAGTATTGGCCGCACCTGCTCGAGAGCAAACGGATCACCTCAGGCTGGCCCCTGCGTCTTGCCGAAACTGTCTTCCACGGGTGCTCGGCGGGTAGAGGATTTGTTTATATTAAACCGGATGGTGAAGTTTGGCCCTGTCCCTTTGTCCCGGTGAACTGCGGCAATGTTCGCCACAAGAAATTCCTTGAAATATGGCGTGAATCAGAGGTTTTTCAGAATCTGCGCAACCGCGAAACCAGGCTTAAGGGCAAGTGCGGAGACTGTCGATATTCAACTGTCTGCGGAGGCTGTCGCGGTCGTTCTATGGCTGCGTCCGGTGGAGATTACCTGGCCGAAGACCCTTCCTGTTTCCTGCCGGTCAGGAGAAAAAAGCTAACAGCCCCATGAGCCTGGCCAGGCTGCCAATTTAAGCTTCTGAAGTTCTCAGGGCCAACACCTACCATATCTCTGGGTCGCTCTCCCCCAAATCACGAAGACGCCGGGCGAACACGGTGAGGGTGACGCCGGCCTCGCAAGTTTTCTGAGACATTACGGTATAACCTATTAGGCAGCATAAGGAATTACCATGAAACGGAAAGTCATCGTCATATCAGTTG
>Ga0194044_10000083_pt1 | contig 35965 bp, 24 predicted proteins | sample JunL4417m_MetaG_FD_155460 | JGI IMG/M metagenome (GOLD analysis project Ga0194044, IMG submission 155460) | Anoxic zone freshwater microbial communities from boreal shield lake in IISD Experimental Lakes Area, Ontario, Canada - Jun2016-L442-17m | ecosystem: Environmental > Aquatic > Freshwater...
TGGCTGTCTTTTACTGGATGATTCGGATTTGGCATATTCTCCCCCCCCCCGCTCCTAATGTTAATTTTTAATGCTGTGAACACTAAAACATAACGTTAAAAAATGCAACCAAAAATCCAATATCGGTCAAAACAGCATTAACTATATGATATAATTATACTTAATTCATTTTGTCGAATGTTAACTTATATACTAAAGTTAACATTCAGATTGATTGGGTTTGGTGTTTTGTCTGGTGGGGTTTGCTGAGATTGATTGTATGTGTTTGGAATAGGATTTGAACAAAAAGCGAAATATAGCACACAGTAGGTACTGTCGAGCATTTCCAAGCCATCAGATGTTACGAATAGGAATAACTATTGTTGAACAAAAAGTTAAGCTGCTGCGGGGTTTTCGCCGTCCGTCGCAACTGATGGTTAGAATCTGTTATACGCATCGGTTTATCAGACATAATCCTTTATCAACACCAACAATTTTCCTGCAAGTCAATCCTGTTTTTCCTCACCTGTTTTAAAATGCAGAAAACGTTTCGGCGGAAAAGAAACTGTTTTCCGCCCGCTTTTTTTTCTTCTTTCAATGCGCCGAATATTGCCCGGATATCGTAATCAGAGTATTGGTGAATGGTAGCGAGCCCTTTCAAATTGTCAAGAAGAACGCTACCCAACTCCCTCCCATTTCTTGCAGTCAATCGGATACATATCGTCCCATTCATTGCATTTAAGACAGGGATAAGTATATCGCATATGTTTTTCCTCTCCCCAGAAATGTTTGCAATTCCGGCAACTCTTGTAAAATTGAGGATTTTTTGCTCTGTTTATGAGGTATTCGCACCATTCTTTCAGTGTTTCCATTTTTCACATCTCAAGTCAATTAGGTTTGGATGATAGAGACTGTTCCGTAATTTCTGACTGGACCACGCCCTCAGATAGTAACCTGCTTTCAATCTCTTCTTTGGTGGTTTGTTTCGATTTCACAATAGGGATGTCATTAATACTTGCAATTCGACCGGGTAACACTGTCCTGGTGCAGTTATCATCGCCTTCAGAAAAAGCTGATGATAACTGCTATTAAGGTCTAAAACCCAGCAGTTACAGTAATCGAATTGGGAGTTGAACAGTTCCAATTCGAAATTGCCGCCTCAAGAACAACACCGCTATCAGTATAAAAATCTAACCCAATTTGAATCATACCGCTTCCTTGTGGCAGGACTTCTGCTTCAACTGAGTAAGTCCAACCAGAAACCACTGTAGAGCGAGGCCATTCAGTATTCCACAAATGAAACACATCCGATGGATATCTTGAAGTTGGTATGCTAACTGATCCATCACTAAGTACATCAAAAGCAGTTGCATTATTGGGATTATTTAGCCATGCGTTAGGATTTTGCCATTGACTTCTCGGTATGTGGAACCCAAAAACCTTATCTTCTGGTTTTGTACATGAGCTACAGATTATTCGATCGGATATTAAATGCTTTATTCCTTGTGGGTCTTTCCCATATACTTTCAATGATTTTAGTATAACAGAACCATCGCCGGAACCATCATTAACACCAACTACCCAACCAATGACAGAAGTATAACCCTGTGGTGGGAACGAATAAACTGTTTGTGCATATCTTATATTTTCCCATTGTTCTATAGGAGCCTTTAGGAAGCAAGAATTTATAACTGGATTTTGAATTTCTAAGGTATTCCCTGCCCAAACCATATCAAAGTCATAAACTCCCCCATTAAAAACAAAACCATTAATTTTTAAACTTAAGGGAGAGGAAGGGGATATATTGGATGTAAAAAATCCATCACTGTTGCCCCCAAAGGCAACAAATGGAAAAATGATAATACATACAACAGTAATTAATTTTTTCATAACCTACATCCTTTCTTTTTGGGTAGTGTCGGGCGTTTTTCACATAACTTGGTATCTTTTTGACGCGTTTATTAAGCATTTTCATCGAATATCTATTGTTTTCAGCGGCTTTCATCAGAAATTATTGATTTTTTACATGCTTAACAAGATCGGAAATTCCCTGTTTATTAGCATCTGACATGTCCTGACTTCCATCCGCATAACCTTTCAAATATACACCTTGGAACCTGAACCCATAATCACTCTCAAGTTTTATTATTCTGCTTAGTCTCGTTGCAACATCTTCGGGACCAATATATGGACATTTACCGTCAGCCCATACTCCATCAGCACCCCCCTCTTCTTCAATTGCAAAGTACATAGTACCATTTGTTATGTGGGGTGCAAACATCGCCATAGTTGTAGGTCCCCAGGTACAAGCTTGTAATTTGCTAACATTTGCATTGGTCTGAACCCATTTTACTCCGTGTGATAGTGAATAGCCTATTAATTCACCATTCATGGGATCATTTTCTTCGAGAAGGCTGCCGGCCATCAATGTTGTTTCAATATGTGGGAAATACTTTTGAAACATTTCAACATGCAACTTTGCAGCATTTAAAAGCTTTCCTACAAATATTTTATAGCCCATTGGCTGCATAATGTCTGGTGCATTTAACCATTGTTCACCATAGTCACCGCCAACGCTCAATTGAATTTCATCTGGAAGGGCTGTAGCCTGTGTTGCAAAAAATTGTGTCATATCTTTTAAAAGTTTGTCAATTTTTACAAGATATGCGTTACTCCACGGTAATGGTTGCCGTAACATTGAAATATGATCTCTTTGAGAGAGGATCGAATAGTAGTCAACTCCGGATATTAAGTTAGTAAATAACCATGAAGGTGATGCCTCATCCATTGGGCCACCATTGAAATAAATGCGAATAACCGCATACATTCCATTTGACTTAACAATATCAATCAAGTTGTTCAGTTGATTAAAATTATATTGATTCTCGCTCGGTTCAACATCTTTCCAATGGACTACTAAAGCCACAGCTTCAATACCACAGGATTTTGCAGTTTTCACTTGGCGTTCGGTATATGCTGCATCCATCGGAGTTAAAGGTAAAAATATTCCAACAAAACCCTTGGGTAAACGCTTAGAGGGAAGAACATTCGACTCCACACCACCGTTGATCGGCATGAGTACGAAGGTTGATGGGTTCCATTGAAAATCAACCCAGTATTTGTCAGAGAAGCCTGGAACAACAACGTTCCTTATTCTTACCGTATCTGTGCTTTTTGTCTCATACTGCGAACCTGAGATGTCGATTGTAAAATCAGCTTTACATACACCAACCAAAACAAAAAAGAAGCCCAAAGCAAATAATTTTTTCTTCATTTTATTCCTCCGTTGCGGTTTTATTTGTGCATCATTAGCTTGGTTTCCCACGAACGAAATATGAAAAATCCGTAGCGATAGATGGTTATCGCTACGGATTTTTTTCCCCATTATTTATGTATTTCCTTCCTATTTTTCTGTGCCCAAATTAAATTGCGAAACAGAACCTCTTTCTGAATATTGTCGTTAATTATTTTGTCATTGGCCGTATTACCTTTGGCTCCGCTACTGCAATGAATGGATACCTTTTGAAAACTTCTCTCCATGATCGATTTTTCTGTATACATCAGGTTATCCTCCTTTTAAAACTTGATGTTTAGGTTTTTTGTAACTTATTGAAATTACAACACCCTTTAAATCGTTTTGAATCAATTCAGTATCAATAAAATAAATATATTAACTTTTATGGATAGTTGACAAATGCAAAAACTTGAACATCAAGTAGAAAATAGCTATCGAATAATTTGCTTGTAGAAATTCTCTTTAAGGAGTTAGTCCTGCTGATATTTACAAAAGTGTTAGGGACGTCGTAAATAAGTCGAAATGTGTTATGCCATGACAGGATGAGGCTGTGTCTATGTCGCAGCAGTTGATAGGGGATATAAAATCTGAAGGGAAAACAGACCGGCCAGGGAATGGGCGCATAGTCGATCTGTTTTCGTAAGCTGGCTGACGATTGACATCAAATAATGTTGGATATTGAAACGACTTACTGTTTTATTTTTGTAACTTGATACACCACTTTTGGATATTTAGTAATTGAATATTTTCCATCTTTTGATTTTTTTACTATCATTTGATTGTCATTGTTTGTTGTAGAAAATGAAGACTTGCTTGCCTTGCAATCCGCGTTGTACTGGCTTCCAGTAAGCGTATAAGTAGTTGTTGTGCTGCCATCGCTATTCTTTACAGTTTTCGAAGATATATTTTCTAAATAGGCCATGTGTTTATCGGAACAATTTAGAACAGATCCGTTTTTTGGGAAACCGCTTGATGATGGATCACCTGACAATGTTACGGTGCCAGAATAGCCCGAAACGGGTGTTTGCCCATTTCTGAGGCGCATAACCAAACCTGCAAACCAAGTACACTGCCCCCAAGCTTGATTATTTACATAAAAGGTTGGAATAACGCCTGTGTCTATATTTTTTTCAAGATACACATCTTTGCCATAGAAGCGCAGCTTTGGTTTTGCTGTGGGCTTGGGAGAAGAGTCAGACCAGCCATTTTTACTCGCAATTATTCCGAGTTTAAGTTGTGTTGAGGATTTACTTAAAATACTGACCTGGGTCTTATAATTATCTCCAATGATATCAATTGAAGTAATTTTGTCCAGGCCACTGCCATTAACATAAAGGGGTATCGTTGTGTATCCCTCATACGCAACTTGGAAATAATTGTTAAAAGTTGAATTAGAGCATGAATAACTCCATTTAGACCCGCTGAAACTTGAAATTGAGGGAGTGGCTGTTGATGCTGAAGATAATGAGTTCGATTCATTGATAGGGGGTGTTTCTGTAAAGTTTATTTTGATTTGACTATTATCAAAATCCTCTACAGTGAGTTCATATTGATGTTGCTCAACTCCTGCATAAGTGTTTATTAAATGGATTCCTGGAGTTAAGACGGAAGCTGCCATTGGATAGTAAAATATCAGTTCATCATCGTTTTTTTGTAACACGGCTGTGTCAATTATTTCTTTTGTAATATCTTGGCCGTTCCAATGGATAAAAACATTGGCTGTGTCAATTTTTCTTTCGTTATCAATTTTTATAACCAAGTTTATAATTCTATTCTTCGATACGAATCCATCATAGCTTGGAATAATCATGATATTTTCGAAAGCGTATGCAAGAGAACTCCCAAATAAAGTAATTAATGCAATGAAAATAAGCTTTTTAAACATAATCCCCCTTATTATTTTAAGTTGAGTTATAAAACAAAACCTGAATTAATGACAGGACTGGCTGTTGGTCGCCTGTGTCGCTACAATTCCCATCTTACGTTCTTTGCTGGTGTTAATGAGTTAGTCTGTTGATATTTTCGAAAAGTGACAAGATATCTCGAAATATGTTTGGATAGCCATTGATATCCAGTATCAGAACGATCTGTAAGCCTCATGGCAATGCGCTCACATGGTGAGGTTTATGGGTACCCGCTCTCAATGTTTCTGAGAACGGGTTCATCAGGTAAATGTTATGTTTATCCGGCCTTGAAAATCCTGGATGGCAGCCGATGCAGAAAACCTAACCCTGTCCGCCCATAATATACTCCTTTCATGCTTGAAAAATCCGGATTGCAGCCGATGCAGAAAACGGCTCGTTAAATCAAGAGGATCACTAACCTATTTGTTCTTATTGCGGTCCGCTACGCCCTCGTCGTAGCCTTTGTCGTATATCTTGTCTTGTTCGTTACGTTGTATGCATCTGCCCAGACTATGTGATAGATCGTCGAGTAAATTCCCACCTCTACCCTCATCATACCCATCTTTGTATGCATCATCGTTTCTGCTCATCTCTCCTCCTTGCATTTCTGTTTCAGTTATAAGATATATTGCATCGGAAACTCATTAATGGCATGAAACTCCTTGGTACAGAAAGTAAACTCCAAGGGCTTCACCAGACCCTCGGAGTTTACTTCTCCAAAAGTTATTTACTTCTTTTGGATATGACGAAGAGTAATCTCGCGAATTCCCCATAATTGCCTCCCTTTGAATTATGATGTTCGTTTATTGAAATGTTGTCCTGCTTAAGTGGTTAGTCTGCAAAATATTTATAAAAGTGTGCAGGATATCGAAATAATGTTGGGATACGTTATGCCGTGTGTTGCGGTCTCCTCATCACCCAACAAAATTACCCTCTGCATATCCCACCATTTGTTGGTTCAGCACAATTTGCTTGTAATGAATCGCTCTAAGTGGTTAGTCGGCAGATTTGCAACAAAAGTGACGGTGTGTTGAGAAAATATTTGGAATGGGTTATGTCGTTGGTTGATGCTGAGGATAAATCGCATTTGGGATGGGAGGGAGAAAAGTCTAAATAAAAAATCGGCTAGGCGATGGAGCATAGCCGATCTGTTTTCGTTAGCTGGTGGAATAATAGAGGACAATGACGTTTTTTAATTCTGGAGGCTTGATCACGTCAGGATTGGCTATCCATTCTGTAAAGGTTTTCATCGTATCTTTCAACTCCTTTTCATCGAATTCCAGCACAAGCAGAATTTCCTGAATTTTCTTGTCATTAAACTGATCGTCAATCTCACGGTTAAAGTCTTCATCATGATTATGCTCTTCAATTGGCTTCATTTCACCATCAACATTCCATGAAAAACCAAAGGAATAATATGGTTCGGTAATATCTTTAAGAACTTCTTCTAAAAGAACTTCTTCTAATACTTTTAAGTCCGCCGGCAAATTTGGCAGCTGAATTTTGCCACCGATAGATTCTATTGATAACCGGGCAGGTATTTTGCCATAGGTGATGGTATATTCTTTCTCTTTAACCCCAGCATATCCTGCACATCGTACAGTAAAGGGATTAAATTTGCTCCTAATATCCGCCAACTTGGTGCATATACTTTCCCAAATCTTTTTAAAATCCTCTATTGCGTCCTTTATCTGAATTTTGGCCTTTATCTGATTTATTCTGTTGATCAGTTGTTCTTCCGATTCGTCTGTTTCAACGTCTGCGAGCAGGTGCTGATTTGCTATTTTAAATAGGTGCTCATTCCACGACTTATAGACTGTATTTGCAAATTCGAAACCCTTGCTTTCACCAGCCACCCAATTCTGCAGTTTACCGAGTATAGATAGATAAATGGAGTTTTCGGACACATAACATTTTTTCTCTATATGCGGCATAACCCATTTGAAATTTTCTAATCGCTGCTTGTCGGAGAGACCGGCTCCACAGAAGGCGACCCAGAAAATCTGCCCGATTATTTCATCCGGAGTAACCTTTTCATCAAGAATACGAATTGCCAGACGGATCAGTCCCTTTTCATACACACCTTCCAGAAGCGGATTATCAAAACTGGCATCTTCGCTCAGATTCCACAGCCGGTGGGGATACATTGATTTCAGCGCATTTTTGAGTAATATCGTCTCATGGTGGTTGGATTCTATGGACTGAAAGAGTATTTTGTCGGCTTTAAGGTCATCAAAAATCATTTCGATTGAAAGGTTTTCAGGTGTTTCCAGTTGTGAAACATCGCCATTGCCAATGTTTTTCCAGTTTTCAGCCAATGATGCCAGGAACGTATCAGGCAGTTCGCTGTATGTTTCATACCAAGGATACATATATCGGCAGTTTTCAGGAAGCAGACTGATTTTCCACTGTCTAAAACTGTTCAGTGGAACCATCCTAAGCATAGATATGGTATCGTCATCAATCAAGATATCGTTGACCTTGCCAACAAGTTCGTCTGATTTTAAGATTAATAAAGATAACTCAGGATGAAAATTAAGAATATCAGACTTCAATTCAAATACCGCTTGTGAAAAATAATTGGACCAGTCAAAAATCCTGAAAGTGTCCTGAGCTTCAGACCATGACTCATCATCCCTCGACAAAACCAAGTGATGGATTTTCTTCCAGAACTCACAGGCAGCATTTATGGCATCTTCTAGGTTACTGATATCCTGTATGATAGAATCATTATCTTTTTTTTCTGCTACCGTTGACCTGATCTCAGTGGCCAATTCGTCACGATAATCTGTAAAATCGGTCTCCAGACTGATCTGGCCATACTTGAGCAGCAAGTCAAAAGTTTGTGAAAATTCCAATTCAGTTGTAATCATTGTTATGTCCTGCAGTTGTTTTGCGGGTTAATTCGAAAATTGTCCCTGTATGGATAATATGCTCGTTTGTATCGATTTTTATTTTATGCCCACGATCAAGTCCAGTATACAGGGTCAGCAAATTGATGTGAAAACATGATAAGTTTTCATTGTAACACCAACCTCTGAGAAAGAGAACTCTACCTGTCGCCTGGCTGCTTTTCGGTTTGTCTTTGATGGCAATATGAACAGGAAAAAGTTGTCGCGTTTCGTCTATCTTTTTTATTGTGATGTTAACTCTACTGGTATATGTCGCTGCTTTTTGGAGAAAAGTTACTACTGAATTAAAATATTTCAATACATCTTTGGATAAGTTTTCTTGAAGTTTGTAAATTCGTTGTCGTTCATTTTGAGCGCAATCTTCGCAATTTGGTGGGCAGTCTTCGAATATGTTGCTTTTTCCCAGTTCAGGTTGCCAACCAAATTCTTTTTTCCAGTCTTTTTCTTCATCAAGAAAGGATCGTCTGGCAGCCCCATAAACATGAGTTCGAATGTTACTGTGGAGTTTCATTATGTCTGCAGAAGGATATAATATGAGAGATGTATTTATTTGTTTGAATGAATTCTCTAAACGAATTTTTGCTCCAAAGCTTATTGGCCATGAATTTATTCCACTTACGCTTTTATCGGTGAACGTGCTATCATGATAAATACTGCTAAGTCGCTTTGAAATATCGACTGGAAAAAACTTCGCGTGTTTTTCAGAAATATTTTGAGAGTACCACCCTCTGACAGGGATCACATCACCATCTTCACTTTCAGCAAACCAGCGTGACCAGCCATCCTTTGTTTCATCAGTAGAAAATTTTTTTATTGAAGATAATCGTGTTTGAGAAAGTGATATACTATTCCAGATATCATTCCAAGGATAAGGATAATCAATACTATATGGTTTGTTTATTCCGTATTTGAAGAGTTTTTCAAAGATTTCTTTTATACATTCATATTTTTTGTCTTGTGGTAAAATCACCCATGTTTTCGGGTCTTTCTCTCTGCTACACATTGCAAAAAAAATGTTTCCTGGAACAGATTTTTTATCAATGCCATATCGATTATGTAAGAAAAATGTTTCGCTGTATTTCTCAGATTTAAGTATTAAACCTTTACGGGCTGTTGAGTCTACGACAAACAACTCACTAATTGCTTTGCCTGGGTAAATATCCATATTGAATCCCTTATCTGTCAATGCATAAACTTAACCTAATGATTTGATGGATAATAAAATGGAAATTCCTATACTATTGAATTAACCCGAAATTGCCAACAACTCCTTTTTTAGCAGTTGGGTACACCGAATTTTCTTGTGTGTATAATTATTGGAAGCAATCCCATATTGCACTGCGATTTCTTTATCCGTCATATCGTCACTTTTCTCAATCCAGTCCAAGAACAGTTGGGCACAGTTCCTTTTAGTGCGGTCAGTTTCCGATTGTATCCAATCATCCAGAACAGACATCATACTACTCTTCAACGTTTCTTCTCTGAAGGCATTATCCCGTTCAATTGAAAAACTTTTTTGCATTTCAATTGAAAGGTTTTTTTGCGTTTCTTTATTATCATCATCTTCCGAGTTGTTACTGGAGTCGGTAGATACAGTAGAATAATAAAACGTATTATCTTTCTTTTCTTCCATTTTAGGACCGATCGGCCATATGCTGGTTATCTGTTTTCCATTTTTAAATGTAGTGTGTATAATATCTGAAGGCTGCTTTTCTTTCGGTTTAAGGCCAATCTCATTTTCCCAAAAAATACCTGAAATCAGCTTTGGTGGATACTTAGTATTTTTTTTGGGATTTTTAAAATCACTGAGCGCCCACCTGAAATTTTTGTTGAGAAGTCTCACATACTGCTTGTCAACAGTAGCTGTGACTTTGGGAGATAGATTTAAAATTTTCATGAAAAAACCGGATAAGAAATCACCGATTTCACCATTCGGAAGCTCTTTTCTCAATACTTTCATTTTCATTTTGATAAAAGTACAGAAAGCATCACAATATCCTATTTTCATTATCGGGCATTCACCACATAGAGTATTCATTCCCAAATAGTTTAAGCATAGAAAAACAGTCGAATGTTTATTTGGATTGATAAAAACTGAAAACACCTCGTTGAAAACAGTGTTGATCAGTTTCACATACTCCTTATTATCATTAGCTCTGACATTTGGAGTTTGCTCTGAGACTTTTATGAAAAAAGTGGATAAGAAGTCATCGACTTTATCATTCGAAAGCCTTGTGTCTATTTCTTTCTTTTTCTTTTTGATAAAAGAACAGAATGTCTCACAAAAGCCTTCTGACTCTATCTGACATTCATTGCATTGAGGGGCCCCTTCCAAAGATACCAAGCATGGAATGACAGTCCCAGTTTCATTTGTCATAATCTGTTTTCAACCCCTGATTTCATCAAATTATATCCGCTGCCACATAAGCAGAAACAGCGTTGTTCATGGTTAAGGCGAACTTACCACCGCGCCAGGAATGGCCGGTACTGTCCGCCTTTTATTAATACTTGCTTCAGATGATCGACCTGATGCTGCATGATACGCTCAATTGTCTGTTTTTTACCGCGGAAAACGGTTTCCGATCCGATCTTGTTCAGAACCGCCCTGGTTAATTTTTTTCGGGTTTCATCCGTAAGACGGTGTTCAGTGTTCAGTTCAAGCCGCTCCCTGCGGTTAAGAAGCGTAAAAACCGCCCGATCCACGGCAAAAGATCGAAATTCTTCCACCATGTCGTAAATGAGAGTCGGCTTGTTTGATTGATAGCTGTGTAAAAAGCTGCATACCGGGTTCAGACCAACCCGAATCACAATATTTAATATTCGGGAATAGAGAATGCCATAGCCATAATTGAGAAGGGAGTTGACCAAGTCTGTTGCCCCTTCACGTTTTCTTCCTGCAAAACCTACGCTGGAAGGTAAAAGAATCGCAACCAGTTTCCAGTAAATCGCAGCAGATGCGCCTTCCAGCCCCATCAACTGCTGTTTGAAGCTGGAATCATCTGTATGTTTCATTTGTCTGATTTTTTTAATCAATGCGTTAAATTCTGTTTCTTTTTCAACAAATACTTCCCTGAACTGTCCGTTTTTACTGTTTTGATATTTGCCGAAATATTTCAATAACGCAAGTTGATTTTTCACTTTCCCATAAACAATCGTACGAGCAATCTGTTGGCCCACCGCATCCTCTGCATGACGAATTTGGCAAATGGAAACTTCCGCTGCCGATCCAGATGGCGGATAGGCAACGGCTATGATTTTACCCAGACCGTCAATAAAATGAATATGAACATCCTGGCTAGCACAAAAACAAACAACATCCGAAGACAACGACACGCCCTTTCCTGCCAGTGTAATTCCACGGAGTTGCATTGACGGTATCTTAGCCACAACAGTCTGTTTTTCACGCACCACAATCTGGCCTTCCCGAATGCCAACAAACAGACCGGGACTGGTCACCACCAGTTCACCCCCTTGAACCTCGGCACGTTTATAGTGTTGTCTTTTTTGCGAGATTTTTTTATCAGCAGTTTTTTTGACGCCGGAAAGATCAACCGGACGGGATTTGCCCCATATCAGCGCCAAGCGTTTTTTGCGGTTATCGCCTGGATGTTCCATGAGAGAGGGCAGTTCAAGATTTTCTGGAGGTGTAACGGGCCATGAAGATGTGGCGATTCTATTCCGAATCAAGCTGGAAAGTGCGTCTTCAATTTGCCGATCAAGTTCTGTGAACTGTTCATCAGGTGAAAGAAAGCCATAATACTGCCGCCACCCTTCGATGGTTTCATGTAGCTGTTGCAGTATAATCTGCGGATCTGACCTGTTTTTTTCCGAAAGCACCCATGCAATTCGCCGGTTCATTTTGTTGATCTTTTTTACATCGATGCTTTTTGTGGCGCCCTTAAAACAAACCCCCAGAAAAGAAAACCCCTGATCCAGATGTCGGACTGGCGACTCTTCCTTATTAAGTCGCAGTTTCAGTGACTGTTTGACAAATTCATCGACTTCTAAAATCGCATGATTGATCTGTTCTTCTTCTGACAGTTGGATCAAAAAGTTATCCGCATACCGAATCCAACCCCAGCGCTTGTCATTAGCCAGTTCATCCAGTGGATGCAGATAAAGATTGGCTATGAGAGGTGCAATAATCTGTCCCTGGCGAACCCCACTTTCAACATTTTTCCATTGGCCGTTACGGTCCACAACTCCCATACGACACCATACGGCCATGATTTCTATCATTCGGACATCACCTTCAACCAGATCCGCAAACGTTTTCAACAAAAGATCATGGTCAAATGAGTTAAAACAGTTGTCGATATCACCATGGGCCACCCATTGCTGCTTTCGATTGGTCAGATTATGTTCCACCCGTTTTAGTGCCTTGTGTGGACCTTTGCCAATCCGGTAGCCATAACTGACATCCAGAAAAATCTTTTCCGCAATGGGTTCCATAACCAGCAACATGGCAGCCTGAACGACTTTATCGGCAATGGTGGGTAGTCCAAGTTCCCGCCACTCGTTTGATTCGTTAAATTTTGGGGTAAGAAAAGATTGAACCGGCTCCGCACAATATTTACCTTGCCGAATAACACTGCGAAGTTTGACAAGATTTGCCTCTTGATTTTCCTGGAATTCCTCGACAGAAACCTGGTCAATACCGCCTTTCTTCCTTTTTTTACTGATCCGATCAAAGGCAGTCTTAAAGTTGGCCTCGCTGATAAATTTCTCGAAAAGGCTGTTTCTTTGACTTGGCATAGGCAATTTTCATTCTGATTTATGGGATATTAACATCAAAGATTCCTGCCGCCTTTCAACGAAAAGAGAATGTAACGAAGTTATATTGATTTGCTGGTACCGTGACATCAAAAATTCCTGCCGCCTTTCAACTACAATGGAGTCTCTGTTGATTATGGGGCGCGAATAAGTACCGTGACATCAAAAATTCCTGCCGCCTTTCAACTGTAACTGAACGAGTTTTTAAAAGGAACAGAGATGTACCGTGACATCAAAAATTCCTGCCGCCTTTCAACTTGGTCGACAGGATGATGATGAAATAAGCGATGATACAGTACCGTGACATCAAAAATTCCTGCCGCCTTTCAACGAAATTATTGAAAATGTTAATAGTCGTTTTGCAACGTACCGTGACATCAAAAATTCCTGCCGCCTTTCAACAATATAGATCAATCGGACAATTACCTAAGTACCACTTTTGTACCGTGACATCAAAAATTCCTGCCGCCTTTCAACGCTTTGTTGGCCATGTTGATCCGAGCGACATTGACAAAGTGTACCGTGACATCAAAAATTCCTGCCGCCTTTCAACAGGAGGAAATAATGACTAATGTGATTAGTTTGCAAAAAGGTACCGTGACATCAAAAATTCCTGCCGCCTTTCAACTGTGATCAGTGAAGATATGAACAAGACCGTAAAAACGTACCGTGACATCAAAAATTCCTGCCGCCTTTCAACGAATTTGGCCAGATCATTGCCGCAAAAAACGACAAAAAGTACCGTGACATCAAAAATTCCTGCCGCCTTTCAACCACTTGATTATCGCAACCGCACTAAACTTGCGACAAAAAGTACCGTGACATCAAAAATTCCTGCCGCCTTTCAACGTATTCAAGACACTATACACCAAGAGTAAAGAATATGTACCGTGACATCAAAAATTCCTGCCGCCTTTCAACGGGAAAACACTATTGATAGATCATTTCGGGGCGGTGTACCGTGACATCAAAAATTCCTGCCGCCTTTCAACATGAGGAGATCCTGCGATCTCGTCAAAAACCATAGCCGTACCGTGACATCAAAAATTCCTGCCGCCTTTCAACAGAGCGACAACCAGAGCACATATGTACTTATTAGTCGAAGTACCGTGACATCAAAAATTCCTGCCGCCTTTCAACTCGTCGCTATGCTAGAAATAGCGCTAGAAAGGGAAAGGAGAGTACCGTGACATCAAAAATTCCTGCCGCCTTTCAACATGCTGCAATGGGCAAAATATTCAAAGAAGATTTTTTTGTACCGTGACATCAAAAATTCCTGCCGCCTTTCAACAACAGGAAATCAATCGAAAAAAAAACCATCTGTAAAACAGTCAATGCAAAATTGCTCTTGCAATCAAAGGGTTGCATCGGCAATAAAATATTCGCAAATGTCTCTTTGCGAAGCTTCATAAAGGTGAAAATAACACGGCATGAAATAGTTATCTTTTTGATATTATAGCCATTGCATTCAAAATCAATGTTCGCAAACCTTAAGGGGCAGGATCAGATTTATGGCATTTGCGAAAAAACGGGGCAGAATCATTTTCAAATCTATTCGAATTTATTGAACAATATCAAAGCACAAAACTTCGATTTTCGCAAACATTAAACCATGTTCATGCCAGAGATACGGTTTTCGAATATTTACCTTGACTGAAAAACAAGGAAGCACATTAAACAACAGATTAGATATCAATATGTTAGAACATAAAGTCAGTATGCCCCAAATATTCGCAAACCTTTTTCAACCTTTCAGACGCTCCACTTTCAATGCAGTAGGCCCCTTATAATTTTCTCCTTCGATAAATTTTACCTTATCCCCACTTTGTAACGACGTTTCAGGCCTACATATCTGATTTCCTGCGAAATGGATATTTTCTCTTCCGTCCATCGTTATAAAACCAAATTTTTTATCATGTTTGTAAAATTTAACTGTGCCGGTCTTATATACTTCCGGTTGGGACTCTGTAATTCTGGCAGGTTCTTCCGATCTTGCGTATGATTGGTTTCCCGATTGATTCATTGGTGGCGGTGTGGGAGGCCACCATGGCCACCATGGAGTGGTCAATATATCTCTGACTGGAAAAGCCGTTTTTTTCATTTCCACATAGCCAGGGCGATTATCTGACTCATTATCTTTTTTCAACTTTGGATAATTTACCTGAATCTTATCATCTTCAACGTAATAAAGGGCGGTTCTCAAATTGTTAACAGTGTGAATGTTGTACCATGACGATTTTTTATCTTCAGACACAAGCGTGTTGGTGGCTTTTTCCCATTCTCCCTGTTTGCGAAGATCAACACTTTTAATCTTGATTTTCACACTTCCAAAACCAAACGCTTTACCCATTCCAAGTTTATGAGCCAATTCACTCTCCAGCTCCAGTGTATAGCGTAAAAGCCCCAGTTCCCACTCTCTGAGGTTTTCAAAAAACACTTCAAATGAAAAGTCATTCCCTGCAGCCAGTGGTTCAACGGTGCGGTTATTGGCGTCTGGTTCGATAACATCGCCATTAATCGGGTTTTTCCCCTCATCCACGATCTTTTTCCACCCCTGATGATGGAGAAAAAATTTGCGGCCCGGAATGGTTGAATTTTCATTTGGCATTACCCAGGTCAGTTTGGGCCTCTCCTGCAAGGGAAGTGTTACCGCCCGATCTTCCGGCCTTTCACCTCCTTGGCAGAATTTGGCATTGCCATTCATTTTTGCAAAACCAAAACGCACCCGTCCTTGATAACCTGTTGTTCCAAAAAGGTGACAGGACGGGCACAAACCATTCACGGGATAGCCTTCACGGTAGAGGGGAAGAAACTTACATGTTTTGGCATTACATGTATCGCATTCGTTCAGGCATGTGGCTGCACAGGGTAAAAAGTCATTGTTTGGAAGGTGTTTGGCAAGCAGTTCAGTATCTGCAGTTCTGGAGATTTTTACCGGTATTATTTCATTCACTATTTTATCAGATTTTGCTGATTCACGATAAAATATCATGCTGCCTATAATCTTTTGATCTTGTTTGTAATTCAAGACGGGGAGCGAGCGAAAAATTATTGGAGGTGACTGAGGATTATCTTGATAAGACTTCATAATTAAGTGGTAACGATTTATAGCCTCAGCATTGACTGTAATGGGTTTCTTACCTTCATCTTTTACCCAAAATGCTTCACACCATTTTGCTACTGTATAGGTTACTCCCTTTAACTGACATCGATAAACTCTATCGTTTTTTGACGGTGTGCTGCCATCTTCAGTAATATGAATATCTTTCCAATCAGACTCACATTCTGGTAGTGACGGGTCCGGTGTATTGGATGAATCTACTTCAACCTTGTTTGGACCAGTCACGCGCACAAAACCAATTTTTTCTTTCCATTCTATGTCTATGTCTGTTTGCGGTTTTACCAAGGAGGCCACAAAATCTTTTACCCATAACTTTACAGGCTCTATCCCAAGCAGTTGTTTTTCGGACAAACAGTTACGTGGATCGAATCCAGCATAAAATGGCAGCCTAAACATCTTATAAGGTTGAATAAACATCTTTTCATTGTTCTGTATAATTCTGCCAGGCCTATAGTGTTTAGCCATATCTGCATTGATCCGCCATGACAGATGGGCTTTCTGGTTTATCACCCGAAAACAGGAACCAGTCAGTGCTTCAAATACCGTGCTAACCATTCCGCGAATCTCGCTTCCCGGAATCAGCACCTCATCATCAATTCTGAAAAATCGAAAAGATTTGTGTCCTTCGGGTGCATCGTTTGGCGGGAGCATTGTATTTGTTTGGGTGTCTGGTATAATCAGAGGAGTTTTGGTAGTCAGTGTACAGACAAGGCGTCCGGTCAACAATTTGTCATCGATATGGTCATGGCTGACTGGGTGCCTTTCCCGTTCTGCAGGCTTTCCTGGCTGCAAAAAATAGTGGGGATAATACACTGCGTTCTGATCAAGATCGGGTTTCTGAAATTTCGGATAGGGTTCGGCAGTGCATTCTTCGACTGGAATATCCGCTGTTGGTTGTGGTAGGGGAACTTCTTCCAAATTTAGCCAATCCGGACCATTTGTGATGGCCAAATGACTGATCCATCCATAACCCGTCCCACCGTTTGAACCCAATGGATATAAACCATCTCGAATCTCTTTAAATGCGGCTATCAGCGCCCTTTGCATTTCAACGCTGGAATCCCGGTTAATCCAGAACATTCCCTTAAACACCAGAGGATGTTTTGACGTACCGACCAGCGGCTCATCGTCGTATTTGCACTGATCCACTGCCCCGCCGCTGATTCTATCAATGGCAACATGGTCCATGCGATATGTTTTGATTTCATCCGATTTGGGTGTCAAATCTTCAAACCGAAGCTTTCCTTCATGATGTTTGCTGCCAAATGCTTCGCATAATAGACAATCACAATCCTCATGTGATTTGATCAACAACGCGTCTCTTTTGCCAAATGCGGATCTGATTAGTCCTCGTACCGTATCAGATTTGATTGCCCACTGATATGAAGGCTCTTTTTCACCGGATTTCAGGATTGGCTTTTTATAGAAAACAGAATCTGTATTCCCATGAAACAGAGCAGCCAGAGGATCGCCAGTCAATACAGGACCGTCAAACTGGACTTCCCAGCATATCTTATCGAAAGAGAAGTCTCTGGCATTGTTCAGATTAACATCATTTTTTTCCGCTAACCCGCTGACGGTTGAATAAACTGATAGCAATTCGTCTTCTTTGTTTCGAAATCCGTGGTACTGAATATAGTCATTCTGCCCTTTTTCGACATCCCAGCAGAATATCCTGGGACATTCCAGTACGAACCGGCCTCTTCCTGTGCCGGATTCGCCACCGATAAATAGCCGTTCGTTTTTCCACCATGACAATACAGTTATGATTGTATCGGGTATTTTTGCACCACCGCGATATCGCATGACAAACGGAAAAGTTTCCCCTTCAATACCCAGTTCCACATCAAAAAGAGAGCCTTCATTGACAATGCTCAATACCGGGTTCTTGCATATTTTCTGTCGAATGGCGGGAGGCATGGAAAACTTGCTTTTTGTATCCAGAAGCCGTATCTGTCGTAGAACCTGGCAGACTGGGCAGGAACAGAGATTGTGCGGCCCCAGTTCAACAACGCACCCCATACCGTCCGAAGCTTGATTGATATCCCTGCGCAGCGCGCCTCTCAATGCTGTGCGCGGTAATCGGAAATGATCGTTTGAATCCTGCAGTGTCGGCATGCTGGTTTGTTTTCCAGCCTGAGATCCCGTACCCATATAAAAAGGAGTCAGAGCACGAAGGGTTCCGACAATGATCCACTCACGCGTAAATCCCCCCTTGACCCGACTGTTCATATCATGTCTTGGGGCATGGGAAGATGTCGGCACCTTGCTGAAAGCAGCCTCACCCAGCGGTCGCTTTCGCTCCAGGATTGGATCATTATCTTTGGCGCGTTCATAGAGCTTCTGTCCCAATTGATTACAAAAGGAAATCCAGTTTTTATATATGATTGATCTTGCGGGCGACAGTTCGATCGTGTCTTCAAGTACCTGTCTGATCGTTTTTTCGTCTATACGTTCATCCCAGAGATAATGGGCAGTTATTTCTCCTTCTTTATTCAGCCTGCCCCTTGGCAGAGACGAAATCCCTGGCGACATACGGCGCATTTCCCGGACTGCATCTGCCAAAGTTCTCAGATGCCGCATATTTCCAGTAAAGGCTTTGCAAAGAGTATTGGCAAGCTCCTTTGTTTCCTGATCCATGTTGAAAGGTGGCATGGATTGGCTGCATTGAGATGGGGCGGCACCTGAATGAGGGTTGAAATTGGAAGCTGATTGATTGGAATGAATTGAATCAACAGGTTCGTCTGAAAGTTCAAGCTTGCAGTTTGCGCCGCAAAGAGTATCTGTAAAAGACAGCGCGGCTTTCAGGAGTGATATAACGGTTTTCTGATGGCTTTCCGTTATGGCATCACTGATATAAATATAGCCTAACAGATTTTTAACAGCGGTCACTTCCCATACACCATAGTGATCATGGGCTTTTTTTGAAAAGAAATCCACCCGGTTCGATGTCCGTTTCTGTGCTATGTCTTCCAGTCTGTATTGAGCGACCCCTGCCGAAAGATTTTCCCAATGAACATGATAATCCGTTGACTGACAGGGAGTATCGCTCTTTTTGCCCGCTTGGTCAAAACGGCCCAGCAGCAGACAGAGCGGACAGACATCGGCCTCACTGGTACATACGGTTTTACCATACTCCCATTCCAGGGTAGGCCGATATCGAAGATGAGTGGGCGAAGGCCCTTTGGTATCAAAAAAACCGGAACAGCAAGGTATGCCATTCCATGTTCCTTTGTTGCGGGACAACAATGCCTCCACTTCCCGAATGATTTTGGATCGAACAGCAGTACCGGTTACAAATGGGAAGCCTTTTTCAAGCGTGATTTTATGCCACCGAGCAAAGCCCTGTCCGCGCATCCATTGGGTATTGGCTGAATTCCGGTTTGATTTGTCTGTCCATTCAATCAAACGAAACGGTTCATCAAAAAATGTCAGGGAGAGTTGAAACCTGGGCATGAATTCACCTCGTATGGGATATGTTCAGAATGAACTTCTGGGTTACGATTGCGTCTTTAACACGCTATTTTCCAGTGGTGTACTTTTTACTGTTGATTGTAATCCAAGCGGACGGAAAGCGGCCATTTCATAAAAAGAAACACATTTCTTATCCTTGATGTACTGATCGATTTTTTTGCTTAAAAAAAGCGTAAAAATTTGGTAAAGATATTTATTATTCATCTCATCATGGATAGCAAGGGCAACATCTTCTGTATACTTTTTCCGAAGCTCAAACAATCCACCGATAACTTCATTGGCGCCTCTTTCCAAAAATGATGTAGAAACCGATATGTGTTCGTCCAAAGGCGAAGCAGTTGCACCAACCATGTCGGTTTCACATGCTCCCAGCAGAATAGCCATACCAGGTATTCGCGGCATGGAAAGTATTTCGCGGATGGTTAGTCTGCCATTTTTTAGTTTCAGACCGGAATCGAAAGGACGATTTGGGTTGGCTGTTCCATGACAGAGAAGAAAAAGATGGGATGATGTATTCTGTAACGCAAGAATATCTGATGAAGAAGCCTGATCATTCATAAGCAAATTTCTTCTTCTCAGTTTATTATAGTTGTATTCCCCTTCCTCGAAATATTTTAAAATCTGTACACTTGCGGCGTATGGCGATGCTGATCCATGGTCACTACCTATCAATGACCATGCAGGGAGGTATGTGAATTTTCTCTTATAAGCCCATATCTGGTGCGGATTTTTTTCAGAGTTTGCAACATCTATCGCCATATGAATTGGTACCAGATGCAAAAAACCATTCGGAATAAAAACTACTGGCTGTTCTCTCGGAAGAACAAAAAGAAAAGATAGTTCTTTTCCTATAGATTCGCACAATTTTTTCATGTACGGTGCTGAGTCGTTTTTATCACCACCACATGCTCCCAGACGGTGATATGACTCTTGCCATATCATATACTGACTCCAGACGATATCGAGATTAAATGGCCCATGTGTTATCCAGCAATTATTCTGATCATTTTTCTGAGAATCATGAACCATCGCATAACCTTTTTTTTTACCTATTGCGTCAGTCGTTATGAAAAAATGAACGGCTATCCAGGGTTGCGGCGTTGCAATGAATATTTTTTTCTGGCTTATGTTGTCTGTTTTTTTGAGTTTTTTCGGTGGACTGGTAGAAGGTGCAGGTTTGAATTTAGGGATGTATCCCATCCAGCCTGCGTCTTGATCATCAATATATTTTTTCAGGGATTTATCATTTCGGGCCAGTTCTTCAACAGCTTGACGTTTCAACACCGGTCGGCCTTTCAGTGAATCAGCGATTTCAGCTTTTTTTGATGCTTCGTCAGCGGCATGAAATGCCATTTCATAAATATCCTGCTGCTGGGACCAGTACCAGCGCAAATGGCAGTTGCTGGTAGTGATGGATTCTCGCTGTCGTGCAGCATCCCAGAGAGCTATCGTGATATCTTTCAGAGCGAGACCGGGGTGTGCTTTGAGAATAGCAACGATTGTTTTCCAGTCGTCGTGAGAAAAAGGCTTTTCAGACAAGTCGGTAATTGTTTCGTTTGCATAGCCTGTAATTTCAGGTGAAGAACAATTTAAGAGAATGGCCGATTCCAACTTTTCAATGGGTTCCCCATCTGCCAAAATGTGGTCCAGATAGGCGTGACAATTTGTCTTTCGGGCATACCATAGAATCAATGGATAATCCGCCTTGTCAGGTCCAGCGATTCCCAATTTACCGAAATAAGATTTAAGGCATTGTTCCAGTCCAGAACTGTCTGTGGCTTTTATTTTATCCTGTTCCAATAATATCAGACTTTTTATGCGGAGGTATTCTATATCACCGGGATATTTACTATACCCAAACGCTAAAGCCTCAAGCGCCTGCTGAAAACCCTCAATTTTTTTTGCCGGTACGCTAAACCCTTTCTGACGAATGATTCGACTGCGCATCAGATATGATAGTGAAAGCGCCTGTGCCTGCATCTTACGATCAACAAGGTCGCATAACGGCGGTTGACGCATCAACAACAGGTTTTTGATGGTTTGATCCAGGGCTGATCGACGGATTGTATGAGACAACCGACCTTTTTCCTGGATATTATAAAGAATTTGATTGTTTAATTTGATTTGCTGATCAAGATGAAAACGCAATATCACATCTTCTGCTCCAGCCAGAGCGCTACATTTTTCAGCAGAAAATCCAACCCCATCAAATGAACTTGCATATTCATCCTGATCATCATTTAAAAAAAGAAGAGCAGAACCCACATAGTTTATGATTTCAGCAGTTTCTTGAACGGATTTGACATACGAAGTCAGGACTTCACGGAATGCCGAATTTCGATTTTTCAGGCGTTGCTGCCATTTGTTATCATCTCTTAGGGTAATCGAGAGAACCTGACTATGTGATAAACCTCTTTCATACGATTTTTTGATCAATTCCAGGCTTGTCATGTATGCCTCCGTACGATTTAAAGATAGGGAATTTTTGCAAAAAATGCACAACTCATAACGATACCGTCTCAAAAGCTAATAATTTTGCTTTGCCTTCATTGACGGCTCTCATACGATACTTGACTTCCATGATCCATAATTGTCAAATGCCCTCTTCTTCGTAATCGATACTGGCAAGAATTAACTCGGCGAACGTCACATTTTCGTTAGGTGGCATTTCTATCGCTTTCTCTAAAAGAGCATTTTCCTTAAAGCTTACGCCTTTTAAATATTTGATTATCGTTGATTCGTAAGTTGGTTACAATGGTGGCCCATCGTGTAACTGTGCAAGATAGCGTTGATCCTTTTCTGATATTCGTTGCTGCCGAAGCCAGTCAAGCAGTATTGTTATAATGCCTTTACCGCTTTCTTGCGACAAAAACCAATAAAAGCAGCATCAGGGTCTTTCGGATGTTGACCTTTTTTGTCGATCCATTCGCGCCATTCTGCTTCCAGACAATAAATATCGAAACCAGGTGCAGCTCGTTTGGCTTTTTCAAAAGTATCAAGTTTCAGTCTGATGGGAGCATGGCTTTCAAATGTAATGACAGGTGCCAATCGTTCGGTAGCCTCTTCAGCAGCAGCAATGGCGGCTGGAAGAAGTCTTTTTCGACTTTTGGCAAGTTCTGGAATAAGACGCTTGGGGACATGGGGGGGACTTGGTTTTAAAAGCAATCCGTGGTCAGCATTATAAACTTTTGCAGTGTCATAAATTGCCGCCACGTCTTTTAGGCGCAGGAGAAATTTCCTTTTAAAACCTCTTAACCCCTCAGCAGAACGGGCATAATCTGCTCCGAATTGCATTTGAAGAAGATCCCATGGAATAAGTGCATCTTTTTGCAGATATGAAAGGCGGTAAGTAAGCCAACAATAAATATCAAGTGCCAGAGGTGAACGCTTGAGCGCCATTAATGCTGCCATATCAACTGGAACAGGCCTTTCAATTATTTCATTGAAAAAATCAGTGCCAAGCGTAACGGATGATTTCCAGATAGGCATTTGGTTCGGAGTTCTGGGATTCCACCATAAGTTGCAATTTTTTGCGATACCCATCGTGCCAACTTCAATCCCTGTTCCGCCGTTATATTCACTTTCTAACCGGTAAGATATAGCCGATGAAAAAAGGCGCTCGGCCTGTTTTACGAACCTTGTAATATCACCCCTTGGACCTCCGGCTCTAAAAAGATGTAACTCTGCCATGAATGCCGAAAGTGAGGCCCCCAGCAATAGAAACGGGGAGCGAGTGCGGATGGCTTCGGTAGTTACCCATGACAGCAACAAGCGAGGAATTGATCCGAATGGCAGCCCATTGGGTGACCAAATGGACAATTCATATCCACCATTCCGGCGCTTGAATATGTTTCCAACTGTTTCCTTATGCGGTAAGGTGGCTTGTACAAATACCCGCCCCATATAGCCAATCTTAACAGCCTGCTTGGCTTCCTCCACCTCTTTGGCCATAACTTCGACCAGTTGCTTTTTCAAATCATTCTTATCGTCCATTTTTTTCCCTTGTTTGGGATGGTAGAACAAAATTACTTATTTTATGAATGAAGGAATAAATCAAGAAAAATGTTTAATTTGGCAACCAATTGTCGTGCAATAATTCTTTTTTTTTGCGATGAAACGGTTCCGGATTTGCGATGAAACGGTTCCGCCGCCACCCCGCAAACCCTTACTGGTACTTGTGTTGCAGCCAGCCCCCTGTAGTACCCTATACACTCCTATAAAAAAACACCTGTATGGGTTTGGGGGGGGGACATAAAGTCCAACTGCATTTTCAAAAACAGAAAAAAAAGGCAATAGGTTTGGGATCGAATCATTTATCGCCTTACACTTTCATCATTCACGAATGCTTTAAGCAGGGAGTCTGTGGGAACGACAAAGAAACAAAGGATATGCTCTGATGGAAAAAGTGTAAACCACATTTGGGCTGTTATGAAGAATACCGATAACACGATAATGAATCCACCATTGGCTCAAAAACGACTTATACAAAAACGGGCAATAGGAAAAAAATGTTAAAGCAGTTTTTCTGTTACTGGCAGCTTTTCACATTTTATCTGAATCGGCCGATTGTCAAGCCACAGAAAATTGCGGTTTGATTTTGCTCGGAAGATGTTTTTGTCCATGAAAAGAACCATCCATTAAACATTTTAGCGACTTCATCAAGCCTCAGAAGATTTGCAGTCATAAAACTTCCCTCCGTTAAAAATTGCATCCAACAGCCGCAGAGCCGTCGCCACCTCATAAAGAAAGTCAATATCTGTCGCTGACATCGCGCCAGAAGTGTCACGATTAAACCTGCAGGTCCACATGGCATCGCACCTGCATTTGCAAACACCGCAAGTGGGAGACACATGGTCAAGTAATGAGCGCAGTCAACGGCGCGCATCTCGTCTTCCCTTTGAATCTGGAGCGCCCGCCGTCGTGATACTATTTTTTGACCGTTCGAGTTTGTTGAAAACATAGATATCATCCTCATGTGTTACACATTTCATATTGCACACAATTTTTCATGTAATTCATTTAGCGCACACATCGCCAAGTCTTTTCGTATCTCTTCTTCCAAAGAAAAGTCCTGGATATTTCTTCCGTACAGCCACCAGATATAACTGTCTTCCAGCTCGCAAATTGGGACGTCTTTAAATTTTCCCAAAGGCATATTTTACATAATTTTAACAGGGGGTATAAAGCCCAATTCGCGGGTGCTTTATACCCCCCTTTAGGGGGGGCGGATTCGGCGAATCCGCGAATTTAATTAAATCAGTATGTTACAACCAGCCGAACTCGTCGGCGGATTCATTTTTTAGGCGGATTTAACCAGTTGAAATAGTTATATTTTTTTGCAGATTTAATTCGCCTATCGCTTTTGGCGGATTCAGGCGAATTAAATCTGGGCGGATTGAATTCTGACCGTTTGCACAACTTTATTGCCTCTTTTTTCGTCAACCAGTATTATTTTTTTCGCCAATAAAAGTACCTGCAATAAGTTTTCAATTTTTGAATTATTTACAAAAAACTTTTCTTTTATGTTCTCCCTTATAACTTTACCGGGTGCATCCCTGGCAATATCCCTGATCGTCAAACCACATCCGCCGCCGCCATAATGTGCCGTCAATTCTTTGATAAGCATTTCTGCAATTTCGTCTGTCTGTTTGGATTTCAATTCCACGCGGTACAGTTCGCCGCAGTCACCATGTTGAAAATAAAAATCATCCTCTCTTCTGGATGAGTACGAGTTCTTTGTCATCCGTGCGTGAATGTATCCAGTAGGATCGATGCCGAGTTCTTTAGCTTTTTCTGGGTCAAGGTGCTGCATTCCCATTGCCCACCTGCAGGCGTCACCCAAACCACCACCACCGCGCAATGCGCCTATATCAAATACATCACCACCTTTAGGCATGTGATGTGAAAAAATTGTGGATGCGCCGTAAATATTAAGGTTTTTCAGCAAATTCACCCACCATGTGTTGTGGTCGTTGTTGTTTTCATCCAGTCCGTAAAGTTGAGCTTTGGGATCCAAAATGATCAAGTCAGGGTCGAAAGTTCCCACCTGGTCGCACAGCCATTTAAAAGCTTCCGTTGCTTCTGGGTTGCCTTTGCCGTCGTACCTCGCAAGCGGCCCCAGATTGTCACAGAACAGCCGTAAGTTGTCGTGCATGGCAGTCTGTAAGTCGCTTCGAGTTATCCCATTGCCTGTAAACGTGCTGCCGATATCATATAACCTGGTGCGAGTTATCGGTGCGGGGTCTTCGACAAACAGACCAATAATTCTTAACGGTCTTTCTGGGAAAAACAGTCGAAAACAATCAAGCCCCAAAATCGAAGTCATTGTAAGTGCTTCGAGCAGGTAACTTTTTCCGGTGCCTCCCCGTGCACAGACAGCACCAACAATGCCCCTGGGTAGAAAATTCTTGTAGATGTATTCAATTGGTAGTGGTGCTTCGAGCTGCCAGTCTGTCAAATCTTCAAATTTAAAATGTTGAGTTGGTTTTTCATCCGGAATGGCTTTGAGCTGCCGCTCAACTTCTTCCAGCCCAAGAAGGCAATGAATATCATTCCAATCACATTTATTCCCATTCATTTCTGGAATAATAACTGTTGCGCCAATTGCCGCAGCCGCGCGTTTCGCTGATTGAACGCCGATGTTTGGGGTCGATGTTGTGTCATTATCCGCAGCAAATATGACTTTAGAATTGGGATAAACTTCGTGGACATATTGACAGATGTTTTTTAAGTTTCCTTCATCCCAAGCGACAATGACCTTGTTTCCTGTAGCCTGGTGAACTGAAAAACTTGTAGCGATACCTTCGCAGATATAGACGTTAGTCTCATCACCTCGAATATCAAGCCTGCTGCCTGCTTTTATGGAACCTTTAACAAGTGTTTTTTGGCCGTCGGGGGATATCAGTTGCAATCCGCAGCATTCACCGGTCTGATCTGTCATCGGAACCACCAGCCTGCCGGAAGTGTCCTGCCGGAAGCCTGCCGCAGGCATCTGTTTTTTCAGTATGTAAGGATGACGTTCGTCTGCTGCTGGATAACTCACGAATCTCTCGATGAACGTCTGTTTTTTCCCGTAATGAAAATGAAACTTTTCATCCGTCTTACGGTAAGAATAATAACAGCCGGTGGCGGATTCGCCGTTGATGCTCAGAACATAAGCGCCGTCAACATTATTTTTGCCGCCACCAAACAGCCGGAACCTATGCCACTTACCATCTACTTTCAAATTATCAGGGAAAAAACCGTCGCTGATCATTTGCTCAGTCATTGCAGAGATAATATTTTCGTTTGACATCCCATCAAATCCGTGATTTTTGCTCGACAAATCATCATTTTTTAACATCATATAACCTTATGATTTTTTGGTGTTTAGCTCCGTTTCACACCATGAGCCGGCACAGGTTTCAGGCAAAAAAAAACCCAGAGAAAAACCGATTACGGTCTTTTCCTGGGTTTGACTTTAAACAAATTTCTTAAAAATGTTTTAAAGTTGAATTTAAAATCTTGCAAATCCTTACGCATAAGGTTACTTATAAGCAAGAAATGCCGCTTAAATAAAAAAATGCGGTGTTTTTGCAAGGCTTAAGTCCCGCCAAGGAAAAGCCCATGTTTTCAAAAAACGGCCTTCTGAGCTTCCAACTCAGAGGGCCATCTTTTTTTTAAACTGTAGTATCCAATCCCCTTATCTACTAACTTCCCGACAGTGTAAAGCTTTTTCTTTTGATAGCTATATATTTTCAGCATGTTTTTCAATTACTTAGATTCTATCTCAGATTACGACCATATTGACTTTATAAAATGTGGCGAGGAAACCCATATCACTTAGGGTTGGGGTCGCTTACCGTCTGTTGACCTGCACCCCTGATTGATTGCTGTCCATACCAAGTTTTACCAATCACGAAAAATGTTTGCATTGGCTTTTTTTTGAAACTCGGAAATGCGTAGCAGGTTGAACACCGGCAGAGAAAAAAAAGAGTTAGAAAGTACCTTTTTGTAAGAATGGGAAATTAACATAAATTAACAGCCTGCGGTGTTTCATCGCGCGCCCGGCGATATGGCATTTTATACCGCTATGGTTCTATTTTTGCGGTGTTTCCCGCACACCAAACAGACAGCTTCCCTGATCCATTATCCTGGTCCAAGACGCTGATATAACGTGTTCAGTGATTGAAACATGTTATGGATGACCCCACGCGCAAGCTATTTCAAATCCTGAACATTGGCTGTAACGCCGATTATCGTTGGACTGTCACATAATTTGGACGCATTTTACATTTCAAAACCTTCTGCTATCCCACAGTCAATTCCTCCAAGCTCGTAAATAGTCAATAATTTAAAATATATTGCTTTCGGTGTAACGATGAAAAGAACTTTTCTTACTTGACTTGTAGCGCGTAACGCCTCACTATACGGGATGAGGTGAAACATGATCGAAAGTTTCAGGCATAAAGGTTTAAAACAATTTTACGAAAAAAACGACCGCAGCGGTTTAACCTCCGATCAGGTCGCTAAAATCAAAATGATTTTGTCATCACTTGATGCAGCGGAAACACCGGACGAGTTGCACATACCAACCTTTCATTTTCACTCCCTCAAGGGTGACAGAAAAGGTTTTTTCTCAATAACGGTCCGTGCCAACTGGCGCATAACTTTCAGATTTGAAACCGGGAAAGTCTATGATTTGACATCCTCCCCGCCCTGAAGGACGGGGATTCCTACTGGCTTCAGGGTATTTTCTGAATACCTTCGGCGGGTTCCTGCTTCACAGAGGGACATTACAGCATCCCATCTCCACAGGCTGAAACTCGCTGCCCGCGAGCCTTTACATTGATTGCCCCAACAAGATCGGCATTGTTTGCGTAGCCACAACACACACAAAGGAAATCGGCTTGCGTCAGACAGTTTTCGCCAGACACATGACCACATTCAGGACAAGTCCTGCTGGTGTTGTGGGGCGGCACGGCGATGAGTTGACCGCCAAGCCATAGCATCTTGTACTGGAGCATAAGGAAAAACATACCCCATCCCTGGTCGAGAATCGCTTTGTTTAAGCCAGATTTGGCTGCAACATTCTTTCCAGGATTTTCGGTAGTGCCTGACGCTGATTTGGACATGTTCCCGATCCGCAAATCTTCGACAACAACAACCGCGTGGTTTTTGCTGATAATCGTTGACGTTTTTTGCAGAAAATCGCGTCTGGCATTGGATATATCGGTATGAACTTTCTGGACTTTGGCTTTTGTCTTCTTCCAGTTTTTGCTGAATTTTACCTTGTGGGACATGCATTTTTGGTATTTGACCAGATTTCCTTCATGTGTTTTGAGTGTGCTGGTGGGTTCGATATAGGTTCCATCAGACAGTGTTGCAAAACGTGCAATACCAACATCTATCCCAACAACGGAAGAGGATGGATGGATGGGGTGTTCAACTTCTCGTTTGGTCAGAATAGAGACAAACCATTTTCCTGCTGACAGCCCTATGGTGATGCTGCGCAAACTACCAACCACTATCCGGCTGTTGCGGTAGCGTATCCAACCGATCTTTGGCAAGAATATTCGGCTGTTGCCCTGGTCTAATTTGAATTGTTTTGGGTCGGGATTTGCTGGTCAACTATCCACCTAAAATGGCGATATCAAACCTGGTGAACAGTCTGAAAGGAGTATCCAGCAGATTGGTTCGCCAGAAAAATTATCCGAGCATCAGCAAGAAATTATGGGGGACTGCACTTTGGTCACCAAGTTATTTTGCTGGCAGTTGCGGTGGGGCATCTATTGAGATTCTCAAGCAATACATAAAGCAACAACAGACACCAGATTAAAGCAACTGCGCTATCCATCCCCGCCCTGAAGGACGGGGCTTTCCGCGCACACCGTGTAAAGGAGTAAATCATGCCCATGAAAAATCCATCTCACCCTGGTGAGCTTATTCGTGATATTTGCACAGACGGATTGAAACTTACCATCACAGAATGTGCTATGGCTCTATGCGTTACCCGCACCACCCTTTCACGTCTTATCAACGGAAAGTCCAGCGTATCGCCTGAAATGGCTGTGCGATTGTCAAAAGCTTTTGGTAGTACTACTGGTTTTTGGCTTCGCATGCAGCTTAATTATGATCTGGCGCAAATCGAAAAAAGATCACCCTCAATAAAGGTGCATCGTGTTGCTTTACCGGAAGAACGGCTCGCTCTGTAGTTTTTTTGGTGCTTATTATGATTGATGATGAGCTTGAACGATTTAAAACGCTGGTCAACCTCTCCGAGTTTGCCGCCTCGCGTGGTTTTAAACTGGATCGCCGGGAATCCTCCCGCAATTCAGCCGTAATGCGTCATCCTGATGGTGACAAGATTATCATCGCTCGCAATGATATGAATACAAACTGGATTTTTTTCAGTGTTCGGGACGATCAGGAAAACGGAACCATCATTGATTTTATTCAGCGTCGTGAAGGCGGCAACCTGGGTGAGGTGCGGAAAATATTACGTGGATGGCTCGGGTCATCGCGTCCAGTTGCGCATCTCCCTTTATTTGTCCAGGATTTAGAACCTGTTTCGAGGAACAGAATAGGGGTGATTGCTGCCTGGGAAAGGGCGGAAAGATGTATTTCTTTGCCATATCTCACAGCGCGGGGATTATCTCCGGAACTGTTGAGCCTTTCAATCTTCGCCAATTGCGTTCGTGTTGATAGGCGCAATAATGCAATTTTCCCACATTACGACAAGTCAGGACTTTGTGGTTTTGAAATCAAAAACACAGATTTTACTGGATTTGCAGCAGGTGGTGTCAAGGGACTTTGGTTCAGTCGGGTCAAATCGACTGACAGAGAACTGGTCTTAACGGAAAGTGCCATTGATGCGCTGTCATTTCATGCCCTTCGGAAGGGAAACTTTACCAGGTATATGTCAACGGGTGGGGCGCTCAATCCTCAACAGCCAGCCCTGATCCGTGGAGCAATTGAAAAGCTTCCTGTCGGCGCATTTGTCATATTGGCTTTCGATAATGATGAAGGCGGGGACAAAATCGCAGCGGAGATCAGGGCGGTTGCTCCTGTCGGCCGGGAAGTTCGGCGAATTTTACCGGATAAAAAAACCGGCAAGGACTGGAATGATATTTTAAAAATCCAGCGGATGCAGGTTATGCCTTTACCGCTTTTTTGCGGCAAAAACCAATAAAAGCAGCATCAGGGTCTTTCGGATGTTGACCTTTTTTGTCGATCCATTCCCGCCATTCCGCCTCAAGGAAATAAATATCGAAACCAGGTGCAGCTCGTTTGGCTTTTTCAAAAGTATCAAGTTTCAGACTGATGGGAGCATGGCTTTCAAATGTAATGACAGGTGCCAATCGTTCGGTAGCCTCTTCAGCAGCAGCGATGGCGGCTGGAAGAAGTCTTTTTCGACTTTTGGCAAGTTCTGGAATAAGTCGCTTGGGGACATGAGGCGGACTGGGTTTTAAAAGCAACCCGTGATCAGAGTTGTAAACCTTTGCCTTATCATAAATTACCATTACACTTTTAAGCCGGAGAAGAAACTTCCTTTTGAAATTGATTAATCCTCTCGGATCTTGGGCATAATCTGCTCCGAATTGCATTTGCAGGAGTTCCCACGGAATGAGTGCATCCCTTTGCAAGTATGACAGGCGATATGTGAGCCAACAATAAATGTCTAGTGCCAGAGGTGAACGCTTAAGTGCCATTAAGGCATTCATGTCAACTGGAACAGGTCTTTCAATTATTTCTTTAAAAAACTTATCACTAAGTAAAACTGATGATTTCCAAAGTGGCATTTGATCTGGGTTTTTAGGATGCCACCACAAGTTATATTCGTCTGCAATACATAATCCGCCGCCTTTTATTCCTTGATTGTCGTTATCTTTGCCTTCTATGCTGTATGATATTGTAGAAGAAAAAAGGCGTTCAGCTTGTTTTCTCAATCTGGTAATGTCGCCCTTTTTTCCGCCGCAACGTGTGAGGTGCAATTGTGCCATGAACTCAGAAAGGGAAGACCCAAGCACTAGAAATGGTGAGCGAGTGCGAACGGCTTCGGTAGTTACCCATGATAGCAACAAGCGGGGAATTGACCCAAACGGCAGACCTCTGGGTGACATAACGCATAATTCATACCCCCCGTTTGTGCGTGTAAAGACCTTCCCTGCGGTTTCCTTATGCGGCAAAGTGGCCTGTACAAATACCCGCCCCATATAGCCGACATTTCCGGCTTTCTTGGCTTCCTCGACCTCGTTAACCACAACCTCGATCATTTGCTTTTTCAAGTCATTCTTATCGTCCATATTTCTCCCCCTGTTTGGGATGGTAGAACAAAGTTACTTATTTTATGAATGAGCAAATAAATCAAGAAAAATGTTTGATTTGGCAACCACCTGTCGTGCAATAACTCCCTTTTTTGCGAAGAAACGGTATCCGATTTGCGAAGAAACGGTATCCGAACCACCCCTTTTTGCGAAGAAACGGTATCCGATTTGCGAAGAAACGGTATCCGATTTGCGAAGAAACGGTATCCGAACCACCCCGCAAACCTATACTGGTAAACGCCCCGCGCCCCGCCCCCTGTAGTACACCTGTACACCCCTATAAAAAAAAACACCTGTAGAGTTTGGGGGGGGATAAATCGGATGAAATCCGACTGCATTTTTATTAGCGATAAAACAAGGGCAATAGGTTTGGGATCAAATCATCTTTGCCCTTCTTGAACAAATAACACGATAATGAATCCACCATCGACTCACAAACAACCTATACAAAAACGGGCAATAGGAAAAAAAGATATTGATAATAATTTATCAGTTGACCAAGAAGTCCGTAGAGTGGGCATCCTGCCGGCTGCTTATGATACTCTTTCAACTCCAGCATACATTGGTAAATTCTTTGAATTAATGTTCCCCAATGCCCACACACAGCTTGACAAATATAGCTATCAGGCTATATTGATGCCATGTGGGATGTCGAATTTTCAAATGAATTTGGTGAATGGTGGGTAACCCTGTCAGAAGACGAACAGGATTTGCTTACTGTCAGCGTCAAGTTACTGCAGGCCATCGGCCCATCGCTTGCCCATCCGTATGCTGATACCGTAAAGCAATCCAGGCACAGTAAGATGAGGATAAAAGCTGATGTCCCGTAATTTTAAAGAATTGAAAGATCAAATGGCTCCGGAACGTGTGGCCAGGGCCGAGATGAAGGCAAAGGAAATTATAACGGATATGCTTTTGGCCGAAATCCGCAAACAGATGGGATTGACACAAGTGCAACTGGCCGAAGCCTTGAATATCAGGCAGCCAACTCTCTCAAAGATAGAAGCTCAGGAGGATATGCATATTGGCACCCTTAACCGCATTATTGAGGCTCTTGGCGGCGAACTTGAATTGATTGCCCATCTGCCTGGAGTAGATGTTCGCCTAAGTCAGTTCCGTCAGAACGTTCAAAGGCTAGCTTAGCCGTCCGACAGTAAGTCATGTACGAGATAATGTTGATCCTTTTCTGATATTTGTTGCTGCCGAAGCCAGTCAAGCAGATCAGTATCAAGCAGTATTGTTATGACTTCCTTGCGCCACGGCAAAACAATCTTGGCATCCTCCCAGAAAACTTCATCAATAAACGCTCTTACCAATAGGTGCTTTTTTTGCACTGAAACACTCCCGCTTGTACCCCTGTTTTACGCATATACACTCCCGCCACCACCCCGCAAACCCTTACTGATGCTTGTATTGCGGCCCGCCCCCTGTAGTACCTTGTACACCCCTATAAAAAAACACGCGTATGGGTTTTGGGGGGTAAATTATGAAACCCGACTGCATTTTCAAAAGCGAAAAAAAAATGACATAAGGATGTCAGTGACGTATGGTAATAACCATGTACGATATTCCGCATACTGTTGTTGAGACAGACCCATTTTTAAAACGTGCCGCCAATATTTGGACGGAAGAAGAACGAACAGAATTTTGGGCTTATGCCAAAGGCACACAAGAAGACTTAACACCGAAGGGAAAAATCTTATTAAGCAAGTTTACGGCTGAATTGAAATCAACAAACAAGGAGTGCCGCAAAGCGCAACAATCATGAAAAAAGAAATAAGCGACCTTGCAAAGGGTATTATGGCCGGACTGGAAAGCGCTCTTGCACATGCCAAGGGCAAACCAACTTCTGGAACTGTCGAGCATGTGGTTTTTGTGCCAGATGTGAAAGCAATCCGCGAGGGGCTGGAAATGTCGCAAAGAGATTTTTCCATTGCCTATGATATACCGCTTGCCACCTTAAAGGGATGGGAGCAACACCGCCGCCGCCTTGATAAAACCGCGCTTGCATATTTGCGAACAATTTCACTTTTCCCAGAGGAAACGAAGCAAGCACAAAACAGCAATTGCCGGAAAACCACGCCCATAGGCATGAAATACCAAGAGGCAGGTATAATGGTATAGCAGCGGTAAAAACGCACCACAATCAAATCAGAAAGATTGGAACCTGTTCCCTTCCCTATTGCTCAGCCGCTAGTTCGCAACAATCGCAGGATTGATTCGAACGACAGACCTCTGGGTGACCAGATTGTTAATTCATAAAATGTGGCGAGGAAACCCCTATCCCTTTAGGGTAGGGGAGGAATCGCCACCCTCCTGTATTCTTTCGTTAAATGTTAAATATTCCAAACAAAACTACCGAAACGAAATACATTTGTTACTTTGGCAAAACTGAGATATTCTTTTTTCTTCATGGTTCCAAAAAGGATTTGTTTACCGTAATTAAACATCCCTTTACAAACATACCGCATCTTATTAACCCAAAAAATATCACCAGGATTAACCTTAGATTTTTCCCGTTTAATCGAAGGTTTAAAACCTTTTCTGTTGACCTGTAAAACTCTATTATTCCTATGGACTTGCTTAATTTCCAAGGGGTTTGTTCGTGGTTGATTGGACGCACCAGATATTACAAACGCATCATTATAATGTGTTTTAGGTAGATTGATTTTGTTTCTATCCACAAAAGTTATGTTGCCAAAAGTAACTTTCAAATCTGGAATGTCTTTCCAAAATCTCTTTTGAATAATCGACATAAAAGTTGACTGCTTGTAACCTTTCGAGTTCGCTTTTAACTGTTTTTCAAGATGATTTTTATGTAATTTATCATGACATTTCTTATGTAAAATCGACAAATTACTGACTCTGTTGTTTCCACCCAGGCTTACAGGAGTGATGTGATGAATATGGGATGGTTGACTTTTGAAATCCTGACCGCAAAATTGGCATTTACCTTTTTCTCTGCTCATCAGGTAACTTCTAATGTTCTGATATTGATAAAGGTCTCCTTGTTGATATTGAACCCCTTCAATGCTTGGATTCTCAATTTTCTGAATATCAAATTTGGCTATTTCCAAAGTTACATTGGAAACAGGTAGAATTTTTTTCAACTTATTAATCAGTGTCAGATGTGTTTGGTATCTTCTATTTACCGAAGGTGGAAGCCAGCCTTCAGGTTTCGATCTGTTGTCAAATCTCGGCTCTCTGTACCAGTGATGGCGGTTTCTACGCCCCCTTCGGTACATGCTTTTTTCTTCAAGTCTTTCTTTGGTTCTTCCGTCCAGAATTACCGTGCCACAAATTAATTCGTTTTTTTCTGTTGTTGCTGAAAAGCCTATGTTTCCAAAACCTGTATCAATCCCAAGATTAACTTCTTGAGTTACATTTTCGCATTCAAAATTCAGTTGAATTGTAAAAGGAAAACGTGTGATAACTTTTGCTCGTCCTGATTTCAATAATCGTTTACACTTGGCAGGCTTACAAGGCATAAGCGGTTTACCGTCTATCGAAATAACGAATACAAAAACGTCTTTAAGACTCCCTGTATTCTGGGATTGATTCACATCGGGGTCGTTACAAGCCAGCACGTCCTCAATACACTGAGCATCAATTATAGGATATGATGTTTGGTCTCTGTTTAATAAAGAGGTTCCAGAGCAAGTGACTTGTGAAGTATCACTTGGTGTGTTCTTTAACTTTGCTTGTAACTTCTGCATACCTTAAACTCCTTTGGATTTAAGTTAAGCCCCCTAATCAACTTCTTGCGTTGAACCTCACGGTTCAAGCCCCTGGTAGGGGTCGTTGACGCATATACGGTAGCGCACTTACCCCGCAAACCCATACTGGTAAACGCTCCGCGCCCAGCCCCCTGTAGTACACCTGTACACCCCTATAAAAAAACACCTGTAGAGTTTTGGGGGGGGGAGAAACAGGAAATCCAACTGTATTTTCTGAAGTGGAAAAACAAGGGCAATAGGTTTGGGATTGAATCATGTTTATTCTTCTTGAACAGATAACTCGATAAAAAAAACAAAAACAGGCAATAGGAAAAAAATGTTAAATCAGTTTTTATGTTACTTACATTTCGCTTATTTTTTATGTAGCATTGATTTTGTCATTAAAAGAGAGGTTGAATATGGTCTCAGGCAACTTTAGTATTGATAAGATTTTCTTTTGGAGAGTGCTTAAACCTTCAACCACAA
>Ga0194044_10000084_pt1 | contig 35828 bp, 34 predicted proteins | sample JunL4417m_MetaG_FD_155460 | JGI IMG/M metagenome (GOLD analysis project Ga0194044, IMG submission 155460) | Anoxic zone freshwater microbial communities from boreal shield lake in IISD Experimental Lakes Area, Ontario, Canada - Jun2016-L442-17m | ecosystem: Environmental > Aquatic > Freshwater...
CAGCAAAGCTAAATCCAATCAACCTTGAAACATTATGATCAAAGTGCCCGACCCTAGAGAGAACTGTTTGGGTTGCAAGAGTTGCAAGTGATACTAAAACTGTTTCCCAGCCAACGAAAATTAAGTAAGAAAGAATTCCTGGAACAATATTTCCTTTGACCCCAAAGGCTGCCCGAGAGAGCGTCATTGTTGGGGCGTTGCCGCGTTTTCCAGCGAGTGAACTGACGCCAACTAGTAAGAATGATGCGACAGTTCCGATTATTGCGGCGAAGGTTGCTTGCCAGAATGAAATACCAAAACCAAGAAAAAATGAGCCGTATGAAAGCGCTAAGAGCGAGACATTGCCGGCCATCCAAGGCCAGAAAAGGCTTCGGACACTGCCGCCACGCTCACTCTCGGCGATTACGTTGATCCCGTTTAACTCAACCTTCTTCCGCAACATAGGTTGAAGGATAGGGGTTAATTACTTATTACTTAGTGGCTGCCTTAGCTGCCTTTTTAACGCCAGCTTTCTTGGCGTGCTTTTTAACAGCACCAGATCCTTCTGCGTTCTGTGTTCCAGAAGTTTCGCTCATTTCGTGAGTTGCGCTTCCTTCTGCTCCCGCACCTTGCTTAATTGAGGCCTTCTTGGCCTTCTTAACGGCAGCTGGCTTTCCGGTTGCAGCATGCGCAACGGTTGAACTTGCTACCAGCGCACTTGCTAAAACAACTGCTGTTAATACTTTTTTCATATACGACCTTTCGAGTCTCTGATTTTTTGTTAAGTAAATTATATTCCTCGGTTTGACTAGCCCAGACCAGAATAAGGCGATAAGTTATATTCATGGCAAATCCACAGAAACTCGCGTCTAATCAATTAGATCACATCTACAAAGGCGGCTACCGAATCGGTGCACTGCGTCATGGACCTGGTGGTCCAATGCGTCCGGAAGAATGGATCGGTTCTACGACAACGCGATTTGGCGAACCAACTATCGGACTCTCAGTACTTTCTGATGGAACCTACCTACGTGATGCCGTACTAGCCAACCCAGAAGAATGGCTTGGTTCTGAACATGTAAATACATTTGGTGCAAGTACTGAGTTGCTGATGAAACTTCTTGATCCAGATCAACGACTTCCGGTTCACTTCCACCCAAATCGTAAGTTCTCTAAGCAACATCTAGCCCTCGATCACGGTAAAACCGAAGCCTGGATTATTTTAGAATCACCAGAAGGTGCCGAAGTTGGCCTTGGGTTTTCAGCAGAACTAACAAAACCTGAAGTTCGCACGATGGTTGATGCAAGGGATTCTGTTGGACTGCTTGCTTCACTTCAGAAATTTAAAGTGAAGCCAGGCGATACTGTATTTGTACCGGCCGGAGTTCCACACGCAATCGGTGCTGGGATCTTTGTTCTAGAACTGCAAGAACCGGCCGATCTATCTGCTCTCCTTGAATGGAATGACTTTGCAGTAGACGGTGTTAAAGATGGTCATCTTGGTCTCGGATTCGACACCGTATTAGATGGGCTCCGCTATACCCCAATCGAAAAAGATGAAGCAAGCAAATTGGTATTTGCCGATCGCTTATTTACAAATACAGACGCATCGGTCTTTACCGATGTTGCAAACCCATATTTCCGCGCCGATTATCTAACGGGTAAATCAAGTGCAATTCCTGCAGGTTTCTCAATCTTTTTAACTCTAGATGGCAAAGGTCGAATTTTATTTGATAATGCCACCACAATGGAGATTGAAACGGGCGATGCAGTATTGATTCCTCACTCTGCAGGCGGCTGGAAACTTGATGGCGCAACGGGCGTTGTCTGTCGTCCACCTCTTGCGAAGGATGCTGCACTAGCAATCTAATTAAAATAAAAATCGCGAGCGAAGGGGTTATTCGCTCGCGATTTTATTAACGGAATTTAGTTAGAAAACACCTTATTCCAGTCAGAGACTGCCATTGTGTAGTACTGACCACCTTCAACGGCAACGTTATTTAGATTTGATGCAGATGAACCTCGGTACGCCAAGTCAGGGCGGGCAGGAGCAAGTGCGCCCTTTACACCTGGGTCTTTGACAGTGACACCGCTATAGGTGTGAACCTGAGCGTTGAACATAAAGTATGTGTTCTTGTCACCTTTTGTTGCCATCAGATCCGTTACATCAATGATTCCACTAGATTCTTCATCAATTGTCATGTATGAAGAACCGGTAGCTGTGAAGTACTGCTTATCAAATTCTGCAACGGTTGCAATCTTTCCGTCGCTGATTCGGTAAGCAAGAATTCTTGAAACGTGAGCATTGTTGCCTGGATCTTCTTGCAACATAATGATTCCATTTTTTGTCACTGTAAGGTTATCTGGCTTGGATAGGTAAGGAGCTTCACCGCCGTTTAATAGGAGTTCAAGCTTTGCACCTAGGAGTGGATTCTGAGCATCTTTAAATGTCAAGCGCCACAATCCGCCACCATCTCGAGAAACTCCAGGTTCTGCTGGATTTTCCTTGGTTGCAACTGGATCCTTATTTGATTCAGTTGTGATGAAGTAGTAAACGTCAGGATTGTTTGGATCCCAGTTGCCATCTTCAATTCGAGCAAATGTCATGCCGTTTTCACGGGCACCTTTTGCAAATGAAGTTACATCGGTGTTCCATTCAATCTTGTTGAAAGTTGCTTCAACTGGAGTTGATTTAGCGATAGTGGTGCGAAATAGGTTGTCTGTAGCAACTGTTGGGACATTAAGAACGTATAGATCACCGTTCGTTAGTCCGGCCTTGTCAACGCTGGTTCCAGTGTTTTGCTTCTTTCCAACGTACATATGTAGTTGAGAATCAGTTGCTGAACCATCTTCGTCGATCATAGCAACGGTGTTTGAACCCTTTTTAAGGTTTGGCACGATGTTTTCAATTGAAAGCATTCCCACGCGTGGAAGTTGATATCCGGTTCCGGTCATATCAAAAGCGAATCCACGTGAACTGTCGCCAACTTCTTCACCTGTTGTGTATAGAGCGCCATCGAAACCAACGCCGTTATAGATAAAGGTTCCTTCAGGCGTATAAGTGCCAGAACAGAAACGACTGATTCCCCAGCCAAATGAACCTGCTTGTGCGTTTGCTGGTTCTCCGCCTATCGGTGTTGCACTGTAAGCACCAGTCTTATAGTTCCAGAAATTCCATCCAGTGATAAAGCTCGTTGCAGCATCCATTCGCTTAATTGATGGGCTGTAATTGAACTTTGTAATAGATACACCCCATGGACTGGATGTAGATGCACTCTTCATCGCAATTTTATCGTTGATCGCAACTTCGTGGTTTGAAAGCACGGTAATTCCACCATGCCCATTATTGGAAGCAAATGCACCCATGCCATCTGGGATTCCGCGGATTTCGGTTCCAGTAAGTATGTCGCCAGTTGTGGCAATCGGGGTGATTGCTACGGCATCGTTCGCAGATAAAACATAAATTGGTTTATTTATCGGCCATGCTGCTGCCGTAAGTGAAGCGGCGGCTGCTACAGCCACAACTCCTGCAATTGCATTTCTTACTTTCATAAATTCCTCCTATGGTTAGAACTCCTTCAAGGGTCACTTTTCTGCTTGTGTGGAAATTCTGAGATATTTTTAATGAAATTGCTCCCAAATTTTTAGTTAACAGACGGTGCAATACATGGCTACATGAGCGTGTCGGTCAAAACCTAGGATTTGCTAATAACTTGTTCTGGTTAATATTTGGCTATGACTAGCCTTCATCGAAGAGGATTTCTTGGTGCGATATTTCTTACCCTCTTTAGCGGCTTTGATTCGTTAGCTTCGGCCGCCGAGTTTCCCACGTTAAAGCCGACTAGGGCTGGTCAAGTTGTTATTTGGCGGAATAAAAAATTTACCGCGATTAAATCTGGCAAAAAATTAGTTTGGGATAAGGGGATTCCGATACTCAGTAAACCAGCCCCAGATACTTCTGTAAGCCCCTCAGCAACTCCGACTCCAAGTCAGTCAATGACGGCTAAGGCAAGTTCTGGCCCAGCAAAAATTATTGAACAGCGGGTCGCTAACTCTTCTGAAGTTGCGGAAGGCGAAACAAAGATTTTTATCAACAAGGATGCCTTTGGCCGAGGAAAACCCTACATAGTTACTAGAACCAACGGCGGGCTAGTTGCTTTTGACAACATCTGTACCCACGAGGGTTGCGGTGTAGAGCTAGAACACAAAAAATTAATTTGTAAATGTCACATGTCAACTTTTGATAACATAAATGGCAAAGCGCTCAGTGGGCCAGCAAACTCACCTTTGAGAAGTTATGAAATAAAAGAGTTAAATGGTGAAATCTTCATACTTGATTTTCCTTGGTAGCTACTTAGATCGCATCCATAACGGTAATTTTTTCACTGTTAACGAATTCTGCTGCAGTTTTTTGCCAAGCCTTACTGGCATCGTTCACCATGTGAGCATCCCAAGATGCGCGCTCGCGCCATACTTCCCAGACGCAAACTCGATCTTTAACCTTGGTATCAATAAATATTTCAAGAGTTTCGCAACCATCTTCAGTTCGAATATGAGCCGCATGCTTTTTAAGAAGTTCTAAAGATCCATCAAGCATGCCTGCTTTAATCGAAATTTCAACGAATAAGTAAACTTTGCTCATGCTGACTCCTTTTGGCTGGGCTTAAGAAGTTATATCTTTCTTGTTAAACTTGATAATTGCAAGGGAAACGAAGAAAGCGCTCAAAATAACGCTATAAGAAGCTCCTCGGATCATCTGGCTCCAATCAATCGAGCTCGACAGCGCATCAAACCAAGAAAATGAGTAGTGGGTGGGCAACCAATTACGGATTGAACCGAGTCCAGAAATCGCATCTAAAATATTAGAGAGAATAATTATGCCAATAGCGCCACCAACTGCTCCGAGTGGAACATCGGTAGAAACGCTTAAATAGAAGGCAAGACCGGCGACTGAAAACAGAACTAGTGCCAGATAAACGCCAATAATCAAGATGCGCTGCAGCGCAACTTGATTTGTGAAAGTTGCACCAAGAGGTGTTTGTAATGGTTTCAAACCAAAAGCAATCATCCCTACAAACCAAGAAGTTGCAATGAGCAAAACGACTGCGATTGCCGAGAGCGAGAGACTCACCTTTAATTTCTGAATTAGCAAGCGAGTTCGGGGAACCGGGGCGGCAAGTAAATATCGTAGTGTTGACCAAGAAGCCTCTGAAGCAACGGTGTCGCCATTAAAAATAGATATAACTGCAATCAATAAAAATGGCGTAGCAAAATAAAACATTGTGGTTGTGAAATTTGCTGCCCCTTTGGTGGCAAGACCGATTAGATCTGCGGTTCCCGAACCAAAACGAGTTGGGCCACTGCTGTTTCCAGAGGTTCCAAATTTCACTGCGAGGGCGACAATTACTGGAAGTGAAATAACGAATAAGTAGGCGAACAAGGTGCGCTTACGTTTGATCTGACGATATATTTCTAGCCGATAAGGCAGAGTTTTCGATGCGCGATACATTTACGCCTCCTTTCCAATAGTTAAGTCATCTCCGATAAGTTCAATAAATATTTCTTCTAACGTTCCAGCACGCTTGCCGGCCTTGGTTAGAATTTTTTTCATAGTTCCGTAAGTAATAAGTCGACCGCGGTGCATTAAGACAACATGGGTGCAAGTCTGCTCAACCTCGGTCAAGAGGTGTGAAGAAACAATTACAGTTTTGCCGGTTTTGGCATAGCGCTTTAGAACTTCGCGCATCGCTTTAATTTGCTGAGGATCGAGGCCATTTGTTGGCTCGTCTAGAACTAATAAATCGGGTAGTCCAAGCATCGCCTGAGCTATTGCTAGCCGCTGGCGCATACCTTGCGAGTATGAGCGCACTTTCTTATTTAGCGCGCTACCTAAATCCGTTATTCGAATCGCATCTTCAAAATATGGCTCATCAGTTCTGCCAATAGATTTCCAATAAAGTTCTAGATTCTCTCGGCCGGTTAGATGTGGCAAGAAGCCAGATCCTTCAACGAAAGATCCAAGATTCGCAAGCGTCGGAGAACCTGGATAAATTGGGTGACCATTAATAGCGATCTCTCCTTCAGTAGGAAAGATGAGTCCCATCATCATGCGAAGAGTTGTTGTTTTACCTGCACCATTTGGACCAAGTAATCCCAGAACTTGCCCGCGCTTAACTTTAAAGGAAAGGCCATCGACTGCTTTGTAACCATCTTTATAAACCTTGGAAAGATTCGATACAGTTACGAGAGAGTCACTCTCCTCCTGCGGCTCGGTGTTATGGCGTGGCCTACGAAGATAAACCGCGACAATCGCCAAAATAATTGCAAGCAAACCAGCTATCGGCCAGCCAATTAAAGCTGCGTGATTAACGGCAGTTGTAAAAGTCATTTGTGAAATGAGTATTGGAGACAAGGCGGTTATCGCATACTGACGGCCATCTTGTGGAAGCTCGTACCCTTGATCGGTTGTTGAGATTCCTACCGCAATCTTGTCGCCAACCGCAGCATCAAGTACAACTGCTGGTAATTGAATTGTGTAATCAGAGCCGGTGCTTGCGATATGAGTAAGTCGAACAGCACTGACAATCCCATTTGGTTGTTTTGTTTGACCAGATGCGGTGCGTACCACAAGTGAGAAGAAGAGAGTTGCATCGCTCTTATTAGATGAGACCCGAATTTTTACTGACGATCCCCCAACTACATGCATTGGTTTCGCTAGAACAGCGCTCTCTAAGAAGCCGCTCTGACCTGGTAAGAATGCTGCACTTGCACCGCCAATATTCCCGGCAAGAGATAAGGCAGAACCCACGCCAGGTAATGAAGATATCGCACCAGGGATTCCTCCGATGGGTGCTACCAAAGCTGTGTAGGGAACTGCTATTTCTATTGGTAGCGAAGGAGTTTCTAATGGAAGGGTTGAACTAGTTAGATATTTAGGAATCACCGATGAGTCAACAAGGGAGATTGATCCATTTGTGTTGGTGATCTGGAAAGTTGGGAAGCTTTTCTTAACTCCCTTTAAATAAATTTCGAACCAGTTTGCAACGCTCTGGTGAAGTCGGGCTGATTCATCAGTTCCACCATCATGCCCACCGCTGTGCCAGATCATGGCAAGTGGCGTAGTTGGATGTGCTGTGTGAATTTCATTTGCAGTCTTAATTGACTCAGAGAGCGGGAACAAAGAATCTGCTTCGCCTTGCATCAACAGCGTCGGGGCTGTGATGCGATTGGTAATAGTAGAAGGTGAAGATGCATTTAGAAGTTGCATGTCAGCGGCCGTAGGAGCGCCTGTGGCCACGGCATCCTTGAAAGCACCACACCAGGCAGCGGTAAACGTTCCACACTCGCCTGCTGCCGAGTTAGGCAAGGTTGCCAGAGCAAAGAAGGTTCCGGCCCAGAATTTTTTATATGGACCAACAGATGCATCACTTGAATTTTGTGGAAAGAGAGATTGCGCCAGATTATTCCAAGTTATATTTGCTGCAACAGCGTCAATACGTTTGTCATAACCAGCAGTCAATAATGAAATTGCACCACCATACGAATCTCCAGTAATACCTACAAGTGGATCACCAATACTTTGCTGCTTAACTTCTTTACGAGTTGAAAGATAATCAATCAGTTTAGAAACGTCTGCTACTTCTGCGTCTGGCGCATCCATCGAGATTTCTCCAGTGGAATTACCAAAACCCCGAGCTGTCCACGCAAGTACTACATAACCTATTGCTGCTAGCTCTCGTGCTTGGACTGCAACACTTTTCTTATCTCCGGTAAATCCATGTGCCAACAAAATTGCTGGTGCCACTTTTACATTCGGAAGATAAATAGTCGCGTCGATAGCAACACCACCTGCACCATTGAGCCGAAGCTCTTGCGTAGTGATACTTGAGGTTGCCTGAGCGCTAGATGTGAGAGTTGGCGAGATTGCTCCCGTTGAGATCACGATCACTGTTGCTGTAATAAGTGAACTAAAACGCCTCATTGCTCAAAGATAGTCAGGAATTCAAAGAGGCGCTATTTGGAAAGTAACTTTATTATTAGCGCATGAGACGAACCGGTTGGGTGCTGGTACTTCCTTTAATTCTTCTTGCATCACTTGCGACGCCCCTTATTAATAGCGCAAGCCCAGCCTCATCTTCGATTGTCTTTACTGCCCAGATGCCTAAAGCGCACTTACCTCAAGGGCAAAACGGTGGCACTGATGATTACCGCTGCTTCTTAATTAATCCTAAGGTGAATCAAGATTCGTTGATCACGCAAGTGGAATTCCAACCACAGCAGCGCGTCATGATGCATCACGCAATTATGTTTTTGGTTGGCAAGAAAGATTTAGCAGAAGCCAAGACCATTGATAACAATGGAACTGGGTGGCCGTGCTTTGGTGGAACGGGACTTGGCTCTGGTTTTTCATCATTCTTAACATCGCCATGGCTTTCGTCTTGGGCGCCAGGGCGCGATAAAGATGTCATGCCTATTGGTTATGGAACGCCGATTGCCAAGGGTGATCAAATAGTTCTTCAAGTTCATTACAACCTGCTTGCGATGAATGGCAAAATGATTCCTACCGATCAATCCAAAGTGCTCATAACTGCCGTGCCAGCGAGGAGCGCGAAACTCACCACTTTGTATTCTGAATTAATTGCAGCACCAGTAGAACTCGCCTGTCCTCCTGTAGTTACTGGCGATTTCTGCGACCGAGGTAAATCACTCATTAACTTAGCCCAGCGAACAAGCCAATCGAGTGCCATGGAATCAATGGGGCTTAACTTAATTTGTGGGAAAAATCCAATTAAGCCAATCGCCAGCACAACTTCAACTTGCGATCAAACAATCAAGCAGAATGAGTTGGTTGTAAAAGCAACGCCACACATGCATTTACTTGGTCGATCTCTTCAATTAATTCTAAATCCCGGTACGCCAGGTGAAAAAATCTTGCTAGATCGCCCCAATTACAACTTCGATGATCAATCACCAACCGTGCTTAAAGATCCAGTGCAATTAAAGGTTGGCGACACGGTTCGGGTTATTTGTACATTCGATCCGACGCTGCGGCAAGTAATTCCAGAACTTAAGAACCTGCCCCCACGCTATGTCACATGGGGCGAAGGTTCATCAGATGAAATGTGCCTTGGCGTATTGGGTGTTGCCCACCGCGCTTAAATTCCCTTGACAATGTAATTAAACGAGTAAAACTAACTAAGCAAACTCAAGGCCGGCTCCTCATTCATTGCCATGAATTCCTGAATTAGTTCCATTTTTGGAAGCCTTGAAACTCCATGCTCAAACATCGCAATTCTGGCCGCACCAGCACTTGCAAAACGAAGGCTCGCAATTGCATCCATTCCGTTTAAAATTCCATAGGCATAACATCCGTGAAAAATATCGCCGGTGCCATTCGTATCTATAGCCTTTATTTTATAAGCCGCTAAGTGTTGCGCCTTATCACTTCCTGGTAGTTGGAAATAACATCCGTTACTTCCATCAGTAATCACCACGATATTTCGATTCTCGTTCCAAAGAGCGGACAATATTTTTGAAATCTCTTCTTCGCCCGTAACAGTCTTGGAGAAGTTCATTGGAAGTATCAAATCTGAGGCAATTTTGATCATTTCCAAAACCGTCTCTCTGGCAACCACAAATTGTTCAGCATCAAGAACTACTGGGATGTTGAGTTTTCGTGCTCTTTTCATAATTTCTAACGTACCCTCAGGGCAAATTCCACCATCAACCATTATTAATTCGGCAGATGCAAGAGCCACTTCTACTTTTTCAGGGCTTGGTAGTTTTATGTGATGAAGGGGGGTGTCGTCATAAATGATAAATCTTTGCCCATCCCCGGTGATTACAACTGTCGCTTCGGCAGGATGAGACTTTGAATCTAGATCTACAAATTCAGTACTAACTCCATTTGATGCAAAATCCTCGAAAGCGGAAAGCCATTTTTCCTCTCCACTCATTGTCCCCAGGAAAGCTGTTTTCATACCGAGTGCGGATAGGGCAACTAACGAGTTGCGAATGTTGCCTCCGAAGCGGTTTTCACTGCGGATGATCTTTCCTTTTTCATCTTTCCAATGTGCCTTAGTAGCCAAAATACGATCTAGGGCTATACAGCCAATCCCGATGATCATTTTAATTAGTGATTAATCTTTAGGTGAAAGTCCAGCACCGATAAGTGCAGCTTCAAACCCAAGGCCGCCGTGAATGACCGAATAATAAGCTTGAGATGCCTTCTTAACGTCTTGCGCTCCCCAAACATTTCGCCCAACTACTGCGCCCTTTGCTCCTGCATCTATTGCATCTCGAGTGCTATTTAGCGCGGCCCCGAGAGTTGGCTCTTTTGGTCCGCCAGCAATAACGATTGGTGTTGGGCAAGAATTTACAATGTCAATAAACGCTTTTTTATCTCCAGGATATCCAACCTTAATTACATCTACTCCTGTTTCAATTCCGCACCGAACTGCCCATGCAATCTCATCAGGAGTGAATACGATTTCAACATCGCCACTCTTTGAATAAACTCGTGGATAAATATGGGCAACAATTGGCATATTAAATTCAGTTGCTTCACGGACTGAATCAGTTAACCAGCGAAGATACTTTCCTTCACTTGGCCCACGTACTGGAATTGCAACAGCTAGGGCGTCCGCGCCGAGTCGAACTGCGTCGATTGGTTTCGTGATCAATTCTGAAATTCGGTCATCTGGAGTAAAGCATCCACCTTGAACAATTAGCGCAGCTTTACCAGCATATGGAACCCATAAATTCTTGGCAGTGCCTGGCTGGATTGTTACGGAGTCCGGATTTCCTTCCATAGTTAGCGCGAGCGCCTTAGGAAGGTTTGCAAGCCCTCCGCTAACCGCATTCCCATAACCAACAAAATGGTCAATGGCCACGCCAAAAAGATTTCCGGTTGGATTTGAAAAAATTCTCTTAAGTCTTACTTCGCGACCAATACTCATTTCGACCCTCACCCCAAGTTAATTAAATTATTCTGATTAAAAAATTTTTTGAAGTCTACAGTCCGAGGTAAGCCAATTGGAAGGGTGGGATGGCCTATTGAACTCCTATCCCTTACCCTCAACACCTCCCTTTAAATCTCGCTATTTGGAGCGTAATTTACGATCAAAAGATGGTAACGATTTGATAACAATTGGTCTTTTTATATAAATACCTTGCATAAGTGTTCAAAAAGGTAGAGAGTATCCTTGATCACAATTCTCTACTAGCCACTAGGAGGCTATATGAAGAAAGTCTTTACACGTCGCGCAATGGCTGCGGTTGCAGTCATCGGAGTGTCGTCACTATTACTAACAACTGGTCCAACATCAGTTGCAACAGCTGCACCCAAGAAGGTTGGTGTTTCGCTGATTCTTAAGAATCTAACAAACCCATTCTTCATCGCAATGACCGCCGGCGCCAAGGCTAAGGCAAAGTCACTTGGAATGAATCTCAGCGTTGCTGCTGGTAAAGATGAGACCGATGATGCTGCACAAGTAGCAGCAATCGAAAACGCAATTTCAAAGAAGGATTCAGGTATCTTGATTACCCCAATCTCTCCAGGAGTTTATTCAGCAATCACAAAGGCACGTAAGGCTGGTCTTTATGTAATTGCACTTGATACTCCAACAGATCCTGCAACAATCGTTGACATTACATATGCAACAGATAACTGCCGTGCTGGTGAAATGATCGGTAACTGGGCAGCTGTAAAGATGAATGGCCAGAAGGCAATCATTGCTCTTCTTGACATCTTCAACGATAAGAACGTTACAACTGACTACTGCCGCGACAATGGCTTCCTCAAGGGTATGGGAATTCCACTAGGAAATCCTAAGATTCTTGGTGACGAACCAAAGACTGGTAAGTACACATTCGGTAAGGGTGGCGATTACGAGATCGTAGGAAACGTAGCAACACTCGGAGCTGAAGAAGGCGGACGTACTGGTATGGAGCAACTCCTTGCCAAGAATCCAAACATCAACCTTGTTTACACACTAAACGAGCCTGCTGCTGCTGGTGCGAACGCTGCACTTAAAGCTGCTGGCAAGAAGGCAGTTATTGTTTCTGTCGATGGTGGACGTGCTGGTGTTACAAACGTGAAGGCTGGAGTTATCGGAGCCACTTCACAGCAATACCCACTACTTATGGCATCACTTGGCGTTCAGTCAATCTTTGACAAGATCACCAAGAAGATGACACCTAAGGTGTCACCAGGACTTGATTTCTTCAACACTGGCGAAATCTTGATCACTGATGACCCACAACCAGGCGTGCCATCTAAGCCAACTTCATACGGCCTAGCTAACGCTTGGGGTTAAAAATTAACTTTTCAGCCTAATCGCTGATAGTTAAAGTTTGAAGAGATTAGGGCGGCTAAGAAATTAGCCGCCCTAATCTTAATTATTGATAGGCTCGTGATACTTAAATAGTACTTCTTCAAAATTAGCGTGAGGATACGAATGAGCAACACTGATATCGGATATGACGCAGCGACTGAATTCTTAGGTCGCACAACAAATACTCAAAGAGTGCAAGGTGTGCTACATAAATACCCTTGGCTCAGTGCAGCGATAGTTTTGGCGATCTCGATAGTTACCTTTAGTTTTTTCAATGAAAACTTTATGACCCCAAATAACTTATCTTTGATTTTGCAGCAAGTAGCCATCATCGGCGCTATTGCGGCCGGACAGACAATTATTATTTTGACAGCTGGTATCGACCTATCTTGTGGTTCCATCGCAATCTTTGCATCAATGGTTATGGCCAAAACCAGTTTTAATAACCACTGGCCCGCTTGGGCTTCTTTCATACTTGGAATCGTTGTCGGTACCTCAGCGGGCGCTTTCAACGGATGGTTAGTATCGAAAGTTAAGCTTCCGCCATTCATTGTTACTCTTGGAACTCTAAATATTTTCTTGGCTTTAACTTTGTTTTATGCAACTGGGCGCACCATTATGGATCAAGAGCTAGATCCTTTCTATTTGAAACTTGGTTATTTAATTAAAATTGGCCCATTCGATGTTACTTCGGGCGTGCTCGTCATGTTAGCGATGTATGTGGTGCTCGCCTTTGCCCTGAGATACACCGGCTGGGGTCGACATGTGTACGCAGTCGGAGATGATATCGAAGCGGCTCGTTTGGCAGGTATCCAAGTTAATAAAGTTCTAATGAGCGTTTATATGGTTGCCGGTTTTGTCTTTTCAATTACTGCTTGGATTGTGATTGGCCGCGTTGCGGCAGCAAGTCCAAACTCTGGCTCGACGGTAAACCTCGACTCAATTACCGCTGTAGTTATTGGTGGAACCAGCCTATTTGGTGGCCGTGGCGCAATCTTCGGATCGCTACTCGGAGCAATCATCGTGGGCGTTTTCCGGAACGGACTCACTCTTGCTGGTGTGGATCTTTACTATCAGACCTTCGCTGTTGGAGTTCTAATCATCGTTGCAGTTTCAGTTGACCAATGGATCAGAAGGGCACGAGCATGATGTCACCAGTAGCTCCAGTTCTTGAAGCAAAGGGTTTAATTAAAACCTATGGTCGCGTCGTCGCAGTCGATGGTGCCAGCCTGAGGCTATTCCCTGGTGAAGTACTTGCCGTAGTCGGCGATAATGGTGCTGGAAAATCAACCATGATCAAATGTATATCAGGCGCCGAGATTCCAGATGAAGGAACTATCGAACTAGATGGTCAGGAAGTTACCTTCCGCAAACCACAAGATAGTCGTGAAGCGGGAATCGAAACCGTTTATCAAACTCTCGCAATTTCTCCTGCGCTAGATATCGCATCCAATCTTTTCTTGGGACGCGAAATTCGCAAGAAGGGTCCATTGGGAACGATCTTTCGCGTGTTGGATAATTCCGGAATGCGTCGTATCGCAAAAGAAGAGATCATGGCACTTGGCATCGGAACTATTCAAAATATTGGCCAAACCGTTGAGACTCTTTCTGGTGGCCAGCGTCAGGCTGTATCAGTTGCTCGCGCTGCCGCCTTCGGTCAGAAATTGATCATCATGGATGAGCCAACAGCCGCACTAGGTGTGCGTGAATCAAAGCAAGTATTACGACTTATCGAGAATCTTCGCGATCGCGGAATCCCAGTTATCTTGATCAGCCACAACATGCCTCAAGTCTTTGAAGTGGCAGATCGCATTCATATCCAGCGCCTCGGAAAGCGAGAAGCTGTGGTAACGCCAAAATCTCACACCATGAACGATGTGGTTGCAGTTATGACCGGTGCCTTGACTATCCCTGAAGCGGAGCAGTCACTCGGCCCAGTTCGCTAAATCTTAATTAAGGTTTAAAGAACTTTCGCTAGCGCATCTCGCATTACACCGGCATCAGCAGTGATGCCGGTCCAATATTTAACACCTAAAATTCCTTGATTTACAATCATCCCAAGTCCATCAATTACCTGGCATCCTTTAGCTTTTGCATCACTTAAAAGGAGCGTATTTGGTGGATTAACAATCACATCAGCAACAACTAGATTTGTTCTAAGGCTTTCTACATCGAGATTTAATCGCTCATCACCATGGGGAGCCATTCCGACCGAGGTCGCATTTACAAGAATATCAATATTAGATGGGACTTTAAAAGGGGAATCCCACTTAAAGAATTGACCGTTAGTCTTGGTTTTCCCATTAATTAAATCAACTAATTCGTTACCGCGGTTTGAATCTCGATTAGCAATAGTAATTTCAGTTGCACCTGCGAGCGCCAACTCAATAGCGATAGCCCTTGCCGCCCCACCTGCTCCCAGAACCACAATGTTCTTATGCTTGGGGTCGACAACCACCTTAAGTGATTCAAGAAATCCCTTGCCATCTGTATTTTCTCCGATGTATTTGCCATCTCTGCGAACTACACAATTAACTGCACCCATTAAAGCTGCAGACTCACCAAGTCCGTCCAAGTATTTAATAACCTCAACTTTATGTGGTTGGGAACAGTTAAACCCGACCCAACCCATCGCTCTTGCACCCTTGACAGCATCGCCTAATTGATCTGGGGTGACCTCACAATTTATATATCTATAACCCAATTTGTGATGACGATATGCCGCCTCAACCATCTCAACGGTTGGATTACTAGCTGAATTCTGTGAAAAACTTCCCGTTAACTCACTTAAGAAATTCATACCTTCTCCTCTAAATAATATTTCAATAAGTCTACCTTTGTCATGGCTGAATCGCTAGGATTGCTGGTGAGTAGATGGGATCTATTAATATTCATGGATAATCAATTTGATGTTGTAATTGTTGGTTCTGGAATGGGTGGTTCCACAACTGCTTATGCTCTTGCCTTGAAGGGCAAAAAGGTATTAGTGCTTGAACGCGGTTCAAGAGTTCCTAAAGAATTAGAAAACTGGTCACCAAAAGATATTTTTATTAAGAAGAGATACAGATCAGATGAAGTTTGGGTTGATAAGAATAATAAAGAGTTTGCTCCTGGCGTTCACTACATCGTCGGTGGTAATACCAAGCTTTATGGAGCATCTCTACCAAGGTTTAAAGAATGTGACTTTGGTGAAATAAAACACCATGAAGGACTTTCGCCTGCGTGGCCATTTAGTTATTCAGATTTAGAACCTTTTTACTATCAAGCAGAAATGCTTTATAAAGTACATGGAACTGTTGAGCCAGATCCAAGCGGTCCTTGGCGGGCTAATCCGTTCCCATATCCTGCAATGGAGCACGAGCCCTATGTCCAAGACTTAGCCGAGCGCCTGCGTAAAGTTGGTGTAACGCCAATTGCTAACTCAATGGGTATAGATATCGGACCGGGTGGTAATTGTATTCGCTGTAATACATGTGATGGTTTTATTTGTAAGTTGGACGCAAAGAGTGATGCGGAAATTAATGCGCTAAACCCCGCTATTGCTACGGGAAATGTCGAACTTCGTACTGAATCTCAAGTGACGAAAATTGTCCTAACTGCCGATGGAAAATCTGTTGACCACTTGTTGGTCAATGGGCCTACGGGAGAGTACAAAGTTACTGGTAAAAAATTTGTGATATCAACTGGTGCAGTAAATACATCAGCGCTGTTATTGAAATCTAAATCAGAATTAGCTCCCAACGGTGTTGCAAATTCTTCCGATCAAGTTGGCCGAAACTTTATGATGCACAACAACACTCACATTGTTGTATTTGATTGGAAGCGCAAGAACGATGTAACTTTCCAGAAGACACTCTCATTCTCCGATTGGTATTCAGATGGTGGCGATGGCTATCCACTTGGAACCGTTCAGCTAATCGGCAAAGTTCAAGGAATTATGATGAAGACTGTTGCTAAGAGAGTTCCACTACCAATCTTGAACTATTTTGCCAAGCGAAGCGTTGAATTCCTAGTGATGGCCGAAGATCTTCCGCATAAAGATAACCGAGTTACGGTTAATTCAAATGGGCAAATTAAGACTTCAAGGACCGCGGTTGGACTTTCAACACATCAAGCGTTGTTGCGCAAGACCAAGAAAGTTTTGCTCAAGGCCGGATATACCGCAATCTTTGTTCAGGGATATGACATTGCAGTCAACGCCCACCAATGCGGCACCACAGTCGCGGGCCATGACCCAAAGACAAGTGTTGTTGATCAGTACTGCAAAGCTCATGATTTAACTAATCTCTATTTGATTGATGGCGGGTTCTTTCCATCATCAGGTGCTATGAATCCAGCACTAACTATCGCTGCTCAAGCTCTTCGGGTTGTTGCAAAATCTGATTTAGCTAATTAATTATTTAGCTATCGATGCAAGGCCCATAGCGCACACTTCATTTGCTATGAGTGCATCTTCTACGGTTGCGAGATCTGGATTTAAGGTGCCTGATTTAACTTCTTGAATCCAGGCCTTCAACTCCTCGATGTACGAAGGTTCAAAGCGAACCATCCAGTTCGTAGCCATTGGGCCACCCTTTGTGGCACCTCCAACCCCATTTACTTGAGTAATCACATCACCATGAGTTCCAATTTGAATCGAGCCCTTCTCGCAAACGACTTCAACTCGACAGTCATATCCATAGTTATTGAACGCAACGATGTCGGCGACCATAGTTATGCCACTTTTTAATTTTCCGATTAGCACTAGGGGGTCATCTAGGCCTTCTGGGGATAAGGATGAGCGTCTTGGATAAAAACTATGTATCGATTCCCATTCATCATTAAATAACCATCGATAAATATCGAAATCATGAATAGCAATATTTGTAAATAAACCGGTAGAGGTTGCTCCAAATGATGAAACATTTCGGCTTACCGCCCTGAAAAACAATGGGGCACCAAATTCTCCAGTTGCAATAAGGCGGCGAACTTCCTGATAGCAGGGATCAAATCGGCGCATAAACCCAAAATTAATCATTTTCTTTCCTACCCTAGATTGATATTGACGAATTTCTTCGCTGATCATTCGTGCATCTTCTAGGGTTGTTGCAATTGGTTTTTCGCATAATATTTGTTTCCCAGATGCGATGGCCAACCTTAAATGTGGGACATGCATTGGATCTGGAGATGCAATGATAACTGCATCGACTCTGGGATCATTCATTAATTCTTCGGGATTGGTTGTTGAAAAAAGCACTGAACCAAGCTCGGCTGAAAGTTCAGAAATTCTCTTTGGATCAATATCAGATAGTGCAACTACCGTTGCATCGCTTACGTGCTCCTTGATATATCTTGCATGGCCGGAGCCCATAATCCCGGTGCCGATGATTCCAACATTAACCATTAGATTCCTTTCCAGAAATTATGGATACTAAAGCCACAGGAATCTTATCTTTTTAACCCATAAATTGGAATAGAACTACTCTTTTGGGGTCATAATTCAAAAGGATGTATGGAAATAAAAATATTTTCTCTACTAAGAAAGCCAAATTACTACTAAACTCTAATTATTATTCAAATGAAGGAGAAGTTATGCGTTGGGCACTAATTGGAGCAAGTGACATTGCGCAGACGCGGGTACTTCCGGCAATTCGAGCCAACGGGGATGAAGCAATTGTTGTCCGGACTGGGGACCTTGCACATGGCGAGAAATGGGCCAAAGAGAATTCAATTAATGAAGTAGTTACTGATCTAGACCTTATGTTAAGTCGCCCTGACATAGATGCTGTTTATGTTAGTTCGCTCAATTCCAAGCACTGCGAGCAGGTAAAGGCTTCCGCTAGGGCTGGTAAACATGTGCTCTCTGAAAAGCCGCTTGCTATGACAGTCGAAGATGCCAGGGCGATGGTGCACGCATGTGAAAAAGCTGGAGTGGTTATGGCAACAAACCATCATTTACCAGCAAATCCGGTTCATCGAAAAATTAAAGAGATGATTAGTGCGGGAGAAATTGGCAAGGTAAAGGCAATTCGTTTTCATACCGCAGTTCAACTCCCTGCACACTTAGTTGGTTGGCGCACAGAATTAAAAGAGCAAGGCGGCGTAATTCATGATGTCAGCGTTCACGCAGCGGCGGCAGTAGCAGCGCTACTTGGCTCTCGAGCAATTTCTTTAAATGCTATTGCTTTAAACCAAGATAATGATCCTTCGGGTCCATTTGATGCGGTTATGACTAATATTTTATGGGAAGGTGGGGTGTTGGTTTCAACACACGAGGCATTTAATAATCCAAACTTACCTACCAGTTTGCATGTACTCGGTGAAAGCGGTGCACTGGTTGGAGAGAATTGCAATACTGGCGATCCCGTTGGAACACTCTCCCTTGTCCGAAACCACAAATATTCAGCAGTAGCTTTGGATCAGCCGGAAGATCTATATATCCGAACCGTACGCTTTTTTAAGAGCGCCATTGATGGTGTTGGGCAGCCAATAATCAGTGGTGTAGACGGTTTCAATTCTCTTGCAGTAGCTGTAGCAATTCAGGAGTCGGTCCTAACTGGTAAGCGGGTAGATGTAGCAAGACTTTGACTGAAAATTTATTCTAATAAAGAAACCAAGAATGGCTTGAATGTGGTGTGGCAATCATTATTACATTGTGTGCTTGAAGAAATTCAAGCACCTAAGCCCAAGGATTAATCACGACTTTCCCAGATTGTGGTGACATTGACATTTGCATAGCTGCATCAACGTCAGCAAGTGGAAACTCATGAGTTACCATCTCAGCAAATGGAAATTGCTTGGCATATTTTTCAAAAAGCTTAAGTGATGGACCATAAGCATTTATTGGGTGGTTTGAAAGGCCGATTAAACGGATATTTTTACTCAGCACATGTCTGTGCATGCTGATTGAAACCTCGCCAGTATCAGCAAAATTTCCCATTTCGAGCAATGTTCCTCCCCTTCTAAGCATCTCGATACCTTCAATTACTGGTTCTGGACGATTTGTCATGTGAAGTACTAAGCCAACACCAATCCCGCCTGTCAGGGAATGAATAAGTTTTAAGCGCTCTTCTTTCGTTGTCTTATCTACATTAATGGCAATATCAGCACCAAATTTCTTTGCCAGATCAAGCCGGTAATCAGACTTATCAATAACAATCACTTTGCCGGCTCCCATCATGCCCAGTTTTGCAACATGCAATAGGCCTAAGGGACCAACTCCAAAAACAACAACAGTGTCGCCTGTTGTAAAACCCTCAATTGAATAAGAACTAAAGTCCTGCAATTTATCTAACGAAGCAGCGCATGCCATTAGCTCTGCTAAAACAGCAACTTTTGGTGAAATAGTATCCGGAACCTTATAGAAAAAAGTTCCAGGCTTTAAATACATATATTCAGCCCACCCGCCAAGTAAATGTGGCCACTGAGCAGAGGTGAAACTATTCCCATAACATTCTGACTTTGTGCACCAGGTATATCCCATCACATGGGTGCAGTAATAACACTTTCCACATATCATGTCTGGGCACATCACGATTCGATCACCTATTTTTATTTTCTCTTGGTAATAGTCCCCAGATTCTTCAATCGCAGGTGATAATTCATCCACAATTCCTACATTTTCATGTCCTTGAATAATTGGGAAAGGAGTATCAGTCTCAGCTTCGGTACCCGCATATTGTTTTGTCTCTCCTTGATATGTGTGCTTGTCGGTGCCACATATTCCAGAGAGTTCAATTCTCATTAAAAGTGCGCCATCTTCTAGCTTGGGGCGATCAAATTCTTGTATTTCGTATTTACCTGGAGCCACTAAAACAGCGGCGCGAATTTTCTTCATCTAATGACGCTATTACATACAAGTACCTATAGCAAGGACTGTTGAATTATTATTGTGCGCTTGAAGGGATTCGAACCCCTAACCTTCTGATCCGTAGTCAGATGCTCTATCCGTTGAGCTACAAGCGCGGGTGGTGCTGGTAAATCCTACCTGTTTGCTATCCCCGCCCCAAACTCATTAACTTCGCAATAGAAGTGGCTTTAACGCGTGGTTTGCCGTGCACTTCGCCAGCTTTTACTTCGGCGGCATTGATACGGGTCCAGAAAGCCTGATCAACAATTTCGTGGTCTGGCTTCAATAATTCACGAATATCACTTGTTGATTTTGGAGTTTTCAAATCTTCAATCAATAGTTTTACAACATCAGCCGCATCGCTCTTGTTGGTACCGATTACACCTGAAGGTCCACGCTTGGCCCAGCCCACGGTATAAATGTTGGTTGCTAGAACTCGGCCGTCCTCATTCTTTATCTTTCCTTTTTCGAAAGGAATGCCTGAAATTGGAAGTGATTCATAGCCAATGGCAGTAATAACCAAGTCGCATGAAATTGTCTTTTCCCCTTCGGGGGTTTTCACAACAATTGCTTCAACTTTGCCATTGCCTGTTATCACTTGTGGCACATGCTCGAATAAAAATTCCATCGATTTCTCGTTGCCAGATTTTTGGCTCTCTGCAACTAGGCGCATTGCTTCTAAATTACTTGCAACATGTTTTTCAACTTCGCCAGCACGTTCGGCTCGGGTCTGAGCCAAATCAATTGCATCGGGATTTATGTAAACATCCGTGTGCTCAAGTTTTGGAAGTTCGCGAAGTTCTGGCGCCGTGAAAGCGGCGAATTCGGCCCCGCGCCTTGCCAAGACATAAACCTTTTTAATTTCACTCTTATGTAATTGTGCAAGAGCGTGATCTGCGGTGTCAGTGTCATCTAATTCGCCAGCTTCAATTGCCAACATGCGAGCGCAATCCATCGAAACGTTTCCAGCACCAATTACAACTGCAACTTTGCCTGATAGATCAACTTTAAAATCTGCATAATCCGGATGTCCGTTATACCAAGGCACAAAATCAGCGGCCGAGATTGAATTACTTAAATCTTCACCCGGAATGCCAAGTTTTTTCCCGATGTGGCTGCCGGTGCACATAACAACAGCGTCATATCTATCTTTTAGGTCTTCGATAGTTATATCGGTGCCGAGTTCGACATTTGCAAAAAGATTAAAATTTAACTCAGCCGCGACCTTTTCAAAGACCTTTGCGACGGTCTTTATCTTTGGATGGTCTGGGGCAACGCCACTGCGTACCAAGCCCCAAGGGGTTGGCAAACGTTCGATCATGTCTACCTGGAAAGTTAAATCTTCGGTTTGGGAATTCTGAAGAGCTTGCGCAGTGAAATAACCTGCGGGGCCAGCGCCAACAATTGCAATCTTGAATCTCTTCACAATACGAGTCTACCGCGGCGGGATTTGAGTTCAGACTCCTATGGCCCTCGAGTTACCACTAAGTGCGCGACCTTCTAAAATAAATTAAGTGCCTGCGAAAGGATTAATTGCCAATTTTCGCAGACACTTATCTAATTATTCTTTAGGCTCTAGTTGCCTTCTGCCATGGAACTGCGCGGCCAACAACCGTTGCATTTAATTCATCAAGTCTTTGGATTGCAGTTGTTGTCAGGAAAGTTTTTTGCTCTTGTGGGTTCATTCCAATTGCTTCCTTCCAAATAGAGCGGCCGGCGATAAAGCCAGATGCCCCACCTGCATCACATGAAATGGTGATAACTTGCTTAAAGCGGTCAAATGCAACGCCAGCAGATAGAACCGCCCAAGGAACGGTTATGCCGTCGGCTATGCGCTTGCATCCACGTTCTGTCATCGGGAATTCAAGTTTTAGTAAATCTGGCTTTGTTACATTCAAGAGAATTGCAGATTCAACAATCAAATCTTCCTTCTGTTGATCAGTTAACTCTTGACCTGGAAGGGCATAGATCAAATTTTCAATTACAGATGGGATTCCTTGCGCCCTGCAATCATCAACAATGCTCTGAACCAAAGCAACGGTTTCTGTTGTTAGATCTGGTTCGCCAAACTTTATTGGACGACCTGGGTGCATGCTTACAAGTACCTTTACTGCTTGGCCACCAAGTGATTTGACCCATGCTGCATCTTGTCCTGGCATAGGAGATGGACGAGGCTCGCCATTAAAATCTCCACGATTTGGATTTTCTGCTGAAATTAACAGTCCGCAAGTTGAAGGTAAGACGTCATTGTCATTCACTGCTGGAACACCCCATGTTGGGTCAAGCAAAATACCAGATGCAGACTTTGATAGCGCTGATGCAACGGCAGTCTTTGCGCTAAACATATCTTGATCTGTTGCATTTGGTACGCCAACTGCGGCGAACATGCGCTTTAGAGTATTACGTTGATCCATTGCAACAATTGAAAAAATTCCCTCACTGTTTGCAATGCTGTTTAGTCCATTAATTGGACGCGTTACTACTTTACTCATCTCTTACCTTTCCCTATCCCTCGCCTTAGTTTTACCTTTAATCCCCAATTTCAGAATTGAGAATCTTGACCCGTTGATTTATATGTCCAATCAATGAATCCCCTGAACCCGAATGTGTCCAGGAAGCTATGTATGCCGCACCAAATGCGCCTGCTTCAGAAATGTTTGAAAATGATAAATCATGAATAACAGAGGATTTAATCTCGCGCACGCTTCGTAACTTGATCCAACCGCCAGCTGAAAGCGCTGTTTTATGAGTACCTACAACTGTGTCAATACCTTTAAGCATTTTACGGTTTTCACTTGCCATGTAGTCGAGCGCTGCGGCCCAAAGCTCATTTGGCCCAGCATCTCCGGTTAAAGTTATTTGAATATCATTTGATATCGATTTTGTCTGACTCATATCAATTACATCATGGAAGGCGCGTTCTGGTTTCCAATTATTATCTATTTCTTCGAGCTCATCTCCTCTTCGGGCCCCAAGTAAATCAAGTGCTCTACGAAGAACTAAACCTCCACGCGAACCACCAATTAGTGAAGTTGCACCTTGCAGAGAGTGGCGGCCAGCAGATACGCCGAGTTCGGTCAAAGCAAAACGTTGTTCGTCCGTTAGGGTTTTTGAAACGCTACGGAAAAGAACATCGGCCGTTCCTGCAGAATTAAATAATTGATCATCTCCAGTAGCACCAGAACCGGCGGCTCCAACTCCATGGTCGTGCCCTGCAACTGTTACTACTGCACCTTGAATTATTGAATTAAGAAGTGGGTTTGAAATTATTCCCCAAGCATCTCCAGCGTATTTTTCTGGAGGCAGGAAACTATTTCTGATACCAAGAAGTTTCTGTGCAGAGTTCCAAAGCGAGAGCGTTGATTGATCATATAGAGCGGTTCTAGAAGCAAGTGAAGGTTCGGTTGCTTTCATTCCCGTTAATCTAAATGCGACATACTCGAGAACATTTAGCCAAACAATGTCGTCGCGATTGAAATCAAATCCCTCAGTCTTTAGAGATAACAGAGATGAAAGGGATGATTCGGGTTTAAAAACGAGGCCAGTCTTAGATTGATATTCAATGCGGAAAGCATCGCCAAGCGCATGCATTTCAGCCTCGCCACGAGAGTCAAACCAAGCAATTGGTTCAGAAACAATTTTCTCATTCTTATCTAGGATAACTCCACTTTCTGCCATTCCAGTAATCCCAATGCCAGAAATAGTTAAATTTGCAATTTTATTTCGAATCTTTTCAACCACTTCATCGATACAAATTATGATCGTGTCGAATAATCCTTCCGCGGACGTTTCAATTCGCCCATTTGGCATCACTTGCCAATTGGTTGGCTTGGATGCTGTCGCTATGTGGGCTCCGCTTGAATCAACTGAAATAACTTTTGTGTTAGTCGTTCCAAGGTCTATTCCAAGATAAATATTTCTCATAGTTTTACTTTCGCTCTTAACTCCCCGGAACCACGTTCAATTACATTTAGCCCGATAATGTATTCTTTTGGTTTATCTTCAGAACCATCAATTTTTTCAAATAACCTTCTTACTGACTCTCTTCCTATCTCCCTTGCGGAGTGATCAAGCACCGTTATTGAAGGTTGGATAGATGAAGCAAGAGTGAAATCATCAAAGGATATGAGAGCTATATCTGTTCGTTTAATTTTATGCAGAGCGCTAACAATGCTTATAGAGAACTCGGCTTTTGGAGAAAATATTGCTGTTGGAGGGTTCTTTAAATTCAGAATCTTCGCGATAGTTGCATCCAAATTTTTAGCGGGATCCAAATTGACGAAAATGATTTCTTTATCTAGATTCAATTTTGCTACTTCAAGGGCTTCCTTAAATCCTTTATATCTAAGTTCTGCCGTTCTAATCTTTAAACTATCTGCAAAATATGCGATTCTCTTATGCCCAAATTTAATTAAGTGATTGGTTGCAAGCTTTCCACCGAATTCATCATCTACTCGGACTAAGTCACCCTTAAATTTATTTGGAGCCCTGTCGATAAAAACCGTGGGAATTGAAACTTTCTTTAGAAATGCATAATCCAATTCTTGGGGGGCAATAATCATGCCCATAACCCGCCTCTGAATGAAACCTTGCACTAATTCATTTTCTCTTTCAAGTCTTCCGTGCGTACTACCGACAATTACACTTATCCCTCTTTCAATTGCGAATTCTGCAATCTCTTCAACAAGCTCTGCAAAAAATGGATCTCCAATTTTCGGGATCACTACTCCGATGACTTTATCCACGCCAGTACGAAGGGACCTTGCGATTATGTCTACTTGGTAACCCAAGTCGTTCATTATCTTCTGGACCCGTTCACGAGTTTCATCGCTCACGCGTTCGTCATTGTTTAGCACTCGAGAAACAGTTTTTATACTGGTTTTAGAGGCCTCCGCAACATCCACTAAGCGCACGCGTTTATTCACCAGCATCGCTCCCAAGGATTTCTAGGACACGCTTTTTCTCAAACCCACCTGCTCTATAAGTTTCGCAAGATGCAGCAGCCGTTGCCATCCCATATTTAATTGCGCTCTTCCAATTAATCTTTTGTGATGGCTCTTTTGTATTTTTCTCGTAATTCATAGCAAACCCAGCAACAAAGGAATCCCCTGCTCCAACTGCGCTCTTGTACTTATCTGAGTCAATTTTATATGCTGGCAACCAGAAGTGCTCATCTTTATTTTTGAAAGCACAACCTTGTGCGCCTGCTGTAACAATTACATTTTTTGCTACTTTATTAAATAGTTTTTCTGCTACTGCTAATGCACGCTTCTCGACATCCTTGTTATCAGGAATAAAGAGATCTCCTGATTTATTCTCGATTATCGCTTCTGCCTCTTCAAGGTTTGGTGTGATGAAATCTAAGACTTGACCCTGCCTAGATGCAAAGGTTGCTGGGGATGTATCTACTAGAAGTAGCGCACCGACAGAGCGTATTTCAATTGCAAGTTGATCGATAGCGTTATCTGGATGACCTTTTGGAAGACTTCCCATCATTAAAACTAACTCTCTTGGACTGACTTTTGTGGAAGCGCTTTTGCAATATTTTTCCCAGTCACTTGTAGAAATTGTTGGACCAGCACCATTTAGAATCGTGATGGCAGACGATGATTCTTCATTTACAATTATTGATTTTCTTACTTCTCCTGGAACACTTAAGTATTGAACATCATGCCCCTCGCTATCTAGCAGCTCCTTGTAAAAAGGACCCTCAGAATCAGGAAGGGTTAAATAAAGATGAGGATTTAACCCCATGGTTTGACATGCCCTTGCGACGTTTATTCCTTTACCGCCTGCTGTCGCCTTGTTTTCGATCGCCCTATGAACGCTGCCACGAACTAGCTCTTTAACCCAGATCGTGACATCTATACACGGGTTTGGGTTAAGGATTAACATACTAAGGTAATCGTTGTCATAGTGCGTAACTCTACTTTTCTTGGCTCTCTAATGTCAACATCAAAAGAGAGACAGCCCCCAGATAAATCTGAGGGCTGTCTCTTGCTTCTTAGTTATTAACTAATCAGCACTTGTCACGATACTGTGCAGAAAGGCCTGCAGGAGTATCGATGTTAGTCTTCGTAAGGATGGTAAATCCAGTTTGTACCTTGTGTGGTGAAACTGTTCCGCCCTTTAGAGCTGCAATCGCAGCTTCTACGCCCTTTGATCCTATTGTTCCAGGCTGTTGTGCAATTAGAGCCTGAACTACTCCGGACTTAAGTGCAGCTACTTGATCTGAACCAGCATCGAATCCAACGATCTTTACCTTGCCAGCTTTTCCAGCTTGCTTGATACCAGTTGCAACACCTTCAGCAGAGAATAGGTTTGTTGCGAATACTGCAACAATGTCCTTGTTCTTAGCTAGTGCAGCAGTGATGATTCGTTGAGCAACTGCTGGCTCATTGTTTGAGTATTGAACACCGATGTAGTTGAACTTCTTGTCTTTGTTCGCAGCATCTGCGAAACCATTAACGCGAGCATCAACTGAGCTAACTCCTGGTGATGTACTAACTACAAGTACTTTTCCACCCTTTGGAGCTAGTTGCTTAACAGCGTTGAATGCTGCCTTGCCGCCGCCGTAGTTATCTGAAGCGATTTCAGCAACTGATGGATCTGGATTATCAATTGTTGTATCAACTAGAACAACCTTGATTCCGGCTGCAATTGCAGCTTCGATTGGCTTTTGTAGAGCAGTCTTGTCATTTGGGGCAATCAAGATTGCATCTGGCTTGGAAGCGATTACGCTGTCAAGAACAGGCTTCTGGATTGTTGCATCCCACTTTGCTCCGCCTTGTGTAGTGATAGTTGCGCCACCTTTAGCAGCAGCAGAAGCAATGCCACAACCCATTGTTACGTAGAAAGCATCGCCTGCTACGCCCTGGATAAACGTGATTTTGTAATCTGCAGCATCAGCTGAGGTGCTAAATGCTGTAAGAGCAAGAGCTGCTGCTGAGATTGCAGCAATTGCTGATACTTTCTTGTTTCTTTTCATTTATTTCCCTTTCGTGAGGCTCTCTCTTTAGAAGAGCGTTTCTTACTACTTTGCCCACCACCATCTGCCGCGCTACGTCGAGCATTATCGATATAGACAGCAGCCACCAGAAAGACACCGACAACAACGTTTTGCCAAAAAGGCACAACGCCGATGATGATGAAGCCAGTCTGGAGAACTATCGGTATAAGGAGACCGATCATGGTCCCGAATATGGATCCATACCCACCGAAAAGGCTGGTTCCACCAATCACAACACCCGCTACAACTGTTAAAGCTGTATTGGATTGTCCCGCGATTGTTGTTTGTTGATACATCGCAAGACTTAGAATTCCTGCAATTCCAGAAGTTAATCCCATTAGTGAATAAACCAAAATAAGTTGACGGTTTACATTAATGCCAACACGACGACAAGCTTCGCTATTTGAACCTACGGCATATGTAAGCAATCCAAATCTTGTTTTGTGTAGCAATATTCCACCAAGAATTACAATAACCAGAGCAATTACGCCGAGAACTGGAACTTGCGCATATACATTTCCAAAACCGATATTGTCTACAAGCTCTGGAGTTGCTCCACGTAGATCAATTCCACCGGTGATGATTTGCGAAACACCAAGCGCGGTGCTTAAAGAACCAAGAGTCACAATAAATGCCGGGACCTTCGCAATTGAAACTAGCCAACCATTTAAAGCGCCCCAAGCAGTTCCTACAAATAGTGCAACAAATATTCCAACAAAGGTTGGACCCCAACCCTTTACATCAGAACCTGAGGTTGTCATGCTACTTGCGGCTCCGCCTACTTGGGCAATGGCCCTACAAGCGATGACACTACTAAACACCAGAACACTTCCAACTGAGAGATCAATTCCTGCCGTAATAATTACGAATGTCATTCCTACGCCAAGAATTGCGAATACTGAAACATTAAGAACGATGTTTCGAAGATTAAAAACCGTGAAGAAAGTATCTGGAGCAATTGCGCTGAAAGTTGCGATGATTATGAGGAGAACTGCCACAATCTGGAAGGTCTGAGTTTTTGGAAGGCGCCTAAGTAGAGGTTGCTTCTCTTCTGCAAGAATTCCAAAATCGCTCTTTGGGTTGCTACTTGAATTTGTTAAATTACTCATTAGTTGCTCTCCTCATCAAGGCGGCCTGTCATAGCTCCGACCAGCTCTTCAAGATTTGTATCCCCGGTTTTGTAATCAGCAATCGTTCGGCCTCTGCGCATTACTTGCACACGATCGGCAATATCCAAAACTTCTGGCATTGAATGGCTAATAAAGACAACACCAATTCCACTGTCACGAACGCGGCGCACAAGATCTAACACATTCTTTTTCTGCACAACACCAAGAGCAGCAGTTGGCTCATCAAAAAACAAAACTTTACTGGCCCATGCAGCAGATCTTGCAACTGCAATACTTTGACGTTGGCCACCAGACATTGATCCAGTACTTGCAGTTAGTGAGCGGACAGTTGCACCAAGATTACGAAAAGCGTCTTCACTTCCAATCCGCATCGCTTCATAATCCAAAAAGCCAAATTTTCCTAGAATTCCTTTGCGAGGTATCTCTCTACCTAGGTACATATTCTGCACAGCATTTAAATGAGGACATAAAGCTAGATCTTGAAATACAGTTTCAATTCCAACACCTCTTGCATCTGATGGCAAGCGGAAGACTTCTAATTTCCCATCAACAAAAATTTCTCCACTATCTGGCTGTTCAGCACCAGAAAGAATTCGAACTAGCGTGCTCTTGCCAGCACCGTTATCTCCAATTAGTGCAGTCACCTCACCTGGACGGACTGTGAAATTGCAACCACGTAGCGCCTCGACTTGGCCATAGTGGCGAACAATTTCTTTCGCTTCAAGTACGTTGCTCATTGCTCTTTTGTTTTCCCAGCTCTTTCGGAGGTAAATTTTTGACATCGTTGTCATCAATCACACTATTCAAGTGCCTAACAGGGTTCACGTCAATATGCTTTTTGCCTTAAATGGCAATTGTTATCTAAAAGTTATCTTCGATCTGCACCTGGAAATCTAAAGATCCATCGATTGGAATGTGGGCGATCACTGGGGCTGTTGTTGAAACCGCCTTGAAATAGGAGCCCATGTCCGACAATTTATCTAAGTCTCTCGAAGAGCCTCGCTCCTTGATGCGAACAGCCCTTAATTCATCTGAAATATTTACCCAGACTAGAACTGGTTTCGCTCCCTTCGCAATGAATGGCTGTACAAGTTTTTGCCATACATCTGCTTGTGCAATTTGTTTTGTAAATGGGGCAACAACCACCACAGATTTCCCATCAGCAAATCCAGACATCGCTCTTTCTATCAAATTTGCATACCGCTCTGATGCAACTTGATCCAGAAACTTCCCCACTCCAAGTTTTTTATACTCGTCACTATTTTTACTAATCATTTCTTCAAGAGTGTCATCTAAATCAAAAATCTCTAAACCACGAGAGTTGGCAAACGCTGTAGCAAATCGAGACTTGCCCGCCGCAACTTGCCCACTAATGAAATAAACTTCTTGCAATTAGACACTTCCTCCGAAAGTAAAAGTTAAGTCAAATTGTCGGGAACTTCCTGGTTCAACAACCGGGGATGGACCAGCATGTGAATTATCTCTAGTTCGTCCAAGCAGTCCAGTTGTCGATGGTTCTAGTCCTTGAACATACAAAGCTTCGCAAGCATTTCGCCACTGCATGAAATGTGGGAGTTGGTTTCCATCCCACTCTAATCGCATTGTCATTTCACCACGTCCACCTGCATTTGCATTGGTCAATTGCGCCCATTGCATACCTGGCTTTGCGTTCCAATCCCAAACCGTCTCCACATCTCTTGGATTTGGAGCTGGCATTATTGTTGGATCTACACCCTTTGCGGAATCAATGCAGCCAAGCATCTCTGTGCAAGAAGTAGTTAACTTTGTTCCAGGTGCTAAAAATGGCCATCCTAGGTTGATGTGGTACAGAACCTGAACGGGCTCCTCAACATATCCATCATTTTGTACGGAATCTGATAATTGAAACTTAGCCTCCCCAAAGTTCATGGTAATTCTGCGAGTTAATACGAGGTGCTCGGCAAAGGCCGCAGCTTGGCGAACTTTTGCTTGGACCTCGATTGTTCCTGCCTCCCAATCAACGTTTATTTTTTCAATCGTTGTTGGTGACATCGAAATAAATCCTCCAGTGAAACGCCGTTCTCCAGTAATGCCTGGATGAAGGTGTCGATTTGGGTTTGTAACAGGGCCACCAACATGATCAATTCCAATTGTTGAAAGGAATCCACCTTGCCAATTTCGCAACCAACCCCAACCATCTGGCTCCATTGCCGAAGGTTGAAATGCATGTGCATGTCTAAAGCCTGCAGGAGAGACCCATTGCGTTGGGATGCCGCGGTAGAGAACCCGGCCTATATCAAATCCACGATCGACCAAAATCTCAATCTCTATTTCGCCATTTCGAATTCTTAGGATTCTCTGGTCCAACATATCGCCATCAATCGCTTTGAATTGTTCGCAACCAATCGCCTGCTGTGGGTGACTTGTTATTTTGCGAAAATCATCACGCTTACCGCTCATTCCAAAAAGTTTCATGGCGATACCATAAACCCAACTTCTCGCTTTTACTACTAAACTTTTTCCTATGAGCTATCAAAATCAGGATCTAAACGGGAAAGTTGTAGTAATTTCAGGAGCAACATCTGGGATTGGGCGCGCAACAGCAATCGCAATGGTCGAACAAGGAGCCTTTGTCGTTCTAAATTCTCGCGATGAAAACTCACTAAAGGGCCTGGTCGCGGAATTGAAAGATGGAAGCAGCGCATATGTTGCTGGGGATTGTTCCGACCCGGAAGTCTGCAAGAAAATAGCTGCAGTGGCACTTAATAAATTTTCAACTATTGATATCGTTATCCCAAACGCTGGCGTCGGCTTATATGGCTCAATTTTTGATTGGTCCGATGAAGAAGTAAACCAAATGATGCGCACAAATTTTGAAGGAACGGTTCACTTAATTAGAGCAACTGCAAAAGTTATGGTTGAAAAGGGTTGTGGCGACATAATTATTGTTTGTTCGGTTGCTGGGTTTTATGGTGCTGCTAAAGAGGCTATCTATGCAGGGACCAAGCATGCACAAGTTGGATTGGCCTCTGGTCTGGATCATGAATTGCGCGAAAAGGGAGTTCGTGTTTGCCTTGTTGCCCCTGCCGGAGTTTCAACAAATTTTGCTTTTGGAACTGGAAGAACTCCTGGATCGCCGAGGCTAGACATGTACTTAAAACCAGATGAAGTAGCAGCCCAAATTATTCACATTGCACGCCAGCCGCGTTCAATGAGAACACCACTCACAACTATGTGGTCGATGGAACAGCAGAGCAATTAAATAAGTTTCATTTTCTACTGAAAATCTGGCGGAGACGAAGAGATTTGAACTCTTGAAGGGTTTTACCCCTTACCTCGTTAGCAGTGAGGCGCACTCGACCGGGCTATGCGACGTCTCCAAGTGGTAGGTGCAGTTTACCTCCTCAAAGCCACTCGTCTAATCGCATGAGATGAGAGGGTTGATAGCGATTCCCTTTAAAACAGGGCAAAAGCGCTAGAGCTTTATGCTTCTAGTTGCCAGTGAAACTGTTCTGGCGACGGTTTGTGCATTTCGCTCGTCACTTCCATATGTCCAAAAATCTGCTTCTTCTTGGGTGTGACCGTGATGTAAGTGACGGATAATTAGACGTTCCAACCTAACTTTCTCTTCTGGAGCCAAGTACCAACATTCCGTCAATATTGGAAAAACTCCCGCCCATGGCGGATCTTGTAAGAGTAAGTAATTGCCCTCAGTTAGAACCAATCTGGTTCCTGCTCTTACAACACCTTCAGCGCCATAAGATTCTTCAAACTCTCGGTGAAAGACTGGAAAATAAATATCTTGATCTATATTTTCTTTAACTCGCGTTAGCAAGGCTATAAAACCCAGGGCATCAAACGTATCTGGGGCTCCCTTGCGGTCACGAGAATTATGTTCGTGCAAAATTTTATTACTGAGGTGATATCCATCCATTGGTACTAAAGATGCAATCCCGGGTTCTAGATTCTTCAAAATATGATCGGTGACTGTTGATTTTCCAGCTCCAGGCTTACCAACAATTCCGAGAATGATTCGTCCTGGTTGGGTATCCAGCAAATTCTTAACTTCAGCCAGGATGCCATCCATTGATGTAATGTCAGGTTTCACGAAAGAACCTCAATTCTCATATGCGTAATATATCTGAGCTGCTTTCCCCTGTGTCAACAACTCCGATATCAATATTAAATTCGACCAAAATCTGGCCCATGCGCTTGGACTAGATATTAAATGGTCCAAAGAACTAGAACGAGCCAAGTTAAAGAGTTAGGATTTCTAGATGAACGATAAGAAGGACGGTACGCGCTCTTACGATGCGCCTAACGCTGATGCACTAGCCGCCTTCATGAAGATTGGATGGGCGCCTTCCCCGCTTGAAGGTGTTACACAATCTCGAGCCTCATCATTTGCTGCAATGCGGCGTAAAGTTCTTTCAAAAACTTATCCAGATATCCGAATGGTTATTCCCGCTGGTGTTTTTAAAGTTCGAAGCAATGACACTGACTATCGATTCCGTCCGCTATCTGCCTACGCATATTTGACCGGGATCACTGGCATAGATGCCGTACCAGATTCAGTATTAGTACTGGAACCACTGGCCGATGGTGGCCATGAGGCACTGCTATTCATTCATCCAAGAAGCCCACGTGATAGCGAAGAATTTTATCGAAACGTTCGTCATGGCGAATTTTGGATTGGTCGACGAATGACGCTGGAAGAGACTCAAACGAAATTTGGGATAACTGTCCGACATATTTCTACTCTTGCAAGCTTTCTGGGGGTGGAAAAGAAGTCACTAATTATTCGCGGCGAAGATGCTCTGGTTGATTCCAAAGTTGAAGCGCGCAAGAAGAAGGAAGCCGAGTTTGTAACTTTCCTATCAGAAATGCGACTGCTCAAAGATGAGTTTGAAATAGGTGAATTGCAAAACGCAGTAAATTCAACTGCAAGAGGCTTTGCTGACATGATTAAGGTATTTAAAGCTGCCACCGAGGTTCCTAAGGGCGAACGTGTTGTTGAAGCTGCGTTCTTTGGTCGAGCCCGGGTTGAAGGAAATGAATTGGGTTATGACACTATCGCGGCCGCCGGATCACACGCCTGTGTTTTGCACTGGATAAGAAACGATGGCGCTGTTGTGCCCGGTGATCTAATTCTGATTGATGCAGGCACCGAAATGGATTCGCTCTACACGGCAGATATAACGCGTACGTTGCCGATCAATGGAAAATTTAGCGAAGCCCAACGAAAGATTTATATGTTGGTCTATGAAGCACAAAAAGCTGGGTTTGCTGCACTAAAGCCAGGTGCGGCATTTAAAGATATTAATCGGGCGTCACAAGCGGTTTTAGCTAAAGGTCTAGCGGAAATGGGCGTACTCCCTGTATCTGCCGAAGAGTCCATGAAGCCAGACGTTGGTTTGCACAGACGTTGGACAGTGCACGGAGTAAGCCACATGTTAGGTATGGATGTACATGATTGTGCGCAGGCAAGAAATGAAGAATATTCTGATGGCGTACTAAAAGCCGGAATGGTTTTGACGGTTGAACCTGGTCTCTATATCCAGCCAGATGATGAACTATTTCCACCGGAGTATCGCGGTATTGGTGTTCGAATTGAAGATGACGTTCTAATTACCGAGTCGGGCTACCGAGTTCTGTCAGGAAATATTCCAAGTCATCCTGATGAGGTAGAAGTTTGGATGGCTAACTTAACTCGTTAGCTTTACGCCAATCGCGGCTGCGCCAACTCCTAAGATCAAAGTAAGTGCGAGGTAAACCCAAGCCTTTGCTCGGTGTTTATGATCAAACAAGTGATGCGTTTCTACCGCAAAGGTGGACCAGGTTGTAAATGCGCCAGCAAACCCGGTTCCGATAATCAGTGCAGTGTTGCCATTTGATCTGATGGTTAATCCAAGGACGAAAGATCCCACGGTATTTATGGCAAGTGTTTCAAGGGGAATAAGTGATCTATGAATCTTTTTAACTTCTTTATCAATTAAATAACGGGCTGGGGCGCCGATTCCTGCGCCAAGTGCAATGAGTAGTGCTCTCATTTTGCCCACTTGGTTTTGAAAAATTCATTAGTCGCAAAAACTAAGATGTAAGTACCAACTAAGGATGCGAGAGCGTAGATAACGGCGGTGCTTACTTTTCCATCATTGAAGTACTGCTCTATTTTTAGTGAGAATGCTGAGTAAGTTGTGAAGCCACCACAGAATCCAGCGCCAAGTGCTGGCCGCCACCACCACTTCGGAGATTTATGATGGTTGGAATAGAGAACCAAAATCATAAGTAATACTGAACCTGTGTAGTTGACGAGCAGAGTTGCCCAAGGAAATCCCCGATCAACTATTGCAAGTGAGATAACCCAACGTGAAAGGGAGCCAGCTATCCCGCCAAGGCTGACAACCAGAACTTTCTTCACGCCTTAAAGAATACCCTCGCGCTTTCGAATCACTGAGCCTAGCCAGCGAAGTGGGTCGTATTTAACGTCAACAACGCGCTCTTTCATCGGGATGATTGCGTTATCGGTAATTCTGATGTGTTCTGGGCAGACTTCAGTACAGCATTTGGTGATGTTACACATTCCAAGACCGTGCTCCTCTTGCGCCTTTTGCTTGCGATTACGTAACATATCGAGAGGGTGCATATCAAGTTCTGCGATCCGAATAAAGAAGCGCGGGCCCGCAAAAGATTTCTTATTTTCTTCATGATCACGAATTACGTGGCAAGTATCTTGACACAAGAAGCATTCGATACATTTTCTAAATTCTTGGCTGCGTTCTACATCGACTTGAGCCATCCTTGGTTCACCAGGTTTCATGCCAACTGGTGGAACAAACGCTGGGATTTCCATGGCTTTCTTGTAGTTGAACGAAACATCAGTAACAAGATCTTTGATTACCGGAAAAGCACGAAGTGGTGTGATGGTTATCTCGGTATCTTCTGGAAATGAAGCAACTTGTGTCATGCAGGCAAGACGTGGCTTACCGTTAATTTCCATCGAACAAGAGCCGCACTTTCCAGCTTTACAGTTCCAACGAACCGCAAGGTCATTCATCTGTTCTGCTTGAACGCGGTGGATAACGTCTAGAACTACTTCACCTTCGTTGGCTTCAACTTCTACATTTTGCAATCCACCATCCGCGCTATTTCCACGCCAGATTCTTAATTTAAGTTTACGGGCCATTAGTTGGAACCACCTTTCGCTGCTGCCATTTCTTCAGGTGACATGTACTTCTCTAATTCGTGTGGATCAAAGAGATCAAATAACTCTTTAGGAATTTTAGGTAGTCCTTGTTGGCGGATAACTACTTCGCTTCCATTGAACGAAGAAATATTATTTAACTGGCGCCACTTGGTGCTCATGGTTGGGAAATCATCACGAGTATGCCCGCCACGAGATTCTTCTCGTACAACTGCCGACTTAGCGGTGCTTTCCGCAATCAGCAACATGTTGTCGAGATCGAAAGATAAGTGAAAACCAGGATTAAATTCCCGGCCGCCAGTAACGGTTACGTTCTGAATTCGCTTACGAATATCAGCAATCTTTAGAATGGCATCATCAAGTT
>Ga0194044_10000088_pt1 | contig 35580 bp, 27 predicted proteins | sample JunL4417m_MetaG_FD_155460 | JGI IMG/M metagenome (GOLD analysis project Ga0194044, IMG submission 155460) | Anoxic zone freshwater microbial communities from boreal shield lake in IISD Experimental Lakes Area, Ontario, Canada - Jun2016-L442-17m | ecosystem: Environmental > Aquatic > Freshwater...
AACCCAAATCAGGACGGTAGCCAACTTTCAGGCCCAGAATATCCTCATAAAAATTTAAAGTCGCCTTCGAGTCACTGGCGATGACTGTTACGTGATTTATTCCAGTGATCACATTACCTCCTCTGCCCATTGAGTTTGAAAATACCACCATCCACATTTGTTATCAAATATTTTGGATACGCATTTGAAGCGGGATCCCTCACCAGGCGTGCAGTCCATGCTACCACTGTCGTTATCTTGAATAATCTGACGTTCTGAAAACTCGGTGCGCGATCATGAGCGCTCGCCCCACTAGTATCGCGGTTACGCCATGATCCGGGGTCTAACCCGTTCATGAGTGATATTTTTTACTAATGTCCCGCCAGTGTCCCACCAAAGAAAAATGACCTAGAGGCTTTAGCTCTAAGTCATTGTTTATTTGGGGTGACTGATGGGGCTCGAACCCACGACAACCGGAATCACAATCCGGGGCTCTACCAACTGAGCTACAGCCACCACTGGGTAAAACTCAACAACCGCCTAGGTAATTTTAGCGAGTTTGTCACTGGCTTGTCACTCAACAATAATAAAGCTAGTTAAAAACAGGCTTTCTGTGGTGTGCCCGACAGGAATCGAACCTGTAACCCCCAGCTTAGAAGGCTGGTGCTCTATCCGGTTGAGCTACGGGCACAATTTCCTGTGGAGCTTTGACTCTGTGTCACACTAAAATATATGGTCGGGGTGGAGAGATTCGAACTCCCGACATCCTGCTCCCAAAGCAGGCGCGCTACCAGGCTACGCTACACCCCGAAAGCGGAGCACTATACCCTGCATGGGATAAAAAATCAATTGCGCCCGAGCTCCCCTGCGAGCGGATATTCAGACCTTAGCGCGCGCGACCACGCCACCTAGGGCGACGCCTTTAGTTTCTGAGTAGCTTATTTTCGTGCAATCTGTGGCAGCGCTAGCCTTATGTAATAGACCATCGACCACAGCGTGAACACGGCGGCCAGGTAAATTAATAATGTGCCCAATTCGTTTATTGGCAATCCAGCCAGTGGCTCATGGAAGAGTAGCAGCAGTATGGCGGCCATCTGGAATGCGGTCTTGATCTTTCCAAGCATAGACACCGCCGTGCTCTTGCTCTTGCCCAGCTGGGCCATCCATTCACGCAGGGCAGAGATGGCAATCTCTCGGCCAATGATAATAAAAGCGATCCCCATGTCCACGTAGTCCAGCTTGACCAGCACGATCAACGCGGCGGCCACCATAAGCTTGTCGGCGACCGGATCCAGGAACGCACCGAAGGCTGAGGTTTGGCCAAGCGCGCGCGCCAGGTAACCGTCCAGCCAGTCAGTGCAGGCGGCCAGGGAAAATATTAGCGTTCCCATGTAGTGCTTGTGGTGCAGGGAGATCACCGTATCCGGCACATAAAAAATCATGAGGAAGACTGGTATCAGGAGGATACGCAGCCAGGTCAGCAGATTTGGTATATTGAGTCGCATGATCAGTGCAGTTGTTTATAAATTTTTTCCGCTAGCGCCAGGCTGACGCCGCTCACCTGTGCCAGCTCTTCCACGCTGGCCTCGTGCACGCCCTGCAGACCACCAAATCTGGCCAACAGGTTTCGCCTGCGCTTCTCTCCCACCCCATCAACCTCCTCCAGTACCGATGCAGTGCGGGCCTTGCCGCGTCTTGCGCGGTGACCACCTATGGCGAATCGGTGCGCCTCATCGCGCACCTCCTGGATCAGATGCAGCGCGGGATTGTCCGGCAACAATTGTAGCGGCTTTTTGTGCTGCGAAATAAATAATTGCTCCAGTCCTGGCTTACGCTCCACGCCTTTAGCAACGGCCATCAGAGGGATCTCCGCCATACCCAACTGTTCCAGCACCTGACATGCCACGCCCAGATGACCTAGTCCGCCGTCTATGAGAATCAGGTCGGGTAGTCGACCCTCCCCCACCTGAACTTTTTTATACCGCCGGAGCAGGGCCTGTCGCATTGCGGCATAGTCATCCCCTCCCGTGACATCGGTGATGTTATAACGCCGGTACTCAGGGGTCCTTATCGCCAGGTTATCGTACACCACACACGACGCCACTGTGGCCTCGCCCATGGTGTGACTAACATCGAAGCACTCGATGCGGGAGAGCTGCGGGAGGGCCATAATCTCGCGCAGCCTTTCTAAGCGAGCTAGCTGCCCAGCAGCTTGACCTGCCTTCTGATGCAGCGCAAGCAGCGCATTCTTCAGCGCCATACTTAACCACTGTCGCCTCTCTCCGGTCACGCTGTGACGTATCTGCACCTTGTGCCCCGCCTGCTCAGTCAGCAGCTCCTCCAGGGTGCCCACCGCGAGGGGCTTGTTAATCAGCACGAGCGCCGGCACGCTATGCTCTAGGTAGTGCTGGGCCAAGAAGGCAAGCAGCACCTCATCGGGTTCTTGCCCCTCTGCGTTTTGAGGAAAAATGCTTCTGTCACCCAAGTGCCTGCCGCCGCGCACCATGCCCAGGTTCACGCAGAGCACGCCCTTAAACTCAGCGATGACCGCAATGTCGGCGTCCATTGCGCGACCGCTTTCCATGAACTGCTTCTGTTGCACCGTATGCAGCGCCTTCAGCTGATCGCGTAACGCGGCCGCCTGCTCATAGTGCCTATCCCCTGCTGCCCGCTCCATATCCTGTCGTAAGAGGCTCTCCACCTCATCCTGCTTGCCCTGCAAAAGCAGCTGGGCGTTACGCACATCAATCGAATACTGCTGCTCGCTAATCAGCCCCACACAGGGGGCGGTGCAGCGATGAATCTGATGTAGCAGGCAAGGACGGGAGCGATTGGTTAGGGTACTGTCTTCGCACGTTCGAATATTGAAGACCTTCTGCAAGAGCCGTATGCTCTCCTTTGCCGCGCCCGAGTTAGGGTAGGGCCCGAAGTACTGATGCCCCTTGATCATCGCACCCCGATAGTACGCAAGTCGCGGGAATGTGTGGCCTGTTAGCACGATGTGCGGGTACGACTTATCATCCCTAAACAATATGTTATATCGTGGTTTTAATTTTTTAATTAAGTTATTTTCGAGTAATAGGGCCTCCGCCTCTGAGCGTGTTACGGTCACCTCAATGCTGGCAATTTGTGACACCATCAAGCGAATGCGTGGCGAAATATTGGTCTTATTAAAATAGGACGCGACACGCTTCTTAAGCTGCCCAGCCTTACCCACGTACAGAACCTTTTCCTGCTGATCTAGCATACGGTACACGCCCGGCAGCATCGGTAGGCTGGCAACAAATAGCTTTGGATTAAATTGAACGGCTGGACTCAAGGCTGTTCAGGTACTGCGTGATCGCACTGAAGACGGCGTGGAACATCGCCTCGTTTAGACGCTTGGTTTGGGTGTTGTAGCGGCTACAGTGGTAACTGTCGTACAACACGATTCCGTTCGGCATGTCGTGCCGCATGCCATGCCCAAACTTGTAGTCCTTGCCTTTCAGGCCGAGCGCCCTTAATACTGCCTGGTGGGATACCACCCCCAGAGACAGCACCGCGGCGTTTGGTGGCAAAGTGGCAAGCTCATCCGCCAGGTAAGAGTTGCACTGTCTGACCTCAGCAGGCTCGGGCTTGTTTTGTGGTGGTAGACAGCGAACGGCATTGGTCACACGGCAGTCACTCAGGCTGAGTCCAGGATGAGCGCCATCCATCTTGTCCAACGACTCCGCCTGGCTGGCAAAACCGAATTTGTGTAGCGTTGAATATAACAACTTACCGGCAAAGTCACCGGTGAATGGACGACCGGTCCTGTTCGCTCCGTGCATACCAGGGGCCAACCCGACTATCAACAGACGCGCGCGCTGATCCCCAAAAGACGCCACAGGACGGGCGTAATAGTCTGGATGCGTCTCACGCACGTCACCCAAGAAGGCTGCCAGCCGTGGGCATAGGTTACAGTTAGTGGAAAACTTCATGCGTCACAAATTCCTTGGATTGCGGAACCGATTAAATATTAAAATCCAACCGACCATTAGCTGTCGCTAAAATTCCAGGATATTTCATTTTCCCGGTGCTCACATTTATACTATACTCAATTATGAGCTAGATTGCCTACCCGACCCGGTTGGGTGGACAACGAGCAGCGTGAATACACGCCATAACCTACCGGAGATACAAAATGTGGAAACTCTATCGAGCAGACCTGCTCGGAAAAGAACTTGAGACGAACCTGCAGCAGATAATTATCGACGCCCGCACCAAGCAGCACAAGATACTGTCTGTCGAGCATCTGCTGCTGTCCATGTTGGACAACGCTTCTGCAGTCGAGATGCTCCAGTCACGCGAGGTCAGTGTTGACGAGCTTCGTACCCTGCTGGCCGAATACATCCAAAAAAATACACCTGTCGTTCCCGACAGCAGCGAAGTCAGCGCAAAGCCCACGCTTGCCTTTCATCGTATAGTCCAGAACGCGATTCTACTAGTCAAGTCAACCGGCAAAAAAGAGGTCACCGGCAGACATATACTTGGCTTTATGCTGAATGAGTATGACTCCCATGCCGTGTCTCTGCTTAACCAGCACGGCATATACACTCTAGATGACAGTACAGAGACGGGAAGCACATCCACCGCCGCAAACGTCTACAGCAACACCGGGATTGTTGACCCCAACGATCCTCATCGCGCCCTAAAGAACGAGTCCCTGCTGGCCGCTGGACTGCTGCCGAGGGTTAGCATAGATGAGACCGGTGAGAATCTTGGCTACTACAGCACGGACCTCGGGGCTGACACACTTGCCGCTCTAGCCAAGGCGGCTCGCTAACCGGCAACGCCGGCTTTTTTGCGCATAAAAAAAATCAGGTCGATTAACTGACCTGATCTTTAAATAAAACTTAATCCTACGCTGCCATTCAAACACACCTTGGTGCGTTTCGAACCGTCATCTGTAAAATTATTTACCTGAAAACTCACCCCTAGCGTTGCCTGGGTTGCCCAATTGACCGAACGGGCCATTGAAGCCAGAACCAACGATATTGGTTTGCTTGGAGTCATGCACACGCCTTGGATAGTCCTCTGGGGTGCCGTTTTGTATAATTTGATCCACGTTACCAGGCTGAACTTGGCCAGAAAGACCAACTTGTCCGCCCCTGCCCCCAGCAATACCCAAAGAGTCGGCGCTGTTGTTGGATATACCAGAAACCGAAACACCAGTCATTGAGTCAGCATTGGCCATCGAAGCGCCCAACACTAGGCATGATGCGATCGTGATATTTATAAGACTCTTTTTCATGAAAAGCTCCTAAATATAAAGTTGAAAGAATAACAAAATAGGATCAAGGTATGTCTTGATGTACATATAGTATCAGTTAATCCAAAAGTGTAAATAGCTTTATCATGCTTCATCAACAATGATGGCACACACGCAGTTAAATACAGGCACTCGGCCTGTGCATTCAGCCCCATTCCATTGGATGGAATAGCCTTCATTACGTTATATAACATACTGTTAACAGTAGATAATACGTATTAATATCGGGGGCAGCGTGACGCTGAATGATGCGCCATATGGCGCTCGTCCCATTCATACATGGGCAGCTAGACCATAATATTAGCAAGGTTATTACACCAGCAAGGTAGAGAATGTTGTGTGGTGAATCACATAATACTTAGCGCATTGTTTTTATTATTTAATCTCATTAAATACAGTGCGTTTGTTATTGCTTTATAATAAGCTGTGATCGCTATTCTGGGTGGAGCCTTCTGTAAGTGGCGCTTGAAACTATAAAGGGGTTGGTATGAAGTGGGTGGTGGTTTTTGTTTACTTGACGGCAATCCTTACCGTGCATCTTCGGGGAAGGGTTCGCTTCTCTCTGTCCCGTCAGCTGCTAGACCATTCGTCCATCGTTGCCCCGATGAACCTGTTCATGTACTTACTCTCCGGAGTCCCACACACCCCCTACCTTCCCATCAAGAACTTTCCCGAGCTGGACGTACTAGAAAAAAATTGGGAAATGATCAGAGAGGAGGCCCTCAATCTGGTACACCTAGAGAAGGTGACCGCCGCACAAAAAAATGATGACGCAGGATTTAATTCATTCTTTAAAAATGGTTGGAAGCGTTTTTATTTAAAATGGTATGACGCCCGCCACCCATCGGCCGAGCTCTACTGCCCAAAAACGGTTGCGCTGCTACGGACCATCCCGAGCGTCAAGGCCGCCATGTTTGCCGAACTGGGTCCCGCCGGAAAGCTCAACGAGCATCGCGACCCCTTCGCTGGATCGCTACGCTACCATCTGGGCTTGGTGACGCCCAACGATGACCGCTGCTTCATCGAGGTGGATGGCCAACGCTACAGCTGGCGAGATGGGCAGGCAATTGTCTTCGATGAGACCTTCATACACTGGGCTCAGAATGAATGCGCAAGCAACCGTATTATTTTATTTTGCGACATCGAGCGTCCGATGCGTTATCGCTGGGCGCAGGCTATCAATAGGTGGTTGGGCAGGACACTCATGACAGCAGCAAGCTCTCCCAACGAGACAGGGGACAAGACCGGGGGCATCAACAAAGCGTTCCGTTATGTTTGGTTGGCGGGCCAGTATCGCCGCAAGCTAAAGGCATGGAGTCGCCCCCTCTACTACACGATCAAGGGAGGGTTAATTCTGGCGGTTGGCGTCATCATCATACTGATCTGACAAGACGCGCAGGTGCCTGGCCTTGGTTGCAGATAATCTATCCACGATAAATACTCACACCACACACCACTCTCGCCACACCAACGCAACCTATAAATCGGCGTGTGCATGCAAAATATATTACAATAAAACATGGGCGCCTTGGCTTTTTGGGTTGCATGTTTTTATGTGCGCACGCTTTATCACGGGGAGCCAATGCTCCCCCTATAAGCGCCAAGTCTTGACGATGGTCATACGTACGCCGAGCGACCAGAGGCCTCAGGAACGGCACCCAACAGCACGCTACGTACAACCAAAATTACCCACAAGGAAGTGTCATGCCAAACAACATCAATAGCAAGGTCATCACGCAGGGCGTACAACGCTCACCCAATCGCGCCATGTTGCGCGCCGTAGGCTTTGGCGACGATGATTTTAATAAACCTATCGTAGGCATTGCCAACGCATACAGCACCATCACGCCCTGCAACGCGGGGCTAGGGGCACTGACAGCACGAGCTGAGCAGGCGACTCGTGCTGCTGGCGCGATGCCGCAGACGTTTGGAACCATCACAATTTCTGACGGCATATCAATGGGCACCGAGGGAATGAAGTGCTCGCTGGTAAGTCGGGAGGTTATTGCGGATTCAATTGAGACGGTCTGCCGCGGCCAAAGTATGGATGGCATACTCGCCGTCGGTGGGTGCGACAAGAATATGCCAGGAGCTATGATCGCCTTCGCACGTCTAAACATCCCCGCCATCTTTGTTTATGGCGGCACCATTAAGCCAGGCAATCTTAACGGGCGAGACCTGACGATCGTCAGTAGCTTCGAGGCGGTTGGTCAATTCATCGCGCACAAAATAGATTCGGACGAGCTCCTCTCCGTCGAACGCAAGGCCTGTCCAGGTATTGGCTCGTGTGGTGGGATGTTTACCGCCAACACCATGTCATCCACATTTGAGGCGATGGGAATCAGCCTACCGTATTCCTCAACCATGGCAGCAGAGGACATAGAGAAGTCCGACAGCGCAGCACGGTCGGCAGAGGTTTTGGTGCAGGCAATCCGTAAGCAGATACTGCCCTCTCACATCCTTACAAAAAAGGCTTTCGAAAACGCAATCTCTGTTGTTATGGCGGTGGGTGGTACAACCAACGCGGTTCTGCACTTGCTGGCGATTGCACACGCGATGAATGTTGACCTGAACATCGATGATTTTGAAACAATCCGAAAGCGCGTGCCGGTGTTTGTCGACATGAAGCCATCTGGTCGCTACGTGGTCACCAATCTCCACAAGGCTGGAGGGATTCCACAGGTCATGAAGATGCTCCTGGTGCATGGATTGCTGCACGGCGATTGCATAACCATTACAGGAGAAACAATCACGGAGGTGCTCAAGGATGTACCCTCAGAGCCGCGCCTCGATCAAGACGTCATACGTGCCTGGAGCAACCCAATTTATAAGCAAGGGCACCTGGCTATCCTAAAAGGAAATTTGGCCCCAGAGGGCTCCGTGGCAAAAATAAGTGGCATCAAGAATCCCAGCATCACCGGCTCCGCACGCGTCTTTGATTCGGAGGAGGCCTGCATGGATGCAATCATTTCAGAAAAAATAAAACCCGGAGAGGTGCTCGTGATTCGTTACGAGGGTCCCAAAGGAGGGCCCGGGATGCGCGAAATGCTCTCCCCCACCGCAGCGCTGGTGGGTGCCGGAATGGGGGATAGCGTTGCTCTTATTACGGACGGCCGCTTTTCGGGTGGCACTTACGGATTTGTGGTTGGACATGTCTCGCCAGAGGCGGCCATGGGTGGCACCATAGCACTAGTCGAGGACGGCGACTCCATCACCATTGATGCTCCAGCTCGCCTGATACAGCTAAACGTAAGCGATACGGAGCTTGCAAGACGTCGCGCACTCTGGAATCCACCAGCGCCGCACTACACGCGCGGCGTACTGGCAAAATACGCGCGGCTTGTTTCCAGCGCAAGTCTAGGGGCGGTAACTGACGCATAAAATATGCGTGCAATCATTCGGTACGCTTGATTCAACGAAGCACGGCGGGCGGTCGCTCAGGTGGTGCCGCCCACCGTCAGGCCGTCTATCCTCACCGTTGGCTGACCAACGCCCACTGGCACACTTTGACCCTCCTTGCCGCAGACACCTACGCCCGGATCAAGTGCCATGTCGTTTCCTATCATAGAAACACGGGTGAGCGCCTCTGGTCCATTACCAATTAACGTTGCACCCTTCACTGGATAAGTAATCTTCCCATTCTCGATCATATAAGCCTCTGCGGTGGAGAATACAAACTTGCCACTCGTAATATCCACCTGCCCCCCACCAAAGTTGGCCGCATAAAGCCCATGCTTTACCGAAGCAATAATCTCCTTTGGATCCTTGTCCCCATTTAACATATAGGTGTTGGTCATACGCGGCATTGGTATATGCGCGAACGATTCACGCCGAGCATTTCCGGTGACCGAAACGCCCATCAGACGGGCGTTCAGAGTATCTTGCAAGTACCCGACCAAGATGCCGTCATCGATTAAAACTGTACGTTGCGTGGCGTTACCCTCGTCGTCCATTTGCAATGAGCCACGCCTATCGGCAATCGTGCCGTCATCCACAACGGTTACGCCCTTGGCTGCCACACGCTGACCGACACGGTCAGCAAATGTGGAGCTACCCTTTCGATTGAAGTCACCCTCTAGACCATGTCCCACGGCCTCGTGTAGCAGAATGCCAGGCCACCCGGGACCGAGCACAACCGTCATGTTTCCGGCTGGCGCTGGTTTAGCATCCAAATTGACCACCGCCTGATGCACCGCCTTGGCTGCGTAATCGGATAGCACCTTATCTGTAAAGTAGGTATAGTCTAGACGACCACCCCCACCAGACGAGCCCTGCTCACGCTTGCCATTGCTTTCCACAATAACCTGCACCGACAGTCGCACCAGCGGACGAATATCTGCATTTAATAAGCCGTCATTGCGCGCCACAAGCACAACCTCGTACTCACCCGCCAAGCTAGCCATAACCTGAGTAACTCGTGAATCAAGTGCGCGTGCGCAACGCTCTAGACGCTCCAACATTGCAACCTTATCCACATCCTTCAAGCTGGCAATGGGGTCATGTGGAAGATAGAGATTTCTATTGCCACTCACTCGCAATAGTGGCGCGGTACCAGCCCCTCCCTGCCTCCCAATTGCACGCGTGGCCAGCGCGGCGCTTTCCAACGCAGCGAGACTGATGTCGTCAGAGTATGCGAAGGCGGTCTTTTCGCCGCTCACAGAGCGGACGCCCACGCCCTGCTCGATACCAAAGCTGCCAGACTTCACTATACCCTCTTCCAGGGACCAACTTTCTGCACGCGAGTACTGGAAATAAAGATCGGCGTAATCGACTTTGTGCGTGAAAATTTTAGAAAAAACTTTCTCTAGGTCACTCGTTGCGAGCGCATGTGGCGTGAGTAGCGATTGCTGTGCAAGAGCAAACATAGTGTCGTTATTTTGCATAAGATAATCCGTATAAATTTAATAAATAATTACCCAACATACGATCAACAAATCTCAGCGTGCGATCATATTGTGGTGGCATCCAACACATCTAGCTCGAGACAAGTACACGATCCGACAGTGCCGGCAAGCTGGTTAGCAAGCTCCCACGGTAGCGCGGGTCAAGCTCCCCAATCACAAAACCTGGCCCACGTGGCAGCTTGTCGATTACCTTGCCCCACGGATCAACGATCATACTATTACCATGAGTTTCACGGCCATTAATGTGACGTCCACCCTGCCCGGCCGCCACCACATAGGCAAGATTTTCGATAGCTCGCGCGCGTACCAAGATCTCCCAGTGCACCTTACCGGTCGTTTCTGTGAATGCGGATGGCAACACGATAATACTAACGTCCTGCATCGCTCGAAATAACTCGGGAAACCTTAGGTCGTAACAGATTGCCAACCCAATTCGGCCAAACGGACTGTCTACGACGACGACCTGTCGCCCCGGCTCAATAGTGCGACCTTCATGGTAATGCTCATTACCAATATTAAGATTAAAAAGGTGAATCTTATCGTAACGCGCTACCTGCTTTCCCTTGTCATCGTAAACCAAGCAGGCGTTGCGCATTTTATTGGTCGTATCTGCCACCATGGGTATCGATCCGCCAACCAGCCAAATTTTATGCTCGAGCGCCACCTCGCTTAAAAAATTCTGAATGACCCCCTCTCCCGGATGCTCGCGTACCGCCAACCTGGCTGCGTCATTTGACCCCATGATTGCAAAGTACTCTGGCAGCACAATCAAGCGCGCGCCCTTACTCGCCGCCATTCCAATGAGACGACGCGCCTCGCTCAGGTTGTCCAAAACATCTGGTCCAGAAACCATCTGAACGGCGGCGACCTTAAAGTGATCGAGTCGTTCGTAACTGGCTGGGTGCCGCCTTATTGTATTTTTTTCTTGCATGCCGTCACGCCTCTCGCAGCATTACTTTTATTGCGGTGGGGAAGATTTTTTCGTGCCAACCTTTTCGACATTGGGGCTGACCCATGGTCCGGTGACATCGTACTCATATGACATCAATTTATCGATAGGTTCACGCAGTATCTTGTTGGCAATAAAAACCCCCGCACCCACGAGAGGGCCCCCGGCAAGTGCGCTCAGTAAGGACGCCGTATTACCCACGGTGGGCAGCACTCGCACGCGCAGGTTTTGTGTTTCGTGGTCAAGATCTATCTGCCCTTTCATGGTCACCTTGGCGGCGGAACCATCAATCTTAAAGTTATCGGCATTCATAATTCCTTTTGTTACTTTGGCTGCCCCATCGATACTGTCGAACTTAAATCCCGCACTAAAGATATCCGTAAAATCCAAGGCAATATGTTGCGGCAATGCCTGTAGGCTTAGGATGCTAAGCAGCTTGCCGGCGCCGGGATCTATCTTTAAAAATTGCCCCTGACTGACGCTCAACTTGATCACCCCATCCAGCGTGGCATAACTAAACTCAGCTGGCGCACCGGGCCATGTAAATACCCCCTCTAACTTTCCAGCGCCATCCTTCACGCTACCCGGGTATCCAAAACGACCCAGTGCAATCCCCATGTCATTAATATTGAGCTTGAGATTAACTTGGGTCTGCTCTTCGCCAGAAAGGATTCGCCACTTTCCATCTCCAGTCAGCACGCTACCTGGGTTAGTGATAACCAGTCGTTCCAGCAACCAATCATTCTCGTGTTGCTGTGCCAGCAACTCCAGCCTTCCAATATTTTTTTTATTCAGCGTAACGCTGTCAACCACGATGTCTAGTGCTGGGTACTTCGTGTCGGTGGTATTTTTTTGATTGTGGCCAAGCCTTGCCAACGCATTTTTATTTTTTCCAATTGCGTCTTGGTCCGGATCCAGGGACACACTCTTGAGGCGAGCAACAAACTTTCCGTTGCCCTCGCTGTACCAGCTAACCTCGCCGCTCGTTGACTTGGCTGACAGCTGCGCAACCATTGCGTCCTTTTGGTTATGGGCGCTAACGTGCAGGCCCTCTGTCGTATAGCCGTACCCTCTAATCTTCCGGATTAATAGGTCTGCGCCTGTCACGCCACCCAATACCGAGTCATCCAAGGACCCCATCAGGCCACCCCAGCCCTCCAACGAGAGCTCTGGAATGACACCCGTCACCCAAATTCCATCCTTCTCCAGCCACTTTCCGGAGCTGCCAAATTTTATCGTACCCCGCTTAACAATTCGCTCGCCGCCCTCATCCCAGCGTAAAAACTTTGCACCGAGGAGCGTGCCGTACTGCACGTACACAAGATCCTGGTGTGCGTTGGCGCCACTCACTTCAAAGCGAAATGGCACCACCTCTTCTGCACGCTTTGCAAACGGTACCGGCAGGTCAGAGGAGAGTCCAACCAAATTAGAGGTTAGCACCACCCCGGTTTGCTTTTTCAGCAGCGTAATCTCTGACTCCCAGTCGCTACTACCGTGCAGATGCTCTAGTGGAGCGTGGGGTAGCACCTCACGCAGCGTGTCAACGCTTGCGTGACCGGATACCTTGGCATATATCGCGCCATCCTTACCGCTCTTTATGGACAGCGCAGCCTCCCCGCCCAATATCTTGGCGGTAACATTTTGCGTGCGCATAAACGACTCACTAAATAGCAGGTCGCCACTCACCTGACGCAAGATTGGGATGCCCTTGCCAAGGTTTATCTCGTTATCAATGAATCGATACCTTCCGGAAACCACGGGGGATCCGCTCCCGCTCAGCGGGATGCTCATCTGCAGGTTAAGCTTGCCACTCCCGCTCGAGGTGATGCTGCTGGTAACATCATCTAGATATCCGTGCACTGGGCTCTTTTGAATAAAGCTCAGCGCGTGCCTTGTCTCGCCATCTGACTCGCCACGTATCTGCAATGGCAGCCCAGGGCTTCTTATGTCGGGCAAGACCACGCTGACGTCCTTTAGGGGTGCGCCCACTGTCATGGCAGTCGGTGCGGTCACCTCGAGACGCTTTCCCTGAATGAGCAGATTGACACCGGCGCTATCCACACGCGGCCACCCCTTCGCATACTCTATCGCCACCCCATTCGCGTGCGCCCGAATCTGGAAGGTGCCGCTACGATTCCCTTCAAATGGAAAGTCGTTCAAGCCCCCCTTTAGTATCAAATGAAAATCGTCAACCTGGCCATCGATTAGTGCGTTACGTATCCAGCTACGGGCCTCGATACCTAGGGCGGCCGATGGGATATAGCGGTCGGTGTGGCGCATATTTGCGCGTGCCAGATTAACGGACAAGTCAATGACGCCAGAGCTTTGTGGTATATCCTGGTAGCTACCAAAGCAATCCCCCTCAAGGTCGGCGTTGGCCACACGAACCTTGTTAAACTTTATCTCCACCCCGCGATTATTTCTTCGCCAATCGAATCGGCCGCTCAGTGAGTCAAGTGCCAGCGGCTCTGGCATCACAAGTGGTGCATCCGCTATCACGTTACGCGCATTTAGCGATAGCGTACCAGCCACTTCGCTGCCATCCACCTGACCACTCAGCCCAGCAAATCCTGGAAACTTGTCGGTGCGACGTATGGACACCTTATCAAAGCGTGCCTTGATGTTATAGCCTAGTAGGCTATCAAAGCCTCCCTCCCACTTTGCCTTGAGATCGAAGACCTGACCCTGTGGTGCGAGCTCAGACAGCTGCCGCTCAAAACTAGACGGTACCGGCATGAAGTGGCTCAGGCTGGAGAGGTTGCTCATGTCCAGCATGTTGAGGCGGACCTCACCACTGGATGGCTTTTGGTCGACGGCCCCCACGAATCGCAAGTAGAGATCGATCGGTTGCAATGCTATGCCACCGTTTGTTCTGAGGGAAAACTTTTGTGTGGAGACCTCGAAACCGTTTGCCACGTGACGCCATGCGATCCGACCATAAAGCTTAGCTAGATCCAGGGGTGGCAAATTATCGGCCAGCCGTGCTCGCACCCCAGATAACACCAGATCAGCGGTCAGCTCATTAGGCTTGCCATCTTCTATGCTCATCCAGGCACGTAATGCACCGTTACCGCTTTGTGGTGTTATGGGTAGCGGTAGCCAAGCACCCCAGGCCGCAATGTCGGCGTAATCCAGTCGGCCGTACAGGTCTCCACGCCAGGAGCTTAGGCTGTCTAAGCTGACACCAACAAAGTCGCCACGTAAATCCAGTTGCGCAGACAGCTCAGCGGGTGGCTGCCCCTGCAGTGAAAAGCGGTGGTGGTGTCCGCTATTTTCAATCAGTATGTTCGCGTGACTCAATGACAGCGGTGGCGCAGCGCGCTGCTCATCGTGCCAGGTAACGTGCGCGTCACGTACGACAATACTTGCCTGACTAATCAGCCAATTTGCCAGTTCATAATTTACGAGCTGACCCGGAACGCTACTTAGCACAGATATACCGGCAACGTGCAGCAAGCCCTGCGCGTCCCTCCTAATCAGCAAGTCGGGTTGATCAATTTCGAGGCTAGACAGCCGCACTCCACCGGTCAGCGCGGACATCCACGACACCACATTATCCACTCGCCGCAATGCGAGCACCGTGTGCCCCTGTTTATCTAAAATAAGTACATCGATGAGCGCTAGGTGAGGACGAATACCACGCCAATCTGCCTGAATTTTGCCGATAGTGACCGGCTGGCCGACGACATCGCTAACCACAGAAACAATGCTGTCGTGATAACGCTCGATGTCCGGCAGTACCCAGTAGCGCAGCGTCAGCAACACTCCCGCACCAGCGAGCAACAGTAGCAGGGCGCAAAGCAACGCGAACTTCGTTAGGTTGTTAATGTGGCGCCAAGAGGAGCGCCAGAAAAATCTCAGCATAGATTAAGTGGCCAGGTAACCCTACGACAACTGTAACGCTGCACGCGCACGGTAAATTCATTTAAAACCAAAAGTATGGGTAGTTTAACCCCTAGATCCATCTGTGGGTACTGCCATCACACTACCCGCTTGAATTTTATGTTATTTGGCAGCACGCCCAGTGCGACTGGCTCCTCATTATAAAGGCCCGCCGAAGAATGTGGGCGTACCCACCCTACGATCACGTAAGCTACCTAAAAGATTGGACCCTGACTCCAAAAAACACACGACTGCTTCATAAAGTGTACAGAAGGCGTTAGAATCTGGATTGGTCACTCTAACCCCTAAGGAAACTCAACCATGTCCATGGCTGATCGCGATGGTTTTATCTGGTATGACGGCAAGCTCGTGCCTTGGCGAGATGCCACAACCCATGTACTCACCCACACTCTGCACTACGGTATGGGGGTGTTTGAGGGCGTGCGTGCGTACAAAACCACCAAGGGCACTGCCATATTTCGTCTTGGCGATCACACCGACCGCCTATTTAATTCGGCACACATCTTTAAGATGAAGATGCCGTTCGATAAAAAAACGTTAAGTGAGGCGCAGTGCGAGGTAGTGCGTGCCAACAATCTTGAGTCTTGCTACATCCGCCCTATCGTATTCTACGGCTCAGAGGCCATGGGTATCGCTGCCACAGCCCTCAGCACCCACGTCGCTATCGCAGCATGGCCATGGGGGGCGTACCTGGGCGTCCATGGAATGGAAAACGGCATACGAGTAAAGACCTCCAGCTTCACGCGCCACCACGTGAACATCAACATGTGTCGCTCAAAATCTGTTGGCACGTACACAAACTCCATTCTTGCTCACCAAGAGGTGGCACACGATGGCTACGATGAAGCGCTGCTATTAGATGTTGACGGTTACGTAGCGGAAGGCGCGGGTGAAAATATATTTATCGTTAAAAATGGCAAGCTATACACGCCCGACCTAACCTCCTGCCTGGAAGGAATCACGCGCAACGCCATCATTACGCTAGCGGCCGATCTTGGCATCCAGCTAGTCGAGAAGCGCATCACACGTGACGAGGTGTACTGCGCCGACGAGGCCTTTTTTACGGGCACCGCGGCAGAGGTTACGCCAATATGCGAGTTGGACAACCGCACAATAGGCAGTGGCACGCGTGGCCCAATGACCACACGCCTGCAAGCACTGTTCTTTGATTGTGTTAATGGTAAAAACTCAAAGTACGCCAATTGGCTGACCCACGTTTAAGGAATCATCAGATGAAAACAGAGCAAACCAAGCTGGCCTATATAGAGGTGTCCGCTTCGGACCTGCCACTTTATTGCCCCATGCCAGGTTCCAGTCTATGGAATGCCCACCCCAGGGTGGGCATTCCCGTTGACAAGGCCGGCGACTCACGCTGCCCATACTGTGGCACACTCTATAAGCTCAAGGGCGACCCACCAAAAAGACATCACTAGCCAGCGTGGTCTGTCATCGTTCTCGCTGTGCAGCCACGTGATCGCCCGCATGACTACGCATACACCATAACAACCTAACAGTACAAGATCATGGCAAGCGTACCCAAGGAAATCTTTAAGGCTTACGATATTCGTGGCATTGTCGGTAAATCACTGACCCCGAGCATAGTTGAGGCAATTGGCCACGCCATCGGCTCGGAGGCCCTGGCAAGGAATCAGAGCACAATCGCAATTGGTCGTGACGGGCGCCTATCCGGAGTAGAGTTTTCCGCCTCTCTGGCACGCGGCATCCAAAAAAGTGGCATTAACATCATCGACGTTGGGCGCGTTGCTACGCCCATGGTTTACTTTGCCGCCCACCACCTGGGCACACACTCGGCGGTCATGATCACCGGCAGTCACAATCCGCCAGACTACAATGGGCTCAAGATAGTCTTGGGAGACGAGACCCTCTCCGGCAAGACCATTCAGGCATTACGGGCGCGCATTGAGGAGGGCAATCTCAGTCACGGCATGGGCTCCTATTCTCAGCACGATATAGCCCCGGCATACATTGAGCGCATCGTCTCGGACGTTAAGCTAGCACGCCCTATCAGGATCACGGTGGACTGCGGAAATGGTGTTGCCGGTGACTTTGCTGCCACCCTGTATCGCCAACTGGGCTGCGTGGTTACGGAGATATTCTGTGAGGTGGATGGCAACTTTCCCAATCACCATCCCGATCCATCTCAGCCAGAGAACTTACGTGACCTGATTCGAACAATTGCCAATAATGACAGCGAGCTGGGCTTGGCTTTCGATGGCGATGGAGATCGTTTGGGCGTGGTGGCCAAAGATGGGAGTATTATATTTCCGGACAGGCAGCTGATGTTATTTGCTGCTGACGTCTTGGGACGCAACCCCGGCGCAGAGATTATCTTTGACGTTAAGTCGACGCGCAAATTATTCAGTTGGATTACCCAGCATGGTGGGAAGCCTACGCTTTGGAAGACGGGACATTCCTTCATCAAAGAAAAAATGAAAGAGAGCGGCGCCCTGCTTGCGGGCGAGATGAGTGGTCACGTGTTTTTCAAGGAGCGCTGGTATGGCTTCGATGATGGCCTGTACGCAGGCGCTCGCCTGCTCGAGTATTTGAGCACACAAAAAAATGCTAGCGACACCCTTAATGACCTACCCAACTCGATTAACACACCCGAACTACAAATCAAGTTGGCCGAGGGTGAGAATTACGCGTTGGTCGCACAGCTACAGAAAGACGCCACCTTCACCAATGCGCAGGACGTCATCACGCTGGATGGGCTTCGTGTGGAGTATGCAGATGGATTTGGGTTGATTCGAGCAAGCAACACGACGCCGGTAATTGTGTTGCGCTTTGAGGCGGACAGCGAGGAGGCGCTAAGAAGGATTCAGCAGGACTTCCGTCACGTACTACTGAACTCTAATCCAGGGCTGCAGTTACCCTTCTAGCCAAGCGCTCTCTTAGTGGTAGGACGAGTCTTTTACGGTCACCGTAATCGTACTGCGCATCGTTTCTCCGTAAGAGGCGTGCGCACCATTTGCGAACTGCAGTGTCAGTGTGTGCACGCCTGGAGTTAGCTCAACCCTTGTCTCCGTCTGGCCTTTACCAAAATGAAGATGCTTTGCATCCTTGGGAACAGCCTCTCCAGAGCCTATCTGTTGCGCTGCATCTATCAGCAAATGGTGGTGTCCGGTGCCATCCGCGACGGACCCGGCGGGCTTTACTTCCATGCCCCGAACGCCCATCACAACCTTGACCTCAGCATCAACCACTGCGCCATCTTTTGGCTCCATAAAATAGACTCCCTGCTCGGATGCCAACACATTGGTCCCGTAAACGACTAACGAAACAAACATACACGCCGACAGTGTGGATACAGATTTCATCTTTAACCCCCCTTTATTAAATTAAATATCAAAAATTTTATTTACGTGTTTTTTGATTTACTGCTGCCGCGGCATCATTCTCGCGGACTAAATTATAGTCGCATCAATCGATGCCCTGCAATCTCAAGGCGAGATCGCTTACTTGGGCCCGGGCTAGCTTAGCCTTGCTGTTACCCAGTCCGACACAGAGGCGAGCGCGGCCTGCAGCAACTCGGGTTGGGTGCCGCCGGCCTGGGCCATGTCTGCACGGCCGCCACCTTTGCCGCCAACCTGCTGCGCGACCATGTTGACCAACTCCCCCGCCTTTATTTTATTGGTGGTGTCGGCCGTAACGCCTGCAATAAGTGCGACTTTGCCCTCGGTGACGGCGGCCAGCACGATGACTGCCGACTTAAGCTTATCCTTGAGGGCGTCCAGGGTGTCACGTAGCACTCCACTGTCCACACCCTCGAGGAGGACGGAGAGTATCTTGACCCCGTTGAACTCTGTGGCCTGGCTGACCAGATCTCCGCCCTGGGAAGATGCAAATTTTGACTTGAAGGTCGCAAGCTCTTTCTCTAGGGCCTTCATTGCGTCCTGCATTTGAGCGATGCGTTGCGTTAGCTCGCTAGGTTGCACCTTCAGTGTGGCGGCAGCCTCCCGCACTCTCGCATCAAGCTGCTGCGCCCAGCTTAGGGCACCCTCTCCGGTGACCGCCTCAACACGACGAACACCCGCAGCCACACCGCTCTCCATCACAATCTTAAATAGGCCAATGTCGCCCGTGCGACGCACGTGAGTTCCCCCGCATAGCTCGGTAGAGAATTCACCCATACTCAGCACCCGCACCCTATCACCATACTTCTCACCAAACAGCGCCATGGCGTCAGACTTGAGCGCATCATCGTAGGTCATCACCTGTGCGATCACCTCAGCATTGGCCCGTATAGAACGATTCACGTGACCCTCTACCTCGCTAATCTCTGCGTCTGTCATGGGCAGGTTGTGACTAAAATCAAATCGTGTCTTTGTTTGATCTACCAGCGAACCTTTTTGCTGCACATGCGTACCCAATACGTCACGTAACGCTCGGTGCATCAAGTGCGTGGCCGAATGATTTCGAATTACACGCGCACGTGCAGAGTCGTCCACCTCGGCCTCAATCGCGTCACCCACCCTGATCGAGCCGGCCTTGACCTGACCGTGGTGACCGAACACATCAGGCTGAATCTTTTGTGTGTCCTGCACCACAAAGAACATCTTCGCCAGATCTCCCTTGGTCGGTGGATGCAGGGACACGTCACCACTTATGACGGCCCTAAGCGCCCCCACGTCACCCACCTGCCCACCAGATTCTGCGTAGAACGGCGTACTATCCAGCACCACAATGCCGAGGTCGGGCGCGTGCAGCTCTTGCGTGACTACGCCATCCCTGTACAAGGCCACCACCTTACTCTGAGTGACCAGCCTTTCATAACCATGAAACTGCGTTTTGTCGCCATCGTATTCCAGCCCCGCCGCCATCTTGAACTTTCCTGCCGCGCGAGCCTGCTCACGCTGACGCGCCATAGCATCATCGAAACCGGCCTCGTCAACCAAGATGCCGAACTCGCGGCAGACGTCCTGCGTCAGATCAAGCGGGAAGCCGTAGGTATCGTGTAGGGTAAACGCAACACGCCCATCAAGAATTTTTTGTTGTGGGGGGCTGCTCTTCGCTTTGCTCTTCCCGTTGCCTGGACTGGCATCAGAGGCAGCGTTTTTGGTTGCGATACTGTTAAGCTCGACCTCCAGCATCCTCATGCCGTGCTCTATGGTTTCAAAAAATCGCTCCTCTTCGATGCGAAGGGTGTCAACCACCCGTGACTGGGCCGCACTCAATTCAGGGTAAGCGCCACCCATCTCTCTGACAAGATCGGCCACCATCTTATGAAAGAATGCTGCGCGACAACCCAGCTTGTATCCGTGTCGGATAGCGCGACGAATAATACGACGCAGCACGTACCCGCGCCCTTCGTTACCCGGAATGACCCCATCCACGATTAGGAACGAACAGGCACGAATATGATCGGCAATCACCCTGAGTGAGTTATTCGTAAGGTCACTGGTGTTGGTTTCACGTGCTGCCGCACAAACCAGGCTTTGGAATAGATCGATGTCGTAGTTTGAATGCACGTGCTGCAAGACCGCCGCGATACGTTCCAGCCCCATGCCCGTGTCTACCGATGGCTTGGGCAGGGGGTGCAGAACCCCACTCTCGTCACGGTTGTACTGCATGAATACCAGGTTCCATATCTCAATGTAGCGATCGCCATCCGCGTCTGCGCTACCCGGAGGTCCACCTGCAACATCAGGACCGTGGTCATAAAAAATCTCGGAGCACGGCCCACATGGGCCGGTATCCGCCATCTGCCAAAAGTTATCCGAAGCATAACGTGTGCCATGGTTGTCGCCGATACGCACAATACGCTCAGCCGGAACGCCAATCTCGTTAGACCAGATTCCGTAAGCCTCTTCATCCTCGGCATATACCGTTACCCACAACCTATCCGCTGGCAACCCATAGACTTCCGTGAGCAATTCCCATGCGTACTTGATGGCACTATGCTTAAAGTAGTCCCCAAAGCTAAAATTGCCCAACATCTCGAAGAACGTATGATGCCGCGCGGTGTAACCCACATTCTCTAAGTCGTTATGCTTACCACCGGCACGCACGCAGCGTTGCGATGACGTTGCGCGTACATACGGGCGCTTATCGTGCCCAAGGAAACAGTCCTTAAATTGCACCATGCCAGAATTGGTGAAGAGCAGGGTGGGATCATTTCCTGGCACCAACGGACTGGACGCTACGACAGTGTGTCCCTTGGAGGAGAAGTAGTCCAAAAATTTGTGACGGATTTCGCTGCTGTTCATCTGTTCGCCAATTCTAAAGGTCGCCGTACGTTTAATATTTTCAGTATAGATAATACCACCTGAGGTTACTTGGTCGCATCTGCGCTGCCTGTGGTTACCAATCGACGCCCGGACATGAAATCTGGATGCGCACAGACTCTGAGCATCAGGGCAAACCTATCACCTCACATGAGAAAAAATGGTAGCATGAACTCTCGCCCAAGGGCAGACAATTCACCAGAAGAACCATGGCAGCACACGGACCGAGGACAACCAAGGCGTGTTGTCTGCCGTACCCTGAGCCGGCCCAAATATTAAAATGCGCCCACGTCATATAGAACGACACCTGACCGAACGACTTGGCTGGCTCCGTCCCGCAGTCTTGGGCGCGAACGACGGCATCATTTCCACCGCCAGCTTAGTGCTGGGCTTTGCCGCTGCGCACGCGACCCATGACACCATTATGCTCTCTGGGGTTGCCGGCCTTGTTGCGGGATCTATGTCAATGGCCGCCGGGGAGTACGTGTCCGTTTGCTCACAAAGGGATTCGGAGCGGGCCGACATCGAACGTGAGAAAGAAGAGCTCAATTCAGACAGTTTGGGTGAGCGGAAAGAGCTGGTGGCAATCTATGTCGGTCGCGGCCTAGATCCAGATCTTGCGGGACAGGTTGCGGACCAGCTCACAGCACACGACGCACTCGGTGCGCACGTTCGCGACGAGCTCGGGATATCCGAGGTGCTGAGTGCACGCCCTCTTCAGGCTGCCATCTCCTCGGCGACCAGCTTCGCTGTCGGAGCATCCATGCCACTCATAGTTGCGTTCACCACCCCAGAGGCAAACCTAATCGCAGCCATCTCCGTCACCGCGCTTCTGTTCCTCGCCTCTCTGGGTGGCGTAGCCGCTTACACTGGTGGAGCGTGTATAACCTCGGGTGCGCTACGCATGACGTTCTGGGGTGCACTAGCCATGCTCCTGACCGCTGGCGTTGGCGCACTGTTCTCATAGCCCACAAGGCTCGAGCTCGCGTAGTGTCCCATCCAAAAACAATAAGGCGCAGCGAACCACCTTCGTAACATAGACGGCCTGCATTGCAAGGCGGTACTCCTGCATTTGCTTGTGATGGGGCGCCGAGTCTGATGTCGACCCGCTCTTGTAATCCAGCACCCACACCTCGTCGTCGAACTCCACCAGACGATCGATGCGGTGCAGCTCGCCGCGTGCATTAACATAGGGCAGCTCATTACACGCAAAGCGGTAGTGTTGTGGGTCAAAGAAGCGTCGCAGCTCCGACAGCACCAGTAGTCGTTCCGCCTGCTGCCGGAGCAACTTCATGTCGGCAGCTGCAATGCCGTACTCAAGCTGCAGCGCGATCATGTCGACCAACTCACCCACCTGGGCTACTCCCCCTGGGTGGACACCAGAAGCATCGGGCAGCGATGAGGAGGGGGCAATTTTTTGCAGTAGCACGTGCAGACAGGTTCCTTTGCGCTGTTCGTCTGTTGGACTTGCCACGCGCTTGCCAGTAGGCAGTGAACGGCGCAAGGCTGCATCAACGTCAGCGGGTGCCCCGGGTGTGGCCGAGGCGTGCCTGTCTGGTTCGATCAACAAGGGGTTCTCCCCACCCTCTGCCACCATCAGAATGCGGCCGTACCAAGAGGCGTCCTCGAGCTGACCGCTTCCGCTAACCACTAGGGCTTGCTTTGCGCGCGTCATGGCCACGTACAGCAGGTTCATTTCTTCACGTCTGGCGCACCTCTCGTCGGCATCAAAATACCTTGCTCTTTTCGGTTCCAGCTTTTTTTTGTCCGCAAACAAAGAAAAATGTGTCGGCCGCTCTACGCTGGGCTGCCAATCAAATAGCACGCCAGAACTGTCTGCCGGACGCCACGTATCGTTTGCGTTTAGTAGCCAAACGATTGGAGCCTCCAACCCCTTCGCCTCATGTATGGTGTAGATGCGTACGGCGTTACCCACCTCGCCCACCCTACCCTCGTCTGGCGATTCATTACCCTCCGCCTCTCTCAGCTCCCTTATCTTGGCGAGAAATCGCGGCAGACTTGGGTAACGTCCGGCATCAACATTGAGCGCAATCTCGATTAACGCCTGCAGGTTCGCGCGTACCGTCTCGTGCTGTTCGGTGGGCACAGTGGCGGCGTACCTACGCAACAAATCACCCTCAAAATAGATGCGATCGAGCAGGTCGTGAATTGGAAACCTGTCAACAAGGTCTAGCCAAGTGCACAGCAAGTGATACGCGCGCAATAGCTCTGTAGATGCGGTGCCGGCCTCCACGCGACTCCTTATTCGGTGCCACCATCCACCCTTATCTTCTCCCTGAGCTATTTGCATTAGGTCAGCATCAGCACACGAAAATAAAGGGGAGCGGAGAACCTGCGCTAACGCCAAGTCAGCGAATGGGGTCACCAAGAAAATTAGCAGGGCCTGCACGTCCTCCGCCTCTGCGGTGTCCAGGAGACCACCACGACGAGAGGTTAGGAACGGTATACGACCGACCCGTAGGGCGTTCTCGTACACCCGCAGGTGGGTACGCCTACGCACCAGCACCATGATGTCACGGTACTCTGCGCGCCGCGTCGTGCCGTCTGCGTCACACACACTCCAGTGCGTTACGATGTTCGCTATTTCATCAGCGAACTGTTGTGCCTCAACATCACGATCATCGGCCGCACACTCACCGTGCGGATCCAGCAGCGGATTGCGTAAGCCCCTAGGCGAGCTCGGTGCGTTGGCATCGGCCACCCCGTCAATTTTTGCCAGCGGCAGGACAGAAACAAAGCCGGGCAAGCTCATGTGGTGTGTGGTGTGCGTTTCGAAATCACAGAAGCCGTCCGGCTGCTCACCGAACACCCCGTTCACCGCGCACAGAATTTTATGGGCATTCCGTCGCGTAACGTTCTGACTAAGGTGACGCGCATTGAACTCTTGTTGCAGCCACACCCCGGCCTCCCCAAAGAGGCGAGCGTCGGCACGACGGAAACGGTAGATGGACTGCTTTGGGTCGCCCACCACAAAGATGGTTGGCCTGAGGTCAACCGCCGCAGATGCGGCAAACCAGGCCTGCAGGATGCCCCACTGCACCGGATTTGTGTCCTGAAACTCGTCCAGCAGGACGTGCTGGTAGCGGTTACTGAGCTTGTGTTGCATGTACTCTGCGCAGTCGCTCTGACCAAGGAGGCGGCACACCTGCCACTCCACGTCAGTAAAGTCCATCAGCTGCTGGCGGAGCTTGGCATCCTGGTAGTACTCGAGCAGAGCCGCCCCGCAGCTTAGGGCGGCCCCGTTCATGCGTAGCGTGGCGCGCTCCGTCAGGGCATCACGCACGCACTCTACCGCATCAAAGAGCTCCGCGTAGAGGACGGCGTAATGCTCCTGGTCCTGCCCTTGATTGGCCGTAAATCTACGCGGCTCACCCGCCTGCGTGAAGAGCACCTCGCTCAGAGCCTCAAAGCGATCATCTGCATTCGCTAAGCGCACGGCGTTGCCTAACTTTGTGGCGTGGGCCTTCTGCGCTGATGAGCCGGTCTGCAGGAGATCTACGAACGCCTCTGCCTTCAGCTCAAACGCTTTATCCAATAGCAACGTGGCTGGCTCGTGCCCTAGATCAACATTGAGTTCAGCGCGTAGCTGCTCCATGGCATAGCCGACGGCATCCTTGTGGCCGCTGGTGTAGGCCCACCACTCCGCGCGCTTGCCCACAAAAGCATCCAGCAGTACCCAAGTTTTATCCAGGCCAAACTGATCAAATAGCCATTCAATATCTTGTGCGGCAGCGCTATCTGGCTTGGTGCGTAAGTCATCTAAAAACGCTTGCCGTGACTCCTCGTGCAGGATTGAGGTGTGTTCCAACAGCTGCATACCCACCATCAATCCCGAGTTTAGTGGGGCACGCTGGATAATCTGCATGAACCAGCCGTGGAAGGTGTTGATGGTGACGGCGGGTTGCACCGTCAGGCAGTCGTAATACAGACCACGTGCACGCGTCATGGCCTCATCGCTTGCGTCATGCACCTCACGCTCCGCCAGGAATCTGCGTACCACCTCATCGTCTTGCGTGGCAATAAGCCGCAGCCACTCGTGCAGGCGCATTTGCATTTCCTGTGCGGCCTTGCGGGTGAAGGTGATGGCTAAAATTTCTCCTGGCTTGACCCCGGATAGGAGTAGTCGCAGAATCCTTGACACTAGGAGCCAAGTTTTCCCGCTGCCCGCACAGGCCTCCACAACAACGCTCTGCCGGGGGTCGAGCGCAACCACGTTGCTCATCCCATGAATCGCACCCTGTGCGTTCTCGTCCATCAGAGCGTGCTCCATTCTGACTTACGACACAGCCCATGCATTTCACAGTACTTGCATGCATCCCTTGTTCCATGCGCGGGGAGTGCGGCACCGCCACGCATCTGCGTAAAAACTTCCAGTAGGCGCTGGATGTTTGATCCCGCCAATTCACCCACGTCCTGTTGTGGCGCAACCGCGACTACTTTGTCCTTTTCGATACTAATGAATGCGGCCGTGCTGGCCTTGTGCACGTAAGCATAACAGGCTAGCTGCACGTCCTCGCCCGCCTCCTTGAGTTTATTCCTGAGCGTGTTTGCGCCCGTCATCTTGTAATCAAGAACGCACACCCCATCGCTTCCATCCGCCATGATGTCGACACGGTCCACCCTCCCATGCATGGTCAGGTCGTCGGCTAGCGCTAGTTCAAAGGGGGTTTCACCCTCTCGGTACCGCCAGCCACTGCTCTCCCTGTTTAGCTGCGCATCTAGGTACGCGTGGATTGATTTTTTCCAACGCAGCAGCCATGCGCGCGCCAAGAAATCGTTCCCCATGACGGGCTCAAAAATCTCGTCGCTAATGCGCTCCATGCTCAGCCTAAGGTCCTCACGATCATGTTCGGCCAGCTGGGGGTGACGCTCATGGAAACGATGTAGGATCTCGTGCACCCACCCGCCATAGTCACGCTTTTCTATACCCTCGCGTACCTCGTCAATCTCATTCAGACGCAAGATATAGCGAGCATAAAATTGATATGGGCAAGCCATCAGACTGTTATAGCCGCTGGCTGATATGCGTCGCGGAACCAGCTCATGCGCTGCAACCGGCAGCGGCATGGCAGACACGTGGGGCAAGGCAAACTCTGGGCCAGCCACTTGCGCACCCTCGAGTAGTGGCCTCCACACGGCGCCGCTTGTCGTGAGGTCGTCCCCGTAGGTCAAGTCATGCAGGGAGCGCAGCATCTCCAGGTAGGGGCTCAGCAGGTTCTCTTCGCCATTTTTGTTAGCCTGCCAGGTGATCACCACGGTGCCACTCATGGCAAGCAGCGCGAGGAGGTCATCACGCTGCCGCCTTAGGTGAGCCTCACGGGTTGGCAGACCGAGTGATGCGCGTACCGCCTCATTGAACCACGGTCCACCTCCATCACTAGTCGGCAGGTGTGTGTCGTCGCATCCGATCATCAGCACCGCATCAAAGCAGCGCCAGCGCGTTGCTGCAAGATGGGTAAGTACAACCGGGCTGTCTATACCAGAATCACAGAAGGTGTGCGCATCGAGTTGCTGCATCAGCCAGCAACGCCACTCTGTCAGGCTGAGCCGTGTGTTATCCGTACGCAGTTCACACTGCCAGCCCTCCAGTAGCTGAAGTAACCGGATGCCAGCGACATCAACCTTTAGCCCCTGCACTATGCCGATAGCCTCTAGGCTGACGTAAAGTGCGCGCAACCATCCAGAGATGGTGTCGCTCTTTTTGTGCAGCACTCTTTCTGCCTGACGCAATTGCATCAGCATCGTTCGTATCTCTACGCTGTCTCGGGCCAGCCCAATGAAGGCGTCGAGGTCCCTAACGATACCGTGTCGCCTTATGAGCTGCTCAAGCTGGTACACGGTTTGTTTGCGCTCCGGTGCCGACTGATCTGAGAATATAAATGCAGACTTAAGTAGGTCCAAAAGGTTCTGGTAATAGAAGTCACTTTGCAGCGTGTCCAGCCAGCGTATGAGTACCGTGCTCACAGATAGCGTAGAGAATTTCCAGCCTACCTCGTCACGCACCAAGACGTCTGCACGCCCCAGCAGGGCACACACACGCCTTGCCACGATTCGATCGTACGCGACGATGGCTATCTTCTTTTTACCGGCAAGCAGCCAGCGTCTTACCTGCACCTCGGCCGCACGTGCCTCCTCCTCCAGGCTACGTGCACCAAAAAAACTTAACCGCATGCCCAGTGACGCGTCAGGAAAGTATCTCTTTAGGTGCGCCGCCTGCTCGCGCAGTGACAGGCTATCCATCTCCACGAGCCTCTCCTGTACGCCGAGGGGCGGGCAGTCTGACGCCATCCAACTGTTTTCTTGCGATGAGCCAAGCTTGCCAGTCTGGGCGGGGGCGATGACACGCATCGCCGCACACTCCGGTTGCCGCAATACCATCTCGCATAGATTGATAATCACCACGGGTGCTCGCTCGCGGTAGGCCTCCAAAAAGCGCGCTTCCGGCGCCTCGAGATCAGATGTCAGGAGCACGTACAGCGGTAGCTCAGCCTGCTGAGCGATACCCGCCAAGCGCTGCTGGTAATCGCGTGCGGTATCAAGCTCGCCGTTGCTGCTCATCGCGTACCACAGCTCGTACACTAGGCGCGCCTCGAACTGCATCGCGATGCCACGCTTAGCCTGGTAGGCTCGCTCTAGCTGCGATATGAACTCATCCTCATCTTGCGGCAGCGCGACATGGTATTGGGTGAGCTCGTCCAACAAAACCAGCAGCTCGTTGGCAACGACCCACAGGTCGGCGTCCGGAAACCAACGACGCACTCGTAGTGCCTGGTACAGATTGAGGATGCGACAGGTGTCTGGGACAACGGGTAGCGTGGTGGCGGTGGAGTGAGCCCAGTCCCTGAGCGTGACCATCTGCGGCAACAGGATCGCGGACACGCCGGCCTGGTGCACCAGACTCTGCGCTAACGACAGTGCCACATGGTTATTGGGTAGTACGATCCTTACGCGTCGCAGGTCAGGCATTCGCTGGGAATGCTGCGACAGGATCAGGCGTGCGACAGAGTCAACGAAGGCGGTGGTGGATGATGCGCTGCCATGGGGTATCGTGCTCAACACTCACCACCTCTACTTGTGCTTCCGCCACCGCCACGCCATCCATCGTCACCTAGACAGCGATAAAAAAACCAGGGCACCGGGGTACAGCATTAAAAAATGACACGGCACTCCGTGACCGGCAAGATTAAATGATCGCAGCGTAGGGCTTAACGCATCAGCAGCTTGTCCATCCCCGTCAGGCCGTCCTCGTCCTTGCCGTCCTTTGAGCCGCCGGGATAGTTTCGCTCCTCTTCGCCCGGGGCGAACTCTTTCTGCAGGAGGTGCAGTTTCTCCTTCACCTCTTTCCAGTCGTCCGCATCCGCGGGTGGCTCTTTTTTCTCAACGATGCACTTCCACACCTTACACAGCTCTGCATTTAGGGCACTAAATTGTCGCTGATCCTCAGGCAGGTCATCCTCGGCATAGATCGCGTTGACTGGGCACTCGGCAACGCACAGGGTGCAGTCTATGCACTCGTCTGGATCGATCACCAGGCTGTTCGGCCCCTCATAAAAGCAGTCCACGGGGCAGACCTCAACACAGTCGGTGTACTTGCACTTAATACAGGCTTCGGTAACTACGTAGGTCATGAGCTAAAACTCCTAATTTATATGGCGCCCATTTTAAACAAAATATGGCACCGTGTCAGCCCTAACGGCTCAATTAATAAAGCGGATGTGTGGGCTGCGCAAGAGGCTGCGCCCACGATTTATGGTGCGCACAACAAAACTCCTAGCTGTCCGAGCTTTTGTCCCACTCTATCAGCGCGTAGGCAGAATGATTATGTATGGACTCGAAGTTCTCGGACTCGACTACGTAAGCCTCAATGCGCTCGTCACGGTTTAACTCTCCCGCAACGTCGCGCACGATGTCTTCGACAAACTTTGGGTTGTCGTAGGCTCGCTCGGTGACGAACTTTTCATCGGGACGCTTGAGCAGGCCATACAGCTCGCAGGACGCGTGCTCTTCGGCGTAGCGGATCACCTCCTCTATCCAAACGGAGCGCCTGGTGCGCGCGGTGATGGTCACGTGTGAGCGTTGGTTGTGTGCGCCCCGCTCAGAGATTTTTTTAGAGCATGGGCACAGGCTGGTTACCGGCACCAGGACCTTCATGGTGAAGCGGTACTCGCCGTTATTGATCTCGCCGACAAAGGTCACGTCATAGTCCAGCAAACTCTGCACGCCCGACACGGGGGCGGTCTTGTTAACAAAGTAAGGGAAGCTCATCTCGATGTAGCCAGACTCCGCCTCCAACTTATCCACCATCTCACGCAGGATACTTTCGAATGACTCCACGGATATCTCGCGTCCGTGATGGTTTAGTATTTCAACAAAGCGGGACATGTGCGTGCCCTTGAAGTTATGGGGCAAACGCACGTACATGTTGAAGGTGGCGATCGTGTGCTGCACCCCCATGCTCTTGTCTTTTACCTGCACCGGGTGACGAATACTCTTAATGCCGACCTTGTGAATTGCCAGGTGGCGGGTGTCGGCCATGTTCTGAACGTCGGCAATGGGGGGTGATTGTGGATGACTCATATTTACCTACCTAGCACACCAGTAATTAAATTAGCTTGATGACCGCACTTGCCCGAGCATTATATCCGACGTGACCGCCGCCCTGAGAGCGTTAAACCCCTACAGGCCTTGCGGATATAGGCCTACGGCGTCACGCTTTGATCACGAAGGTACTCCTCGTACGTACCGTGATAATCGGACACACCCTGCGGAGTGATCTCAATGATGCGTGTGGCGAGTGAGGTTACGAATTCGCGGTCGTGGCTCACAAATATTAGGGTGCCCTTGTACTCGATCAGTGCGGTGTTGAGCGCCTCGATGGATTCCATATCCAGATGATTGGTTGGCTCGTCCATCAGTAGCACGTTGTGCCGTTGGAGCATAAGCTTTCCAAAAATCATGCGGCCCTTCTCACCACCGGACAGCACTTTCACGGTTTTCGTCACGTCGTCGCCCGAGAACAGCAATCGCCCCAGAATGCTGCGCACCTTTTGGTCGTCGTCTCCCTCGCGCCTCCAGTGTGTCATCCAGTCGGTCAGGACGTCATCCTTGTCGAAGTCGTGTGCATGGTCCTGCGGGAAGTATCCGACGTTAGCCTTATCTGTCCACTTGATGGTTCCATGATCCACCTCAAGGTCGCCAGCCAGGCAGCGCAGTAAGGTGGTCTTTCCGATACCGTTTGGACCAATGATGGCAACACGTTCTCCCGCCTCAATACGAAAGTTCAAGTTTGAGAAGAGTGGCCGGTCGAAGCCCTTGTTCATCTTTTGTACCTCCACCGCGACACGGTGCAGCTTCTCGCGCTCATCGTAATCAAAGCGAATGAACGGGTACTGTCGGGTGGATGGTTTGATGTCCTCAATCTTTATCTTATCAATTTGCTTTGCCCTAGACTGGGCCTGGGTTGACTTAGACGCGTTGGCAGAAAAGCGGGCCACGAAGGCCTTTAGCTCGGCCACCTTCTCCTTGGCGCGAGCGTTCTCGGTGGCGAGCTGCGTGCGCACCGTCAGAGAGGCGAGCATGTAGTTGTCATAGTTGCCGGGGAAGGTGGTAATCTTTCCGTAGTCTAGGTCAGACATGTGGGTGCACACGCTATTTAGAAAATGTCGATCGTGCGAGATGATGACCATGGTGCTCTTGCGGGCATTCAGCAGGTCCTCGAGCCAGCGTATCGTGTTGATGTCCAGGTTGTTGGTGGGCTCATCCAGCAGCAGGATCTCGGGGTCGGCAAACAATGCCTGCGCCAATAGGACGCGTAGCTTAAATCCCGGTGCCACAGCGCGCATTAGCCCACCATGCAGCTCCTGCGGTATCCCAACGCCGTTTAATAGCTCGCCCGCACGCGCCTCGGCCGTGTAGCCATCGAATTCAGCGAACTTCGCCTCGAGGTTGGCGGCGTGCATGTAGTCCTCCTCACTGGCATCCGGGTTCGCGTAAATCGCGTCACGCTCAACCATGACTTCCCACATTTCGGCGTGCCCCATCATCACAACCTCTAGCACGGTATTTTCTTCGAATGCGAACTGGTCCTGGCGCAACTTGCCTAAGCGCTCACCTTTGTCCAGCATCACATTGCCCGAGGTGGGCACCAGGTCGCCGCCCAAGATTTTCATGAACGTGGACTTCCCACAACCGTTTGCGCCAATCAGTCCATAGCGATGACCATCCCCAAACTTCACGGAAACGTTTTCGAATAATGGCTTGGCGCCAAACTGCATAGTAATATTAGCGGTAGATAACATGGCGCATTCTAAAAATTAAGGCGCGCATTCTATCATGCGCACAGGCCACACTGGCTAGAACGACTGAGCTACAATGCTGGCTCTCATCTTTTTCTATACGCTGCACATAAAAGGACACCGTGATCCCACACCTCACCACCGCACTGAGCGGCCCGATACTCGATCTTGAGCGGCGCATGCTCGACGCACAGCCCACCATCGAGCACTGGTTTCGCTCGCAGTGGGTGGACCACGCCGCCCCCTTCTACACCTCGGTTGACCTACGCAACAGCGGCTTCAAGCTCGCGCCCGTGGACACCAACCTGTTTCCTGGTGGCTTTAACAACCTCAACCCGGACTTTTTGCCACTATGTGTGCAGGCTGCGCAGATCTCCATTGAAAAAATTTGTCCGGAAGCGCGTGGCGTGCTGCTAATACCAGAGAACCACACGCGCAACATTTTTTATCTGCAGAACGTTGCCAAGCTCGCCCTCATCCTGAAGCAGGCAGGCATGAACGTGCGCATCGGCAGCATGCTGCCCGAGATTACTCAGCCCACCAAGCTGGCACTGCCGAACGGTGCCTCGCTCACACTGGAGCCCCTACAACGCAAAAATAATCGTCTCGTACTCGACAACTTTGACCCCTGCGTGGTGCTGCTCAATAACGACCTATCGGCGGGGGTGCCTGACGTACTAAAAAATCTTGAGCAGACCATACTCCCACCGTTATCAGCTGGCTGGACCACACGACGCAAGTCACAACACTTTTGTGCGTACGATGGCGTTGCGGAGGAGTTTTCTCGCCTGCTCGACATTGATCCATGGCTAATCAATCCCTACTTTGCCAGCTGCGGTCAGGTCGACTTTCAGCAGAGCGCAAGCGAAGAGTGCTTGGCCACGAACGTGGATAGCATCCTGCAGAAGATGCGTGCAAAGTACTCTGAGTACGGCGTAAAGGAGGCCCCCTTTGTCATCGTCAAGGCCGACGCGGGCACCTACGGGATGGGGATCATGACAGTCAAGGATGCCAGCGAGGTGCGGGGTCTTAATCGCAAGCAACGAAACAAGATGGCCGTGATCAAGGACGGGATGCAGGTCTCGGATGTGCTGGTGCAAGAGGGTGTGTATACCTTCGAGAGCATCAACGACGCGGTGGCCGAGCCGGTGGTGTACATGATCGATCACTTTGTTGTGGGTGGATTTTACCGCGTGCACACCGGGCGTGCCACGGACGAGAATCTAAACGCGCCGGGCATGCACTTTGTTCCGCTAGCGTTCGACACCAGCTGTATTCTACCCAATCCAGATTTTGCACCGGACGACACACCCAACCGCTTTTACGCATACGCCGTGGTGGCCAGGATGGCCATGCTGGCGGCAGCCTTGGAACTAGAGAGCATGCAGGCGTAGCACTAACCAGCTCAACCTTATTGTCTGCCATTCGGAGTCATACAACGTGATCGGAATCTTACTCATAACCCACAATGGCCTCGGTGATAGCCTAGTCGATTGCGTACGGCATGTCATGGGGAGCGTACCACCCAATCTCCGGGTGCTGTCGGTGCTAGGAAGTGACGATCCGCAGCAAAAGGAGTCTGCCGGGCGAAAGCTCTTGGCAGAGCTGGACACCGGTGAGGGGGTGCTCATTCTGTCCGACCTGTTCGGCGCCACCCGTGCAATATTGGCATGCCGACTATCTCAGTCCGGTCGGGTGATCACCGTGTCCGGAGTAAATCTGCCCATGTTGTTACGTGTAATATCCTATAGTAACAAGTTACTACAGGATGTTGCTAATAAAGCAGTAGAGGGTGGGCGTGACTGCATTATCTTAGCGGACTCAGAAAAAGGAAGTGATGCAAAACCAAGATGTGCTGATTATTAATCGACTGGGGCTTCACGCACGGGCCTCGTCCAAACTAACCCAGCTTGCTTCGACGTTCCCCTGTGAGGTCTGGATATCGCGTGCAGGTCGACGCGTGAACGCAAAGAGCATCATGGGCGTCATGATGCTGGCGGCTGCCAAGGGCAACACCATCCAGATAGAGACCAGCGGAGAGCGGGAGGGTGAGGCGATGGGCGCAATCGTCGCGCTGATTAATGACTACTTCGGGGAGGGTGAGTGAGCTTGACACTGCACGGCATCTCGGTCTCAACCGGTATCGTCATCGGCCACGCCCACCTCCTTTCGCACACCACACTGGAGGTGGCCCACTACGTGATGCCAGGTCACCTGGTGCATGAAGAGCTTGCGCGCTTTGATGCCGCATTAGAGCAAACACGTCAGGAGCTGGCCGGTCTGCGCAGCAATCGTCCGCGATACGCAGCGGCCGAGTTCGATGCCTTTATCGATCTCCATCTAATGATCCTGGCAGACGAGCACATCAACCTAGCGTCTCGTAACATGATAGAGCAGGAGCACTGCAACGCGGAGTGGGCCCTCAAGATGCAGATGGACATGCTGGTGGCTAAGTTCGAAGAGTTTGAGGACCCCTACCTGCGGGAACGCAAAACAGATGTGGTGCAGGTGGTCGAGCGCGTGCTCAAGACGCTCACCGGCCAGCCGGGTCATCTGCCGATCACCACCCAGCCCAACGCAAAGATAATCCTGGTGGCGCACGACGTCAGTCCGTCCGACCTAATCCAGCTCAAGCCTCACCAGTTCGCGGCGATCCTGACCGACCTGGGTAGTGCGATCTCGCACACGGCCATCGTGGCACGCAGCCTAAGCATACCGTGCGTGGTGGGGCTGCATCGTGCCCGCCAGTCCATCCACGAGAACGACCTGCTCATCGTGGATGGTAGACGGGGCCTGGTCATCATCAACCCGAGTGAGGCCTCCCTATCTGAGTACGGGCTCCTCAAGGCGGACTGGGAAAACGAGCAGACAAAACTTAAGTGCCTCAAGACGACCTCCGCCAGGACGCTGGACGGTGTCGCCGTCGAGCTGCATGCAAACATCGAGTTTCCGGACGACATGGCCGAGGTTCACGAGTGTGGCGCCACCGGGATCGGGTTGTTTCGTAGTGAGTTCCTCTTCTTAAATCGTGACGTCCTGCCGGACGAGGAGGAGCAATTCGTCGCTTACCGGACTGTGGCGGAGGGGATGGGTGGACTGCCTGTCACTATCCGCACGTTCGACCTTGGCGCGGACAAACAGGCCAACAACACCCAGCGCGTTGCCAGCAACCCTGCACTGGGATTGCGCGCCATCCGGCTGTGTCTGGCCGAGCCAAAACTATTTAGGACGCAGCTGCGTGCACTGCTGCGCGCCTCGCACTACGGTAACGTGAAGATACTGGTGCCCATGCTCTCCAGCGCGTCCGAAATCAATCAGACGCTGCAGTCCATCACGCACGCCAAAAAAAGTCTTGACGATGACGGCATTGCCTACAACCGTGAGGTGCAAATTGGCGGCATGATCGAGGTGCCCGCTGCCGCCCTCACGCTCGACGTTTTCATCAAGAGCCTCGACTTTCTTTCCATTGGCACCAATGACCTGATCCAGTACACGCTGGCAATTGATCGCACCGACGACGAAGTGGCACACCTATACGACCCACTACACCCCGCCATCTTGCAGCTGCTGTCGCACGTCATCGGTGGCGCCAACAAGGCCGGCATCCCGGTTTCTGTGTGTGGCGAGATGGCGGGCGATGCCGCCTACACCCGCCTGCTACTCGGTCTCGGTCTGCGCCAGTTCTCTATGAATCCGTCGCAGCTCCCCCACGTCAAGCGGTGCATCCTCTCCACCGACCTACCCAAGGGCGCGGCACCCATGAAAAAAATATTGCGCACTCACGACTCTCTGAAGATACGGGAGCTGCTGGACGGACTGAATGCCGCCTAACCGGCGCACCATGCAGCCCATCAACCATGCTTCATGGTGCCCCCTGGTCCAGGCTATCCAAGAACCGCTGAAGCTCCTTGGGTAGTGGCGCACTCAGCTGCATGGCCTCGGCCGTCAGTGGGTGGGCAAAGGCGACGCTATGCGCGTGTAACAACATGCGCTT
>Ga0194044_10000089_pt1 | contig 35360 bp, 29 predicted proteins | sample JunL4417m_MetaG_FD_155460 | JGI IMG/M metagenome (GOLD analysis project Ga0194044, IMG submission 155460) | Anoxic zone freshwater microbial communities from boreal shield lake in IISD Experimental Lakes Area, Ontario, Canada - Jun2016-L442-17m | ecosystem: Environmental > Aquatic > Freshwater...
TTTGCATATTATTTAAAAGTTACATTTCATCAATTATTTCAATACCTAACAAATTAAACCCATTTGCAATTATTTGTTTAGTTGCACTTAACAGCTCTAGACGTGATTTGGCTAACTCGGGGTCAGCCTTAAGCACGGGCACATCATGATAATAATCATTTACTAACTGCGCTAATTCAAACAGATATTTTGCTAATTCTGACGGTTCATAATTATCTCCTGCCTGTTGAATCACCTCAGGATATCGTGCCAACTTAAGCGCCAACGCATGTTCTTTTGGGTGATCCAAGTCGGCACCTTTAGCATCAAATTTAATATCCGCTGCTTTTCGTTCCATGCTTGCAATACGCGCGCAGGTATACTGCAGATACGCTGCGGTGTAGCCGTCAAACCGTAACGATGTTTCTACGTCAAAGGTAATTGGTTTTTCCCGACTCACTTTAAGCATCTCAAATTTAATTGCGCCAAAAGCAATTGCCCTTGCAACTTTTTCAACTTTTTCAGTTGACCAATCGCGATGTTTTTCTGCAGTTGATATTCTAGCGCGTTCAATCGTCTTGTCTTTTAAATCCTCATAAGAAACAACGTTGCCGGTGCGTGACGACATCATGCCTTCAGGTAATTTAACAAACTCATATCCCAGGTGCATCATTTCTTCTTTGTACCCTAAAAGCTCTAACACTTTAAACAATTGTTTAAAATACAGTCCTTGCCGAATATCAACCACATAAATTGATTTTTTCAATTTATACTTTTTAAACTTCGCCATTGCCAAGGGCAAGTCAGCAACGGGATAAAGAGCGGTGCCATCCGTCCGCAAAAACATGAGTACATTCAAACTATACTCACTTAAATCAGCAATCACCGCTCCTTGACTTTTAACTAAAAAATGCTTAGCATACAACTCACCGGCAATTTTTAAACCTTCGTCAATATAATCACTTTCATAAAATGTATCAACAAACTGCACACCCAACTCTTGATACACGCAAGCAAACTGATCAATGCTCCATTGTCGCGTCTGTTGCCACAAATCATAAATCTCGCCCTGGCGTGATTCGATCTGATGCATATATTCGCCGACTTCGATTTTTTTGTCTTCGTTATCACCCAGCACAGCTGAGGCAGCGGCATACGTCTGACCTAAAAAATATCCCTTATTTTCTAATTCATCTGGTTTTACTCGATTAATATTGTCCGGATTGTTTGGGTGCGTTAACCACCACAACGTTTTAGCCACATGAATACCAAAATCATTAATATATGAAACCGGAATTGCTTCATAACCATTTGCCGCAAGCAAGCGATAAACAGAGTCGCCATAGCTAATATTGCGTAAGTGGCCGACATGATATTCTTTATGAGTATTTCCATTGGAATATTCAATCATTACTCGAGCTTTTTTGCCACTGGTGTTTTTGCCGTACTGATCCTTGTTTTTAGCAATTTCTGTCATTAATTTCTGGCAGAACAAACTCTTGTTAAGTGAGATATTACAATATGGTCCTACCGCCTGCACGCCACGAATAAGACCAGTGGATTTTATTTTACCAACTAAAAATTGAGCTAATTCATTAGGAGATTGTTTACTAGACTTGGCAATCGCAAAACAAGCCAGACTCAAATCACCCATTTCTGGATTGGGTGGATAAACAAAATCAGAAGCATTAACTAAATCAAGATTCAACGCCTCGTTTACTTCTTTGGCTAGTTTTTTAGTGATTTGCTCTAATAAATACATCGTAATGTTTTAAACGACTCAAATTATGATTAGTTGTGTCGCGAGAAAGCTATTTTAACACTATAGTTTCAACTTCAGCAATGTTCTCTTCTAAAAAACGGGAACCGAGATGCTTAAATGTTTCGGCATCACCAGTGGTTAAAAACCGACGGGTACTATTTTTAGATAACTCTTTATCCCAAGCTGGATGTCGTTTCAAATACAACGCCAAGCTTTTAGCCACTAAATATTGAGGATCAATTATTCTCGTATTCGAACCAACAATCGATTGCATAACTGGCTTCAAAAATGAATAATGTGTACAAGCTAGTACAATAGCATCCGGTTTGAACAAAATTACCGCTGCTAAATAATCAGCAACCACTGCTCTTAATTGCTCCTCTGGAACATCAGCCTCTATTAATGGCACCAGAGCTGGGCACGACTGCCCATACACCTCCACCTCCGGATTCAGCTTATATATTTCCCGCTGATAGGCGCAAGAATCAATAGTTGCCGTCGTACCCATTACACCAATTCGCTTTAGGTTATACGTAGCAATACTTTCTGCCGTAGGCACAATTACTCCCAAAATTCTCCTTTCGGGATAATGTTTAACCAAATATTCTTGTTGTAATCGACGTAATGCTTCCGATGAAACCGTATTACAAGCCACAATCACTAAGCCACAATCCTGCTTAAATAAATAATCTACGGCTTGCTGAGAAAATTCATAAATTTGTTCAGCGCCGCGATCACCATAAGGCGCTCGAGCGTTATCACCCAAGTAAATAAAATCATATTGCGGCAACTGAGCGATAATTTCTTTTAGTGTGGCAACCCCGCCCATGCCAGAATCAAATACACCAATTTTCATTTATTCTCCAATTACGCGCACAAATTGGCGCTTACCCCGTTGAATTAGAATTCCAGCGGTAACAATATTAATATCGGCCGCTGTATCAGCAACAGTCTTGCCATTAATTTTAATACCGCCCTGCTCAATTAGTCGTCTCGCCTCGCCCTTGCTCGCTGCTAACTGCAGCTCAACTAACAAATCAATCACCTTGTAATTATTTACTGCTAAGCGTATCTCCTCCACTTCATCCGGCACCTCTTTTTGTTGAACCGTTTTTATAAAATTATTCTCTGCGGCTTTAGCTTTTTTTATTCCGTAATTTAATCGAGTAATTTCTAAGGCCAATTTCATTTTTGCGTCTCTCGGGTTAGCCCCTACCTGCAATGCTTCCTTTAGCTTATTAACTTCATTCATTAGAATGTTTGTACACAATTCAAAACCATTAATGATGGCGCCATCTGGCCAAGACATCACCTTGCCATACATGTTTTCAGAGGAATCATCCAAGTTTACGCCATTTCCCTCGCTTTTACCCATTTTTTTGCCATCATTATCAACCAATAATTTTGTTGTAACGACAAATTTTTCTTTTTGTTTGAGTGATTTCATTAAATCACGACCACACAACATATTAAACGTTTGGTCGTTACCCCCTAATTCCAAGTCAACATCCATAGCAATGCTGTCGTAGGCCTGTGCCATTGGGTAAAAAAATTCATGCATATGAATTGGCTTTTGCTCTTCCATTCGTTTTTGGAACATGTCCCGTACCAACATTTGTCCGACTGTAAAATTGGCACCCAACTCAATCAAATCTGCAAATGAGAGCTTGTCCAACCATTTACTATTACGTAACACCTTAGCAGGGTTAGCGCCCGTAAATTTTAAAAAGGCCGAGGCCTGTTTTTTAAAGTTCAAGCTATTGGCCACTACTTCAGCCCGGGTCAATTTTTTTCTGGTGGCTGTTTTATCCGTCGGATCGCCAATCATGCCAGTAAAATCACCAATTAAAAATATAATCTCATGACCAAGGGCCTGAAACTGAGCCAATTTATTGATTTGAATTGCATTGCCAATATGCAAGGCTGGAGCGGTAGGATCAAAACCACAATAAATCCGCAACCGTTTGCCCGATTGCAAAGCCTTAGCGACTGTTTCACGGTCGGGATAAATATTTTCAACGCCTCGGCGTAACACCTCGTCAATTTTAGCTTGGTCAGTAACTACCATAGTAGTATTTTTTGCTTAGATTAAAACTAATTCAAGAATATCGTATTTTTTTTATTTTGGCAACGGTACAATATTATCTAAAAAACTACAACTTTGAAGCCGCTGGCTGATCCAATACAACAATTAATCGTGGGTGCCGTTGAAGTACTGATGCTGGAACTTCTTTTGTCACCTTACCTCGAAGTGCGCGGGCAATTATTTCCGCCTTACCTTCTCCGCTAGCCAACAACACGATTTGCTTTGCTTCCATAATCGTGCCAATACCCATAGTCATGCCCTGCGTTGGCATTTCTTTTAAATTTTTAAAGTTTTTCAATTGTGCTTGGCGCGAGCTTTTAGTGAGGTCAAGAACTTGAGTTCGTGAAGTAAAGCTTGTGCCTGGTTCTGCCCAAGCGATATGCCCGTTGGCACCAATGCCTAATAATTGCCAATCAATTCCCCTTTTTTCTTTAATTAATCGTTCATAGCGTTTACACTCCTTTTTCAAATCAACAGCACAGCCATCAAGCATGTGAATATTTTTTGGCAGTAAATCAACTTTATCAAAAAAATGAGTACGCATGTAATAAAACAAGCTTCCCCTGTGGGCTGGATCTAACCGAGCGAATTCATCTAAACTAATTGTTGTCGCACGAGCAAGGCTGATCTCCTTGCGTTTTACTGCTTGTACTAAATTTCGATAAAAGCCAATTGGCGTATTGCCAGTGGCCAGACCAAAAACACTGGATTTTTTCTTATGAAGCTGAGCAATAGCCAAGTTAGCAGTTACACGTGACATCTCCGCAAAATTTTTTGTGACGATAATTTCCATATTTATTTACTAATTAATTTACCAGCACCCTTGGGATTAAACCCGGCCAAAATTTCTAAACCATCCACAAAACCATCTTTATCTGAATCCTGATTACTTATTTCTGTACCATATTTAATTTCAAGTTCATCAGGTAAATAATCTTGATCACGATCCTTCATTGATTTTACGCTTACGAGTAACAATGAACGAGCCATTAACTGCTCGGATTGATTAAAAGGTTTTCTATTAAACTTAGATGTAAACTTTTTTAACGACTGGTTTTTTTCCGTATTTGTCATTTTTTTTAATCCAGCCACATCCCCTAAAATTTTAATTGCCTTTTGATCCATTTTGTCATTTGTCGGAATTCGCTTATACAAACTAACAAATAAATTTGCCGCCGAGTCCTTATTTGGAATAGCTTGCTCTGGTGCTAAGCACATATTAATCGGGCAGGCGTCTTCTGTTTTTTCCTGATAACGATAAGGGATTTGATTATCAGAAAAGTAGGCTATTGCAGTAGATTCATTAGAATTTCCATAAAATGAACAATACCCATATTCTGTTCCGTCTGTGCCACTTACACCACCACTCATTTCAGTGAGCCTAGCATCGAATCCGGGCTTGCACATTAACGAAATAAGTTTTGAGCCTGGCATCGGCTGTTTTAAAATTAATAGATTATCTCTACTTGCTTGTGAAAACTCACGAGTACTTGAAGTGACTTCAAATCCATTTAATACGCTACCTTTCGCAGAATAATAGCATACCATAGCCATGCTCGCTGAAAAGACAGACATTGCTTTAAAACGGCAAAAACCAACTGAACGATTATCAATTGATTTTTCAATTGAATAATCCTTTAAAAAAATATCCTTATTGGTAAAATCATTATTTCCACACCACAAGCCAACACCGTTATACTGCTCCGGGCAGGCCATGGCAGTAACATAATAATCGCCAACTTTTTTTGCCTCAACAGATTTAAAATACCGTACGAGCTCCTTGAACTCACCGAGGTTTTTACACGCACCTTTGTCGCATCCATTTAAGCAATATTTTTTTGTCGCTACGGCCTGGCCCTTGTTGCATGAATATTCATTAACATAATTTACTTGATCACCTGTTCCGCAAAAATCATAAAATGTTTTTGATTGACCACTTAGCAAATTTAATTCCTCAACATGACTCTTTATTGCCGTATTTTCCCCTTCATCATAATCATAGCACTTCGTCAATGATTGAATATTAACTACAACTTCGGTTATTAGAGAATTATTATCTTTATCCGACTCATCGATATAATTGGAATAATCCAATAACACATTCAAACGATGACTTCCTGAGTCAGCTGGTATTTTTACACTATTTCTTTTGCCTGCACCGATTGTGCTTGCCAAATATTCAAAGCTGTTTTGAGTCGCCCCTTTTACAAGCGTCCCGTTAAAATTCACCACGGTGACACTATAGCCTGCTGGAGCCTCGGCATTGCCAATATTTTTATACTCCACCTTAATACCACCAGTTCCATCTCCATTGTCATAGGCCTCGACTTTTTCAATTATCAAATCAGGTCTGCCATCAAGACGGTAAACTTTTTTAAACAGCCTCTTTGCCTTACCCCTTGCGATTTCGTCACTACTTGCCCCCACCGCACCTAATATTTTTAATTGTTTGGAGCTCGCATCAACCGAAAACGAACCGAAATCAACTTCCTTGCTTTGCGAAGCAAAAATATTTAGATCTATCTCTACGGATTTTTTGAATATTATTTTTTGGCCATTATAAACCACTAAACTAACCATTTTATTACCCTCAAATGATATTGGAGATTTGCTTGTGACTACCGCTGTTAAATGAACATTCTTTTTGACTGTTTTTTGCGTAGTAGATTCTAATTGCAGTTTCACCTCCGAGACAATAATATTGTTATTTTGCTCCTCGGTAACGCAGCCGCCATTAAAGCAACCAATGTCGCATTTAATTTTTTCGTATGCGATTTCATCATTTTCATCGCAGTAATATTCCTTCAGATATTCACAATCATACCCATTGCAAGCCGTTTCGCTACCTGATAAATCAAATATACACATATCATGAACCCGCTCCTGATCCTTTACAGTATCGCTACTAATCATATGTGCCTTACCTTGATCAGCATCAAGACATTTTCCCGCTGCCAATGTTTTTTGAGCAGACATTAAAAATATACTGATAGTTATTACAGTTACAATTTTTTTACATGGATTCATAAATTTTTTTATATTATATACAATAATTATATCAAATTATAAATTTACTAGCTACTTATTGAAACTTAGCAAAAGCACTGCTATAATGTCTATACTATGCTGAAAAAATCACCGTTAAACATCAATGATCGCGTGTTAGTCATTGTGGCTCATCCAGACGACGAAACTATTTGGATGGGCGGCACCATTCTTACCCACCCTCAAATCGATTGGACCATTCTTGTGCTCTGTCGCGCTTCCGATAATGACCGCGCGCCAAAATTTAAACGCATCTGCAAAGAACTTGGTGCTAAAGGTATAATTACAGACCTAGACGACGAAGGCCGATATTCGATTGAAAAATATATTCCACTGATTAAATCAACCGTTCTACAGGCGACAAAAAGCAAAAAGTTTGATATTATATTTACGCATGGTGCGAATGGAGAATATGGTCACTACGCACACATTGCCACCCATCGCGCGATTACGCAACTTTATAGCGAGCAAAAACTGAATTCAAAAAAACTGTTTTATTTCCACTACAAAAAATCTCGCAACACTCCAAATCAACTCATGCAACCAAAAACAGGTAGCAGCTGGCAAATCACATTAACCCAAAAACAATTTGCTCAAAAGCACCGCCTCATGACAGATATTTACGGTTTTAGTCCGAGCGGCATCGATACAAATTATTGCACCAACCCCGAAGCATTTAAAATATACCATTAATTATTCAAGGAGAATATTCTTAAAGTAGCATTATGAAAATCGCAGTTCTCTACGCCCACCCAGTCGAATCAGACGGCTTGAGCATCCAGGGCAACCTAATGTACCGCGGCTTGAAGGAGTTAGGCGTAGATGTTATCGCCTGCCACTACAACCCAAGCTTTCAAAAACAATGGGTCTATGACGCGTTCAAACCAGATGTGGCGCTTGGTGTTGGCTGTTGGACCTACGCCCCGAACATCGTTTTTAGTCCGATGAATAATGGGGTTATTCCTGTGCCCTGGTTCGTCGCTAATGGGTGGGTGGCCAATTATCACAAGCAGCTGTCAAATTTACCTCTCGTTTTTACCACCTCTAACTGGGTAACCGATACCTACAAGCGTGATGGTGTGGACGTAACCAATTTTCAGGCATTGCCGATTGGTTTTGATCCTAAAGAAGTTTTCCCAGTGCCACATAGCGACCCAAAAATCCAAACCCTGCGCAAGATGCTCGGCATCAATCCAGATGAAAAAATGATATTAACCATTGGCGGCGATGCAACGAGCAAAGGTGCACAAGAAATGCTTAAAGCATTATCACTGGTCGACCAAGAATTTACCAACTGGCGCTATGTTATTAAAACCTGGGAAAGTGAAAGTGCAGAAATTCATCGCAAAGAAGAAGATGAGCTAATCGAGACTCTTGGTCTTGATCGTGGGCGTATTAGCTACCTCACTGGGGCTTTTTCCCACGACTTTATGTCATATCTGATTAGTGCATGCGATATTTATGCCGCTCCTTCTCGTCTTGAGGGCTTCGGCATGATACAAATGGAAGCTGAGGCGTGCGGCCGGCCAGTTATTTCTATTAACGTTGGTGGACCCGTTGATACAGTTGTTCATGGTAAAACCGGCTATCTCGCCGAAGTCGGTGAAACGGTAAAATTAGAATCAGAGTGGGCCTGGGAACATATGGGTTTTGATGCCGACCATCGCATTCACTTCGAAGAACCAAAAATATTTGCCTACCGTGCCAGCGTACCAGATTTAGCCAAGTACACATTAGAGCTATTAACCAACGACGCCAAACGCGAAGCTATGGGCAAGGCAGCATACGAACATGCTATGGCTAATTTTCAATATCAAAATGTGGCCAAGCAAGCCTATGAAGCTATTCGCAGTAAATTAAACCTACAATAAATTTTTTTTAAAAAAATCGCCCTCAATTTTGAGGGCGATTTTTATTTATGCAAAATAGAGAACTTTTTTTTGTTTAACGCACTCATGGGCGTATATATACATACCAGCTGTCCAGGCTTGGTACGGCTCACCCTTTGCCTCACCAGTAATACCATCCAACCACTCATTACATTCATATGCACCATCTAAGTCTCTAATTTTCATCGATTGCATTATAGCTTGTGCTAAATATTCCAATTCAGCTTCTGCCTTGCTGAATTGTTTAGCTTTAACTAACGCCGCCACATATAATCCGCCGGTCCATGGCCAAATACCACCATTTAGATAATGAAACGGCTCACGAGCATCACAGCGGCTGAAATATGGCTTCCAAGCGGCATCACCTGGTTTAATTGGTGGCCAAATCGCCTTACACGGGTATGGTCGGTTAACCGCCTCCCGATCAACATAGTCTAAAATACTTTTAGTAATTTCCGGAGTGGCTAAGCCAGAAATAATCGCTAAAAAATTAGCTGCCGCATCAAAATAATCTTCTTGCTCTTTATCACCACCATGATCTTTCCATGCCCAAGGATGATAATATCCCAAGGTAGAATCATACAATGCTAAATATTTTTCAATTTTCCCATTAACTACATTTTTTAAATGTTCTGCGCGTGATTCATCACCTACTAAACGCAAAACAGCATAATGCATAGCTTGGGTATGTAGCACACGACCGTATTTATGAGGAAAGGCATCCATCCAATCACCTGTCGGCTGTTGTACAATTAAACCATCGTTATTCGGATCCTGATAACGTAGCCAGGTTAATGCACCAGCAATATTATCTTCGTATCTTTGTAATAATGACGTGTCATGATAGGCCTGAGCGTAAACATATTGCCCTATTACATACCACAAAGGCGCATCAATTGAATTAAAGGTTACATCTGACTGCCGTTCTTCGTTATACGAACCAACACAATTTGGAATTAAGCCTAACTCAGTCTGATTTTTTGACAATAATTCAATGCTTTTACGCATAGTTGATTTAAAAGTATCTCCAACTAAACTCGCACCAAGTGAACACGTCATTGAATCACGTGCCCACAAGGCTTCGTATCCACCCCTAAGACCAGAGGCGTAAAAACCAACTGGCCGAACACAAGCAGTTAACACTTCAACTGATTTTTTATATGCTTCGTTTATCATGTTATTTTTTAATATAAAATCGATAGGTATGATCTCCATTCACACAGGTAAATGCAGATGATTTTAAGGGTGGTAATACGTACTCATTAAGTTGTTTCAAGGCCTTAATTTTTGCAATCGGTACTGGCGTTAAGTCCGGAATATCATTATATCCGAGCACAAAAATTCCACCTGGACTCATAATCTTAAAAATGGCATCAAATGTTTGTTCAATCTGCATTGGATCATTTAGCCCCCAGCCAAAAACGCCATTCATAATCACAAAATCAAAAAAATTATCTTCAAAATGGGCTTTCAAATTTGCCACATCATCAACGATATGATGCTCTGCCCCAAATTCCTTGCGGCGTGTTTTACGATCAAGCGTCCACAACTCTCGCCCCACGAAAAAAAAATTATAAAACCACTGATAATCTTCCCGGCCAATGTCTAGTACTCGTTTCGGATTAAATTCACCTAAAACGTAAGGAAATATAATCCGCTCTAAAACATTGCGATCCTCATATTTTTCCCGCTTATAGTTAGCATGTTTTTTAACCAAATAAAAAGAATATGCCTGATAATATAGCTTTCGTATAAATTTCATTTGAATGGTGTTAGTACTGCTTATTTAACTTTTTCAACGGTTAATCTAGCTAAAAGATAAGATATCGTCGATTCAGCACCTTGATTAAAATTGATTGACTCGCGACCAAGACCGTCATAACAACCACCCGTAGCCTCATCAAACATCATTTGACTTAAATGATTCTTGCCTAAAAACCATTCAAAGGCTTGTTTCGCTAATTCAGCGTACTGCACTTGTTTAGTAACCGAATAAGCAGTAACCAAGGCCTCAACGGCAGAAGAAGCGTCTTCCGGTTGTTGATCAAAGTAGGCACGACGGCCATCTCTAAAATACCAACCGTCTTGACCAATGGCGGAAAAATAATCAAACTCAAAACTAATTTTATTTAAAAAGGCAAGCGACTCAACCGCAATCTGCTTGTACATTTCATTCTTAGTTACTTGATAGGCACGCAACATCGCTTCAGATAATTTATAATTAGAGTAGGTTAACACATCCTCAAACCAAAACCATTGTTTATTCTGACTCTCCGGATGAGCGCATTGTTGCTCAAAACTGGAGGCAAGCCGATCCGCCAACAAGGTAATTACCTTGTGCAACTGAGCCTTTTCTTGCTCTCTGCGATCTGTCTTACCACAAACATCATGTTCCTGGGCATAGTATAAACCTAAAATTGAAAATGATATGGCTCGTAAAGAGCGCTGTTCTCGTGCCCACGGCAATGCTCGTTTTAACATCTTGCACGCTCGTTGACGCATTTCAAGTGGTAACTCCTTAGTACCAATGGCATACCCCAAAACCCATATGGCACGCCCAAAGGAATCTTCACTTTCACTTGTGTCGATAAAGGTCTGGGCATAGCTGACAAAATTATAAAACTTACCATTGGGTTTTTGCACGAATTCTAAAAAATTCAGATATTGTTCAATCGTTGATAGATACGATTTGATTGGGCGTGAACGATACAACATTAAATAACTAAGCAGCGCCCGTGCATTATCATCCAAACAATAGCCCGAGGTTGTGTCAGGCTTGGTATGCGCTGCAAACTGAATTATACCAAAATCATCCGTTAAATTTTTTATCTGCCCTAAATTAACCGGCGGTAATTTACCCTGTTCGGTTGGCATAATTTTAGCTAGCTCATTGAACGTTTTAAAATAAGACAAAGCCACATTTTGCCAGGTCATGTGGCGCGAATAAAAATAAGCATTCTTTTTCATCTCCTTGCGCATCTTATGATCAGATAACATTTCAATCAAAGCTTTCTCAATCGACCTGGCACTGCGAAATTTAACCAATGTGCCCCGTTCGTGATTAATGACGTCTTTAGCATATTGGTTGGCAGTGGCAATAATCGGACAGGCGCACGACAAAGCATATGAAATAGTGCCGCTCACCGCCTGAAGCGGATTTAACGTTGGTGAAATATATATATCAGTTGCTTTTAAGAAATCTATCAACTCTTCCAAGGATAAATATTTATCATAAAATTTTACATTATCCTGCAAGCCCAGTTTTTCCACCAAAGCAATTAATTTATTGCGATATACTTCACCTTCTTCTTTGCGCACGACAGGATGAGTTGCACCTAAAACTAAATATAATATGTTTGGTTGTTTGGCCACAATTTTCGGCAACGCCTCAATGGCAAATTCTATGCCTTTATCACGATTCAACATGCCAAAAGTCGAGAGAATGGTTCGTCCTTCAAGATTTAATTTCTTTTTGGCCTTACTTTTTGAAGGAAACGCAATATGATGTACACCGTGAGGAATAACGGCAATCTTTGCCTCAGCCACGCCGTACACTTCATGAAGCAATTTGGCTGCACTATGCGTCATTACCACGACTCGATCGGACTTGTCAGCAATCATCTGGGTAATTTTAACCAGTTTCTCTTTTTCATCCCAATCTTCAGGATTTGGTAAAACGGTGTGCATCGTCGACACAATCGGCTTTGTAATCAACTCCATAAACGGCAAAATATAATTTCCCCACTCACCACCATAAATACCGTATTCGTGTTGAATGTTAACGAGCTTAATTTCAGGTGAGCTATTAATTTCATTGGCCCGCTCTAGATAATCCTCAATATCCTCATCATTTATTTGCAATATAGTTTTTGGCGGATAATTATACAACGACGTACCATTCTTGTTCATAGCCAAAACCCGACTTTTCAAGCCGGGACTAAATTCTTTATCAATGGCATTGGTTAAATCTTGAGTAAACGTTGCAATACCACATTCACGGGGTGGAAATGTGCTGACATAGAGAATACACGGAGCCTTACCTTTGGTCATATAAGTGTTTACACCGAAATTATTGCTTAACTTTATTTTTTAATAATTCAGAGAGTAATCGATCAAGAGAAATGCTTGCCACCGCAACAACCGAGTCAGCAGCACCATAATATACATAGAGTTTGTCGCCAAACTGAGCAGTGCCTGTTGGAAATACTACTTCACTGACATGACCACGTAATTCGTAATCTTTTTCTGGTGATAATATTGGCTCGGGCAATCGTGCAATCAATCTTGATGGATTGTTTAGATTAAACAGTGCCGCTCCTCCGTGGTACACTCTGCGCTTATTACTTTCTTCTGTACCGTGATAAATCATCAACCAACCATGTTTCGTTTTTATCGGTGGTGCACCGCCACCAACATGTCGTTCTTCAAAGCCATGTGCATTTTCAAGTATAACATACTTTGACATGTTCATCAGATATTCGAACCAATAATATTCGTCTTTTAAATCATTAAAATCATTAAAATACGCAATTTGCATGTCTGGTAAAATTCTGTGTACCAAGACAAATTTTCCATTTATTTTTTCGGGAAATAAAAACCCATCTTTATCCCAAACTTTAATATTGCGACCACCAAATTGCTGATAATAGGCTTGATAAAAATAATAATCGTCCTTCAATTTGGAATGACGAAATAATTTTCCTACCTTGGCGTAACTAATTTGTGGACTGATGATGCCACCACGTTTTAGCTTAAGCAAATCTTTGCCATACGAATATGCTAACAATGCATTTTTACCATCGTGTACTATGTATACCAAATAATACGTATCATCTATCTTGGTTAGCCGAGGGTCTTCGATGCCCTTACCTTCATATTTATAGTGAGGGGCTAAAAATGGTTTGGTCCAGCGTTCAACTAATTTTTTAGGACCTTCGAGTCGCGCATAACCAAGACATGATAAAAAATCTTTATTAATCGCCCGATACACAATATGAACCGACTTGCCCTCTTGAAGCACTGCAGGATTTAAAATAGATTTATTCTCAAAATCCCGAGTGGTTTTTTTTAGAATAACACCTTCGCGTTTTAATTTAAGCATGGTTACATTATAAAGAAAAAACTAGGTTTAGACAACCATTTTAGCGCAAAGTTTTAATAAACTCCTCGGCACTCGCTTTAATACTGGGGTCAAGTGAAATTGCCTGCAAAGCAGCAGCCTTAGCATTAGCAAACTCGTTATTGCGACGATACAAATCAGCTAACATGGCATAAAGTCTGGCTTCTGGCTGCAAATTTACTGCACCAATTATCGCCTTAATTGCCAAATCAAGTCGATCTTGTTTAACATATTTACTAGCTAATTCGACTAATAACTGCGGATTACCCATGCCATAAGCACCACCAAATTCGATACATTGATCAGTGAGTGTATCACCTTCTTTATTGGCTTTTGTTATGTATTTTACTCTGGCCAATTGACAATAGCTATCGCCAAAAGTTGGATTTATCTCAATGGCACGCTTTAATGCGATGATTGCTTCATCTCGTTTATTTTGCGAGAGTAACATATTTGCTTTAACAAAATATTGTGGTGGACGATTAGGAGAAGCTTGGATGGCGCGATTAATTGAACTACTCGCTACTTCAAAATATTTTGAAGACACATTCCTGTCTTTAAACGGTAACGTTGCCGCAAAATAATTAATTTGTGCATTGGTTAATAAAGCTAAACTATCCTTTTGGTTCAAGTCAAGATTTTTATTCGACATGGCAATCGCAAAATCTACAATAGCCCTTGCTTGATCAATAGGTAGTTTTGCAACCTGACCACCCTGTTCTAAAATCATCTGTACAAAACTATTCCGACTATCACGATCCAGTGGAGTATTATCACTTAATGCTTTTTTATATTGTTCCACTACCTTATTTAAATCTCCAGTTTGCAACGTACGATACGAAGATATGGTGGAATCTAACATGCGGAACACTTTTATGTTATATTCATAAGCCACAAAAAGAATAACCGCTGTTATAATCAGCACCGCACCAAACTGTGCTAAATCACCTTTAATGCTAAATTTGGGCGGTATGTGTAGCATTTGCTCCTTACTACTCACGCCTCGCCAATATACATACCCAAACACCACCATGAGGAGTAAATAAGTTACAAATGAATCAAATAAAACAATGTTTTGAATAAAGTAGGCGATTAACAAACAAAGTAACAGCACATACTCCAACCAATCCAACCTACCATCGCGCCTAGCTAACCATAAATAGTACACCACAACCACAAATATTAATAAATATGTTGCAAGGCCCAATATGCCGACGGTTGAAAGAATGTCGATTACATTATTATGTGCATGATCGAAATAAGTTTCGTTCGGCGAAATATTAAAAAATTTCGCATCTAAATATTTATCAAAACTAATCGCAAAATTACCATACCCAGTGCCAAGTAGCCAATGATTGGGCAAATCGTTCATGCCGGCTTTCCAGGATAGTAATCTAGTTTGAAAGGTGCCTGCCGAAAAATTAATTTGAGTAATTCTGACAAAAAGCAGGTTACCTTTAACCCATGGCTGATCAGCGTTTTTGTAAATTATAAAAATAAATAATACGAGTGCGACCACTAAGCCGATACTACCATAACGAACAAACTTTTTTCTACTTACTACGGCCAAACTAAAAAGTAACACAAAGACACTTACTATCACCCCAATATAAGCTCCTCGCGTGGCAGCATTTTTCATGCCAACAAACATAAAAATTATTGCCAGAGCATAAGCGCTTCGTAACCACCAATTTTTGGTCTTTGTGGCAAGAAGCAATGCAAAATATATCGAAAAAATCATTTGACCACTCAAATACGAGGTATTACCAAGCTGACCATAAGCCTTCTGAGTAAATAGCGGGCCATTCGGGGTCATCACTGAAAAAAAAGTAGCAAAGACTTGAATTACGCCGGCAATAACTGCTGCATTAAGTAAAAAAAGCCAATGTTTTTCCTCACGAAAAACGGTAATAATAATGAAGTAGTAAAACAAAAAGTGAAATAAATGAAACACTCCAAGCATCCGCTCAATATCGCCCCAAAAACTCAAATTAAAATCAACGCCGGTAAAACAACTTATAAGTAGTACGAAAAAAAATGCACCAAGACTCATGTTTAACCACTGACTTTTCCAGCCATCACTATTAAGCCGAAATGGTGACCAGTTTGGATATTTAATTAAAAACGACAACCAAATCAAAGTTAATGCCTCTATTAATAAATTAAATGGAATTTGCTTTGAGGTAATAAATGGAAAAAGTAAATTCCCAAATACAAAAAAAAGCATAATAAAGGCAGCAGCTACACCACCTCGCAAAACTGCGAGATAAAATTTTTCAGACATACAATATTGTTTAAGTGTTTTAAAATAAAGTTACAAGCTCGACAATTGTGCTTCAATCTGTGACTGCTCATTCCTCAAGACGGCCAGCTTCTGTTGTTCTATGGCAATAATTGCTGCGGGGGCTTTAGCAATAAATTCTTGATTACTTAATTTAATGGACAATAAATCTTTTCGTTTAATTATTGCAGCCAAATCCTTTTCTAGTCTGACTTTTTCTTTTTCCGCATCAATTGCTCCAATTAAATAAATTTCTATTGAACCAATGGACACCAAAATGGCATTTTCAACTTTTTCCGTTTTTTCACTAAACTCAACTTTTCCCAAACCCGTCCGCAATGCTGTAATAATCTCGAGTTGATTTATAATAACGTCCTTGTTTTCGGTTGCATGAATAATGGCCTCAAGCTTGCGTGATGGCTCAACCCTATGCTCACTTCTCGCATTGCGAATTGCAATAATAATTACTTTTGCCAATTCAAATTGAGCAGCTTTTTCATCCACAATAAACTGTTTATAATCGTCTATATTCGGCCATTGACTAATAATTAAATCTTTTTGTAATAACATCTCTTGCCAGATTGCCTCAGTCACAAAAGGCATAAATGGGTGCCATAAAATTAACAAATCAGACAATATTCGTTGTAAAATAATTTGTTTGGCTTCACTCTTCTCAAACTTGCTTGCCTCCAAATACCAATCGGCTAAATCATCCCAAGTAAACTGACGAAGTGTTTCGCAAGCCTGAGAAAATCGACACGCCTCCATATCACGACTAACTTGTAAAATAGTTTTTGCCGCTTGGTGTAAAATCCAACAATCTGCAGCAGATAACGTTTCAGGAGATATACTCAAAATATCCACCTTAGACAAGCCACTACTGGTAATATAGCGAGCGATGTTCCAAAGCTTGTTCACTAAATTTCTCCCAGCTTCCACTTTTTCTAAATAAAAACGGGAGTCATTGCCAGGCGTAACTCCATTTAACAGACTAAACCGTAAGGCGTCTGTGCCATATTGAGCTACCACTTCAAGTGGATCAATGTTATTACCCGATGACTTGGAAAATTTCTTACCAGACGCATCTCTTAACATGCCATGAATATAAACCTGTTTAAATGGAATCTCGTTTAACGTATACAGGCTCATTAAAATCATCCGAATCATCCAAAGAAAAAATATCTCATACCCCATCTGCATCCAGCTAGTAGGATGAAATGTTTTTAAATCATTTGTTTTATCAAATTCAAAGCCAGACCATCCTAGCGTAGAAAATGTCCACATACCTGAAGAAAACCAGGTATCAAGCGTATCTTCGTCCTGTTGCCATCCCTCGCCCTCAGGCGCAGTTAGGCCACAATATTGCTCGCCACCCCGATACCAAACCGGAATACGATGTCCCCACCAGATCTGACGGCTAATACACCAGTCACGCAACTGGTTTATCCAATTAAAATATATTTTTTCATAACGAGTAGGCGTAACTTCAATCTTTTGACCAGCATCTCCATTATGTCCTATTGCCAACACCTCAATTAATAATTCTTTAATGTTTTTGTCTTTACCCGGAATTGGCTTATTTACGTCCACAAACCACTGTGTCATCGGCAAAGACTCAACCACATCACCAAAACGATCAGAGGTGCCAACACTTTGAGTAATGTCTTCCTCAGCAATTAATAAACCCTGCTCTTTTAGCCAACCAACAAATTTCTCTCGAGCGACTAAAACGGACAAACCAGTATATTCTTGCCCAGCTGCCTCGGTCATCTTGCCAAATTGATCAATAACCGCAACCATCCCGATCGGAGTGCCTAATGTTTTTTGTTTCACATACATCTCATAATCTACCATGCTATGAGCAGGAGTTACTCCCAACGCTCCGGTGCCAAATTTAGGATCAACTGATTCATCCGCAATAATTTTTATTTCCAGTGGCGTAGCCGCACCAACGTCTACGGTAAATGTCTGACCGATAAACCGCTGATACCGTTCATCAGCTGGATGCACCGCCACCGCAGTATCACCCAACTTGGTTTCTGGTCGGGTTGTAGCAATGGTAATTGGAAAATCTTGACTATATTTAAAGGTATACAATTTTGCCTCACGATCAACATGGTTTAATTCATCATCAGAACAAGTTGATTGACCGATCACCGACCAATTTACCACGCGATACCCTCGATAAATCAAGCCATCGTTATACATGCGAACAAAAACCTCATTTACCGCCTTGCTCCGCACCTCATCAAAAGTATATGCTAACCGAGACCAATCACAACTCGTACCCATTTTTCTTATTTGAGAAATTATGGTCGCTTTTGACTGTTCGGCATATTCTCGAACCTTAATTAATAACCCCTCACGACCAAGCTCGGCCCGTGGATTGGTTATACCACCCGCCATTAACATTTTTTCCACCTTAGCCTGAGTAGCAATCGCAGCGTGATCTGTACCAGGCACTAATAAAACCTTTTTACCCAAAAGCCGCTGATACCGAGCCATAACATCCATTAACGAGTTCTCCAGTGCATGCCCAAGATGTAACACGCCAGTAACATTAGGCGGCGGCATCATAATAGTATATGGCTCTCCAGATAAGTTATCTGGATTAAAATAACCAGAGGTTTCCCACTGGTGATATATTATGTCTTCAAATTCCTTAAAATCGTAACTTTTGGCAATTTCCTTTTTCTCCATAGTATTCATTATTATATACAACTGCCTCAATTTTGCAAGGAAAAATCAATAAAAACGTCCCTCCTGGGCTTGACACGATTCCGTCTATCAGATATATTAATAAACTGACAAAAAATTCCATCAAATACTTATGCTCAATATCTATCAGCAATGTCAAAGCCGACTTTCACAGGCGGAACACATTTTAATTATAATTAATCAATATTGGCAGCCAGACGCAATAGCGTCAGCACTGGCCTTGTCTTTGTATTTGGCGCAATTAGGAAAAACCGCAACGATTATCGCTCCCGTAGCTTCACCCAGCACTGCCCTGCAATTTTTACCCGGATGGGATACCATTCAAATCGGACTAAATAATTGGCAACAATATACCATTACTCTGGCCACCAATAATGGCCAGCAAATTAACCAAGTCGAGCAGAAACAAACAGCCGCCGGATTGCAATTTATCATCGAACCAAAAATCGGCACCTTTACCCAGGCCGATGTTTCATTTAAACCTGCCACTCCTAAATATGATATCATTGTCGCCATCGACAGTCGCGACCTTGATTCATTCGGCACTTTATACGATGATAACACTGACTTGTTTTATCAAGTGCCAGTTGTCAACATCGACCATCACCCCGGAAATGAACAATATGGACAGATAAACTTAATTGAACTTACGGCAGCCTCGTCCAGTCAAATTATTTATGATTTATTACACGGCTGGGATGAACAATATATTACTGAAGATGTGGCTACGTGCCTTTTAGCCGGCATCATTGCCAAAACCAGAAGCTTTAAAACATCATACATCTCACCGTCAGCCTTAACGATGGTGGCCAACCTAATCAACAAGGGTGGCAGACGCGATGAAATCATTAATCGATTATATCGCTCACGCGATTTAACTGTGCTCAAGCTTTGGGGAGTGGTATTAGCTCGCCTAAAAAGCAGTGCAGACAATAGTTTAGTCTGGTCACTTGTCAGCCAAGAAGATTTTAATAAAACAAAAACCAATATCGAAGATCTTGTTGAAGTAGTAGATGAGCTAATTATCAATATCCCCCAAGCAAAAGTTATTATCCTTTTTTACGAACAAAATAACAACGGCCAAACCACAAGTGCCGCTAAAATTTTTGCCTTAAAAACAATGAGTGCTATAAATCTTACCCAAGAGTTACATGGAGTTGGCACTAAACAATCAGCTGAAGTTATTTCCAAAGAATCATTGCCAGTTTTTGAACAACGAATTATTACGCATTTACTGCAAAAAATAAGTGATTTACCCAATGTCAACTAAGTCTTTACAAGCGACTTAAAAATACTTACAATATCAAAGATTGGACGATTAGCTCAGTTGGTTAGAGCGCTACATTGACATTGTAGAGGTCAGAGGTTCGAATCCTCTATCGTCCACTAATAACAAATGATCGGCGTCAGCCGATTTTTTGTTATTAGAAGATATTGGAAGAACAACCTTTGTTTGAGCAAGGTTGAGCTATTTATCTATTAATTATTAAAAAATATTAAATATATATCATTAAACGTGAACACTGACCGAAAAGGGGCTTCCGCCCCGGTGAGAATCCTCTATCGTCCACAAAATTAAGAAACCGATCACGATAGTGTCGGTTTTTTAATTTTGAAGATGAGGAAAAACAACCTCTGCTTGAGCAAGGCTTAAAAACTTCAATAAATATTTAACAAACTAAAGGCATAATATAATTAAATGTGAATACTGACCGAAAAGGGGCTTCCGCCCCGGTTCGAATCCTCCATCGTCCACAGAAACTAAGGAATCAGCGACAAGCTGATTTTTTGGTTTCTGTGATTATAAAAGATTCGAAGTTTGTGCCCTTGGGTAAATCATCCATCGTCCACAAAATTAAATAATATCTGATAAAACAATAATTCTCAATCTTTAAATTAAATATGTATTAACTATAATGCGTCTTGAAAAATAGCGTTATTTCCCCTACAATACTTGCATATGCTCCCATAGCTCAGGGGTTAGAGCACCGCTCTTATAAAGCGGGGGTCGATGGTTCAATTCCATCTGGGAGCACAAATAAAACAGGAATACGAAGGTGTTCCTGTTTTAAACTAGCGGGGCTTCCGCCCCCTTCCGCCCCTTCAATTCCCTGCCTACCGGCAGGCAGGCATCTGGGAGTACAAATAAATCTCTCAAAAATCAAGAATAAGCTCACCTTGCGCATAACCACTTAAAACTGGTATAATTTAAGTACTTTTGTACAAATTATTTGAACTTTATTATGGCACCATTTTTTAACCGTAGTAGTAACCAGGCTTCGCAAATTCCTGTTGGCGAGCTAGGCAAAATTGAAGAAGAAAATTGGTTTGAAAATGACTATGAAGAGGGTCAACTTTCAATCGACGTCTTTCAAACTGAAACCAATTTAGTTATAAAATCGACAATAGCTGGAGCAAAATCAGAAGACCTAGATATTGCGGTAAACAACGACATGCTCACTATTCGCGGCAGTCGGCAAATGGATGAGCAAGTATCACCCAACGACTTTCTCTATCGAGAATGTTATTGGGGTCCATTTTCCCGCTCTATTATTTTACCCATGGATATTTTAGCCAATAAAATAGAGGCTTTTTTAGAGAACGGGGTACTCACTGTCATTCTGCCAAAAGCACCCGTTCAGCCCCAAGTTTCAATTAATGTTAAGGACTTATAATTCCATGTCTCACTCCGTTACTCTGGATCGAATCGAAGATGACCGAGCCATTTTAATAACCGACTCTCACCAATTAGTAACCTGTCCCACCGAGTGGCTACCGACAGATTTAATAATTGGCGATAAATTAATTATAACTCTTGACCTTGCCTCAAAAAAAAGTAATTCAAACGAACAGGCCAAGGCAATGCTGAACGAATTATTGAACGTCGATCAAAATTAAATATGATTGGCTTACTCCAAAAACCTGGCTGGAAATCATGGTTGCTCTATCTGGCAATCGTTTTTTGTTTTTTTATCTTAGTGTTAATCATTGGCGATGCGGTCTACGGCAGCAACTACCGAAATCGCATTATTTCTGGTGTACATATCGGCAAAATCGACCTTAGCGGCTTATCCAAACAAGAAGCTGAAATGCAACTGGCTAAAAACTGGGATACATTCAATGAAAATGGCATCCTCCTGCACTTAAATGACCAATCCGTACCTTTAACTCCTCAATCATTTTCTTCAAACGGCGACGCTGGTGCTTTGCTCATTGATTTTGACACGGAAATGACAGTCAGCAATGCTTTTATTTATGGTCACACCACCAATCCAATCACCAACACATTAAATCATCTTTCTACCTATTTATTTGGCCGGGCAGTTGAGCCTACCTTTAGCATGAACCAGTCGGCAATATCTACCTTTTTACACAACGCTTTTGCCAAACAAGAAATGCCAGCTAAAAACGCCAAACTAGCCTTTACCACCACAGCAAACAATGCAGATTTTACCATCACTCCAGAACAATCAGGTAAAATAATTGACGAGCAAGCACTATTTACCGATCTTGAACTCAATCTACGTACGCTTTCAACTCAAACCATTGAATTAAAACTAATCGAATCTGCCCCATTAGTAAATCAGATCGATTTGCTGGCGGTTAAATCAGAGGCTGAACAATATCTAGCACTTACCCCGATAAAATTAAAATCCACCTCTACTTCATGGAAAATCGACGGCAAACGACTCGGTAGCTGGATTACTAGTAGTCGAGCCAACCAGACAGACACTGCTCAAATCGGTCTAGATTTAGATCAAATCAAAAAATATTTGCGCGAACAAGTAGCAGCTAAAATTGATCAACCGGCTGCTGACGCTCGATTTTTAATTCAAGGCGGTCGCGTTACTCAATTTCAGCAAAGCAAAGTTGGCAAGGTTGTCGATATCGACGCCACCGCCGCCTCTATTGAAGCAAATATTCTAGCAATGGTCACTTCAACGATTCCAGTTTCAATTAAAATTGTTACTGGGTTAGACAACTCTGCGAGTAGCACTGATAATCTCGGCATAACTGAATTATTGGGCACTGGCCAATCAAATTTTTCTGGCTCTCCAGCCAATCGCCGCCACAATATTAAAACCGGTGCATTTTCCTTAAATGGCTTACTTATTAAACCTGGTGATACATTTTCAGTGGTTAAAAATCTGGGGTCACTTGATGCTGCCGGTGGATATTTGCCAGAACTGGTTATTAAAGGTAATAAAACTACTCCCGAATATGGTGGTGGACTTTGCCAGGTGGGCACTACCATGTTCCGAACCGCTATTGAGGCTGGTTTGCCAATCGTTGAACGACGCAATCATTCTTATCGCGTCAGTTACTACGAACCAGCAGGAACCGATGCCACTATTTATGACCCGTCACCGGATTTTAAATTTTTAAACGACACAGGAAATTATATCTTGATTCAAGCACGAATGAGCGGTAATATGTTATATTTTGATTTTTGGGGAACTAAAGATGGGCGGATTGCTAAGCACACCTATCCCTCAATCACCAATATCGTTAAACCGCAACCAACCAAAATTATCGAAACGACCGATCTGCCAGTTGGACAAAAAAAATGCATCGAAAAAGCCCATAACGGCGCCGATGCCTCGTTCAATTATTCCGTCACTTATCTCGATGGATCGGTAAAAGAAAAGCAATTTAATTCGCACTATACGCCTTGGCGAGAAGTTTGTTTGCTTGGGGTAAAAGAATTAAGTAGTGCAACTTCGACTACCAGCATCTTACCAGTCAACTCATCAACGAGTAGTTCAAATAAAACAAACAAAGCAACATCGACATAATAATTAAGTCATCTCATAAAAAAAGCCATCCGTTTATGGATGGCTTTTTTTATGAGATCAACTCTGGCGGGTAGGCAAGAAAATTTCTTCTAGGAATTCTTCAGTCCGGAGACCAAGCAAACCCTAGTCGAAATCCCCATGCTTGTCGTGCCTAGCCCGCCACAATCGATCTCAATAATTTCTTAAGCAATATATAAAGTTAGCACAATTAATTAAACTTGTCAAGGGTATAAAGCTATTTCATTGATTTTTATCCTATTTTTAGCTTATTTTTAATAAATATAGTGGATATAGTATTTATTTCTAATTAAAATCAACCCAAAAAATATATTTTGTTTTCTCTATAATAATACTAAAAAAGAACACTTTTATTACAGTAAAAGCTATTTCTAAAATCTACACTTATAAAAATTGAAAAATAAAAACCCCAAAATAATCGGGGTTTTGCTATCTAAGAATTATTTTTATAACAGTTTATTTTGACCCCTGACGTTATTAGTGGTGCTTTGCTTAAAAATACTTATGCGTCCATATTGTCCGTCGAATCCGGGAACAATCGATATTTCACCAGTTCTCACTCGCCTTACCCCTTCAGCAACCCTCTCTCCGGCAACCTGCGCGATTGCCTCAATCGAGCAGTGCATTAGAATATCCAACTCGCTTCCAAGCGTCTTAATCAAAGTATCATACATCAGGCGCACTTTTACACTGGTACGACTTTTAACTCCACATGCCTCGGCTATAATTTTATCTAGCTCAATCAATTTCACAAAACCCGGAGCGCCTTTAAGATGATATCCGTCCGGCCGATCAGCCAACTCTTCAGCTCGATTAGCAACACCAATAATTAACGGCTTTTTGCACACTGGGCAAATTCCACCAAGCTTCATTGTTTGCTTCGGTTCAAAACTCACGCTGCAATCACGATGGCCATCGAAATGATACATCCCCTCCTCTGGATAAAATTCCAATGTCTTAATGATTTTAGACCAATCACAATTTTTAATTACTTCAAATATTTCAGCATAGGTTGGGCAATTGCTTAAATCAAACACTGTTGCTTCACGGGCGATGTTCGGCAAAGAGTGGGCATCGGAACTCGACAAAAGGGATAGTTTATCAAGTTGTGAAACCCGCCAATTCATGGCCGGATCGCTCGACAATCCAGTTTCATAGGCATAAATAAATTTGGCTTGATCTTTAAAACACGCTTCCATCGAATTGAAGCCGGATTTTGAACCAAAAACCGAAAACCATGGCGTCCAAATATGCGCTGGATAGATTAAAAACTGCGGATGAATCTTAAGACAAAGTTTTACCAAGTCTGGCGCTGAAACACCCAAGATGGGTCGACCATCCGATTTTAAATTAAAGCGCTCGCCCAGTTGACGATTCAATTCAGAGGCAGCTTCAATATTAGGCGCGTGTACAACCAAATGTAACCGCCGCACACGTTCTTCATCTTTGTAGATTAACGCTAGCTCGGTAGTCAGTGTAAACAAAACCTGATTATCTAAAGCATCACGATGCCGATATAAACCGCTTAAATCTTCCGTCTCGACCAACTCGCTCCTTATTTCCCGAAACCATTCTGGATGAGTCATGTCGCCCGTGCCAATAATTTGCACCCCCTTAATGCGACACGTCGCATCTAAATTTGCCAAAGTTAATTCCTTGGAGCAGGCGCGAGAAAAACGTGAATGAATATGAAAATCAGCAATATATTGCATACTATATTATACCTAATGTTATTTTTGCGCCCGAAAGCAAATATAAAACGGGTCTTTATTGTATTCTTCCCAAAATTCCTCTCCATTTTTTTGAATATCTGCCGGATCGATTTCCATCGTAATCCATTCAAAATTTTTAAAACCGGCATCTTTGGCCGCTTGCTCAACATCTTCTTCTGAAAAATAAGCGTCCGTTATAGACATATCAGTTCCGCCCTGGTCGTTAACAAAATCAATATTAATAAATTTTATTTCTGTGTTAGACGAATTTTCTTTCCAGATGAAGCGCCGATTACAGATTGTTTCACCATAGCGATTAAATTTTGGATTTAGTGTTTCGCCAACGAATTTTCCCCCTTCCTTAAGGGAGCTAAAAGCATCAACAAACATTTCACCAAGCTGTTTTTTATCAACCGCGCAAGGCAAAACCATAATCGACGACACCATGTCAAACTTTTTATTCGTTGATATATCAGGGTGTTCAGAAGTATAATACTTAATTCCTAATGGCTCTGCTTCTTCTTTTTGTATAGCAGTCTCAATCTGTTTAGCAGAAGCATCATAGCCAGTGACACTAGCTCCAAATCTGGCCGCAGTTCTGGATGATTCGCCGTCACCACACCCCATATCAAGAATTACCTTACCTTTAAGCGCTTCATTGCCATTTTCGATTGACTGGCCATCCAAAAATAAAAGTTTGGCACTATAATACTGCAAGCCTGTTTTTAATCTTTTTTTAGTTGCCTCTGAATAGGCTTCGCTTACGTCATTATATTAATACACCAAGGTGCCATCAATTTCATTCTTATGCGCTTCGTTAATGATTTGTTGAGCCAGTGCAGGGTTTTCGTTTTTTAATTTCATAAACCTGTCTCGTTCTGCTTGGATTGATAAATCATTAAATGGCGGGAATGTTTTTTCTTTCATATTATTATTTAGCTAGCGCCCAGATTGTTTCAAAAATACTTAAAAAGCTTTCGTGAATGCGTGGGCTTTCAATTATTAGACCGAAATTTTCTGCAAAAGACACGATACTAACTTTATGTTTTTCGTATATCATTATCTCGATTTTAAGTTTAAATAAATCAGCAGAGATTAATTTAGTTTGTCTAAGCGATTTTTGATTTGAACCAGCCAACTCATGCATGGCCGGATTATCCGGCAGAATCGTCCGGCTGGATATTTTTTTAGCAACCCGTTTTGGCACATAATAGCTTGAAAAATAATTCGGATCGAAATCTTGTTGGTATGATTCAGAATACAACATGCAAATCTCGGTGTTGGGATACTCAAGTGCATCCTCGAATACATGCTTAATACCATCCATACCTTCAAAATAACGAAAGCCTGGCTTTTTGTCGACTAAATTTGTAAAAGCCAATAGCTCTGGAATTAATTTACTAATCCGTTGCTGACGTTCTGCCATAATCTGCTCTAAACTACGCGGATCCTCGGCATAATAATACTTTTTTGCAGCTTTATGTATGGTGGCGATCAACCCTTTTTGCGATAGGCTCTCAAGCGATAAATAGGCAGTGGTTCGTTTTATGCCTGCCTTTTGTGCTAACCGCCCAACCGTTGTCTGACCAAGCTCTAAGGCGGCAATATACAACTTGGCTTCAATTTCGTTCAAACCAGCATCTTGTAATTGCTTATATAGCATAAATTTGATTACTTTTCAGCTTTGTCATCAAAAATGACGACATTTTTATGATAGCAAATTTTAGTTATATTGTCAATAATATTAAACAAAATATTGCAAAATAATCTCTAAATATTTAGTAATATTTTAATGCTATTGACATTATTATTGACAATATAGCAATTTGGTGTTATTATGACATATTACAGTTCATTACAACGTAGAAAACCCCAACCCGATCACCCCAGGTGACGGAAAATACCACTGGAGGAAGTCATGTTAAAGATTAGTAGTTTAGGAAGCAGTAAGGGAGTCGCTGGGGATGTGATGTACAACGCCATGGCAAAAGTTGGCCGTTTATTGGCCGAATCTGGTCATGTTGTTATGACAGGTGGCTTCAGCGGCGCCGGAATGGAGGCTCCCTGTAAAGGTGCCACTGAGTCCGGTGGTGAGGCGATTGGTATCACCTTCGGCGGATGGAAGTCAAACGACTTCCTCACCACCGAAGTCGACTGCCAGCACGAGTTTACTCGCGCCGGCGAAGCCCCATCCCTGGCCGTCCAATTCGGAGTCCGACTTGGGCTCCTGCTAGAGGCCGATGGGTACATCATCAGCTCAGGTAGCTCCGAGGGTACCATGGTTGAATTGATGGCCATTGTTACGGCCAGAAAATTCAACAGTGCAAAACGTACCGCAATCCTCCGCATCGAGGAATGCCCCGGCTGGAACGAGCAGATGCTCGATACACTCCATGCCTGGGGTGTCCTCCCCGATGCGGTCCGGCAAGACATTCGGGTGGTTACCACACCAGAAGAAGCCGTTGCCTGGGTAACGGCAGGCAAATAGTTCTTTGCAAAAAGGTTTTGTTATGAAGCTGGCAAATAACCGCCAGCTTCCTTTTTTGCCATTTTTATTTATTTTAGATATAGTTAACATAATTCATAAGCTAAAAAAATGCATTATCAACTCGACTCAACTGACATTCCCCTGCTTGACTACACTAATATTTTTGTAGCGAACTTAGTATTTATGCGCAGAAATATTGATCAAGAAATAGCGACTTTTGATTTAGTGGTTCGGGAATTGCCAGACAATTGGGGATTTTATATTTTTGATGGGCTAGAGCGGATGATTGATCTTTTACTTAAATTTCATTACGACCAGAATGCCATCGCCACTTTAAAAAAAATGGGATTAATTGATTCTAAAAAATCAGAACAGTTTTATAAAAACTTTCGGTTTAGTGGTGATGTCTGGGCCATGAAAGATGGCACTGTATTTTTTCCAGGCGAGCCGATTGTACGGATTACCGCCCCCATTGCCGAGGCCAACCTCCTTACTGCGTTTTTACTCAATGCCTTTGGTTTTCCCGTAAGAATCTTGAGCAAAACCTTGCGGGTTAAAATTGCTTGTGCGCACACTTTATTCTTTGGCAGTTCACTTGCCAGATTGCCAGGTTTTGAACAAGGTTACTACTCCTTGCGGGCGGCCTATTTACTTGGCAGCAAAGTGGCCACGCCTGTTTTTTATAGAAAGCACGAAGAAATAGCCGCACCTGACAAAATTACCGCCACCATACAGCATGCATTTATTAAATCCTTCGACACCGAACAAATAGCATATCGTTATTTATTGGATGAGCTCTTCGACAAAGCAGATTTTTTCATGGTCATGATTGACACCTATGACATGAAACAAGGGTTAAATACATTAATACATGAAATTGAACAAACTCCACATTTCAACTCCAAAAAAATAATGATCACCATTGATAGTGGTGATATCAAGGCACAGGCTCATTATGTTAGAAAAGTTCTTGATAAAAACAACTTAAAAGATGTCCGCATTCAGGCCATGAGCAATCTCACTGAATACAGCATTGATCAAATGGTCAAATCTAAAACCCCAATCGACTGCTACATTTCAGGGACTTCGTTGGTTAACATAATTGATAACCCAAAATTCGAAGCCGTTTACAAGCTAGCAGAAATTGAACATCAAGATGGCACCATTGAACCAAAAGCCAAACTCACCAAGGGAAAAGAAAGTTATCCCGGTAAAAAACAAATCTTTCGAATCTATAAAAATGGAAAGATTGTAAAAGACATTATTGGCCTTGAAGATGAACATCTCGGCAAGCCACTTTTGCATAAGGTTATTAGTCAGGGGAAGCTAACCAATAAATTATCTGATATTAATGAAACCAAAAAATTCATCGAAACAGAAATTGACGCACTACCATCTACGTACAAAACAATCTACTGCACTAAGAAGTATCCAATATCAACCAGCAAAAAACTCACCGAGCTAACCAATCAAGTTAAAAAGAAACATCTTCATTAACAAAATCGCCTCCATAATAGGAGGCGATTTTGTTAAATGTAATTCTTCATATGTTTTGAGAGATTCCCCCATTCTCCTCTCGAGAGGGGTGGCTGAAAGCCTGGGTGTGTAATTTATATTAATGAAGCGTGAATTCCTTAAAATTTTCTTGCTTGGGTTTATTTATTATTTTTTGCACCTCCTCTAACTTATGAACAAAGGTAACGCCCTGCAAGCGCGCCTCTTCCAAGAGTTTATTGTATGGCCCTTCTGGCGCAATAACCTCGCACTCAATGCCATTTAACTCAAGCAACTCTTTCATCTTCACTGCTTCGGCTAAATTATCATTAATAAGTAATACTTTCTGTTTTTCTTCGATAAGTGTTTGAAAAAATGGATTTTTGGTCTTATCCTTACCCTCGACCACATAACCATCAACCAACTGCCGCAACAGTTTAGATGATTCTATCTTCATCCGCTGAAAATCCTCATCACCAAAGGAGTAAATAATTAATTTATCTCTCCGTGCGCGCAAACCTTGCAACAATTCAACTGCGCCAGGTAACAAATAATGATCGATATTCAAGAGTAATTGACGAATATTCGCATTCGTCTTGATTTTGTCCACTTCCCTTGGCCATCCTCGTTCAACAATTAATGTAACATGATCAAACGGATGGTAATTTCGGCCTTCCTTTTTATAATACTGTTCATAATCATTATTAAATTGTTCCCTGGTTAAATGCAACGTAGCTGCCAAATCATTTTTCAATTCATCGGCATCTAGGAGGGTGTAATCCAAGTCGATAACATCAATCATGTGAGCGAGTTAATGCTAAAAAAATATCAGCTAATTTTTTTTCATTATGGCGTAAAATATCACCGGACTCATCAATCACGTCACGCAATATTATTTTTTTTTCATTTACCTCATATCCTGCTTTAAATAAAACCGGCTCGGCATTTTCTTTTTTATATTTATCTAGCATCGATTGACTTGGCAAAGCGCTGTTAGCAATAACGATATCCAGCGGCCGGCCGATAGCGGTTTCAATCTCTGAAATAAAATCCGATAAATCAAAGCGGTGCGTTTCGCCATACTTGGTCATAATATTTACGATATAGACCAGCTTAGCCCTAGTTGCCACCAGCGCCTCGCGAACCCCCGGTACTTTCAAATTAGGCATAATCGAAGAAAACAGATCGCCAGGACCAAGCACCACAAAATCAGCAGCCAAAATCGCTTCGATAACCGGCGGGTACACCTCGACACCATTTTCATGGCCATTTTTGTGATGCGGCACCAAAAACACTTCCTTGATTTTTGCCCGATCACCCCGAGGAATATCAATAGCCGACTCACCAAACAAACGCGTGCCATCTTCCAGCTCTGCTACCAAGGTAGCTCGATCAATTGTAACCGGAAAGACCCGACCCTGAACAGCCAATAACTTTGATAAGGCTTGAACACCAACCGGAAAATTGCCAACGTAGTCGGATAAAAAAGATAAAAACAAGTTTCCAGCATTATGACCTGCCAACTTTCTGTCATCACTCTCGTCAAACCGAGTCTGAAACACTTCACGTGCATACTCACGCTTAGCCGATAAGGCAACGATACACTTTAAAATATCGCCTGGTGGTAAAACTCCTAATTCATCACGCAAACGTCCGGTTGAGCCGCCCGAGTCGGTCATAGACACCACAGAAGTAATATCGTGTCCCAAGTCACGTAAAGCAGAAAGGAGTACATACTGCCCCGAACCGCCGCCAATAGTAACTATTTTAATTTTTTGATCGGTATTCATATTTATTCAACAGTAACTGACTTAGCTAAATTTCTCGGCTTATCCACATCCAAGCCTTTTAATACCGCCACATGATATGCAAACAGCTGCAAAGGAATGACTGATAATATCGGGGTGAGCATTTCCAAGGTTTTCGGAATAAATATTACCTCATCCGCAATTTTGGCAATATCATTATCCCCCTCAGTGGCAATTGCAATAATCTTACCGTTTCGCGCTTTAATTTCCAATAGATTGCTAATATTTTTTTCATAAACACTGTCTTGTGGCACAATAAAAATTGATGGAAAATTTTCATCAATCATGGCAATCGGTCCATGCTTCAATTCTCCCGCGGCAAACCCTTCTGCATGAATATACGACACTTCCTTAAGCTTGATTGCGCCCTCAATTGCTACTGGATAGTTATACTTGCGGCCTAAAAAAGCAAAATTAGTGGCTTCACAATATTTTTGAGCGATTGTCTTAATCGCTTCGTCTTGCAGCAAGATTAAAGCCACTTTAGCTGGCAACAGTTCAAGCTCTTTTAAAATCTGCTGCCCGGTTGCCAGCGACATTTGCCGCTGTCTACCTAATTTTACTGTTAGCAAGGCAAAGATGGCTAATTGAGAAACAAATGCCTTAGTGGAGGCCACAGCCATCTCAGGGCCGATATGATTGTAGACTCCGGCATCGGTCAATCGAGCAATCGAGGAACCAACCACATTAACCACCCCAAGCGTTAAAATATTTTTTTCTTTCGCTTCCTTTATGGCAGCTAGTGTGTCTGCTGTTTCACCGGATTGGCTAACCGCTAAAACCGCCGAAGCCTTGTCTAAAATCGGTTGGCGATAACGAAACTCACTGGCGTAATCTACCTCGGTAGGCATACCAGCAAATTCTTCCAACATATACTCGCCCACTAAACCAGCATTTCTAGCTGTACCACACGCAACAATGGTTAAATGCTCCACCTGGCGTAGCTTGTTGGCAACACCATCCAAACCGCCCAATACTGCCAAACCATTCTTAATAATATATCGACCACGTAAACTGTTGCGAATCGACTCCGGCTGTTCAAAAATCTCCTTATGCATAAAATGTTCATGGCCAGATTTTTCCGCCTGATCTAGAGTCCATTCAATATATTCTAATGGTTTTTCAATTTTATTTAAATCAGCATTAAATATAGACACGTTATCCTTGTTTACCACCGCAACTTCGTTATCCTCTAAATAAATTACTTTTTTGGTATACCGCAAAATCGCAGACACATCCGAGGCCACAATGGTCTCGGTTTCGGCCAAGCCGATCACCAATGGGCTGCCTCGTTTGGCTACAATTAATGTTTCCGGCTCGTCTTGGCTCAACACAACCAAGCCATATGTTCCTTGTAACAACGGCAAGGTTTTATTCACTGCCACAAAGATATCGCCAGTATAAAAAGTTTCGATTAAGTGAGCAATCACCTCGGTATCAGTCTCGGATACAAAAATATGCCCTTCCTGCATTAGGTGGGCTTTTAATTGTTGATAATTCTCTATTATGCCGTTATGTACAATGCGAATTTTACCGGTGCAATCGGCATGGGGGTGGGCATTGGCTTCCGTTGGCAATCCATGGGTGGCCCAGCGTGTGTGAGCAATGCCACAAAACGATTCTACGCTGCCATTAATTTTTTCTTCCAAATTTTTTATGCGCCCGACAGATTTTATCTCGGATATGATATTGCCAACCACAACCGCCACTCCGGCAGAATCATAACCGCGGTATTCTAATCGTTTTAAGCCATCCAACAAAATCGGTACAGCGTTGTTTTTCCCCACGTAACCAACAATACCACACATACGTCTAACTTAAGGTTTGCCACAATGAATTAAAAATCGTTTTTTGAGTTTCAGCAATCATTTGGTTTTCAACCAAAACGCACACCGGATTACCGGCTTGATCTCGCGAAATAAAAGCACTCTTACCCGCATAAATAATAATATATGTTAAGTGTGCATCCGCTTTTTCACTCATCGGCAACCAGCGACGTTCATCTAGCCCATACGTACCGCCACCCTGGGCTAAAGAAATCGTTTTAGCCATAATACCAGACTTAACCCGCTTTTGATTAAACTCGGGATAGGCCTGATAAATATCCTCGCGCACACCCAAGGCAGAATACACAAAATACGCCTTGTCATTTGTCTTAGACATGGTTAGTAAAACATCATTTAAAATAGTTTTTATTCCGGCCCTGCCCTCGTAAAATCTGGTTACCGGCTGGGTTGCCTCTTTGCCGGCTAGCGATTTTAGTTCAGGGATGATTTCAGCTAATTGGAATTTAACCTGTACCAAGCCGCGCTCTTGTTCTAAAACTAGTTCATTTAATTTTTCTGGCACCTCGGCCACAAATTTTTGCTTTGAATCTTGATGATAAAAGCTCACCAAACCCAGCTCTTGCAAATGCTTTAAGGTGTCATACGCCGTACCGCGATTAAGTTCAGTTAATGCTGCTAGAGAGCGAACCGACAAAGCGCCTTGCTCTAATAATTTTATATAGACTAAAATTTCACGTTCGGTAAGGCCTAATTTTTTTAATATTGAGAGTTGCATGATTTTTTAAACAAAGAGAAAAAATGTCAAATGACATTTTTTGTGAAGTGGTTGGGAGGGTGTGCCTAACTGCTTGGTGAGTTAGGCGGAGGGGTGTTGTTTTTTTTGCTGACTTAGATTAAGTCGGCAAGGGAATTTGCGCTGATCACTCCAGCAGAGCAAATACCTGTGTATTTAAAAGAGCGAATCTCGCATTTGGTGGGTTTGTGTATATCTACCGACCAAATGCTTTTTCTCTTTTTATGTAATGTTCTTTACACTACCATCATAGCGCACTTTCAAATATTTGTCAAGTATTTTTCAACACTTTTTTACATAATTAAATATTTTATTTAATTTTAGCTATTTTTTAATATTATTTTGACAATAAATATTATCAATATTTATTAGTATTTATAAAATACTTACATTACTTATTTAAAAATAACCGACAAAAAAACACCCTTTGCGGGCGTTCCATGTAGAATTTTGTTGATTGCACTGTTCTGGCGCTGGCCTACTCTTCCAGGGCTGATGCCCAAGTACCATCGGCGTAGAAGGGCTTAACTTCTGTGTTCGAGATGGGAACAGGTGTGACTCCTTCACTTGAAGCACCAAAACAGTGCAATCAACTTTGTTAGTAATCCAAGAATATTCAAAACAAAAATGTGGGAAAATCAAATGGTTTATTAGTACCGCTCGGCTGAATGCATTGCTGCACTTACACCTGCGGCCTATCAAGGTCATAGTCTCTGACCAACCTATGAAATCTAATCTTGAGGACGGCTTCACGCTTATATGCTTTCAGCGTTTATCCGAAACCGGAGAGTAGCTACCCAGCGATGCTCTTGGTAGAACAGCTGGTACACCAGAGCTCCGTTCTTCCTGGTCCTCTCGTACTAAGGAAGAGCCCTCTCAAATTTCCACGACTATAGCAGATAGGAGACCAACCTGTCTTACGCATGTATTTCATCTATTACTAGATGCATGGACTATACCTTCACCCTATTTACATAGGGGGCTGACGTTTTGGCGTATTAAATAATACACCCTCGCAACTTAATGCTCAGTCTCTAAGGGGTCAACCCACGTCTCACTCGTTTATGTGAATAATTTAATTCACCAAAGGAGTTAATTAATTCCATTACCTTGGAAAAATCTTGTTTATTTTTTACTAATTGCTTAGCGAACAATATCTTTTCCATCAATTCAGCTTGATTTTTTTTGAGAATTAAATACGGTTTTATTTTGTGAATAAGCTCTAAAATCGCCTCTTGACGATTAATTGTATATTCCAAAATTCCATCTTTTCGTTCTCGTATATATCCAGAACCAATGAGCGCACAAATTTTTTCAAACTTGTCTTTTTCTTTGGCAGACTGGAATAGGATAATTGATGGCGCAATTTGATAACCGTATCGATATGTTTGATTAGGTTTTAATCGTACATAAATACTGCCATCGCCATCAATAAATCCAGCTAAATATGAATTTGTTAGTAATGTATTTCTTTGAGACATAAGCGACTTCCCTCGATATTATCCTAACATATGACAGGTTAAATATCAATGATTGTTAGGGTTTTATCGATATGAGTCAGCTTTTTCGATCACAATTACTTGTG